>Ga0247610_10000510_pt1 | contig 54100 bp, 44 predicted proteins | sample 174DNAGHGhighgp2_FD_193483 | JGI IMG/M metagenome (GOLD analysis project Ga0247610, IMG submission 193483) | Sheep rumen microbial communities from Palmerston North, Manawatu-Wanganui, New Zealand - 1742 DNA GHGhigh gp2 | ecosystem: Host-associated > Mammals > Digestive system > Stomach > Rumen...
ATCGGTTCTGTCACCCCTATCGGGGTTCGATTTGAAACGCTACCATTGAAGGGGTTTCGCTCCGCTTCACCCCTCCCTGTGTTCTTTTGTCCCTTCGGGACTTATGCCAACTGCTATATTATTGCCTTAATTTATGTATTGCATCAATAGTCTTTCTTTGCATTTCTTTCAAATCCATTTAATAGTAGTTGAGAATAAAGGCGTGTTTTTTGATGTTCTTTATATGATAATGATGATTAGATAGTGGATAAGTAGTAGATATAGATGATTGAAAGTGATAGAAAGGCGATAGAAATAAACTTTGTCGAAAAAAAACTACGAAAAAATTTGTTGTATCAAAAAAATATATTACCTTTGCACCGCATTTAGAGAAATGCTCCTGATTTTAGGACAGATTGCGGAAATAGCTCAGTTGGTAGAGCACAACCTTGCCAAGGTTGGGGTCGCGGGTCCGAGTCCCGTTTTCCGCTCTTCATTCTGAATAAAAGCCAAGCCCAGGTGGCGGAATTGGTAGACGCGCACGTTTCAGGTGCGTGTGCCGAGAGGTGTGCAGGTTCGAGTCCTGTTCTGGGCACTGTATTTTATTCGGAATTATTTTTTAGTTGGAGAGGTGGCGGAATTGGTAGACGCGCTACTTTGAGGGGGTAGTGTCAATTGTGACGTGGGAGTTCGAGTCTCCTCCTCTTCACACTTTTTATTGCGGAAATAGCTCAGTTGGTAGAGCACAACCTTGCCAAGGTTGGGGTCGCGGGTCCGAGTCCCGTTTTCCGCTCTTTTTTTTTGAAAAACAACCTATTCCATGAATTTATATCTTCGTTATTTCAATAAGGAAATACTGGTTAAGAGTGTTGATGAGGCATTGGATTTTTTGCGAAGTATTCCTGAAATTGGATTAAATCAAGATCTTGAGAATGATTTACGCGATTACGTATCGAGTGACGTGATTTATCCGAAGCGTTACAAGATTCGCCAACGTATTTATTTTATCGTGATTAAGACAACTGCAGAAACAATGATGGATTTTAAGCAAAAAAAGGCATTGCGTGCGCCAGCACAAGATAACTTCAGTAATGAACGTCGTGACCTGACAGCCAATGTAGCCACACGCCTGTCAGAGTTTCGCCCTGGTTGGTATGAGGGTGAGTTAGACTTTAAACGTGTGGTGATGATTCCCGCTACAGGTAAGCATGAGTATCGTGATACCCATTTCGTGGTGCAATGCAAGGCCAATTCGGGATTGGATTGCTATAACCGCATCGTAGATCATTTGCGCGGAAGGGTGGATCATCGTTCGCAGTTTCCTTCTGCCAAAGGGAAAAACTTCCATTTCAGGTATTTGGGAATGTGGAAATAATGCATTTTCATAAAACGGTTGGTATATGAATAAGGCGATGCTCATAGGTAACGTTGGTCAGGAACCAGAAGTGAGATACTTCGATGCGGATCAGGCATACGCAAGGGTAAGGCTGGCTACCACCGAGAAAGGTTATGTACTTCCCAATGGTACCCAGGTGCCTGATAGGACAGACTGGCATAATCTGCTCTTCAACAAGAAACTGGCAAAGTATGTGGAGCGATATGTGCATAAGGGAGATAAACTTTATGTGGAAGGACGTATCAGGTATCGCTCGTACGATGACAAGAAAGGACAGAAACGTTACTACACGGAGATTGACGTGGAGAATATGGAATTGCTTACCCCAAAATCGTTAACCACAAACCAGGGTAATATGGCATCCGAGCCGCAGGGAAACAACCAAAACACAACGGGAACCACGGAAAATGATGTATTGCCATTTTAGGAAATATGAATATCTTAGGAGCTAATTGGGATATTACAGCTATCATGAGGGCATTGTCTGATGTTTCTGTACAAACACCGACAATGGGCGTTTACTTTGCCGCTATATTGGCTTGCTTGCTGCTTGTGTTATCTGGTTTTGCCAGTGGGTCTGAAATAGCCATCTTCAGTCTTTCGCCTAATGATGTCTCAGAACTGGATCCAGAGAAGAATCCAGCAGATAGACATATACAAATGCTTCGTGAGGATAGTGAACGGACGTTGGCAACGATATTGATTACCAATAACTTTGTCAATGTGACGATTATCATGCTGTGTAACTACGTGTTTGATTCTGTCTTGCATTTTGGTCCCAAGGCGTATTGGCTTGAGTTCTTGTGTATCACGGTTCTTCTTACATTCTTGCTCTTGCTTTATGGTGAAATTATCCCCAAAGTATATAGCAGACAAAATCCACTGAAGTTTTGCAGACGTGCCGTCGGCGGAATCTTGTTTGCACGTAAGCTATTTTGGCCAATCGAGAATATACTCCTTCGGAGTGAGTTCCTGGCGGAGAAAGTGGTGCAAAAAGAAAACCACCATTTGAGCGTAGATGACTTGGAGCAGGCATTGGAACTGACCGACAAGGAAGAAATCAAAGACGAGCAAAGTATCTTACAGGGTATTATCAGGTTTGGTGATGAGACTGCCAAGGAAGTGATGACCAGTAGGCAAGACATCATAGACTTGGATATTCGCAGTAATTTTTCGGATGTACTCAAGTGCATCGTAGAGAATAATTATAGTAGAATCCCCATATATCAGGACAATGTAGATCATATACGAGGTATTCTTTATATCAAAGACTTGTTGCCCCATCTCAATAAGTCGGCTTCGTTTAGATGGCAGAGCTTGATACGTCCACCTTATTTCGTGCCAGAAACCAAGAAGATAGACGACCTCTTGCGAGAGTTCCAGGAAAATAAGGTACATATCGCCATCGTGGTAGATGAGTTTGGCGGTACAAGTGGCTTGATTACGCTTGAGGACATTTTGGAAGAGATTGTTGGTGAAATCAACGATGAGTTTGACGAGGAAGAAAAGACCTATTCAAAACTGAATTACAACACCTATGTGTTTGAGGGAAAGACGCTATTGAGTGATTTCTGCAAGATATTGGCTATTGACGACGATGAGTTTTCTGAGGTTGAAGGAGATGCAGACTCGTTGGCAGGACTCTTGTTGGAATTAAAGGGAGATTTCCCCAGCATCCATGAGAAGATTGATTACAAGAACTATACCTTTGAAGTGTTTGGTATAGAAGAACGCAGAATAAGCAAAATCAAAGTTGTCATTCACGACGTGAAGGAAGAGAAGAAACCTTGATGTCGTGTGTCGTAGATAAAAAAGGGGATGCAATAGTATGAAGTTGCATCCCCTTTATTTATGATGTGCTATTGAGATTATTCTCCCTTAATGGCAGCTACACCTGGCAAAACTTTTCCTTCGATAGCTTCGAGCAAAGCACCACCACCAGTAGAGATGTAAGATACTTGGTCAGCCATGCCAAACTTGTTGATACAAGCTACAGAGTCGCCACCACCGATGAGTGAGAATGCACCGTTGGCAGTTGCCTTGGCGATGGCATCAGCAATTGCTTTAGAACCACCGATGAAGTTGTCGAACTCAAATACGCCGGCAGGACCATTCCAGAGAATTGTCTTAGCGTCTTCGATGGCGTTAGCAAATGCTTTGCGTGTCTCTGGTCCAGCATCCAAGCCTTCCCAACCCTCGGGAATGGCATTAGCAGGGCAAACTTGTGTGTTAGCGTCATTAGAGAATGCATCGGCAGCGATGCAGTCTGTACCCAAAACGAGGTTTACGCCATTTTCCTTTGCCTTCTTGATTACGTCGAGAGCAACATCCAATTTGTCCAACTCTACAATTGAGTTACCGATTTCGCCACCTTGAGCCTTAGCGAAAGTATAAGTCATACCACCACAAAGAATCAAGTTATCTACTTTGCCCAACAAATTCTCGATAATTCCGATCTTGGTACTTACCTTAGAACCTCCCATAATGGCAGTGAAAGGACGCTTGATATTGCTGAGGATGTTGTCAACAGCTTGAACCTCCTTCTCCATCAAGTAACCAAGCATACGATGGTCAGCATCGAAGAACTCGTCAATAACAGCGGTAGAGGCGTGTTTGCGGTGAGCGGTTCCGAAAGCATCCATCACGTAAGCATCAGCGTAAGAAGCCAATTTCTTGGCAAACTCTTTCTGACTCTTCTTCATCTCCTTCTTTGCCTCATCGTACTCAGGCGTTCCCTTTTCAACTCCTACGGGCTTTCCTTCTTCTTCAGCATAGAAACGGAGGTTTTCAAGGAGTAATGCCTCACCTGGCTTTAATGCTTCAGCTTCGGCAGATGCGTTAGCACAGTCGGGAGCAAATTTTACCTCTACTCCAAGAGCATCAGAAACAGGTTTTACGATTTGTGAAAGAGAGAACTTTGGATTCACCTTTCCTTTGGGCTTACCCATGTGGCTCATCATGATAACAGCACCACCGTCAGCAAGAATTTTCTTCAAGGTGGGAAGTGCACCACGGATACGGGTGTCATCAGTTACGTTTCCATTCTCATCGAGTGGTACATTGAAGTCCACACGAACAATTGCCTTCTTTCCGGCAAAATTAAATTGATCGATTGTCATAATTGTATGAATTAATGAATAATATCTTCTTTTGATTTGCAAAGATACTAAAAACTACAGAGAGCATTGTTATCTGATGAATGATTTTTTAGTTTTTTTGTATGTTTTCCCACTTGAAGTGCAAATTCCACACGAGTTCTTCTCTATATCAATTTAAATGTTTACCTTTGCAGCATGATTAAAAATAAGGAACTCATGAAAGACGGAGTGATAATCGTCAGTGGGGGAATGGATTCCATCACCCTCTTGTATGACAAGAAAGATGAGATAGCATTGGGTATTTCTTTTGACTATGGTAGCAATCATAATGCCAGGGAGATACCGTTTGCGCGTATGCACTGTGAACGTTTGGGCATCAAGCATTTGGTGATAAAACTTGATTTCATGCATCAATATTTTAAGAGTTCGCTCCTTTCGGGCGCAAAAGACATCCCAGAGGGATCGTATGATGATGATAACATGAAATCGACCGTCGTGCCATTCAGGAATGGCATTATGTTGTCTATCGCTGTAGGTATAGCCGAGAGTGAAGGTTTGACAAAAGTGTTTATTGCCAATCATGGAGGCGATCATGCTATTTATCCAGATTGTCGCAGTTCTTTTATAGATGCCATTGATGCAGCTTCTCAGGCAGGGACATACGAGCACGTGCGAATAGTAGCCCCCTATACATCCATCACCAAGACTGACATTGCCCTGCGTGGAAAGCAGTTGGGCATTGACTATTCAGAAACTTGGAGTTGTTATAAGGGTGAGGAATTGCATTGTGGCAAATGTGGCACTTGCGTTGAAAGGAAAGAAGCATTGAGAGAAGCTGGAATAGTGGATACTACACGCTATGTTTCTAATACGTAAGTTGGATTGATATGGAGACATTGGCATTAGGCATATTACAAGACATTTCCCATATAGACACCCAAATGCTCTTGGCAATCAATCGAATGCACACGCCATACTGGGATTCGTTTATGTGGTTGGTCACAGATAAATATATGTGGATACCGTTGTATATCTCATTGATATATGTGATTTTCAAAAATCATTCCCTCAAATCGTTCTTATGGTGTGCTGTAGCCATTGGGTTGATGATATTGATTACGGATAATCTGAACTCTCAGTGGCTTCGTCCTGCAATAGGAAGGTTGCGGCCATCGAATATAGACAATCCCGTGTCGGCAATGGTGCATGTGGTAAATAATTATCGTGGCGGTCCATACGGTTTTCCATCATCTCATTCATCAAATACGTGGGGAATCGTGTTTTTTATAGCATATCTCTTCAGAAAATATTGGTTAAACTCCTTTTTGGCAGTTTGGGCAATCATGGTATGTTATTCCCGTTCATACTTGGGCGTACATTACCCTGGCGATTTGTTGGTAGGAATGTTATTGGGACTGTTTGGCGCAACCTTGACCTATTATTTGTTTGCATACATAACAAAAGAGAAACCAAGGGAAGAACTTCAATATGGCTATTTGCCCGTGATAGTGGTGTCAATCACTTTCCTGTCTATTGTCGTCACGTCATTCTTTTTTCGGATATAGTGTATGCAGATTGAACCGATAGCCATATTTCGCTCACCGTTTCAGACAAAGTTTGGTATTCCCAAGCAAAGTGGACTGGTTAAAGAATTGCGAGGCGAGATTGTTCTTGAGCCTCCATATAGAGATGCGGATTATTTAAGAGGCTTGCAAGATTTTGATTATATCTGGCTGATATGGGAGTTTTCTGCCAATAAGCACCAAGCCAATAGTCCTGTAGTGCGTCCGCCTGTGTTAGGAGGGAATCAACGTATGGGCGTATTTGCCACGCGGTCACCTTATCGCCCTAACGCATTAGGACTGTCGGTCGTAAAAATAGAGTTGATTGAATGGGAAACGTCCAAAGGACCAGTTATCCACGTGCTGGGTGGTGACCTGATGGATGGAACTCCGATATACGACATTAAGCCATACTTGGTATATGCAGATTGCTATCCCGATGCACGTTGTGGTTTCGTGGATAACCGTTCATGGCCCAAACTAAAGGTGATTATTCCTCCTGTTATCGCTTCACGCTTTAATCCGGAGCAATTAAAGGCTCTGACCCATACCTTGGAACTTGATCCCCGTCCACATTATCATCATGATGCAGCGAAAGTGTATGGGATGCTATTTGAGGGAGAGGACATTCACTTTAAAGTGGAAAATGGTGTGTTGAGTGTGATGGAATAAAAGAAGGCGAAGCTGGTTTTGAGCTTCGCCTTTTTGATGAATGTAGAATAAGTTTATCCTCCAAAGTTGTCATACATGATAGACTCTGGTTCTACGCCAAGAGAATCGAGCATAGAGACAACGGCTTTCGACATGGGACCAGGACCACACATGTAATACTCAATATCTTCTGGTGCCTCATGATCCTTCAGATAAGTGTTGAGCATAACCTGGTGAACAAATCCAGGAGTATATTTCACGCCAGCTGCATCTGCTGCGGGATCTGGACGGTCAAGCGCAAGATGGAAGTGGAAATTGGGGAACTCCTTTTCCAATCCCAAGAAGTCGTCAAGATAGAATACTTCATTGAGTGCGCGAGCACCATAGAAATAGTGCATCTCACGGTCGGTAGTATGCAAGGTCTTTGTCATGTGCATGATTTGGGCACGCAAAGGAGCCATACCAGCACCACCACCAACCCATATCATCTCTTTCTTGGAATCGAAATGAGGATGGAAGTCTCCGAATGGTCCACTCATCACAACCTTGTCTCCTGGTTTCAAAGAGAATATATAAGAAGAGGCGATACCCGGGTTGACTTCCATAAATCCACTCTTGTCAGCCTTGAATGGAGGTGTTGCTATACGTACCGTAAGCATAAATACATCACCTTCTGCAGGATAGTTAGCCATGGAATATGCACGAATGGTAGGTTCTGGATTCTTACATTTCAGTGGGAATAATCCGAACTTCTCCCATGATGGCAAATACTCATCACCAATCAGTGACTTATCGAAATCCTTGTCATAATCGATACAATCGAATGCAGGAATCTTGATTTGTGCGTATGAGCCAGGCAAGAAATCCATGTGAGCTCCTGGAGGCAATTGCACCTTAAACTCCTTGATGAAGGTAGCCACGTTCTTATTAGAGATAACGGTACACTCGTACTCTTTCACTCCAAGGATAGACTCATCCACGTGAATCTTCAAATCACCCTTTACCTTGCACTGGCAACCAAGTCGCCAATGATTCTTGATTTCCTTACGAGTAAAGTGAGGCTTTTCAGAATCGAGAATCTCACCACCGCCCTCAAGAACTTGAACCTTACATTGTCCGCATGACGCTTTACCGCCACAGGCAGATGGGAGGAAGATGCCGTTCTCGTTGAGCGTAGTCATCAAACTTGAACCCTGTGGGACGTTGATGGTACGATCTCCATTGATTTCAATATTTACGTTTCCACTCGGCGACAGATATTTCTTTGCCACGAGCAGAACAATCACCACAAGGATGATTAATGAAAGGAAAACTCCTATACTAATTGCTATAAACTGTGCCATAACTTAAATGTTTAATCCAGAGAAACACATCATCGCCATCGCCATCAAGCCAACGGTGATAAATACGATACCAAGACCTTGAAGTGGCTTAGGCACGTCACTATATTGCATCTTTTCGCGAATAGCACCAAGGGCAACGATTGCCAAGGTCCAGCCGATGCCGGAACCAAATCCATACACCATTGCGTCCCAAATGGAAGTGATAGCTTGAGAGTTTGTTGGTTCCATGAGGATACGTTGTTGCATGAAAAGCGAAGCACCCATGATGGCACAGTTCACGGCTATCAATGGAAGGAAGATTCCCAAGGCTGCGTAGAGCGAAGGAGAATATTTCTCAACGGTCATCTCCACTAACTGAACCATACCTGCAATCACGGCAATGAAGAGGATAAATGAGAGGTAACTTAAATCAATGCCTTCAACAAGACAGTCGGGACCAAGCACCTTTGTCTGTAAAAGATAGTTGACAGGTACTGTCACGGTCAACACAAAGGTAACGGCAAGTCCGAGTCCCAATGATGTCTTCACCGTCTTCGACACGGCAAGGTAAGAACACATGCCGAGGAAGAATGCAAAAATCATGTTGTCGACGAATATCGACCTGAATAAAAGACTTATTGCGTGTTCCATAATTTATTTCTCCTTATAAAAATATGCACGATGAACCCATATCACACAGCCAACGAGTATAAGAGCCATAGCAGGCATGGTCATCATACCATTGTTTACATAGCCAAAGTCATAGAAACTTTGAGGAATAATCTGGAAACCCAGCAAGGAACCGCGTCCGAAGAACTCGCGGAATGCACCTACTATGACGAGAATCATCGCATAACCAAGACCGTTGCCTACGCCATCAAGGAATGAAGGCCAGGGCTTGTTCATCATGGCGAATGCCTCTAAGCGTCCCATCAAGATACAGTTGGTGATTATCAAACCTACATACACGCTCAGCTGAACGCTCACGTCGTATGCAAAAGCCTTTAATATCTGGGATACGATAGTTACAAGGGCTGCTACAACCACCAATTGCACTACGATACGGATACGATTGGGTATGGTGTTGCGGATGAGGGAGATGATTACGTTAGAGAAAGCGGTAATCACCGTCACGGCAAGTCCCATCACGATAGCAGGTTTCAGTTGTGAGGTGACGGCGAGTGCCGAACATATACCCAATACCTGTCCGAGAATTGGGTGGTCTATATTTAACGGGTTTGTGAAAACCTCCTTGTTTTGTTTACTGAATAATGCCATAGTCTTATTTCTTTAAGAGGTTCTTATATTGTTTCATACAATCGCGAAGCATATCACTCACACCGTTTGAAGTCAGCGTAGCACCAGTTACGCAGTCAACCTGTGATGCAGGGTTGTCCACTTTCTTCACGACAGAAAGCACTACTTCACCATTGTCATCAAAAATCTTCTTTCCTTGAAATTTCTCCTGCCAAGCCTGAGAGTCCTTGATTTCGGCACCAAGTCCGGCGGTCTCACTTTCATGGTTGAAGTAAGCCCCATAAACGGTATTCAAGTCTTCGTTTACAGCGAGGAAACCGCTGATGCCTCCCCAAAGTCCCATTCCTTTCAATGGGAATACATACTTCTGCTGACCGTCTATTTCGCAAGTATAGTATTTCAAACCTTCTTTTTCGATTTCGCCTTTCACAACATCCTTGTATTTGGCTTCTGCTTCAGAGCCATCCAATCCACGGATGTTCAACGAATAAAGAATCTGTTTCTTGACGTCCAATGCAACGTTGGCATCCTGCATGGGTTTCAATGCTTGGAAGACAAATGCCAACAAGAAGGCAACGATGATAACGAGAATCGCACTATATATAATAATGTACGTATTCGAATTGGTATTCAGTTTCATTTGGTACCTCCTCTCTTCAAACGTTTACTGATGTTTCTTTCTACAACGAAGTGGTCGATCATCGGAGCTAACATGTTGCCAAAGAAGATGGCAAGCATCATACCCTCTGGATAACCAGCATTCTTGATGCGGATGATGACCGCCATAGCACCAATGATGAATCCATAGATGTATTTACCTGTCTCAGTACGGCAAGATGTAACGGGGTCGGTAGCCATGAATACGGCACCGAATGCAAAACCACCGAGGATGAAATGATGCCACCAAACCATAGACGTAGCACCTGTAGCCTCAAAGATGGCTGCCATGATTCCACCACCTACAAATACGCTGACCATTGTTTTCCAAGAAGCAATGCCTGTCCAAAGCAGGATGATTGCTCCGATAGCAATGGCGATAAGTGAAGTCTCACCGATAGAACCAGGGATGAAACCACAAATCATGTCGCAGATGGAGGCGTTGGGGGCAATGCCTTGTCCAATCTCTCCAAGTGGAGTGGCAGCGGTAAAACCATCAGGGAGGTTGTTACCCAATCCGAAAATGGAGTCTTGCGCCACCCAAACAGTATCGCCAGTCATCTTTGATGGATAGGCGAAGAAGAGGAACATACGGGCTGCAATGGCAGGGTTGAAGATATTCATTCCTGTACCGCCGAAGATTTCCTTACAGAAGATGACGGAAAAAGCGCAAGCCAAAGCCAGCATCCACAGAGGACAACCAATGGGCACTATCAGCGGAATCAAGATACCGCTTACCAAGTATCCCTCTTGTATCTCCTCGTTTTTCCACTGAGCCCAGGCAAACTCAATGCCCAAGCCGACGATATAGCTAACGAGAATCTTGGGCAACACGGCCAAGAATCCATAACAGAAAATCTCAAGAAACGAGGCTGTAGCCAACGTTCCAGCAGCGAGATAGTTCTGATAGCCCACATTATACATACCAAACAGCATGGCTGGCATCAGTGCGATAACCACCATACTCATAATACGCTTCGAGTCAATGGCATCATGGATGTTTGAACCGCTCTTTGCCGTGGTGTTTGGCACGTAAAGGAAGGTTTCAAATCCATCAAAGATGCTTCTGAAGGCATGTAGCTTTCCACCTTCCTCGAAGTTCGGTTTGATGTTGTCGATATATTTTCTTAAACTCATGTCTGTATATTTTGAGAGTTACAATGATGACGAATTATGCGTTTTCCTTTCTGAGCATATTCAATCCGTCTCTAACGATTTGCTGTAATTCCAACTTAGAGGAGTCTACAAACTCTGCAAGGGCAAAATCTTCGGGAGAAACTTCATAAATACCCAACTGCTCCATCCTGTCAATGTCGCCTGCAATGATGGCTTTGATGAGGTATTCACCGTAAATGTCCATCGGCAACACCTTATCATATTCTCCGCTCATGATGATGTGGCGCTCGCCACCTTTCACTCGTGCGTCTAAAGCATATTCCTTGTTGCCAAGCAACCAAGAGAAATAGCTGCGGTTAACGGAGAATTGCTTGAATCGAGGCAATATCCATCCGAGCATTTCGTCAGCATGGTCACCTTCGGGAATGACAGAAACGGTGGATGTGTGTGCGCCAAGGTAAGCATCGATACTGGTTTTCGTGCCAGACAACGGATTGCCGCTGATGATACGTACAGTCTCGCCTTGCTTGATTTTCCCGTTCAGCAAAACGGATAGGGGAGTACCTACCAAAGCATCTGCATAACAAGGGCTCTCAACTTCGCTTCCTGCGATGGCAACGGTACGAGTAAGGTTGACTTTACCTTCCTCAAACAGTCGTCCGAAGAAAATGACAGCCGTTGGTTCTACTATCCACACCACTTCGCCTTTATTGACGGGAGAGATGTGATTCACCTGAACGCCAACGTTTCCAGCCGGACAAGGACCGTCAAAGATATTTATCTCCACATCCTTGGCGTTCACCAATGCCGATGCAGACTGTTTTGCACCTATGCCCAAATACGTTTTTGCCATCTTAGACAAAGCTGTCAAACCTGTTTGGAATGCCTTCTCGTTGCCGTTGAGTTCAAACTCAAAGTCGGCAGCCAGTGGCTTGTCGCGCAAGGCGGAAACAAAGATAGCCTTGGGTTTTTCGTTGGGTGTCGTGGAAATGGCATAAGGCAATTGATTGATGTAGCCGAACAAGCCAGCTTCTAACAATGCGTTTTTCACCTCTTCGCCATTCATAGACGAGACATTGCGTTTACCAAAGTCAACAAACACCTGTTTGTCATCGGCTTTGATTTTCACGCAAAGCACTTTTCTGCGTTCACCACGCACAACTGCCGAGACAGTTCCGCTTACAGGTGAGGCAAAACGTACTTCGGGGTAATTCTTGTTTACGAACAAGGCTTCCCCAGCTTTTACATGATCCCCTTCGTGTACTGCCACTTTAGGAGTTATTCCCGTGAAATCGTCTGGAGAGATTGCGTATTCACTCACTTTTCCAAGGGACATTTTCTCCTTTATGGCCTTACCTTTAAGGTTAATGTCTAAGCCTTTACGTAACTTGATAACATTTGCCATAAAATAAAAATATGTGTATATTTAAATCTGTCTTTACAAATAGACTGCAAATATAGTGAAAATTTGTAATTGTAGGAATTTTTTTTATCGTTTTCTTTCTAAATCACGTGAAATATAGTAATTTTGCAGTGATTTGAATAACCTAAAAAATATCATTCGGGGAGGAATATGGACCTTAGTGGGGGTGTATGTTACCTTGGTGATACTGCTGCAAATACCAGCAGTACAGGATTACATGGGTTCGCAAGTAGGAAAAATCTTGTCTGAGAAGTTCGGAACAAAGGTGACGGTCGGGCAGATTGATTTGGGATTCATGAATCGTATCATCATTGATGATGTTCACATGACCGACCAATCGGGAAAACCCATGTTAGAAGCAACCAGAATGTCTGTTAATGTTGACCTTATTGATTTGTTAAAGGGTAAGATAGTGATTACTGCGGCGCAATTGTTTGGATTAGACGCGAATCTCTATAAACAAACAGCGAATTCTACTCCAAATTTCCAGTTCGTAATTGATTCGCTTGCATCAAAAGACACTACCACCCATACTCCCCTTGATTTGTCTATAGGTTCGTTAATCGTGCGTCATGGGAAGGTGAAATATGATCAGTTGGATGTGGCTCCAAAGCAACAGGAGTTTTCTTTGGAACATATTCATGTATCAGATATTAGTGCACATGTGATTCTTAATACGTTGACCGATGATTCCCTGAATGTTAATCTCAAGAAACTATCATTTAATGAAGAGGCTGGTTTGAAAGTGGGCGCATTGTCGTTTAAGGCGGAAGCCAATAAACAAGGTGCTAACTTGGAAAAATTAGTGTTGAAACTTCCTCATACTGAAATTCTTCTTGATTCCGTATGGTCGTCTTTTAGAATGAAAGACAATCAATTAGATGTATCTTCTTTAAGTTTTGGTGGAAGATTAGATAAGTCTAAGATAACTCCATCAGATGTGAGCAGTTTGGTTCCATTGCTTCATAATTTCAAGAACCCTATTTATGTGAAATCTTCATTTGGCGGAACAGCTGATAGGATAGATATAGATAATGTGGTCATAGGGTCTGAAAACAATAGCATTCATTTGTCGGCGCGAGGCTCTGTTGCACAATTGTCATCTACACCTCGTTGGGAAACGACGGTTAACAACCTTCGATTCAGTGAAGAAGGTATTAAGTTTGTTGCAGACAACTTAGGAGCTAAATTAAACATTCCGGAGGAAGTGACGAGGATTGGTGATGTTGACTTCGTAGGCAATCTTGGAGGCTTTGGTAACGACATTTCCATGCGAGGAATGTTGAAGTCTGGAATTGGTAATGCCATGCTGTCTGTCAATAAGTTAGGGCAGCACGTGACAGGAAAGGTTGAAACTTCTGGCATTAATCTGAGAAAGCTCCTCAACAACAATCAATTCAATGAAGTTGCTGCTAATCTTCAGTTTGACGGAATGTTGAGAAATGGCAAGAAACCCAACCTGAAAGCGAAGGGAACGATATTGAAATTCGACTATAACAATTATACTTTTAACAATATCAACTTGGATGGCTCTTACGAAAACGGTACTCTGGCTGGTAAGTTTGCAATGGATGACCAAAACGTCAAGATTGATTTGTCTGGAAAGGTGATAGAACAAGGTCGTAATTCGTCTGCGAATATAGAGGCAGAAGTAAGGAAACTCAACCTGTCAGCACTGAATTTAACTAAAAAATGGCCAAATACGGTATTTGATTTCGACCTTACGGCAAATATACATGGTAATTCCTTGAAAACATTGGATGGTACATTGGATTTGAATCATTTCGTGATGGATTCTGAAGACCAGCACTACGAAATGGAAGGATTGCATGTTGAGGCTGGAGATGATGAGCAAGGGCGGTTCTTGGAAATGATGAGTGACTTTGCGAGCATTGAGATTCTCGGTGATTATGACTATCGAACCATTGTGCAGAGCATTACGAATCTCATCAGCGATAAATTGCCTACGTTACCAGGGTTGCCAAAGGCTACTCATGAACAAGATAACCAATTCAAGATCAATGCCACAATATTTAAAGATGATTGGCTGAGGGAATTGTTTGGCATTCCGTTGAAGTTGGATTCACCTATCCACTTGGAAGGATGCCTTGATGACCGTTCTCACTCTTTGGATTTACTGGCTACTTCGCCATATTTCGTTTACGATGGAAACCAATTCGTCAATGCACAACTGAGAGTTTCCACACCTAATGATACATTGCGTACCGTTGCCCAAATCGAAAAAATGGATGAGATGGGAAAGAAGATGTCGTTGGGGGTGAAGGCTGATGCCATTAACAATAAGTTGTCAGCCATAATAGATTTTGACAACGAACATGATTTACGTCCTGCCAAGGGTAATTTGAATCTTGATGCTCGATTCTTCGAGTCAGAAGATGGCACAGATGCGGCTCATATAGACATACATCCGTCAAATATTCAAATAGGAGATAGTATCTGGGAAATCCAACCCAGCAATGTGGTTTATCGAAAAGACCTCGTTACGGTTGACCACTTTGCCATTCGCCACGATAAACAGCACGTTATCGTAGATGGACTGCTGACAAAGAATGCACAAGACACCTTGTTTGTAGATTTGAAGGATGTTAACGTGAGTTACATCCTCGACTTGGTGGATTTCGATGCGGTATCGTTCAGCGGTCTTGCTACGGGTAAGGTTTATGCCACGGGTGTTTTTGACAAACCGGCAGCAGCTGCTCACTTGACGGTCAATGATTTTAAGTTTGAGGATGGACGGTTGGGCGTGCTTACTGCTGATGCCGTATTCAACAACGAACAAGAACAGATAGACATTGATGCGATTGCGAATGATGAAGGCGGTGCTTATACTACCGTTAAAGGATATGTTTCACCTCAACGAGACAGTCTCGAACTCCATATATCCCCACATCATGCCCGTCTGGAGTTTTTGGAAAGCTTTTGTGGAAGTTTCATGGAGAACGTGCAGGCAAGGGGCTTGGGTGACCTGACACTAACTGGTGCGTTAAGCGAACTGAACCTCATTGGAGAGGCTGTGGTAGATGGGGATATTACCATCAGTAGCCTGAACACTACGTACATCTTTCACAATGATACTGTCAGATTGATACCCGACCACATTATCTTTAGTAATGACACGATATATGACAAGGAAGGACATATAGGCATTCTCTCTGGAATGGTGAATCATGAGAGTTTGACCAACTTATCATACGATTTGAATGTGAATGCGCAAAACTTACTGTCATACGACTTTAAGGATTTTGGTGATGATACGTTTTGTGGAACGGTCTATGGTACGGGAAATTGCCGAATCGTAGGTAAAGAGGGGGAGGTTACCATTGACGTTGACGTTACTCCTAACAAAGGTTCTCAGATTGTATATAATGTGGCTTCTCCTGGCGCTATCAACAAACAGGAGTTTGTGCGTTGGGGAGTGCGCAACGATAGCTTATCTTTAGCCTCGCTAAACGATACGTTAAGCTCACTCAAACACCATGTTTATGATGCCGAAAGCTATGCTTTGGAAACAGACCTTCATATCAATTTCTTAATCAATGCTACTCCTTCGGCTACGCTTAAACTGATTATGGATTCGCAAAGTGGTGATTATATAACCTTAAATGGCGATGGAGTGATTCGTGCAACCTATTATAATAAAGGTAGTTTTGATATGTTCGGCAATTATGTCGTAGATCATGGTATGTATAAGTTGACCATTCAAAATGTCATCAAGCGTGATTTCCAGTTCCAACAAGGAGGTTCCATTAGCTTCGGAGGAGACCCTTACCAAGCTTTGCTTAACTTGAAAGCCTTATATACGTTGAATGGCGTGAGCCTTTCCGACTTGAGCATCGGCAAAAGCTTTTCAAGTAATAATATTCGGGTTGATTGCTTGATGAATATCACAGGTACTCCCGCTTCACCAAGCCTGGAGTTTGATTTCGATATGCCTACCGTTGGTTCTGACGCTAAGCAAATGATATACAGCATTGTGAATAGTGCCGAGGAACGCAACCAACAAGTTTTGTATCTCTTGGCTATAGGTAGGTTTTACAACCAAAATACCAATAACGCCTCTTCTGAAAACACTGGTCCTTACAGTCAGACAAGTTTGGCGATGCAAAGTATTCTCAGTGGTACTATCAGCCAACAATTAAATAATGTGTTGAGCAGTGTTATCAAAAACAACAATTGGAACTTTGGAGCTAATATCTCTACTGGTGACGAGGGCTTCAATAATGCTGAGTATGAGGGCTTGTTGAGTGGTAGGTTGCTCAACAATCGTCTTTTGATTAATGGGCAATTTGGTTACCGAGACAATGTGAATGCTACGAGTAGCTTCATCGGTGATTTTGACATCCGTTATTTACTTTATCCCAATGGTAATCTTGCCATTAAAGTGTATAATCAAACCAATGATAGGTATTTCACGAGAAATAGTTTGACTACCCAAGGAGTAGGTCTTATCATGAAAAAGGATTTCAACGGACTTAGCGACTTGCTGGGTGTGAAGAAGAAAAAGAAAAATAAGAAAAAGAAAAGATAAAACATTAACTAATTAACTATTTTACCATGAAGACAAATTTACTGTTATTGTCAATGATTTTTATCCAACTGTTGAATGGATTGTTATTTCCTAAAGAAACACGGAAAGAAACGGATTTGAACACACCGACAACTTCCGTCACCGAGTCATCTATTCTCTATCAGCAGGAGGATGTGCCTGCTGAGCCTATAGATCTTGGCTTGAGTGTGCTATGGGCAAGTTATAATGTGGGTGCAACCTATCCTGAAGGCTATGGTGGCTATTATGCTTGGGGCGAAATTGAGGAAAAACATTATTATGAATGGACAACCTACAAACATAGTGAAGGTACGAGAAAGACTTGTCATAAACTTGGCAAGGAGATTAGTGGTACGGAAAATGATGTGGCTCGTGTGAAATGGGGCGGAAAATGGAGAATGCCTACCAAAGAGGAAGTGGAGGAGTTGTGTAAAAGGTGCAACTACGTGTGGACGAAGGTGAATGGTGTGCAAGGTGTGAGATTTATCGGAAAGAATAAAAATAGTGTGTTTTTCCCTGCCTGTGGCTTTCGTCATGAGGATAGCTTGTACGACCGTGACATGTATGGCTGTTACTGGTCTGGTACGGCAGAAACACGTAATAAAGCAGGAAATGCTTTTATACTTACATTCCTCTTGAGGTCAAAAGGATGGAATCCTAAACCCCGTCCTAATGGTTGTTCCGTTCGCCCTGTCATGGATAGAGAATAGGAAGAAGAATAAGGTGGTTAAGCCGATTTTAAGATTATTTTGGTTAAAAAAACATAATGCCAAACCGATTCTTTGATTTTCATTCTTCAATCTTATTTAATTGGTGTAATTTTGCAACCGCTTTGGCTATTTAGCCATTGCCTAAGAGTTTTCAATATAAAGTCTAACTTTATTAGTATCAAATTTTTTAATTAATTAACATGTCAAACTTTAAAAACGTTGAACCATTAGACAACTTCAATTGGGAAGAGTTCGAAAATGGTACAATCGCAAACGTAAGTCATGAAGAACTTCAGAAGGCTTACGATGAAACACTTAACAAGGTAGCCGATCACCAAGTGGTTGACGGTAAAGTAATTTCTGTCGACAAGAAAGAGGTTATCGTTAACATCGGTTACAAGAGCGATGGAGTTATCGCTGCATCAGAATTCCGTTACAACCCTGACCTGAAGGTTGGCGACATCGTTGAGGTGTATGTAGAAAATCAGGAAGACAAGAAAGGTCAGTTGGTACTCTCTCACAAGAAGGCTCGCTTGAGCAAGAGTTGGGACCGTGTCAATGCTGCCCTTGACAATGAGGAAATCGTACAAGGTTACATCAAGTGCCGTACTAAGGGCGGTATGATTGTTGATGTATTTGGTATCGAAGCATTCCTCCCAGGAAGCCAAATCGACGTTCATCCTATACGCGACTACGATGTATTCGTAGGCAAGACCATGGAATTCAAGATCGTTAAGATCAACCAAGAGTTCCGTAACGTGGTTGTTTCTCACAAGGCTCTTATCGAGGCTGAGTTGGAAGCACAGAAGAAAGACATTATCTCTAAGCTCGAGAAAGGTCAAATCCTTGAGGGTACCGTTAAGAATATCACCAGCTATGGTGTATTCGTTGACCTTGGCGGTGTTGACGGACTCGTACACATCACAGACTTGTCTTGGGGTCGTGTTAGCGATCCACATGAAGTGGTGGCTCTTGACCAGAAGATTAATGTGGTTATTCTCGACTTCGATGATGAGAAGAAGCGCATTGCTCTTGGCTTGAAGCAACTCACTCCACATCCATGGGATGCTTTGGATGCAGACTTGAAGGTGGGCGACCATGTGAAGGGTAAGGTAGTGGTGATTGCCGACTACGGTGCATTCGTTGAAATCGCTCCTGGTGTTGAAGGTCTTATCCACGTTAGCGAAATGTCTTGGAGCCAGCACTTACGTTCTGCACAAGAGTTCATGCACGTTGGCGATGAGGTAGAGGCTGTTATCTTGACACTCGACCGCGATGAGCGCAAGATGTCTCTCGGTATCAAGCAGCTCAAGGCTGACCCATGGGAGAACATCGAAGAGAGATATCCTGTAGGAAGCAAGCACGTGGCTAAGGTTCGCAACTTCACTAACTTCGGTATCTTCGTAGAGCTTGAAGAGGGTGTTGACGGATTGATTCACATCAGCGACCTTTCTTGGACAAAGAAAGTTAAGCATCCTTCAGAGTTTACCCAGCAGGGTGCAGAGATTGAGGTATTGGTTCTCGAGATTGATAAGGAGAATCGTCGTCTCTCTCTCGGTCACAAGCAATTGGAAGACAATCCTTGGGATACATACGAAACTCTTTATACCCCAGGAAGTGTTCACACGGGTAAGATTACCGATATGATGGATAAGGGTGCCGTTATTTCCTTGAACGAAGGTGGTGAGGGATTTGCTACTCCTAAGCACTTGGTAAAGGAAGATGGAACACAGGCTCAGATGGGTGAGGAACTCGAATTCAAGGTAATTGAGTTCGTGAAGGATACCAAGCGCATCATCCTTTCTCATAGCCGTACATTCGAAGAGGCTAAGGAGGAAAAGAAGGCTGCTCCACGCAAACATGCTGCTAAGAAGGAAGAGGCTCCAGTAAACAATGTAGCCGCTGGTACTACACTTGGCGACATCGACGCTCTCGCTGAGTTGAAGGCAAAATTGGAAAAAGGTGAATAATCAACTTTCCTTACGATAAAATGAAAAAAGGCTCGCAAAAAGCGAGTCTTTTTTTTGTGTATATGGAAAAAAACTATTACCTTTGCACTCGTTATAAGATTTGAGCGTTACAGTTCTTGAAACGTCTCTTTTTACAAAATCATTTTTATATATAATGTATAATAAAGACGAACTTTTATCGAAAGATATCGCCGTGTTGGATGGTATCGCACATGAATTAGGTGCAGAATACAACCCTGATGCCAGTAAAGAGGATATTGTTTATGCTATTCTTGACAAACAAGCAGTCATCAAAGGCAGTGAGACACCTTCATCAACATCAAAACGACGTCGTTCCAGAATTACGAAGAAAGATCCAGATAAGGTCTATTCGGTTAACGGGAAAGACGGTGAGAATTTAGATGTGAAAAAGGCAAAACAGATGGTAGAACAACCTTCATTGTTTAAGGATGAGGTACCATCGGTTGAGGATGACAAACAAATCTCAAGCGAAAAAAAATCCAGCACGACTAAGACTTCTACAAAACGTAAGACAACTCGTAAAGTGAAAAAGGAAACAGAAGAACCAGAAGAGGTGAAGGTGGCTGAAACGGTCAGCGAACCTGTTGAAGAAGAACAACTTACCGAAGAAATGCCAAGCATTGATATGATGGAAGATTTTGAACCGGAAAACAAGGGAAGTCTGCTTGACGTAGTGAATGACCAATCTGACGACATGGATGACGCAGATATGATTCCAGAGCAGAAGTTTTCTGAAGATTCTGATACTGAAGGCGAAAACACGGAGTTGTTGGAACAATTGCAGGCAAAAATCAATGCACACAATGAGGGGATGATGGATGAGGATGGTCTTCCCGTTGAAGAGGTTTGGGAAGGTGATCCACAGGATGGTACCGATTTCATCACCGTTGTAGATTTACCCATTGAGGATCAAGGAGCAATGCCTAATTACGACATGTTCGACAACCCAACTTCTGGGATGCAACAGATGCCCCCGGCAACTTATCAGCCAGCTCCCGTAGAGAACAACGTGCCCATCTATGATTTTGAAAATGTGATTGAGGCAAACGGAGTGCTTGAAATCATGCCTGACGGTTACGGATTCTTGCGTTCCAGCGATTATAATTATCTCTCATCTCCTGATGACGTGTATGTTGCCAATAATCTCATCAAACGTTATGGATTGAAAACGGGCGATGTCATCCAGTGCCATGTACGTCCACCACGTGATGGCGAAAAATACTTCCCGCTGACAAGCATTGAGAAAATCAATGGTCGTATTCCTTCTGACGTGCGCGATCGTATTCCATTTGAACATCTTACTCCTTTGTTCCCCGATGAGAAATATAATCTCTGCAATGATCCACGTACCACGAATATGTCAACTCGTATTGTCGATTTGTTCTCGCCAATCGGTAAGGGACAACGTGCTTTGATTGTGGCTCAACCTAAAACGGGTAAGACTATCTTGATGAAAGATATTGCCAATGCCATTGCTGCAAACCATCCAGAGGCTTATCTGATGATGTTGCTGATTGATGAACGTCCAGAGGAGGTAACCGATATGGCTCGTACTGTGAATGCAGAGGTGATTGCTTCTACCTTCGACGAACCAGCCGAACGTCATGTGAAAATTGCTGGTATTGTTCTCGAAAAGGCAAAACGAATGGTAGAGTGTGGACATGATGTGGTGATTTTCTTGGATTCCATCACACGTTTGGCTCGTGCATATAATACGGTGGCTCCTGCTTCAGGTAAGGTTCTCACGGGTGGTGTTGATGCCAATGCCTTGCAAAAGCCAAAACGCTTCTTCGGTGCTGCCAGAAATATAGAGGGTGGTGGCTCCCTGACCATCATAGCTACTGCATTGATTGATACTGGTAGTAAGATGGATGAAGTTATCTTCGAGGAATTTAAGGGAACGGGCAACATGGAATTGCAACTTGATCGCAACTTGTCTAATAAGCGTATCTTCCCTGCCGTCAATCTTGTGGTATCCAGTACGCGTCGTGATGACTTACTGCAAGACAAGACTACGCTCGACCGCATGTGGATTCTTCGTAAATACATTGCCGATATGAATTCAGTAGAGGCAATGAATACCATCCACGAGCGAATGGAACGTACACAAAATAATGATGAGTTCCTATTGTCAATGAACTCTTAGTAAAATATCTTATAAGATAAAAATCCTTTTATCTTCTTATCCTTCACCTATTTAGGTAACCAACTGTATTTAAGGATAGGATGATAAAAGGATTTTTTTGATGGTCAATTCCTGACAGCAAATTCCTTAGATATTACACGGGACCATCATCAGACGTTTCTTTGAAGATGTCATCGGCAATGTTGATTTCGTCTGTATCAAACCAAGTGTTCAGTTTTGCCTTGGCTTTGCTCTTCACTTCTTCAGATACATCACCCCAAACTTTATGCAAAACATAGATGAGAACCGCCAAGTCGTCGCTCAATCCTGCAATGGGGATGGCATCAGGCACCACGTCAAGAGGACTGATAAGATAGCCTAATGCTCCGATGATGATGGCTTTGTCTTTGATAGAAACCTTTTCGCTTTCCAATGTATAATATAAAAGGAGGGCGGCATATACCAATTTGACACCTGCACGCTTGGCGATGCGTGATATTTTCTCTACAAAGCCTGTTGCAGAGAAGGTGTCCTTATATTTCATGAAGTCAGGTAGGTTATTCATTGTCATTTAATTATCATGTTGTTTTATAGATAACGCAAAAAAGTGATTTTTATTGTTATAGTTCCGATAGAGGGATGTTTCTAAGTTGATGGAGAAAGTCTTGGTGTAGCTTATCCACTTCATTCCATTTTCCATCCATTTCTCCCACTTTTATCTTATGTTCCTTGTCTCCCTTGCTGTAATTTTCCAATGCTTCAAGTAGTTTTCCCATGTTACAATGCTCTAAACTGGAATGAGGCTGATAGCAAAGTTCTTCGTTGTCGTCTTCAGAGATGGACACGCTTAACAAACGCATTTCTACCAATAAATTAAGCAATTCCTTCACGATACGAATGGGAATTCCCGTTTCCTGTTTCAGTTGTAGGGCAGTAAGGTGCAATTCGTCCTTTTTATAGTTATTACAGATATGGTGCATGAGCAATGCACAATATTTCACCTTCGTCTTTTGCGAAATGTCATGAGGGTTAGCTAAGAATGCAAACTCTTCCAAGTTTTGACTGGTATATGTGAGTTCTGCACCAAACAAGCAAATGGTCCATGACAATTGTACCCAAAGCATGAAGAGAGGCAGGGCTGCAAATGAGCCATAGATGGCGTTATATCCTGAGAGGAACACTTGGCAGTGGATGTAGAAGAATTGCAATAATTGCATAGCAATACCCGCCAATATTCCTGGGATGATGGCATCTTTCAGTTTTACTCTCGTATTGGGCATAAAAAGATATAAAACAATGAATACGGATGACGTGATGACGTATGGCATTAGTCCGATAAATGTTCTCACCATCGGACCTAAAAGCATATATTCTTCCATTTCCTTGGCTACGGTGGCAAGGAAGATAGAGATACCCGACTGCAATACGATGATGATGGGAGCCAGGAAGAACATGGCAAGATAGTCGGTCACTTTCCGTATCAGCGAGCGTTGTTGGTCCACTTGCCAAATCTGGTTAAATGCTGCCTCTATATTATGGATAAGCATCAGCACCGTCCAAAGCATGACCAATAAGCCGATTCCCAAGATGACGCCGCTATGGGTGTGTGAGATATATGAATGAACGAATCCAATAATGATCTCGGCAGCTTGTGGCTGACTGTTGAGCGTGGACAGTAGCCACGACTCAATATATTTGGAGAAACCAAAGCCGCTGGCAATGGCATATAATACCGCTATCACTGGTACCAAAGCCAATAGTGTGGAGTAGGTGAGGGCAGAGGCAGTACTGATTACATCCTTGTCTATAAAAAACTTGATGGCAAGGATGATTCTTTTCAGAATGTTAATGCCAAGGTATTGAAACCCTGGTAGCTCTTCCTTGCTGATTTGCCAAATCCTCTCGGAAAAGAATTCCTTTATTTGGTCTAAATTCATCATATATGTCACTTATAAAACGAAAGCAGTGTTCCTATAAGCCGGGTTCTGTTCCCCATGCGGGGCATCTGTCATCTATCTAATCTATGAGTCACCCCATAGCTCAAGCGTTCTACCCTCCATCGTATGCACCGAAATGCCATTTGGACGAGCAACCCTCAAACGATGGTATACATGAACTTGCAGCCTTCAGTTGGCACAGCCTGACGATCACCCGTCAACTGGTGGTCTCTTACACCACCTTCTCACCCTTACCAATCTTTTCAATCTTCAATCTTCAATTTTCAATCTTCAATTTTCAATCTTCAATCAAATAAACTGGCGGTTGTTTTCTTCTGCCATAACCTACTGTCACCAATAGCTTCTATTTTCGGAAGTGGAGTGCCCTATGCTGCCCGGACTTTCCTCTCGTGTTGAGACACCAGCGACAGAACCAGAACACTGCTTTCAGCTTGCAAAATTAACAAAAAATTGTGGATGAACCATATAGTTTTTCTTTGAATAAGTGTAAAAATCAAAAAATTATATAAATGTCACCATATTAAATGAATGTAAATTTGACATCATCAGTCTTTAAGAGCCGTTAATATGACAAAAACGAGTGTTAAAATGGGATAAAGATACCCGACATTTTGTCAGAATCACAAAAAATGCACTTATATTTGCATCACGTTAAACGTTTTAGTTAAATTATCGTCAAAAGAACGTGAAGATACATGCAAATGTTCAATTAAATATAGAATATAATAGTTAAATGTTAAAACAATAAGACAATGAAAAAGTACTCTAAGTATTTACTTGCAGCCATGTGCGTAGTGGCATTGGCTTTCTCTGCAGGATCTTTTATCAAGGTTAATGCAGCTCAAACTGTTGTTACGGCTCCTGGTCAGCCAGTTGATTTGACTTATGCGGCTGAAAAGGCTTTACCAACCGTTGTTCACATCAAGTATGTGCAAAATTCAAAGGTGAAGACCGTTGAAGTACAAGATCCATTTAGTGATTTCTTCTCTGATCCTTTCGGATTCTTCGGTAATCCAGGACAAGGCGGAACACAGAAACGTCAGGTGCAAACTCCTAAAAAAACTGCTACGGGTTCTGGCGTTATCATCAGTGCTGACGGTTATATCGTAACCAACAACCACGTTGTGGAAGGTGCTGACGAACTGACAGTGACATTGAATGACAATCGTGAATTTTCTGCTCGTATCATTGGTACGGATAAAAATACAGACCTTGCACTTATCAAGATTGACGGTAAGAATTTGCCAGCTATCACCATTGCCAACAGCGATAATATTAAGGTGGGCGAGTGGGTACTTGCTGTAGGTAATCCATTGGGTTTGAACAATACCGTTACCGCAGGTATTGTCAGTGCTAAGGCACGTTCTCTTGGAGCCAATGGCGTAGAATCTTTTATCCAGACTGATGCTGCTATCAACGCAGGTAATTCAGGTGGTGCTCTTGTGAACACCCGTGGCGAATTGGTTGGTATCAATGCCATGTTGTTCTCTCAAACTGGTACGAACATTGGTTATGGATTTGCCATTCCAACCACGATTATGAATAAGGTAGTGGCAGACCTCAAGGAATATGGAACCGTACAACGTGCTTTGCTGGGCATTATGGGTGGTGATGTTCACAACTTCATCGACAAGCAGAAGGAAGAAGGTAAGGAAGTTGACCTTGGTGCCATTGAAGGCGTTTACGTAGAAAAGGTTGAGGAAGACGGTGCTGGCGCTGATGCTGGACTCGAAAAGGGTGACGTGATTACCGCCGTTGACGGAAAGAAAGTTACCAAGATGGCTGAATTGCAAGAGATCATGGCTAACAAACGTCCTGGTGACAAGATTTCATTGACATTCTTGCACAACAAGAAGAGTAACACCAAGACCGTTACGTTGAAGAACGCACAGGGAACAACGAAGGTTGTTAAACAAGCCGACCTTGATGTGTTGGGTGGCAACTTCCGTGAAATCACTGCTGACCAAAAGAAGCAATTGGAGATTAATAATGGTCTTGAGGTTATCAAGGTGAACAATGGTGCCTTGAAGAAGGCTGGTATTGGCAAGGGATTCATCATTCAGTCTATCAATGACGAAGTAGTAAAGACGATTGATGACTTGCAGAATATTGTGAAAGAGGCTTCAACCAGCAAGGATGCCGTTCTCTTCATCAAGGGTATCTGGCCTACTGGCAAACGTGCTTACTTCGCAGTGCCTCTCAACGAATAAAGACTTTGTTTTCTTGGTTAAATATATAGCAACATGCCGTGCAAGTACAAATTGCACGGCATGTTTTTGTATGAGACGTAATACGCTGAATATTATTTGTTGAGAATGATGTTCACTATTTGAACGGCATCATTGATGTTGATGGTTCCATCGTCATTGATGTCTGCATTGAAGAAATAGAATGGCGACACTGGATTACCAAGAATCTTGTTGATGAGTTGTACGGCATCTGTAATGTCCACCTTTCCATCTCCGTTTACGTCGCCTTTCACGTCTTGGTCAAAACGAATGCTCACCTTATTGATTCCTTCGTTAGGAAGGTAGGTTGACGGTATGCGAAGATAAGCTTTACCACCGCTAATGGTCTCGTTTACCACTGGTATAAATACTTTTCCCGTATTGTCTTTGTTTAACACAAAGTTAGAGTAGGTTCCCGTCTTTGAAGAAATTTGTGTGTCTTCCTGAACGCCAACCAATAGATTGGTGCCGTTGTTGGCTTGAGCGATGTAAGGCACTTCGTATTCTCCTTCCAATCCACGAAGCAATAACCCCTCATTGGCAGCCGACTGAGCAATGTGATTCATCTGAACATTGCCATTGTCTTTGTCGAAGGATGTGGCACGAAAAGCCTGTAACCCTTCTACATTGCTGAAATCGAGCGCTTTGGTATTTGAATATGTGTCTATAGTACTGCTCATGTTGATTATAGCCACCGTACCTGCTTGCTGACGTGCTTCTTGATAAATATCCGAGCGCAATTGATTGATTAGTTCCTTTGAAGGACTTACGCTATAGTTGTCATAGATGATAAAGTAATTGCCAGAGTCGTTGTTCCAAACGGAGATGGGCTTGCTGTCAAACTGAGGAGCCAAGCACACTTGCGTCTGAGAACCATATTTGAAATTGATAGCTGTCAATATGTAATACCCATTCTTTTTAGAGATGCTGAATGGTTGCGGAGTGTCACTCAATTCAGATTGGTACAATGGATTCAGATATTTTCCTACACCTATATTATATATATAGTAGTAACCAGGAAACTTATCTGTTGTCAGAATCATCCAATTGCTGGTTTCGTCTTGTACCTTTGCCTTAGCCTTGTATTGCGATTGACAGTCGCCTTCGTGAACAGAACCGGCTATGGGATTTGCATTGCGCAATGTTGGTTCTCCGTCTTGTGCGACCATGGCTCCATAGCCATAGGCATTAAAGATGTAATATGCTTTCTCTGCACTGAGATGAGCCACCTCGGTCACTTCACCATATTTTAGCAGAGTACCATTCTTGACCAAGTTGGTCAATGCTGACTGGTAATCCTCTAAAGTACTGGAATTGCTGTTGTAAACAACCTGCAGCTCTTGTAGGTCTTCCGTAGAATAGCTATTAAACATATCCGCACGGTCAAGATAGTCTTTAGCCATTGATTGTAAGTGTGATAACATGGTTGCTCTGTCTTCTTGGTACAATTCCAATTCATTAATGACAATGTACTTTCCATACCCTTCGGTGAAGTTCAGTTTAATGTATGAGGTTGTGACGGGATTATTCAGCACGATTTCTTGCAATGCAGCATCTTGTAGGTTATAGGTTCCTTTACTTGTCCAAGTGATTCCATTTACAGACGTGAGTATCTCCGCACGTTTGGGTCGATAGTTGCTTCCTCTGTTGCTTGGTATGTTGATGCAAATCTTGTCGATGGTTACGTTACCATTGTGATATAAGGTGAGCTGATGAGGGTAATCCAAGTCACCGCTGCTCCACCAAGACGTGTGCCAGTATGTGGTCTCGTCACCGTCTATACTCATGGCAGCCCTACCGTTTGTCCCTTCACCTCCAGTTTCTTGCGACGAAAAGTCTGTTACCCTCCATTCCGTCTGGTCAAGTTTCAGATAAGAGGCTTGCATGGCCAAGTCCATACGGTCTTCGTTTTGTTTCTTGATGGCAGGTTCCACGTCTTGGTTGATGAGTTGTTGCAATGTATTCTCATCAGGAACGATGCCGTTGGGCTTGATGAGAGGAATGTCGCTCTTGTCCGTGTATGGGTCGATGTATCCTCCTGATTGCATATAGATGGCAGGTTCACCCTCAAAGTCATCGAGAGCTGTCTGATACCAGTCGTTTCTCGCCCCGTCATCCGTTCCGCCGTCCGTATGGCTCCAGGTAAATTGGTTACGGTTATACCATGTTCCGCTTTGCATCGAACGGGTGAAGATACGGCGGTAATAAGCCTTATGAATGGCATAACCCTGGCTGTTGTTTGTTCGGGTATATTCTTCAAGGAAGGCATTGAAGTTGGAGCCGAAGTAATTGGTTGTACCCGATTGGCGAATCGTGCCGATATAATGCCATTCTGTATCTACGCCCTCTGCCCAATACCAAGCCGATAGCAATGTGTTGTTGTAGATGGTGCCATCGCTGAGCGTGATTTGTTCTGGGCGAGTGTTCAGTAAAAAGCGAACCCATTGCCCAGGCTTCCATAGATTACCATTTAAGATGATGTGACAGCCAGTGCCTTCACCACCGAATCGTTCGGCAGTGACATGTTCTGCCTCTCCTGTGGCTATCACGCCGCTTCGCTTGAAGTCGGCTAACTCTGGGTCTGAGTCGGTATCACCATTGTCCCAACTGGAGAAGATGACGGTGCGGTAATCCGTACCGCCATTGCTGCCATTATTTTGGATGCCTATGTATCCTCCCTTGAAACCAAATGCCTCTGCGTATGTGCCATGATAATCGGCATCTGTAGGAATCATCACCTCATCGTAAATCCAATCGAATGCGTTTCCAGAAGGTAGGCTAGCATCGGTAGAACCGAAGGTGAAAATATGTAATGATGGCATGGAACGCCATCCTGCGAGAAACACGTTAGCGTTGGTTCCTGTGGCATTGCTTGAGGTGACGGTGAAATCTTTCAGAATTGTCACACCTGGCGTTCCACCTGTCAATTGAAAACGATACCAGCCCTCTTCGGATGAAGTGAAGCTGAAGTTTCGGGCAGACTTGTTGGTCGTCTTGTCTTCACCTGTGGAGGCATCACGTACATTCACGCGAATGGTAGCATCATTTGCCGAGGTGATTTGGAATGTTCCCACGGGGAAATGAATATAGAAAACGGGCACATAGCCAGCAATAGGCCATGTGGTAGAATAATTGACGTCACACTGAGGCTTGCCATCTGCAGTTTCTACATATCCTCCTTGGGTGCCGTCGGGTGTTACGGGAATGGTCCATTCCTTCGCGTAACTTTGGTGGCTCCACAACGACAATAACAGAAGAGTCACCATTTTCATCAAGCTTTTATTCATTTGTTATTATGTTTAGATTGTTTTGGATTTTCATCGACAAAGATAAACAAAATAAATGAATATTTCACTCAACACGATAAGAAATCACATTAATCTTATCTTTTGTGATTCGTTAGAAGAGATTCCCATGATGTTTCCTTCTCGGAAACCAACGGTTTCTTGCATAGTAACCGTTGGTTTCTTGCATGGTGACCATCGGTTCCTGATATAGTTACTTTTGTGTTCTTTCATTTTTAGCTTTTATTTTTTTCATTAAAAATATTAAAAACTCTTGCATTTACGAATAATTTATTATCTTTGCAGAGATTTACCATGAAATTGAGCCTAAAAAAGAAAATGATTGGTGAGTTTTTAAATCGATACAACTAACTTTAAATAATAATTTATGTCAAAAATTAACGGACGCATCTCGCAGATTATTGGTCCTGTTATCGACGTTTATTTCGATACCAAGGGGCAGGATGCCGAAAAGGTGCTTCCAAGAATTTACGATGCTTTGAAGGTAAAACGTCCTAATGGTCAGGAATTGATCATTGAAGTACAGCAGCACATCGGTGAAGATACCGTGCGTTGTGTGGCTATGGACAATACTGACGGATTGCAGCGTGACTTGGAGGTGATTCCTATGGGACAGCCCATCACCATGCCTGCGGGTGACCAGATTAAGGGTAGAATGCTGAACGTTATCGGTCAGCCTATCGACGGAATGAAACAACTCTCGATGGAAGGGTCGTATCCCATTCACCGAGAGGCTCCTAAGTTTGAGGAACTCTCTACGCGTAAGGAAGTACTCTCTACGGGTATTAAGGTGATCGACTTGCTTGAGCCTTACATGAAGGGAGGAAAGATTGGACTCTTTGGTGGTGCTGGTGTAGGTAAGACGGTGCTTATCATGGAGCTGATTAACAACATTGCCAAGGGACATAATGGATTCTCCGTATTTGCCGGAGTAGGAGAGCGCACTCGTGAAGGTAACGACTTGATTCGTGAGATGATTGAGAGTGGCGTTGTTCGTTACGGTGAGAAGTTTGAGAAAGCTATGGAAGAAGGAAAGTGGGATCTTTCTTTGGTTGACCCAGAGGAACTGAAGAAGTCTCAAGCCACCTTGGTATATGGTCAGATGAACGAACCACCAGGTGCTCGTGCATCTGTGGCATTGTCGGGTCTGACTGTTGCAGAGACTTTCCGTGACAATGGCGGAAAGGATGGCGCAGCAGCAGATATCCTGTTCTTCATTGACAATATCTTCCGTTTCACGCAAGCAGGTTCTGAGGTGTCTGCCCTCTTGGGACGTATGCCTTCAGCCGTAGGTTATCAGCCTACGTTGGCTTCTGAGATGGGTGCAATGCAGGAGCGAATCACTTCTACCAAGAAAGGTTCTATAACTTCTGTGCAGGCTGTTTACGTGCCGGCTGATGACTTGACTGACCCTGCACCTGCAACGACCTTTACTCACTTGGATGCTACCACCGTGCTTTCTCGTAAGATTGCCGAGCTTGGTATCTATCCAGCCGTAGATCCATTAGGTTCTACCTCTCGTATCCTTGACCCACTGATTGTTGGCAAAGATCATTATGATTGCGCTCAGCGCGTGATTCAGATTCTGCAGCGTTACAATGAGTTGCAAGACATCATCGCCATCTTGGGTATGGATGAACTCTCTGATGAAGACAAACTGACAGTGAACCGCGCCCGTCGTGTGCAGCGTTTCCTCTCTCAGCCATTTGCCGTTGCCTCACAGTTTACTGGCTTGCCAGGCGTGATGGTCAGCATCGAAGATACCATCAAGGGCTTTAACGCTATCCTTGACGGTGAGGTGGATGACCTGCCCGAACAGGCATTCCTCAACGTGGGTACGATAGATGATGCCATCGAGAAAGGTAAGCGTCTGTTGGAAGCTGCCAAGGGTTAAATTGGAGATTGGAGATTGAAAATTTAAAATTGAAGATTGAAGATTATGCTGACTCTAAAGATTGTTTCTCCTGAAAGAGTGGAATTTGACGGTGAGGTAGAGAGCGTGCTTGTTCCAGGTACGTTAGGTTCGTTCGAGATATTGAATGACCATGCCCCAATCATTTCTTCACTCGAAAAAGGCAAGGTGGAATATACCACCAAGGAAGGAAAAGTGGAGTTGGGCATTCTTGGCGGATTCGTAGAGGTGAAGAAGAATCAAGTTTCACTCTGTGTGGAAGTAACCAAATCTGAATGAGATGGATGCGAAACTGATAGATGAGTTAGGGCATAGATATTACAAACTCAGTTTGTGGATAGTGGTGGGAATCTCACTGCTGGCTCTGCTGATACTGGGTGGTTCTCCTTACTGGAATACGTCTGTGCTTTATGCCATTCTTATCAGTGCTGCTTTCTCTTTCTTCACGAGTGTAGCCTATCAAGCTTCATGGAAAGGGATAGCTAAAAACTCTCCTTCCACACTCACTAAATTCTATCTCGCCGCACCTGCCTTGCGGATGATGGCTGCCGTATTGGTGATCTTGATTTACTATATAGTGAACAGAAATGCTACATCTTACGACGGAAGTCCAGCCATTCGAGGGCTGATGCTCAGTTTCACATTTATATTTCTGGCATATTACGTAGCCATGCTCATCTTGGATTGCGTATATTTTGCCAAAGTAGAAAAGCGTAACAAATTACATTAATAGAACGATATGAAATATCTCAGACATTTGCTCTTGCTGACCCTGCTGCTCATCTGTGCTGCTCCCATGAGTGCACAGGATGAGAAACCGCAAGTGGATGTAAAGGGCATTTTGTGGGGACATATCAAAGACTCTTACGAGTGGCATGTGACCAATATTGGTGATAAGTCCATTGTGATACACTTGCCTGTCATCGTGAAAACCTCAAACGGCTGGTACTTCGGTTGTTCCAGTGATTTTGAGGAAGGACATCATGGCGGCGGTGAAGCTCATGCGGAGGGTGAAGCTCCCGTTTACCGAAAGGGACCAGAGGGCACTAACCTTTGCATAGCCACAAGTGGACCATACGAAAACAAAATCGTGGAGTTGATGCCCGACGGTACAGAGAAACGCCCATTCGACTTGTCTATAACCAAGACGGTGGTGTTCCTCTTCATCGTGGCTATCGTATTGCTGCTCTGCGTATTGCTGCCAGCTCGTTGGTGCAAGAAACATAAGATTGACGACCCTGCCCCCAAGGGCTTTACGGGGTTCATGCACATGTTTATCATGTACATATATGATGATGTCATCAAGAGTATTCTTGGCGATGAGGCACCCAAGTATGCGCCTTATCTGCTCACGTGTTTCTTCTTTATCTTCACGGCTAATATCTTGGGTATCATCCCGTTCCCACCATTTGGCGGTAACTTGACGGGAAATATTGCCTGTACGTTCTTCCTCGCCCTTTGTACGTTTATCGTGGTAAACGTCACGGGTACGAAAGAATATTGGAAAGAGATATTCTGGCCAGAAGTGCCTACATGGTTGAAGGCTTATCCAATAGCCATCATGCCATTTATTGAGTTCTTTGGTATTTTCACCAAGCCTTTTGCGCTGATGATTCGTCTTTTTGCCAACATGATGGCAGGTCATGCAATCGCCTTGTCGTTTGCTGCAATCATCTTCATCATGTGGGGCATCAACGCTTTTGCCGGCGTTTCAATGACGTTTGTCAGTGTTGCGATGAGTGTCTTCATGATGCTTCTCGAAGTACTTGTATGTTTCATTCAGGCATTGGTGTTTACCATGCTGAGTGCGATATTCCTCTCACTTGCTCACGTCAAGGAGCATGAGGCTTAAAAGCTGAAATAAGAATTATAATTAATAAACAAATAACAATTAAAAATTTTAAGATTATGTTATCATTATTATTAGCAGATGTTGCTATCGCAAAAATGGGTGCTGCCATCGGCGCTGGTTTAGCCGCTATCGGTGCAGGTATAGGAATTGGTAAGATTGGTGGTCAGGCAATGGATGCCATGGCTCGTCAACCAGAAAAGATGGGCGATCTCCGTTCAAGTATGATTGTTGCTGCCGCTCTTGTAGAGGGTGTGGCTCTCTTCGGTGTGATTATCGCCGTATTGGCTATCGTTCTTTAATATTATCCATTAATCCAACAGTCAGAGATACATGGATTTATTGATTCCTGAAAGTGGCTTGCTGTTTTGGATGGGGCTTGTGTTCCTCATCGTCCTGTTCATCCTATGGAAGTGGGGATTCCCCGTCATAGTGAACATGGTCGCTGAGCGCAAGGCTTACATCGACGAGAGTCTGCGCAAGGCTCACGAGGCAAACGAACGGCTTGCCAATATTCAAAAAGAAGGTGAATCCATTTTGCAGGAAGCTCGCGAAAAACAAGCGCAGATATTGAAAGAAGCTACGCTAACTCGCGATGCCATCGTTGAGAAAGCTCAAGGAAAAGCAAGAGAAGAAGGCGCCCGACTACTGACGGAAGCAAGGGCAGAGATTGAGGCAGAGAAACAGAATGCCATTCGTGACATTCGTTCTCAAGTGGCTCAACTCAGTGTCCAGATTGCCGAGAAGGTGGTGCGCCAACAACTTTCTTCCGACAAGAAGCAGATGGATTTGATAGAGAGACTGCTGGATGAGGTAGCTGTTGACAAGAAAACGATTAACTAACGAGCGTAGCTTATGGATTTTGGTGTAATATCGGTTAGGTACGCACGTGCGCTTCTGAAGAGTGCTACGGCAATGAAATGCGACAGTCAGGTGTATGCAGATATGCAGACATTGGCAGCATCGTACATAAACGTGCCACAGTTGCGATTCACCATCGACAATCCTATGCTCGCCAAAGAACAAAAGAGGAAACTGCTTGAAACGGCTTGCGGACAGAAACCCACAGAGCTGACAAAACGTTTCCTGCAATTGGTTCTCGATGAGGGCAGGGAGAAAACCTTGCAACTGATGGCTAATTCGTTTGTTGCACTCTATCGTCAACAGAAGAACATCACCCGAGGAAGACTTATCACCGCCACCGCCGTATCTCCCGAAACAGAGACGAAGATGAAGCGAATGGTGGAGACGAAGACTCAAGGAACTGTGGAGTTTCAGACCGAGGTGGATCCTGAGATAATCGGTGGGTTTATTCTCGAATATGATACTTATAGAATGGATGCGAGCGTGAAGACGAAACTCAATTCCATCTTATCCACATTGAAGAAATAAACCATAGGGCTTGCAGAAGTATTCTTATAAAGTATTGCTGCATTCTCTGGATAATAAAAAAAAGAAAAAAGAAATGTCAGACAAAATAAAACCAAGCGAAGTGTCGGAGGTATTGCTTCAGCAATTGCAAGGCATTAGCAATCAGGCGAAGTTTGATGAGGTGGGTACCGTACTCCAAGTGAGTGATGGTGTGGCTCGTATCTATGGACTTCGCAATGCCGAGGCTAACGAGTTGTTGGAGTTTGAAAATGGCACGATGGCTATCGTGATGAACTTGGAGGAAGACAACGTGGGTTGTGTGCTTCTGGGTTCTACGGCTGGTATCAAGGAGGGACAGGTAGTGAAGCGTACCCACCGTATTGCGTCGATTCTCGTTAACGACAATATGTTGGGACGTGTTATCAACCCTCTGGGACAAGCCATCGATGGCAAAGGTGACATCGACCTTACTGGTGCTTTTGAAATGCCACTCGACCGCAAGGCTCCAGGTGTGATTTATCGTCAGCCTGTGAAAGAGCCTTTGCAGACGGGCTTGAAGGCCGTCGATTCGATGATTCCAATCGGTCGCGGTCAGCGTGAGCTTATTATTGGCGACCGCCAAACGGGTAAGACTGCTATTGCGGTGGATGCCATTATCAATCAAAAGAGTTTCTACGAAGCAGGTAAACCTGTTTATTGCATCTACGTGGCTATCGGTCAGAAAGCTTCTACCGTTGCAGCCCTTGTTCAAAACTTGAAGGAGCATGGTGCCTTGCCTTATACCATCATCGTAAGTGCTACGGCTGCCGACCCTGCTGCCATGCAGTATTATGCTCCATTTGCGGGTGCTGCTATTGGTGAGTATTTCCGTGACCGTGGACATGCGGCATTGGTGGTTTATGATGACCTGTCTAAACAGGCTGTCGCTTATCGTGAGGTGTCACTGATCTTGCGTCGTCCATCTGGTCGTGAGGCTTATCCTGGTGACGTGTTCTATCTGCACTCACGTCTGTTGGAGCGTGCGGCTAAGATCAACGAACAACAAGAAGTGGCAGAACAGATGAACGACCTGCCTGAATGTATGAAAGGTCATGTAAAGGGAGGTGGTTCTCTTACTGCTCTTCCTATCATTGAGACACAGGCTGGCGACGTATCTGCTTATATTCCTACGAATGTGATTTCTATCACCGATGGACAGATTTATCTGGAGTCAGATTTGTTCAACCAAGGTTTCCGTCCAGCCATTAACGTAGGTATCTCAGTGAGTCGTGTGGGTGGTTCTGCCCAGATCAAGTCTATGAAGAAAGTGGCAGGTACGCTGAAGATTGACCAAGCGCAGTATCGTGAGTTGGAGGCATTCTCTAAGTTCTCCAGTGACATGGATGCTGTGACGGCAATGACTCTCGACCGTGGTAGAAAGAACAATCAACTTCTTATCCAACCTCAATATTCTCCAATGCCTGTGGGCGAGCAGATTGCCATTCTTTATTGTGGCGTACACGGACTGATGCGTAATGTACCTATCGAAAAGGTGCGTGAGTGTCAGGATGCTTTCCTTGAGAAAGTGCGCAATGCTCATCCAGAGATTATCGAGACGTTAGGAAATGGTAAGATCGACGACGCTACTACCGACGCCATCGAAGAGATAATGGCTGATATTGCTGGCACTTATGCCTAATATTCACTCATGATTAATATACTATGCCTTCATTAAAAGAAATTAAAGGTAGGATTGCTTCTGTGAATAGCACCCGTAAGATTACGAGTGCCATGAAGATGGTTGCGTCCAGCAAGTTGCATCATGCACAAGTGATGATAGAGAATATGCTTCCTTACGAGAACATGCTCGAACATATCCTCAAGACGTTTCTTGCCAGTGAAGCTGATGCTCAGACGGTGTTTAGCATGGAACGTCCCGTGAAGCGTGTGGCCTTGATTGTCTATAGTTCCAATAGTTCACTTTGTGGAGGCTTCAATGCTAATGTCATCAAGCTGATGATGCAGGCAATGAAAGAGTATGAACATCTTGGTAAAGAAAACATCGTAGTCTATCCCATCGGGCGGAAAGTGGCAGAGAAAGCATCCAAATTAGGCTATCCTATCGCCGGAGATTTTTCTGACTTGGCAGACAAGCCCAATATCCATCAGTGTATTGACATTGCGATGGAACTTGGCACCAAATTCTTGTATGGTGAGTTGGATCGCGTGGAATTGTTCTACCATCATTTCAAAAGTGCTGGTTCGCAGGTGCTTACTCGTAGTACATTCTTACCCATAGATATAACGGAGGAATTGGAGCGAGACAAGGAACGTGATTTGTCATCCACACTCGCTACCAAAGAATCACAGGAATATCTGAAACGAAGGGAACGTGAGCGTGAGCAAGCAAGAGAACAAGAAAACGTGAAACCGCTCAACGATAATTTTATCGTGGAGCCAGACATGGATACCGTTCTTGGATTGCTGTTACCCAAGCTTGCCCATTTGATGCTTTATACCGCATTGCTTGATTCTAATGCCTCTGAACATGCTGCTCGTATGGTAGCTATGCAGACGGCTACTGACAATGCTGATGAATTGTTGCGTGAACTCAATTTGCAGTATAATAAGAGTCGTCAGCAAGCCATTACAAGTGAATTGCTCGACATTGTAGGTGGAAGTATTAACAATTAATTACTAATGATAGTGGGGGCGTATGAATATATGCCCCCATATTTTGTTTTCAGGATGCGTAAATATTTCTTTTTGTTATTGATAAGTGTTGGCTTGAATTGTACTGCTCAAACCAAGCAGCAATTGCGTGACTCCCTAAAGAACGCTTCTAATGAATTGTCTTTTCATCCAGATTCCATCGACCTAAGATTGAAGAAGGCTGGTTGGAATATCCAACTTGAAGAATGGAGGAAGGCAAAAGACGAATATGATGTCGTTTTAAAAACTCATCCTACTAATATCGCAGCATTGTATTTCCGTGCCTTTGTGAATGAGAAATTAGGGCGGTATAATTTTGCTCGTCTCGATTATGAGAATCTTCTCTTGCTGGTACCTGGGAATTTTGAGGGACAATTAGGTCTTGCTTTGCTCAACCAAAAAGACAAGCATTACACAGAAGCTTACGACCAATTGAATCGTCTATGTAACCAATTCCCCGATAGTGCTGTCGTTTACGCTGCCCGTGCAGGTATGGAGTTAGAGCGAAACATGTTGGAATTGGCGGAATATGATTACTCTGAAGCCCTAAAACGTGACCCTCAGCAAACAGACTACTTGCTGAATAGGGTGGAAATCAGGTTGCGATTGGGCAAATACAAGGAAGCAAGGGAAGACCTTGATTCATTATTGGCTCTTGGTATATCTAAAGGAGAGCTAAGAGAGTATTATAAGAGGATAAAGAGTGGTGAGAGGTGAGAAGTGAGTTGTGAGAGGTGAGAGAATAGTTTTACTATTGGAGGACATATCTCTCACCCCTTACCTCTCACCTCTCATTTCTCACCTCACACCACTTACTACTAAAAAAGCTGCCGATTGGCAGCTTTTTTGTTAAAGTATAGTCTTCACAGCCTCAAGCATACCCTTTTCTTGGATGAGGTCGAGGTCTTTCTTCACAAGTTCTGCGAGACCGGCTACGTTGTGTAAGTCTTCGCCCCAGATGAACTCTGCACCGAGAACGCCATCTGTAACCTTCTGCGTGTCACCTGTTGCCCACAACTCCTTGAGCAAGTCCATGATCTTCTGGTCGTCGTTAGGAACGATTTCTGCACCGTCGGCACGTTTTCCACCTTTATAATAGGTAATGATGGCAGCGAGACCGAATACCAAACCTTGTGGAAGTTCGCCTTTTCTTTCCAAGTAAGTCTTCACTCCTGGCAGGTCGCGAGCTTGGAACTTGGGGAATGAGTTGAGCATGATGCTCGTCACCTGATGATCTACGAATGGGTTGTTGAAACGCTCCAATACGTCAGCGGCAAATTGTTTCAGTTCATCCATTGGGAGGTTGAGTGTCTCCATCAGTTCCTCAAACTGTACCTTGTGGATGTATTTACCCAGCACCTCGTGGTTGCAAGCATCGCGAACGATATCTACGCCACTCAGATATGTTACTGGAGAGAGCACCGTATGAGGACCGTTCAGCAAGGTTACCTTGCGCTCGTGATATGGTTTCTCGCTTTCTGCAATCAGTACGTGCAAGCCAGCCTTCTCTGCTGGGAACTCGGCACGCAGTTCTTCGCAAGTCATGTTCTCAGCTTTCTCGATTACCCAGAGGTGGAAAATCTCAGCTTGTACTACGAGGTTATCCTTGTAACCAATCTTTTCTTGGATTTGAGCGATTTCCTTACGTGGGAAACCAGGAACGATGCGGTCAACCAATGTAGCGCAAACATAGTTGTATTTTGTAAACCACTCCTTGAATGCCTCATAGTCAGCACCTAAGTCTTCTTTCCACAATTCGATATACTTGTAGATGCAATCCTTCAGATGATGTCCGTTTAAGAAAATCAACTCACAAGGCATGATGATCAATCCCTTCTTAGGATCACCGTTGAAAGTCTTGAAACGACGATAGAGCAATTGTACCAACTTTCCAGGATAAGAAGAGGCTGGAGCATCTGTAAACTTGCAGGTGTCATCGAAAGCGATACCTGCCTCTGTGGTATTAGAAATCACAAAACGAATCTCTGGCTGTTCTGCCAAAGCCATGAAAGCTGCGTTTTGTGAATATGGGTTCAGTGCACGGCTAATCACGTCGATTCTCTCCAATGTATTCACGGCCTCGCCGTTTAATCTACCTTGCAGGTTTACGTGATAGAGACAGTCTTGTCCGTTGAGCCAGTCTGCCATACCTCTTTCGATGGGTTGTACCACTACCACGCTACCGTTGAAGTTGGTCTTTTGGTCCATGTTCCAAATAATCCAATCAACAAAAGCACGCAGGAAGTTACCTTCACCAAACTGAATGATTTTCTCTGGCATTACGCTCTTAGGAGCCGTAAGTTTGTTTAAAGACTTTAAATTTTCCATGATAATTTTTGAGTAATATTGTTTTAAATTTTATTTTGATGCAAAGATATATAATATTATGTAAGATTCTCTCGTTTTCTTCGGAAAATATTGCGTAAAGGTTTGCGTTCTTTTATAATTTCATCACCTCCGTAAACATTTCCTTGAAAGTGTCTGTTATATGTGTAGGCTTTTCCTTGAAGATGCCAAACATTGCACTTCCGCTTCCGCTCATTTGTGCATACAGAGCCCCTTGATGATATAGTTCACCCTTGATGTCGGCAAGAATGGGATGAGCCTTGAAAGCAGAAACCTCAAAGTCGTTGGTCAGTTCGTCTTTCCAAGTGATGATGGGTTGTCTGACGATGTCCCTGCACGATTTCTCCGGTTGCTTGGGAGTGATGAGCTGATAGGCTTCGCGAGTAGATACCGAAACGTTGGGTTTGACGATGGCAATATAATACCCATGTAAGTTTCCGTGCGGACCGTCTGCAGGTGCCAGAATATCACCGATGCCCGTAGCGTAAGAAGGCTCTGCCGTAATGAAGAAGGCACAATCAGCCCCCAATTTAGCCGCATATCTTTCCATTTCGGCATTGCCAATGTTCAGTCGCATTCGTTCATCTAATAGTCGAATCATAAATGCTGCATCGCTCGAACCGCCACCAAGTCCAGCCTCAGATGGTATTTTTTTATAAAGGTGTGCATGTATGCGAGGCAACTCAAAGTCTTTTGCCAACAGGTTGTAAGCCTTTACCACCAGGTTGGATTGTTCGTCACATTCCACGGCATTGCCCGTAACTTTCAAGTCACATCTCACGTCAGATGGAAACTCATCATTCATGTATTTGATTTCCAGTGCATCGTATAGAGGAATAGGGTAAAACACGGTTTCCAAGTTATGGTAACCGTCTTCCCGTTTCGATACGATGTTGAGTCCAAGGTTTATTTTTGCGCAAGGAAAAATAATCATCGTTGTAGTAATTTTGTTATTCAATCGCAAAGATAAGTATAAAAAACCAAATCTCCATCATTTTATGAAAGTATTTCTGATGAAAAATTCATGGCAAGAACAAATGTCCAGAATCGCTTTGTCAATAAAAAGTGATAAAAAGGGCTCTCCAGTTTTCAATATTATTCACCAACTCCTCCGTCGCTCCAAAAAACGGCAGTTTTTGCCTTGTTTTGTAATTGTTTGATTATTAGTGAATTGTAAAATCTATTGCATATTTATGCGTTTGATTTTGTTGTTTTTATGCAGAAAAACAGTGTTTTTGGGCATAAAAAACATATTCAGTTAGCTCGCTAACATATAGAGTTATGCTCGTAAAGTATATAGTTACGGTCATAACTTTATATGTTACGTGAAAAAACGAGTAGTTTTGCACGGAAAAACCATTGTTTCAGCTTCCCTAACATCTCATTCGAGATTTTCCACGAATTTTTTTTGTAAGAATAATTCGGAAGTTAATGGGCATTAATCGATTCCTCTAACGATGATGTTGACTTTTCATGTCATGGTGTTACTTTTTTATTCTAAACGCACTGTTATTAAAAAACTTTTTGTAAATTTGCACTCGTAACATTAAAGCATAGCGATTATGGGCATATCATTAGATAATCTGTGGGCAAAGGCCCAACGCCTCTCGCCGAGTGAGCGTCTTGCCTTGTCACGCCGCTTGGCCGAAAGCGTCACCGAGAGCGAGACCGCACGCCGTGAGCGCGTGGCAAAGGAGATGGACCTGTTCTTCGGTGGATGGGCTGACGACGAGCGCACCACCGACGAAATCATGGCGCAGATACGTGCTGGACGTACCAAGAACACCAAGCACTTCAGTAGAATAGAAGGCTTTAAGACAGAGGACTGGCAGCTGTAATATTATAAAAGTTAAGGAAATCACAAGCAGGAAGCCGTGGCTGACATTTATCGGCACGGCTTCCCGCTTTTAGAGTCCATAATAATCAGTGTCTGGTAATTCAAATATTTTCTTCTGAAATCTGATTATATAAAAATTAATTTGTATATTTGCCAATGATATAACTGAATCATAAAGAAAGTATTAAAAATGAATACACGCAAACTATTTCTTATGCTTGGCATTACAGTCACATCTGTCATGATGCAAGCGCAAACTTATCAGATACCAGTGCTCGAGACAGACGAACCGATGCAAACTGGTCTGTTCTCACCTACATGGCAGTCGCTCCGCACCTACGAAGTGCCCGAATGGTTTCGCGATGCCAAGTTCGGCATCTGGGCGCACTGGGGACCACAATGCGTGGAGGGGTCGGGCGACTGGATGGCACGTGAACTCTATATGGAAGGTAGTGGTAAGTACAACTATCACCGCGACCACTACGGTCATCCGTCACAATTTGGATTCAAAGACATCCTGCCATTATTTAAGGCAGAGCACTGGACACCTGAAGCTCTCGTACGCTTCTATAAGGAAGAAGTTGGAGCACAATACTTCTTCGCTCTTGGCAACCACCACGACAACTTCGACCTTTGGGACTCGAAGTATCAAGAATGGAACTCGATGGCAATAGGTCCACATCGCGACATCCTCGGTGAATGGTCTGCTGCAGCCAAGAAGGCAGGACTGCCATTCGGCATTTCGTTCCATGCCGACCATGCTTGGATATGGTATGAACCAAGCCGACGGTTCGACCTTCGCGGTCCGCTGCGCGGGGTGAAGTATGATGGATGGCTCACAAAGGAAGATGGCTATAAGCTCAATGCCGACGGAAGTGTGAAGTGGTGGCGCGGACTCGACCCACAGAAACTCTATGCACAAGACCACGACTTCTCTGCCGACACATGGAACAACCGTGCTGTCCACAACCAATGGGGGTGGGGCAATGGTGCCAACCTGCCAACGCAGCAGTATATTACCAACTTCTACAATCGCACACTCGATGCTATCAACCGCTACAACCCAGACCTCCTCTATTTCGATGTCACCATTCTACCGTTCTATCCTGTTAGCGATGCCGGCATGAAAATTACGACCCACATGTACAACCATAGTGCTGCACTTCATGGCGGAAAGAACCAAGCAGTGGTGTTTGGCAAGATTCTCGAAGAAGATCAAAAGGATGCACTCGTATGGGATGTAGAACGTGGAGCTCCAAACAAAATCGTGGAACGACCATGGCAGTGCTGCAACTGCCTTGGCGACTGGCATTACAACACGTCGGTATATGAACGTAACGGCTATAAGAGTGCGGCAACTGTTGCCAAACTTCTTGTAGATATCGTTTCGAAAAATGGAAACATGTTACTCAGTGTGCCACTTCGTGCCGATGGTACTCCCGACGAGAAAGAACTTGCAATATTGCACGAGTTTGGCGCATGGATGAAGATCAATAAGGAAAGTATCGTCAAGACGCGTCCGTGGACAATCTTTGGTGAGGGTCCGATAGCCGATTCCGACATTAAGATAAACAACCAAGGATTCAACGACGGTCAATATACACGTGCCGGTTCCGACGAGATACGTTTCACACAAACCGAACGTTACCTATACGTTTCGGCGCTTGCATGGCCAGCCAACCATACCATCAGCGTACGTGCGCTGGCTGAAGGTTCTAAACTCTTCACAGGAAAAATTGGTAAGGTGGAGCTCTTGGGATATGGTAAGGTTGCCTTCACTCGCAATACCGATGCACTTGTTGTCACTCTGCCAGAAAAGCCGCTCAACAACATCATGCCGGTTTTGAAGATTAAGAAGTGACATCCTGCACCATCAGCTAAATGGAACATTGCCGTTAAATAGCCTTGCAGCACGGAAAGATGCGGTAGGCATTTCCCTCAATCGTGACAAATTAATCGAGATCAATTATGAATTGTGAATTATGAATTATGAATTATGAAGTGTGAATTGTGAATTATGAATTGTGAATTTTTTTCTTCTGAAATATTGCTTTTTATAAATTTTTTTGTATATTTGCCAATGATATAATTGAATCTTAAAAATACAGAGCTTATGAAAAGAATGTTTATGTTTTTCGCGACCTTGTGGTTAGGAATCATGGGTGCGAGTGCGCAAGGTTATCACTATGACGTGAACAACGATGGTAGCGTGAATATCAGCGATGCCGTGGCTGTGGTGAACAGGATTCTTGGTAAGACAAACGCTGGTGATGTAGGAGGAGGCGAGGCTATCGACCTCGGCTTGCCCAGCGGTACGTTATGGTCAAGTTGCAACATTGGTGCGAGTAGCCCTGAGGAATACGGCAACTATTATGCTTGGGGCGAGACGGTGGCAAAGAGTGAATATAGTGAAAACAACTACCAATATTACAAGAATGGCAGTTATGTGGATATCGGCTCTGACATCAGCGGAACGCAATACGACGTGGCAACGGCGTTGTTGGGAGATGGTTGGCGAATGCCGACGTATGCCGATGTTAATGAGCTGAAAAATAATTGCACAAGCGAATGGACGACATTCAATGGTGTGTATGGCCGCAAATACACCAGCAAAGTCAACGGCAACAGTATATTCCTCCCTGCTGCAGGCTACCGCTGGGAAGGCAACCTCTTCAACACTGGCAAATACGGTGATTACTGGACATCTACGCAGGAAACATTTCACTTTGAATTTAATGAGTTAACAGGTGCCTCCTTTTCCCCCTACACTGGTCTATCCATCCGCCCCGTTCGTTCTCCGAAACCAAAGGAAATATACGTTGACCTCGGCTTGCCCAGTGGCACACTTTGGGCGAGCTGCAACATCGGTGCAAGTAAGCCAGAGGAGTTTGGCGATTATTTTGCGTGGGGCGAGACACAGGGGAGAAAAGGTGTCTTCACCACCACTACGTATCAATATTACCAAAACGGCGCATATATAGATATTGGTTCAGACATCTGCGGTACAGAGTATGATGCCGCCACTGCCGCATGGGGCAGCGACTGGCGTATGCCCACCAAGGAACAGGCCAAGGAACTGTTTGCCAATTGTACGGTGACATCGTCCACTGTCAACGGCGTGAAGGGATATCTTTTCACCAGTAATATCAATGGCAACACCATCTTCCTGCCAGGTAATGGATGGTGTAATGAAAGGGGATATATAAGCAACTCATTAGGTAGGGGTTGGTATTGGTTGGGAACAGGTGTCACAAGCAATGAAAACACGGCATATAGTTTTTTTAACTATGGAAAATCAGTTCTTGATGTGGGTACATCTCGTTACGTAGGCTATGGCATTCGTGCCGTCTGTTCGCATGTGCCCAATCCTAACGTCATTAAAAAGGAACCCGAGGCTGTTAACCTCGGCTTACCAAGCGGAACGAAGTGGGCAAGCTTCAACATAGGTGCTACTAAGCCAGAGGAATATGGCGACTATTTCGCATGGGGAGAAATAGGTACGAAGTTGGACTATAGTGTGGATACATACTTTTTCTATAATAATAATGGATATACCTCATTGGGTATAGACATTAGCGGTACGAAATATGATGTGGCTCGCATGAAATGGGGTGGCAGCTGGGTGATGCCAACTCTTGATGATGTAAAAGAGTTATTTAATAATTGTACAAGAGAATGGACGACACTCCATGGCGTAGATGGCTTAAAATTCACAAGCAAGAATAATGGCAACAGCATCTTCCTGCCCGCCGCTGGCCGCCGCTGGAACGGTGACCTCTACTACGCTGGCGAGGACGGCTACTACTGGTCATCTACGCAGGATCCAGACGGCTCGCGCAGCGCCTACTACCTCCTCTTCCGTTCGGGCAGCGCCTACTGGGACTGCAACTACCGCCTCCTCGGTCGGAGCGTTCGCCCCGTGGTCAGAAATTAGTGCATCCTTCCCCAAAAAACGTGAAAAAGCCCCCAACTAATCCCTAAAAGATACGCAACGGCGGTGGGGCGCAGGCTCCCAAGCCTGCGTGAAGGCCCACTGCCGTTGCGTATCTTTTAGGCTCGGCTTTAACATCGTACCAACGTGTCCATACTAATATTTTTTCCATCATCCATTTGTTTGTTACGATGATTATTTGTAATTTTGCAATCCATTTCATTTAATCTTTCGTAACATGCCTGACAATAACTCAAACAACATACGGAGAGGTGGTCAAACACCTATCGACAATACTTACGGACACCTACAACCGCAAGCGTTGGAGATAGAGCGAATGGTGCTGGGCGCGCTGATGATAGACAAGGATGCTTTTTCTATTGTGTCTGAAATCATCCGCCCCGAAACCTTTTACGAGCCACGCCACCAGAAGATTTTCCTTGCCATACGCACGCTCAACATGGATGAGAAACCTGTTGACATCATGACCGTGGTGGAAGAGCTCAAGCATGAAGGGACGTTAGACAGCATTGGTGGTGCTGAATACATTATCGAACTGAGTTCTCGTGTGGCTTCGTCTGCTCACATAGAATACCATGCCCATATCTTGGCACAGAAATTCCTTGCCCGACAGTTGATTTCGTTTGCCAGTAGGGTAGAGACCAATGCTTTCGACGAGACATTAGACATAGATGCCGTGATGCAGAAGGCAGAGGGAGAACTGTTTGAGATTTCCCAGAAAAACATGAAGCAAGACTACACCCAGATAGATCCCGTGATTACTTTGGCTGTAGAAACCTTGCAGAAAGCATCCGCCAATAAGGGAGGTCTGACGGGAGTACCGTCGGGATATACTAAGTTGGATGAGAAAACCTCTGGTTGGCAACCCAGCGACTTGGTGATTATAGCCGGTCGCCCCGCCATGGGAAAGACATCGCTTGCATTGAGCATTGCCAAGAACATTGCGGTAGATTATCGTGAGCCTATTGCCTTCTTCTCTCTTGAAATGAGTAATGTGCAGTTGGTGCAGCGATTGATGTCAAACGTCTGCGAGATACCGGGCAACAAGATTCTAAACGGTCAGCTTACCGCTGACGAGTGGGAACGGTTGGATAAGAATCTGCGCCAGCTCACGGGAGCACCTATCTATGTAGATGATACACCAGGCTTGTCGGTGTTTGAATTGCGCACGAAGGCTCGAAGACTTGTACGAGAGAAAGGCGTGAAGGTGATTATGATAGACTATCTGCAACTGATGAACGCCAACGGAATGCGTTTTGGCAACCGTCAGGAAGAAGTGTCAACCATATCCCGCTCGCTCAAGGGACTTGCCAAGGAGTTGAACATTCCCATCCTTGCCCTGTCGCAGTTGAACCGTACCGTAGAGAATCGTGAGGGATTGGAAGGCAAACGTCCACAGTTGAGCGACCTCCGCGAGTCGGGAGCCATTGAGCAAGATGCCGACTTGGTTTTGTTTGTCCACCGTCCGGAATACTATCGCATCTTTAAGGATGAGAAAGGAAACGACCTGCACGGCAAGGCGCAAGTGATTATAGCCAAGCACCGTAAGGGAGGCATGGGCGATATTCTGTTAGACTTCAAGGGAGAGTTTACCCGTTTCCAGAATCCGGAAGATTCTTATTTCACTCCAGTGGCTCCTTCCAATGGTGGAGGAGAGATTGTGGGCAGTAAAATGAATGGTTATGATGACCCATTTGGAGAGGCTCCGCCAGATAATTTACCATATTAATCCACCGAAAAGTTAGAATTTGTAAGATAATAAGCGAAAAAAGTGATAAATTATTTGTTTGTATCGTTGTAAATGATTATCTTTGCAGCCGCAAAAAATAAAGATATGAGAATCAATTATAGTGAACTACTAAGCATTATTATTCGAATTCGACTTCAAGAAGTGGTCGGAAGTGATAGGGTATGCATGTAGTTTTTGCTATGTTAGAGAAATATAGAGCCTTTCCACTTCCGTATGAGTGTGAAAGGCTTTTTTCTTGAAGAATGACAATTAATACAAACATAAAAGATGAGTGACAGATTATTTATCTTCGACACAACGCTTCGAGACGGAGAACAAGTTCCCGGTTGCCAGTTGAACACGGTAGAAAAAATACAGGTGGCAAAACAACTGGAGCAATTGGGTGTGGACGTGATAGAAGCAGGTTTCCCCATATCCAGTCCAGGGGATTACAATTCAGTAATAGAGATTTCAAAGGCGGTGACATGGCCAACGATTTGCGCCCTTACACGAGCCGTGCAAAAAGACATCGACATTGCTGCAGAATCCCTGCAATATGCCAAGCATAAACGTATTCATACGGGAATAGGCACTTCGGATTCACATATTAAATATAAGTTTAATTCCACGCGTGAGGAAATCATCGAACGTGCGGTGGCTGCCGTAAAATATGCAAAGAAATACGTGGAAGACGTAGAGTTCTATGCTGAGGATGCAGGTCGTACGGACAACGAATATCTGGCACAAGTGGTAGAAGCCGTGATCAAGGCTGGAGCCACCGTGGTTAATATTCCCGACACTACGGGCTATTGCTTGCCCCAGGAATATGGCGATAAAATCAAGTATTTGATGGAGCATGTGGACGGGATAGACAAGGCTATTATTTCCACACATTGTCACAATGACTTGGGAATGGCTACTGCCAACACGTTCTGTGGTGTCATGAACGGAGCCCGTCAGGTGGAAGTGACTGTCAATGGCATTGGCGAGAGAGCGGGCAACACGTCGTTGGAGGAAATAGCCATGATATTGAAGTGCCACAAACACTTAGGCATAGACACCAATATCAATACCAATAAAATCTATCCTATCAGTAGGATGGTTTCCAGTTTGATGAATATGCCAGTGCAGCCTAATAAGGCAATTGTCGGCAGAAATGCTTTTGCCCATTCCAGTGGTATTCATCAGGATGGTGTTCTTAAAAACGTTCATACCTACGAAATCATTGACCCGAAAGACATTGGCTTGGACGATAACTCAATTGTATTGACCGCTCGTTCGGGTCGTGCAGCACTCAAGTATCGTCTCCATGTAAACGGTGTGGATGTGGACAATGAGGCAAAGCTCGATAAGATTTATCAGAAGTTCCTGAAACTTGCAGACCAGAAGAAAGAGGTAACCGATGCCGATGTATTGATGCTGGCAGGTGCAGATACGGCAGATACACATGGCGTAAAGCTCGACTTCTTACAAGTGACTACAGGCATGGGTGTAAGAAGCGTGGCAAGTATCGGACTCGACTTGGCAGGACAGAAGTTTGAGGCTGCTTCTACCGGAAATGGTCCTGTTGATGCCGCTATCAAGGCATTGAAGAAGATTATCTCCAAGCAAATGACCATGAAGGAATTTACTATCCAAGCCATCAGCAAAGGTTCGGATGACGTGGGTAAGGTTCACATGCAGGTGGAATATGACGGACAAGTTTATTATGGATTTGGTGCCAACACCGACATCGTGACAGCTTCGGTAGAGGCTTATATTGATTGTATCAACAAATTTAGAAAATAAATATGAATACATTGTTTGATAAGATTTGGGATAAGCATGTGGTGCAAGTCATTGAGGGCGGTCCTACACAGTTGTATATAGACCGTCTGTACATGCACGAAGTAACGTCGCCACAGGCTTTTGCGGGAATGCGTGAACGAGGACTCTCGTGTTTTCGTCCGAACAAGATTTATTGTATGCCCGACCATAATACGCCAACACACGACCAAGACAAGCCCATTGTTGACCCTGTTTCTAAGAAGCAGGTAGATACGTTGGCAAAAAACTGCAAGGATTTTGGGTTGACGCATTATGCCATGAATACTCCTGACAACGGGATTATTCATGTGGTAGGACCCGAGAAAGGACTTTCTCTTCCTGGTATGACCATCGTCTGTGGTGATTCTCACACTTCTACTCATGGTGCAATGGGAGCCGTTGCGTTTGGTATTGGAACATCTGAGGTGGAGATGGTCATGGCTTCGCAATGTATCTTGCAACAGAAGCCTAAGTCTATGCGTATCAGCATTCATGGTTCGCTGAATAAGGGCGTTACTGCAAAGGATGTGGCACTTTATCTGATGACTCAGCTCACCACATCGGGTGCAACGGGATATTTCGTGGAATACAGTGGTCAGGCTGTTCGCGAAATGTCTATGGAAGGAAGGCTGACGCTTTGTAATCTTTCCATAGAAATGGGAGCACGCGGTGGATTTATAGCTCCTGATGAAACCACTTTTGCTTATATTCAAGGTAAGGAATACGCACCAAAGGGTGAGGAATGGAATCAGGCATTGGCTTATTGGAAAACTCTGAAAAGTGGCGATGATGCAGTGTTTGATAAGGAATTGGAGTTTCATGCTTCCGACATAGAACCACGTATCACGTATGGTACCAATCCTGGGATGGGTATTGGTATTACAGAGCATATTCCTACGTTATCAGAAATATCCGACGCAGGAAAGGCTTCTTTCCAGAAAAGTTTGGATTACATGGGATTCCATCCCGGAGAGAAATTGTTGGGACACCCCATTGATTACGTATTCTTAGGTGCCTGTACCAATGGACGTATCGAAGACTTCCGTGCCTTCGCCAGTTTGGTGGCAGGTAAACATAAGGCGGAAAATGTGGTCGCATGGTTAGTGCCAGGTAGTTGGGCAGTTGACCGCCAGATTCGGCAAGAAGGATTAGACAAGATATTAGAGGCAGCAGGTTTTGAGATTCGTCAACCTGGATGTTCTGCCTGTCTTGCCATGAATGACGATAAAGTACCGGCAGGTAAATATTGTGTATCTACGAGCAACAGAAACTTTGAAGGTCGTCAAGGACCAGGTTCCAAAACCATTTTGGCAAGTCCGTTGGTAGCGGCTGCTGCTGCCATAACGGGAAAGATAACCGATCCTCGTGATTTCATCTAATCTTAAAAACTTCATGCAATGAAACAGAAATTCAATATTATCACTTCTACTTGTATTCCTCTTCCATTGGAGAATGTAGATACCGACCAGATTATCCCAGCCCGTTTCCTCAAGGCAACCGACAAGGAGGGAATGGGAGACAACCTTTTCCGTGATTGGAGATATCATCCTGACGGTTCACCAAAGAAAGACTTTGTGCTCAACGACCCTTCTTATTCGGGCGTGATATTGGTGGCAGGCAAGAATTTCGGTTCTGGTTCCAGTCGTGAACATGCTGCATGGGCTATTGCTGGTTACGGCTTCCGAGTGGTCATCAGTTCTTTTTTCGCTGATATTCATAAGAACAACGAACTGAACAATTTTGTCTTGCCCGTCGTGGTGAGCGAGCCATTCCTTCAAGAATTGTTCCAATCCATTGCTGAAGACCATGCAACGGAAGTGGAAGTTGACCTGCCGAATCAGACCGTTACCAATAAAAAGACGGGAAACAGTGAGCATTTTGAAATCAATGCATACAAGAAACATTGTCTGATGAATGGCTTGGACGATATAGATTATCTCGTTCAGAATAAAGATAAGACAGAGGCATGGGAAAGACAGAACCTGTAAATCAAGGACAATTGCGACAACCCTTCGTGGAAATCATGGATTGCACGTTGCGCGATGGTGAGCAAACCAGCGGCGTATCGTTCTTGCCTCATGAGAAGTTGATGATTGCACGCAACTTATTGAGCGAGGTGAATGTGGACCGTATCGAAGTGGCTTCTGCACGTGTCTCCGATGGCGAGAAAGATGCCGTCAAGATGATTTGCAGGTATGCGGAGAGCGTTGACAAGCTTGATCGCGTAGAGGTATTGGGGTTTGTCGATGGTTGTCGTTCCATTGATTGGATACGTGACTGTGGTTGCCAAGTGGTCAATCTGTTGGCAAAAGGTTCGCTCAGACATTGTCAACAACAGTTGGAAAAGACTCCTGAAGAGCATATCGCTGACATTGTGCAATGTATTGAGTATGCCGACATGCAGGGAATGGATGTGAACCTATACTTAGAGGACTGGAGCAATGGTATGACTGATTCTATTGACTATGTTTATCAGGTGATGGACGTTCTCACGCAGACAAGTATCAAGCGTTTCATGCTTCCAGATACATTGGGCATCATGCACCCATTGCAGTGTATCGAGTTTATGCGTAAGATGGTGAAGCGTTATCCCAATAAGCATTTCGACTTCCATGCTCACAATGATTACGATTTGGCTGTGTCTAATTCCTTGGCAGCTGTGCTATGTGGTTGCAAAGGCTTGCATGTCACTGTAAACGGGTTGGGCGAACGTTGTGGAAATGCACCGTTGGCAAGCGTACAGGTGATTCTTAAAGATCATTTCAATGCCCGTACCAATATCAAGGAAGACAAGCTCAATGCCATTAGCAGGTTGGTAGAGGGGTATAGTGGCATTGCCATTGCTCCCAATGTGCCTATCGTAGGTGAGAGCGTCTTTACGCAGGTAGCTGGTGTACATGCAGATGGTGACAATAAGGACAATCTCTATTGCAACCAATTGGTTCCCGAACGATTCGGACGCAAAAGGGAATATGCTTTGGGCAAAAACTCCGGGAAAGCGAACATTGCCAAGAATCTGCAAGAATTAGGACTTGAACTCACGCCAGAACAAACCAAGAAGGTAACGGAGAGAATCACAGAGTTGGGAGACAGAAAGGAATTGGTTACACAAGAAGACCTGCCCTATATTGTGAGCGACGTGCTCAAACACTCCGTACCCGAGGATAAGGTTCGATTGTTGAGTTACATGGTTTGTACGTCATACGGATTGAAACCACTTGCTTCTATCAAGGTGGAAATCAACGGTCAGGAATATGCTGCCGATTCCACGGGAGACGGTCAGTATGATGCCTTTGTGAAAGCGTTACGCAAGATTTACAAGTATAATCTCAATCGCACGTTCCCCATCTTGGCTAACTATACGGTGAGCATTCCGCCTGGCGGTCGTACAGATGCTTTGGTGCAAACCATCATTACATGGAACAACAATGGCAAGGTGATTCGTACACGAGGATTGGATGCAGACCAGACGGAAGCTGCCATCAAGGCAACGTTTAAGATGCTGAATATGTTTGAGTCGGAAATGACCAACGCTTCCTCTGAATAAACTGATAATATCAATTTTACCACATTAATAAATATAATATGAATTTAAAAATAGCTGTTCTCCCAGGTGATGGGATAGGACCAGAGGTAATGAAACAAGGTTTGGCTGTGCTTGATGCCATTGCCGAAAAGTTCGGACATGAATTTACTTATCATGAGGCTATCTGTGGAGCTCATGCCATAGACGAAGTAGGTGATCCTTTTCCCGAAGAGACATTCCAAACGTGTATGAATGCTGATGCCGTGTTGTTTGTCGCCGTTGGTGACTTGCGTTTCGACAATGACCCAACGGCAAAAGTTCGTCCCGAACAGGGATTGCTCGCCATGCGCAAGAAGTTGGGATTGTTTGCCAATATCCGTCCTGTTGCCACTTTCGATTGCCTGATACATAAGAGTCCTTTGAAAGACGAATTGCTGCGTGGAGCCGACTTCATCGTGATACGTGAACTGACTGGTGGTATGTATTTCGGCGAGAAGTATCAAGACAATGACAAGGCATACGATACGGACATTTATTATCGTCATGAGATAGAGCGTATCTTGAAAGTATCTTTTGAGTATGCCATGAAACGCAAAAAGCACCTCACGGTAGTGGATAAAGCCAATGTCCTCGCTTCCAGTCGTCTTTGGCGTCAGATTGCCAAGGAGATGGAACCACAATATCCAGAGGTAACGGTGGATTATATGTTTATCGACAATGCCTCGATGCGTGTGATTACAGAACCACGATTCTTCGATGTGATTGTCACGGAGAATACCTTTGGCGACATTCTCACCGATGAGACCAGTTGTATCACGGGGTCAATGGGACTCCAACCTTCTGCGTCATTAGGCGAACATACTCCTTTGTTTGAACCTGTTCACGGTAGTTGGCCGCAGGCTGCTGGCATGAACTTGGCTAATCCATTGGCACAAATCCTTTCTGCCGCTATGTTATTGGAGCAATTCAACCTGAATGAAGAGGGTGGGCTTATTCGCAAGGCTGTGGATGCAAGTCTTGAAGCCAATGTCCGTACTCCTGAAATCCAAGTGGAAGGTGGTGCTCATTATGGCACCAAGGAAGTAGGTGAGTGGATTGTTAATTACATCAAGAACGTATAATCATCCTTGTGTTTTAGAAAGTATAACATCATGGGGTATGTCATATTTGCACACCCCATGATTTTTGTTCGTCCAGCACGAACGTATTCTAAGGGGTGTAAGTCCCTAACGCGCCCTTATAGCGGGAAGCGTCCAGCCGGAGGCAAGGGTGTCCGCCGCGAGACGGAATCTGAAGGAAGCCCGAGGCAAACATCTGGCCTGACGGACAGGAACCACATATAAGGCATTTGGCCGTGGATGAGGTGGCAAAAAGCACTAAAGTCCGATAGCTATACGGAACGGCCGGTGTAAATGCGGCGGGTATAAGATGGAAAGAATACGTCCATAACTGGAGAGGTCTTGCAGGCGAGCCGCAAGGTGAGCAGTAACAACGAACTGCGAGAAGTCAGCAGATGTCATAGTACCTCCTGTAATCGATACAAGTAGGGAAGGACAGAACTTTAGTCAAGCAAGTAGTAAATGAAGATTACCCTATGAAGGAAGGAAAGCCTAAAATCCGCAACTAATAATCTTTCGTCTAGAGATTCACATTATGGTGTCTTGTATGGCTTAACAAATTAAAATATAGTCCGTCATGTGTTGAATCGGGCACAATTCCCCTTACCCCATCAAGCA
>Ga0247610_10000511_pt1 | contig 54053 bp, 39 predicted proteins | sample 174DNAGHGhighgp2_FD_193483 | JGI IMG/M metagenome (GOLD analysis project Ga0247610, IMG submission 193483) | Sheep rumen microbial communities from Palmerston North, Manawatu-Wanganui, New Zealand - 1742 DNA GHGhigh gp2 | ecosystem: Host-associated > Mammals > Digestive system > Stomach > Rumen...
TTCCCATTCCGAACAGAGAAGTTAAGCCCGCCTGCGCCGATGGTACTGCAATGCAATGCGGGAGAGTAGGAGGCCGCCATCTTTACTTGAGAGCCCTGATTCAGCAATGAGTCAGGGCTTTTTTTGTGATTCGTAAAGGGAAAAGAATGCCCTTCCGTGGGAGACCGTTGAGGGTTAAAACGTATTAATATTGCAAGAAAAAGGTTGTAAGATAGTCGCTGTCTCGGAAAAAATGAGTATCTTTGCACGCAATAAAAATTTAAGGTACCAAAATTATGTCATCATTTATTGCAGATAAGATTGTGATGGACGGCCTCACTTTCGACGACGTCCTGTTGATTCCCGCTTATTCAGAAGTATTGCCCAAGACGGTGGAGCTGCAGACACGCTTCTCGCGTAACATCGTGTTGAACGTGCCGTTTGTTACGGCTGCCATGGACACAGTGACAGAGAGCCAGATGGCCATTGCCATTGCCCGTGAAGGCGGTATTGGCGTGATTCATAAGAATATGTCGATTGAGAATCAGGCCCGTGAGGTGGCCATCGTAAAACGTGCCGAGAACGGTATGATCTACGACCCTGTAACCATCCGTCGCGGTTCTACAGTGGCTCAGGCCCTGGATATCATGGCTGAGTATCATATCGGTGGTATCCCCGTGGTTGACGAAGAGAATCACTTAGTAGGTATCGTGACCAACCGTGACCTGCGCTTCGAGCGTCGTCTGGACCGTCCCGTGGATGATGTGATGTCGAAGGACAACCTTGTCACTACGCATCAGCAGACCGACCTGGCCGCTGCCGCACAGATTCTGCAGGAGAACAAGATAGAGAAATTGCCCGTGGTGGATAAGGACAACCGTCTGGTAGGCCTGATCACCTATAAGGATATCACGAAGGCAAAAGATAAGCCTATGGCTTGCAAAGATGAGAAGGGTAGGCTGCGAGTGGCTGCCGGTGTAGGTGTCACGGTAGATACGCTCGACCGTATGCAGGCTTTGGTGAATGCCGGTGCCGATGCCATTGTCATTGATACAGCCCACGGCCATTCAAAGGGCGTGATTGACAAACTGAAGGAAGCCAAGAACGCCTTTAAGAATATAGATATCGTTGTAGGAAACATTGCCACCGGTGCTGCCGCCCGTATGCTTGTGGAGAACGGTGCCGATGCCGTGAAGGTAGGAATCGGTCCGGGCAGTATCTGCACCACGCGTGTGGTAGCCGGAGTGGGCGTGCCGCAGTTGAGTGCTGTCTATGATGTCTATTCTGCCCTGCAGGGAACGGGAGTACCCTTGATTGCCGATGGTGGCCTGCGCTATTCTGGCGATATCGTGAAGGCTCTGGCTGCCGGTGGCTCATGTGTGATGATAGGATCGCTGGTGGCAGGTACAGAGGAGAGTCCCGGTGAGACGATTATCTTCAACGGACGTAAGTTCAAGAGCTATCGCGGCATGGGATCGCTGGAGGCTATGGAGCATGGCTCCAAGGACCGCTACTTCCAGGCCGATACGAAGGACGTGAAGAAACTGGTGCCCGAGGGTATTGCCGGACGTGTGCCTTACAAAGGCACTGTGCAGGAGGTCATCTACCAGCTCACCGGTGGTTTGCGCTCGGGCATGGGCTATTGTGGTGCCGCCTCTATAGAGAAGCTGCATGATGCCAAGTTCACCCGCATCACTAATGCCGGTGTGATGGAAAGTCATCCGCACGACATCACAATTACCAGTGAGGCTCCGAACTACTCGCGCCCCAACGATTAAGATTCCCACAACAGATTAAACGGATTTTACGGATAATATATGAAACTGAAAATACTTTTTGCCGGATTGCTGGCCTGTGCCTCAGTGAGTGCGCAGACAGAGGATCCTGTAATAATGATAGTTAACGGAGTGCCTGTACCCCGTTCTGAATTTGAGTATTCTTTTAACAAGAACAACTCAGAAGGTGTCATCGATAAGAAAAGTGTGGAGGAGTATGTTGACCTCTTCATTAACTATAAACTGAAGGTGTGTGCCGCACTTGATGCCAAGTACGACACGTTGCAGTCGTTCAAGGACGAGTTTGTACAGTATCGTGACCAGCAGGTGCGTCCAACACTTGTTACTGATGCCGATATCGAGGCAGAAGCCCGTAAGATTTACGACCAGACCGTGGAGCAGATCGGTCCCGACGGACTGATAAAGACTGCTCATATCCTGTTCCGTGCCAATCAGCAGGCCAGTCAGGCAGAGTGGGATGTTGCCAAACAGCGTGCCGACTCCACCTATCAGGCCCTGAAGGCCGGTGCCGACTTTGCAGAGCTGGCAACGAAAGTGTCGCAAGACCCGGGTTCGGCACGTCAGGGTGGCGAACTGCCTTTCGTGCAGCATGGACAGTTGGTGAAGGAGTATGAGGATGCTGCCTTTGCCCTACAACCTGGCGAGATGTCGGGTATTGTGCAGTCGCCCTTCGGCTATCATATCATCCTGATGAAAGAGCGTAAGATGCTGGAGCCGTATGAGTTCCATCATGACGCTATCCTGAAGTTCATTGAACAGCGTAATATGCGCGACCAGATTGCTACGCAAAAGGTAGCTCAGATGGTGAAGGAAACCAACAAGAGCGAGGCTCAGATCATGGATGAGAGAGCCGCAGAGCTGTCGGCTCAGGACATGGAGATGAAGTATCTGATTCAAGAGTACCACGACGGACTGCTGCTCTATGAGATCAGCAATCAGCTGGTGTGGGACAAAGCGTCGAAAGACGAGGCAGGACTGGCTCAGTACTTCAAGAGTCATAAGAAGAACTACGCATGGGACCAGCCCCGTTATAAGGGAATGGCCTATCATGTGAAGGAACAGGGCGACGTGAAGGCCGTGAAGGACTGTGTGAAGAAACTGGCCTTTGACAAATGGGCAGAGGCCTTGCGCACTACCTTCAATGCCGACTCCGTCATTCGTATCCGTGTAGAGAAAGGTATTTTCAAGAAGGGTGACAATGCGCTGATTGACAGCATGGTCTTCAAGAAAGACACCACGGTGACCCATCTGAAAGACTATCCCATTAACGCCGTCTATGGAAAGATCCTGAAGAAGGGTCCGGAGGACTATACCGACGTACGTGGTCTCGTGGTGGCCGACTATCAGGAGGCACTGGAAAAGGAATGGGTGGCCGAACTGCGTAAGAGATATACCTTTGAAGTCAAGAAGGATGTATTGAAAACTGTCAATAAGCATGAATAAAAGAATTCTAGTTATACTAGTTGTACTAGTGTCACTAGTTCCGTTAGTGAACGCGCAGAAGGATCGTGCCGGCTCTGTTGTCGATGAGGTTATTTGGGTCGTTGGCGATGAAGCCATCCTGAAGAGCGAGGTGGAGGTGACCCGTATTCAGGCCACCATGGAGGGTATACGCTGGAAGGGTGACCCCGACTGTGCCATCCCCGAACAGTTGGCTGTACAGAAACTGTTCCTCCACCAGGCTGCCATCGACAGTATTGAGGTGACGGAAAACGAGGTGGCTCAGGCAACAGAACAGCGTATTGACTATATGATTCAGCAGATTGGCTCGCGTGAAAAGTTGGAAGAGTATAAGAAGCAGAACCTGAGCCAGATACGCCAGTCGATGCATGATGACCTGCGCAACCAGATGATGATACAGCGCATGAAGGAGAAGCTGGTGAAGGATATCAAGGTGACACCTGCCGAGGTGCGCCGCTATTTCCGTGACCTGCCCATAGACAGCGTGCCTTTTGTCCCCACGGAGGTGGAGGTGCAGATTATAGCACAGACACCGCGTATCTCCATAGAGGAGATCAACCGCGTGAAGGATGAACTGCGTGAATATACCGAGCGTGTGAACAGCGGAGAAACCTCGTTCCAGACCTTGGCACGCCTGTATTCCGAAGATCCAGGCTCGCGTCGTTCCGGAGGTGAGTTGGACTACACCGGACGTGGTATGTTAGACCCTGCCTTTGCTGCCGTGGCTTTCAACCTCACTGATCCTAAGAAGATATCAAAGATCGTGGAGTCGGAGTTCGGATTCCATATCATACAGTTAGTGGACAAACGCGGCGACAAGATTAAGGTGCGTCATATCCTGCGTAAGCCGGTGGTGTCGGATTCCGCTATCAACAAGTCGATTGCCTATCTCGACACAATAGCCGACAATATACGCAACGGGGTGACACCTGCAGAACTGGCTCCTTTCTATACGGGTAACTTCAATTTCGAAGATGCTGCAACTCTGCTCTCCGATGATAAGGACACACGCAACAACCGTGGTCTGATGTCGAACCGTTCGGAAAACGGACAGACATCGCGCTTCCAGCTGCAAGACCTGCCGTCGGAGGTGGCTCGTGTCGTTGACAAGATGGAGGTAGGCCAGATTTCAGATCCTTTCACAATGGTGAATAACCAGGGAAAGACTGTCTGCGTTATTGCCAAGCTGAAAAGCAGGACAGAGGGACATAAGGCAACTATTACGGAAGATTTTCAGGTGATGAAGAATATCGTGTTGGAGAAACGCCGCGAAAAGATGTTGCACGACTGGGTGGTGAAGAAAATCCAGAATACCTACGTATATGTCAATGATAATTACCGCAATTGCCACTTTGAATATGAAGGCTGGGTGAGGTAGTTCATAGTTAAGAGTTTATAGTTGAGAGTTAAGAGTTGAGGTTTATGGGAAAGACTCTTTCTGTGTTGGTATTGTCGTTGGTGGTCTTGTGCGCATTCACTCAGGCTGGCACCGGGAATACAAAAACCTCGAATCAGAAGAGTCGGGTGTACCTGGTACATGCCGACGAACTCTTTTATGACCGTTGGCGAAACAACGATGCACAGGTGTTGCGCGGTAATGTGGAGTTTGAGCACGACGGTGCTCACCTTTATTGCGACAGTGCCAACTATTTCGAGCAGACCAACTCGTTTGAGGCTTGGGGGAATGTGCGTATGGTGCAGGGAGATACCCTTTCGCTGACCAGCGACTTCGGCTATTATGACGGTAACAGGAAACTGCTTCAGGCCAAGGTCTTTGACAGCGGCAAGGAGGTGGTGCTACGTAATCGTGAGACCACATTGACTACCGATACGCTCTTTTTTGACCGTATCGACAATATGGGCTATTATGATGATGGTGGTAAGATAGTGGGCAAGACTGCCACGCTGACTTCATGGCACGGCGAATATCATACCGACACTAAGGATGCCTTCTTCACGGATAGGGTGAAACTGGTTGATGGCAGTTCGGTGCTGACAACAGACACACTGGTGTATAACACCAATACCAAGCTGGCCAATATCGTAGGTCCGTCGGATATTCATTCCGGTTCCAGTCATATCTACTCGGAGCTGGGCTTCTATAATACCGATAAGAAACAGGCAGAGCTGTTACAACGCTCGAAGGTGATGAACGAAGGAAGTACCATCGTGGCCGACAGTATCTGGTACGATGGCATCACGGGTGTGAGTGAGGCTTTCCGACAGGTAGTATATGATGATGAGAAAAATAAGAACGGGATGCGCTGTAACTACGGCTATTACGATGACCTGAACGGCTATGCACTCTCTACTGACAGTGCTGTGGCGTTGGAATTCTCGGAGAAAGACACCCTTTACCTTCATGCCGACACGTTCAAGGTCTTTACGTATAATATCAATACAGACTCAGTCTATCGTGTGATGCATGCTTATAATAAAGTACGCGCGTACCGATTTGATATACAGGCCGTGTGCGACTCGTTAGTGTATAACTCGAAAGACTCGTGTATGACGATGTATACCGATCCCATCCTGTGGAATGTCAACCAGCAACTGCTGGGAGAAATGGTGCAGGTCTTCATGAAAGACTCTGTGGTAGACCATGCCCACGTCATTAATCAGGCTTTCTCTATAGAGAAGCTTCCAGAGGAGGGACTCTTTAATCAGGTGTCTTCGAACGACATGTATGCTTTCTTCAAGAATGGCGAGATGCATGAAGGACAGGCCGTTGACCACGTCTTAGTGGCCTATTACCCGGTCAATGAGTCGGACAGCACCTACGAAGGACTGGTGAGAATGGAAACCAGCAAGATGCGTCTGCTCATGGAGCATAAGAAACTGGTCAGTATCTGGACACCCAAGGCCGACGGCATGATGTATCCGATGACCCAGATTCCACCTGACAAGAAATTCCTGGAAGGCTTTTATTGGTTCGATTATGTCAGGCCGCTGTCGAAAGACGATATCTTTGACTGGCGACCCAAGAAGCCGGGAACAGAGATAAAGACTTCGAAACGCTCACGTGGAGTAGCCCGACAAATCAATACGAAAAAAGATGAGTGATGTTATACAATTACTCCCCGACTCGGTAGCCAATCAGATTGCGGCTGGTGAGGTGATTCAGCGACCGGCTTCCGTCATCAAGGAGTTGGTGGAGAATGCTGTTGATGCCGGTGCCAAGAACATCCGTGTGCTGGTGGTCGATGCCGGGCGCACGTCCATCCAGGTCATAGACGATGGATGCGGTATGTCGGAGACCGATGCCCGTCTGGCATTCGAGCGTCATGCCACCTCGAAGATCCGTCAGGCCGATGACCTCTTTGCGCTCCATACCATGGGCTTTCGCGGAGAGGCACTGCCGTCAATCGCTGCCGTTGCCTTTGTGGAGTTGTCAACACGAACCAGTAGTGAGGATATAGGTACGCACCTCACCCTACAGGGATCGCGTGTGGTCGGGCAGGAGCCGACAGCCTGTCCTGTGGGATGTAACTTCAAGGTCGAGAACCTCTTCTTCAATGTTCCGGCTCGTAGGAAGTTCCTGAAGACCAATGCTACCGAACTGAATAACATTATGACGGCTTTTGAGCGTATCGTGCTCGTCTATCCGGATATAAATTTCATGCTCTATAGCAACGGACAGGAACTGATGAATCTCAAAGCCGGTTCACTGCGTCAGCGTATTGCAGATGTGTTTGGTAAGAAGATCAGTCAGGAACTGTTGCCCGTGGAGGTGGATACGGCCATCTGTCGTATTACAGGATTTGTTGGGAAGCCGGAATCGGCCCGTAAGAAGGGCGTCCACGACTGCTTCTTTGTCAACGGTCGTTACATGAGGCACCCCTATTTCCATAAGGCGATCGTTAATGCCTTCGAACGCTTGGTCCCAGAAGGAATGCAGGTACCATATTTCATCTACTTTGATGTGGCTCCGGCAGATATCGATGTCAACATACATCCTACCAAGACGGAAATCAAGTTTGAGAACGAACAGAGCATCTGGCAGATTCTTCTGGCGGCGGTCAAGGATGCCATCGGGAAGTTCTGTGAGGTACCCTCGATAGATTTTGATACGGAAGGACGTCCAGAGATTCCTGTCTTTGATCCTCAGCACGATGCCATAGAGTTGCCGCGTGTTAAATATAATCCTGAGTATAATCCGTTTGCCGGAGATAGTCATTCCTCCAAGCCGAGGGTGACTCCAGACTGGCAACAGCTCTATGAGGCTGCCACTACCGTTCCTTCCTATTCTGAAGAAAATATCTTCGATCCTGCACCTGTGTCAGAGACTTCAACGATTATTTCCGAGAAGTCGCCTGTACATTATCAATATAAGGGACGCTATATCATGACTGCCGTAAAGTCAGGACTTATGATTATTGACCAGCAGCGCGCTGACATCCGCATTCGCTACGAACGCTATATGGAACTGTTTAAACAAAAAACGGCCAATACCCAGCGAATCCTCTTTCCTGTCGTGTTGGAGTTCCCCTTATCCGACAGCGTGATGGTCGACAAGTTCATGCCTGATTTGCAGAGAATGGGATTTGATGTCAGCTCATTAGGAGGCGGCAGTTATGTGGTCAATGGCATTCCTGCCGGATTGGAGGGTATTGACCCCGAACGTCTCATTCGTCAGGTGGTTGATGATGCAATAGAGAAAGGAGGTAGCGACGCGGAATCTATACATACAGCCTTGGCATTGAGCCTTGCACGTCATGCAGCCATTCCGTTAGGACAAGTTCTGTCAAACGAAGAGATGGAACAGGTGGTAAATGGGCTTTTTTTATGCTCAAACGTCAATTATACCCCTGACGGAAAGGCCATCCTTGGCATACTCCCTCATAGCGATATTGAGCATTTGTTAGGATAATTTATACCTAAAACGAGCAGAAAATGAACAAAAACGGTACCATTTAACATTATTTTAGAGAAAAATCAAAAAATGTTGTAGGTTTTTGTTGGTGCATTAGAAAAAAATACCTACTTTTGCAGCAAATTTGAAATTGAATATTTGTATATATTAATGAAAAATTGTATGAAAAAGTTTTTGATGGTGCTGGCTTTTGCTGGCGTGTCTGTGGCAGGAATGGCACAGAATGAGACTCCTGAACTGAAGTACAGCGTTGCTACCAACTCCTTCTGGAGCAACTGGTTTATTTCAGCTGATGTTGCTTATGAGGCTTTCTATTCTTATCAAGAGAATGGTAAGGGTTTTGCTAAGAGCCCTCTGAAGGACTTCCGTCGTAACCTGGGTGCTTCAGTAGCTATTGGCAAGTGGTTTACTCCTGGTCTCGGTCTCCGTACGAAGGTGACTGGTATTTGGGGCCGTGCCGTAGTAAGTGAGGATGCTGAGACAAATGCCATTAAGTTCTGGAATGCACAGGAGCAGGTATTGTTCAATCTGAGCAATCTGTTCTGTGGTTACAGCGAGACTCGCGTTTGGAACCTGATTCCTTATGCTGGTGTTGGTGTTCTGCGCAACTGCTCTGAGAATGTGTATGCTCATGCTGCTAGCATTGGTCTGTTGAATACTTGGAAGCTGTCTAAGAAGGTGGCCCTGAACCTTGACCTCGGTTTCAATATCCTTGACGATGAGATTGGTGGTGCCGGTTTCCACAATAGTGAGAAAGCTCTTACCAATGGCGACTATGCTCACAATATTGCTTCTGCTGACCGCTATTTCGCTGCTGAGGTTGGTTTGACCTTTAACCTGGGTAAGGGTACTTGGAATAAGGTTCCCGATGTTGACGCTATCAACGCTCTGCACCAGAGCCAGCTCGACGCTCTCAATGCACAGCTTGCTGATGCCAATGCAGAGGCAGAGCGTCTGAACAACCTGCTTAAGAACCACAAGTGTCCCGAGGGCAAGACTATCACCGTGAAGGAAGTTACTACTGCTCCTGTTTCAGTATTCTTCAATATCGGCAAGTCTAAGATTGCTTCTCGCAAGGATCTGCAGAACGTGAAGGCTCTCACTGAGACTGCTGCTGACAAGAATTTCGTTGTTACTGGTTATGCTGACAGCAAGACTGGAAGTGCTTCGTTCAACCAGAGCCTGAGCCAGAAGCGTGCTGAGGCTGTTGCTGACGAGCTCGTGAAGATGGGTGTTAGCCGCGATAAGATTGAGATTGTTGCTAAGGGTGGTGTAAATGATCTTACTCCTATCTCTTACAACCGTCGTGCTACTGTTGAAATTAAATAAAAAAAATTGTAAAACAAGTATGAAAAATCTTTTAACAAAAAGTCTCGCCCTCGTATTTGGACTGGGCGTGGCAGCAACCTTTACCGCTTGTCACAATGGTGAGGATGCACAACCAACGGTCGTACCTAATGTTTCTGTTCAGGAAACTGATGAGAACGGTAATGTGGTTGGACGTACATTGGTAATTACAGCTAATAAGACTGCTACTTTCACTTTGGGTAGTGAAACAAAGAGTGGTACTAACGTAACATTTACCAACGCTCCTGTAAAGGGTACCGTTTCTGCAACAGCAGGTTCTACAACAAAGAAGGTTAAGTTCAACTTCGGTGATGCTAAGGACTTGGCTTATGACGTTATTTTCGAGTCTGAGGTTACTCCAGTATCACAGGCAGATGCTCAGGCTGGAAATAAGACTGTAAGTAACGAAGGTGCTAATGAAGATGAGACTGGTGTAAAAGCTGAGATGGACTTCAGCGGTGATGTAGCCAATGCTAATGCTACTGTTACAGGTGACTATTCTATTACCGTTGTTACTCCTACTGAGACTGAGACCTCTGCAGAGGAACTCGAAAACAAGAAGGGTCAGGAAGATGCTATCCAGGAGCCTGTGCTGGCACTGGATTGTAAGCCCGATGGCGCTAACTTTGGTGCTAATCCTGTTAAGGTGAAGGTATATGTGCCTAACAGTGCTGACTATGAGCTGGCTTGCGTAAACAGCGAGGACGACAAAGCTGCTGATTCATTCGATCAGAAAGGTGATAGCCTGATTATTAAGCTCAGTCACTTCTCTGTATGGGATATCATTTTGAAGGCTACTGTTGTAACGGTAGATACAAAGCCTATCGCTAATACGTTTACTGGTAGCTCTAAGGATGGCTCTTTGGCTTATACCATGAATTATGGTTTTGACTCCGATAATTCTGATCCCATTGTTGCAAAGTACCTGAAGAAGGTGTTCGGTATGAATAAGAGAGAGATCAGAAAGCGCGTTACGTTCAAAAAGGTTGACGGTACTGCTACTTTGAAAGTTACTCAGCAGGTTAAGGTTTATACCATTAAGTCTGGCAGCAAGCGCTTCACAGCTACTGTTTACGGTAAGGCTGATTTGAACCTCTCTATTGAGACCAACACTCCAGAGGAAGTGGAGACTCACGACGGTGGTTCTGTTAGGAAGTAATTGTTAAATACATTTATGATAATGAGGATGTGTCAGAAATGGCACATCCTTATTTTCTTTTTGAAATCTTTTGTGTTGTCGGAATTTATTTTTACCTTTGCAGCAAACTTGTGGAAATATGTTTCGTAGACTAACGATATTGATTCTGTTGACTCTTTCGCTTACGAATGTCAGTGCGCAGCCTAAGCAGCAAGTGGAGCTGTTTTGTGGTGCTGATCTCTATTATGCAGATGTCAATTATATCCGTTTGTACAATGTGTTGCTCAACCTGACACCAGGAGTAAAGTATCATATGGGCCATGATTGGCAATTGGCTGCAATGGCAGAACTACCGATTATCAATGAAGGGTATGGTCAGCGGTATGACATGATTCGTCTTAGTTTGGCTGCCATTTCCAAACAGATTCATTTTTCAAATGCCCGTCAACACTTTAAAATCTCTGCAGGTCTTTTTGGCTCCGAGCGATACGGTGCTGATTTCCGTTGGATGTATCCCGTTAATTCTTGGTTGATGTTGAATGCCCGTCTGGGTCTTGTGCGTGACTGGGCTCTGGGCTTTGATATGCATAGTAATTCAGAGTGTGAGTTTGGGTCTGATTGGCATTCGCTGGCTCTGTTGGGCGGCAGCTTGTGGATTGATCCCTGGCATACGGAGCTTCGAGCTACGGGCGGTCGTTATCTTGGTAAGGACAAGGGCGTGGAGTTTGAAGCATTCCGTCATTTCAATCATTGTTCTATCGGTCTGTTTTTTCAATTGCACGAGTCGACCTCGTCAATTTATCGTAAAAAGAGTCATACGGAGTCAGGCGGTTTCCGTCTTGTGGTGATGTTGCCTCCATATAAGAAATCGAACGAGAATGTTGTGTTCCGTCCTGCCTCTAACTTTAATATGTCTTATTATGCTCAGTCTGGCGATGAGACGATGCAGTCGTATTTTACCGATCCTGAGGAGAACAGCCGTACTAACGCTATCGATGTACCTTGGGGAACTGGTAATTTTGAAGAAAATAAACCCGCTGTAGAAGAATGAAGAAGACATTACTCATACTGCTGCTTGTGTGCCTTAGCACAACTGTTACCCTTCATGCTCAGATGCATGTGGGTATGAACGGCTTGATTCATGTACCTACAGCCGATATGGATACCATTGGCTTGGCTCGTTTAGGCATTGATTTCGTGACAAAGGACATGGTTCCAGATGGTATGAAGTGTGATGGCGAGAAGTTCAATACCATGACTCACTATATGAGTGTTACTGCTTTCCGCTGGCTTGAGATAGGCTATGGCTGTACGCTCTGGAAATTCCATTATAATTTGAATCCAGAGCGTGAAACCGGCTTTTATGCTAAGGATCGCTATTTCTCTGTGAAGATACAACCCATATTGGAAGACCGCTGGTGGCCTTCTTTGGCAGTAGGAGGCAATGATGTCTATGGTTCTTCAGATGGAGGCGAGTCGGGCAGTAACTATTATCGCAATTTCTTCGTGGCTGCCTCGAAGCATTTAGATCTTGGCGGTCATATCCTTGGTGCTCATATCGCTTATCGTCAATGGAAACGTGACTATAACCGTAAATGGAATGGTGTAGTAGGTGGTCTGACTTACCAACCGTCCTTTTACCAGCCATTGCGTGGCATGGTAGAGTGGGATGGCCATGCTGTGAATGTAGGCGTGGATTGCCGTATCTATAAGTATTTCTTTGTGCAGTGCGGGTTGTATAATTGTCAGGATTTTACGGGTGGTCTATGTCTTTGTTTCAACCTTCTGTAAACTTTTATCTAAAAAACTGTTAAATAATTTGGTGGACTCAAATAAAGTGCGTACCTTTGCACCCGCTTACAAGAAGTAAGGGCGTTTAGCTCAGTTGGTTTAGAGCATCTGCCTTACAAGCAGAGGGTCGGCGGTTCGAATCCGTCAACGCCCACTAAGAGTTCCAAAGTGATTTGGAACTCTTTTTTTGTTAAATATCAAGAAAATCATACAGCGGAAGCAAATTCTTCACTTTTCACTCCTTACTTTTTACTTTTTTTTGTACCTTTGCAATCTCATTTGAAGAGTATATTATCTAGATAGTAAAAATGGAACTAAATTTATTGACGGCCATCTCGCCTATTGATGGTCGCTATCGCGGGAAGACAGAGCCGCTGAGTGAGTATTTTTCTGAATATGCATTGGTGAGATACCGTGTACGCGTTGAGATAGAATACTTTATTGCTCTTTGCGAACTGCCCCTTCCCCAGCTTCAGGATTTCAACCATGACCGTTTTGAAGCCATGCGTGACATCTACCGCCTGTTTACGCCAGCCGATGCGCAGCGCGTCAAGGATATTGAGGCTGTGACCAATCACGACGTGAAGGCCGTAGAGTATTTCATCAAGGAACGTCTTGATGCTATGGGTGGCTTTGAGAAGTACAAGGAGTTCATACATTTTGGCTTGACCTCTCAGGATATCAACAATACCAGTGTGCCTCTTTCTGTCAAGGAAGCTCTCGAACAGGTGTATGTACCTCTGTTGGAAGAGCTCATCGAACAACTTCACGACTATGCTGAGGAATGGAAGAATGTGGCCATGTTGGCAAAGACCCACGGTCAGCCGGCTTCTCCCACGCGTCTTGGCAAGGAAATCATGGTTTACGTCTATCGTTTGGAGGAACAGTTGCGCTCGCTGAAGGAGGTGCCTGTTACGGCTAAGTTCGGTGGTGCAACCGGTAATTATAATGCCCATCATGTGGCATATCCCCAGTACGACTGGCGTGAGTTCGGCAACCGCTTCGTGAGCGAGAAACTGGGTTTGGAGCGTGAACAGTACACTACTCAGATTTCCAACTACGACTGGTTGGCAGCCATCTTTGATGCCATGCGCCGTATCAATACGATTATCATCGACTTGGACCGTGACTTCTGGATGTACATCTCGATGGATTACTTCAAGCAGAAGATCAAGGCCGGCGAGGTAGGTTCCAGTGCAATGCCCCATAAGGTGAACCCCATCGATTACGAGAATTCTGAGGGCAATCTGGGTATGGCTAATGCTGTCTTGAGTTTTTTGGCACAGAAATTGCCAGTTAGCCGTCTGCAGCGTGATCTGACCGACTCTACCGTCCTTCGCAATGTTGGTGTGCCTATGGGACACGCGCTCATTGCTTTCCAGAGCACGCTGAAAGGACTCCGCAAGTTGATTCTCAACGAGGATAAGTTACACGAGGACTTGGAGAACACCTGGGCAGTGGTGGCAGAAGCCATTCAGACCATCCTGCGTCGCGAGGCCTATCCCAATCCTTACGAGACATTGAAGGCTCTGACCCGCACCAATAAGAAGATGGACGAGCAGACCATTCATGAATTCATCCAGACGTTGGAGGTCAGTGATGAGGTAAAACAAGAATTGATGGCTATTACGCCATGGAACTATACAGGAATCTAAAAAAGTCAAGAGTTAATAGTTAAGAGTTCTTCGCAAAGCGAAGCAGCAGAGCCGAGCGATCGGCTTTGCCGAGTAAAAATTAAGAGTTAAGAATTAAGATTTAGTAATTAAGAATTAAAAACCATGGATTTCGAGAACGAAAAGAAAGAAGAACAGCAGTTGAACGACAGTACTGCTAGCCGCGACGGTTACCAGAAGGAATATCGTCCAGTAGGACGCTCACCACGTCCGCGTATTCACACCGCATCGCGTCCTGTAAGTAATAATTACGAACGCCCCAGTTATAACAAGAATAGTCAGGATGAAGAGGGCGGTTTCCGTCCCGAGGGCTTTGGTGCCGGTTTGCAGAGTGCAGCACCTCAGCGCAGCTATCGTCCACGTACCAATACATATAATAATGGTGGCTATCAGCCCCGTCAGCAGGGCGATTACCAGCCTAGAGGCGAATATGGTCAGCCCCGTCAGGGTGGTTACCAGCAGCGTCCCCAGCAGGGCGGCTATCGTCCCCGTTACAACCAGAATGGTGATGAGCAGGGCTATCAGCCTCGTCAGGGTGGCTATCAGCCCCGTCAGCAGGGTGGTTACGGTCAGCGTCCCCAGCAGGGTGGCTACCAGCAGTCCAGAGGTGAATACGGTCAGCCACGAAGTGGTTACGGTCAGCGTCCCCAGCAGGGTGGCTACCAGCAGCGCGGCGGTTACGGTCAACGCCCCCAGCAGGGCGGTTACCAGCAGCGTGGCGGCGGTTACGGCCAGCGTCCACAGGGTGGTTTCCGTCAGCGTACTGCCGACTATGATCCCAATGCCAAGTACTCCATGAAGAAGCGCATTGAGTATAAGGAGCAGAACTATGACCCAACGGAGCCTATCCGTCTGAATAAGTTCCTCGCTAATGCCGGCGTTTGCAGCCGTCGTGAGGCCGATGAGTTCATCCAGGCAGGTGTTGTCACCGTAAATGGTGAAGTTGTCACTGAGTTGGGTACCAAGGTGTTGCGTACCGATGTGGTGAAGTTCCACGATGATCCCGTACTGTTGGAAAAGAAAGTGTATGTGTTGCTTAACAAGCCCAAGGACTATGTGACCACCAGCGATGATCCCCAGCAGCGTAAGACCGTGATGGATCTCGTGAAGAATGCCTGTCCGGAGCGTATCTATCCTGTAGGACGTCTCGACCGCAATACAACAGGTGTGTTGCTGTTGACCAATGATGGTGATTTGGCTTCCAAGCTGACCCATCCTAAGTTCCTGAAGAAGAAGATCTATCATGTCTATCTGGATCGTAACGTGACGGCACATGACATGGAGGAGATAGCCAACGGTATCACCCTCGACGATGGTGAGATCAAGGCCGATGCCATTGAGTATGCCGATCCCGTGGACAAGAAACAGGTGGGCATTGAGATTCACTCTGGCAAGAATCGCATCGTGCGCCGTATCTTCGAGAGCTTCGGCTATAAGGTGTTGAAGCTTGACCGCGTACAGTTTGCCGGTCTCACCAAGAAGAACCTGCGCCGCGGCGACTGGCGTTACCTCACCGAGGACGAGGTTGACCGTCTGCGCATGGGAGCGTATGAATAGTTAAGAGTTAAGAATTAAGAGTTAAGAGTTGTCGGCTTCGCCGATTAAGAGTTAAGAGTTGATGAAAAGAACAAAGATAATTGATGTGCTGAAAAGCACGGAATATGGTAAGGAGGTCTGTGTGAAGGGCTGGGTGCGTACGCACCGCTCTTCTAAGGCTGTTGATTTTATCGCACTCAATGATGGTTCAACTATCAATAACGTGCAGATTGTGGTAGATCCTACTAAGTTCGATGAACAGCTTCTGAAGGACATCACTACTGGTGCCTGCATCTGTGCAGAGGGTACACTGGTAGAGAGCCAGGGTGCCGGTCAGAGCAGTGAGATTCAGGCTGTCAATCTGGTGGTTTACGGTCTCTGTGGCAACGACTATCCCATGCAGAAGAAAGGTCAGAGTTTCGAGGCTATGCGTAAGAACGCCCATATGCGTCTGCGCACCAACACCTTTGGTGCCGTGATGCGTATCCGTCACAATATGGCGATGGCTATTCATACCTATTTCCACGAGCATGGCTTCTATTATTTCCACACACCACTGATTACAGCTTCTGACTGTGAAGGCGCAGGAAATATGTTCCAGGTGACTACCAAGAACCTCTACGACCTGAAGAAGGACGAACAGGGAAAGATTATCTACGACGATGATTTCTTTGGCGAGCAGACCTCGCTGACCGTTTCCGGTCAGTTGGAAGGAGAACTTGGCGCTACGGCCTTAGGTGCCATCTATACCTTTGGTCCTACATTCCGCGCCGAGAATTCAAACACCCCTCGTCACTTGGCTGAGTTCTGGATGGTAGAGCCCGAGGTGGCTTTCTTGGATCAGGAAGAGCTGATGGATCTCGAAGAGGACTTCATCAAGTACTGCGTGCGCTGGGCTCTTGACAATTGTAAGGACGACCTCGAGTTCCTTAATAAGATGATTGACAAGACTCTTATCGAGCGCCTGCAGGGTGTGTTGAAGGAGACCTTCGTCCGCCTGCCATATACTGAGGGTATCAATATCTTGCAGGAAGCAATCAAGAACGGTAAGAAGTTCGAGTTCCCATGCAACTGGGGCGATGATCTTGCTTCTGAGCACGAGCGTTACCTCGTTGAGGAGCACTTCAAGAAGCCCGTTATTATGACCGACTACCCCCGTGCATTCAAGTCGTTCTATATGAAACAGAACGAGGCACAGGGCGAGGGCTCTATCGGTTACAAGGGTGCTGTTGCTCCTGGTCCTACCATGCAGGGTACCGACGTGCTGTTCCCGCAGATTGGTGAGATTATCGGTGGTTCTGTCCGTGAGGAGAGTTACGACAAGCTGATGGGCGAGATTGAGCGTCGCCAGATGGATCAGACCCACCTCTGGTGGTATATCGACACCCGTCGTTGGGGCAGTTGTCCTCATGCCGGCTTCGGTCTTGGTTTCGAGCGTCTCATCCTCTTTGTGACGGGTATGCAGAATATCCGCGACGTCATCCCGTTCCCACGTACACCAAAAAGCGCAGAGTTCTAACTTAAAAATACTAATCGTTATGAAGAAATTATTTGTTTTGAGCTGTGTGATGCTGGGTATCACATCTGTTCATGCACAGGTGTTAACAACAACGGTACAGGATACTGTTGCTACGACGGTACAGAGTACGCCACAGTATCCCACTTCCTCGTATTTCTCAGAGAAGGGAAACTCTGGTTCCAGTTCGTTTTTACCCAATAAGCTTGGTGCGAGCCTTGGTGTTGGAACGACGGGTGTTACGTTTGATTTGTCTACTCAGTTTTCCGACTATATCGGCCTGCGTGCTGGTGTTGACTGGTTGCCCAATGTGAAGGTGGATGCAGACCTCGATTTGAGCAAGGTCAGCGGATTAAGCAACACGGATCTTGCTTATAGCCAATTCATCGCTGAGAATGGTGGCCTCCCCAACAAACTGACGGTGCAGGGCAAACTGAATATGACCACGTTCCATTTCCTTATCGATGTCTATCCTTTTGCCGAGTTCAACAGTCTTCATCTGACTGTCGGTGGCTATTTTGGTGCTAAGAAGATTGTCAAGGTGTATAATAAGGAAGAGGGTGCTCTAAAAGCGGTAAGTAAATTCAACTCTAGTTTGACTGGTGTAGATCCAAACACTCACGAGGGTACTTTTACATATACCGATAATAATGGTACGACCTATCCGTCTGTAGCCGGTGTGAAGCAGATTGGCGTTGAGTTGGGCGACTATTTCCTCAGACCAACCGATGAAGGAAATCTCGATGCCAGCATTCAGGTATCGGGCTTCCGTCCATACGTAGGCATTGGTATCGGTCGCGCCGTTCCCCGTAACCGTATCGGTGTGCAGTGTGACCTTGGTTGTCAGTTCTGGGGTACTCCCAGTGTGTATGTCAGTGGTGCAGAAGGTGAGGAGAAGCTGACAAAGGAAAACACGAATGGTGAAGGCGGTGATGTTCTGAAGATCCTGAGTAAGATTACCGTTTATCCTACGCTGACCATCCGTCTGACCGGACGCATTTTCTAAAAAAAGGAAGGGATTTGCTTAAGCCAAGCGAATCCCCTCTTCTTCGATAACAATCAGCCGTCGGCGATACAGGTCTCCGATGGCTTTTTTGTATGCCTTCTTCGACACCTTGAAGCGGTCGTAAATGAGTTCGGCATCGCTCTTGTCGCCCAGGTCGCAGTACCCGTCGTTCTCGTAGAGATAGCGGAGGAGTACTTCGGCAAAGTCCAATGTGTGCTGACGGCCTGTGGGCTGTAGCGTGATGTCTATCTTGCCGTCTTGGCGCACGTGGTCAATGTAGGCCGTGAGACGGTTGCCCGAGTGCAGTGGCTGGAAAATCTGGTTGTCGTAGATCTGTCCCTGATATCGGTTGTTGATGATAGCCTTGAAACCTAAGTCGGTCTTTTGCCAGACGAGGCAGTCGCAGGGGTCGCCGTGATGAAGTGGCTCTGTAGGTCCAGCGGGGGAACCGCTGGACACACTGCCTGCTGAAGCGGGGGCAGCGACCAGATGTTTCTCTACTTTTGCCGTAGCCATCAGTCGGTGGGTCTCTTCGTCCTCTTTGACGTAGACGATGTAGTGCTTACCCACCTCCATACGCTGTTTCTGTTCACGGAACGGACAGAAGAGATCCTTCATCAGTCCCCATTTCAGGAATGCCCCGTATTTGTTGATCCATGCTACCTCCAATGAGGCAAACTCGCCCACCTTCGCCAGTGGCTTCTCGGTGGTGGCAATGAGTCGCTCTTCTTGGTCGAGGTAAACGAAGACCTCTATCTCTTTCCCGATGGGAAAACCATCGGGCACGTAGCGATTCGGCAGCAGGATGTCGCCGCTTGCTTCGTCGCCTTCCAAGTAGAATCCCTGTTCAGCGCGACGAATGGCTTTCAGGGTGTTGTAATCGCCAAGTTTTATCATGCGGCCCCCCCTTCTGCCCCCGTGGGGGCTACATTAGTCTCAACGTCTATAGAGGCTCCGTCGGGGGCAGTAAGGGGGGCTTGGAGCTCCAGCAATCCGTCCTTCATGTGTATGGTGCGGTCGGTGATGTTGGCCAAGGTCTCGTCGTGGGTGACGATGACGAAGGTCTGTCCGTACTTGTCGCGCAGGTCGAAGAATAGTTTGTGCAGTTCCTCCTTGTTCTTCGTATCGAGCGATCCGCTGGGCTCGTCGGCCAGTATGACGGCAGGGTTGTTAACCAATGCCCGTGCCACGGCCACGCGCTGCTTCTCACCACCACTCAACTCGTTGGGTTTGTGGTTGGCGCGATCGGTAAGTCCCATGAACTGCAGCAGTTCTGTAGCGCGCTCTTTGGCAGCCTTCCTTGATGTTCCTGCAATATAAGCTGGAATCATGATGTTTTCTATGGCTGTAAATTCTGGCAGCAGCTGGTGGAACTGGAACACGAAGCCCAGGTGCTTGTTGCGGAAGTCGGCCAGTTGTTTTTTGTTTAGCAGGTGGGTGTAAAACTTGTCAATGCATATCGTGCCGCTATCGGGCTTATCCAGTGTGCCGATGATTTGCAGCAGTGTGGTCTTACCTGCGCCGCTGGGGCCTACGATACTCACTACCTCCCCTTTGTCTATATGGAGGTCTATGCCTTTCAGTACTTGCAGTGAGCCGAAGCTCTTGGTAATGTTTTTTATTTCGATCATAACTTAGTTGGACGTTTTGAGTGTATCCATCGTAGCAGCGTATCATAGATGCTATTCTCCTCATGGTGCTGTGCCTCGGTGAAGCTCATCTTCTCTTCCTTTGCGTTGCCGTACTGGTCGGGGAAGATGATCATCAGGTTGGTACCCGAGAAAAATTTTGTCAGCTCATCGGGCAGGCGGTCGAGTGCGTTCTTATAGCTGATGGTACCCTTACGTGCAGTGACCACCACCAGAAGGTTGTCTGTTCCTATATGACTGGCCAGCTGCGGCAGTTCGTTCCAGTGTGCCATAAACGTATATTCTGCACGTACGTTAGGATGATGGATGTTAATATACTTCTGAATCGGTTCCAGTGATTCGTTGCGTCCGTGGAACAGTACGCGGCAGTCCAACTGTCCTGCAAACCTGCACAGGCGCTCCAGCCATCGCCGGAAGCCATGCTCGTATTCTGCCCTGCTGGGTACTACCACCTGTATGCGACGCAGGGTGCTCAGCGGCTGAGTGAATCGCATCAGTATAATCTGGCGGTTCAGTCCGTTGTAGAGACTCTGTATGAACTCACCCCAGAACTTTTTGCTCACCTCCGTATGCACGTGCATACCCATCACCACCTCCGAGCATCCGCTCTCGCGGAAGGCGTGCTTGATGCCGTTGGCAATGTTCGTGGCCAGTCGCACTTGCGTCTGTACCTGCACCTCCGCTGCGCTTGCCTGCTGTTGCAGTTTCTCCAACAGTTGTATACCCTTCTCGCGTTCGGGCATACTGTTTTCGCCGTCGTACACCACGTTGAGTGCCACCAGCTCGCGTTTCAGTTTCTGGTTTCTCACGAGCAGAGCCAGCTCCAGCAGTTGCGGTGCTATCTCGGGATATTTTACACACACCATGATACGCTCGTCATCGTTCTTGTTGCTTTTAGCTATTGGCTGTTGGCTATTAGCAATGACCAGCTGCTGTGAAGCCCTCTCCGTTGTAAAGGTCGAAACGACACAGGTGACCAGAATCATGAGGACCACACCGTTCAGCATATTGTTGTCGGCCAGTGCCACGCCGTCGCCAATCATCAGCTCGCGCCCCACCATCACCATCGCTATGGCACCGGCAGCATGAGCCGAAGTCAGACCGAACATCATCTTTCCTTCCGACTTTGTCAACTTGAACAGCAGGGCAGAGATATATGCCGCCAGTGCCTTTCCGAACGTACCGAAGAAGGCGATGAGGAACATGATGCCCCATACTTCGGCACCATCCGAGAGCGATCGCAGGTTGATGAGCATTCCCACGCCAATCAGGAAATAGGGGATGAAGAGTGCGTTGCCTATAAACTCGATACGGTTCATCAGCGGCGACACGTGGGGTATGTATCTGTTGATAATCAGTCCCGAGAAGAATGCACCGAAGATGCCCTCCAGTCCGATGAGTGCCGACATGGCCGCACTGATAAACATCACTGCCATCACGAAGATATACTGCATCACTGCATCGCTGTATCGCCTGAGGAAATAGCGCGTCAGCCGGGGGATAATAAAAATACTGCCGGCACAGAATGCCGCAAACTTTGCTACAAACAGGAGCCAGAACAGCCATCCGCTGTTATCGCTGAACGTACCCACCAGTATGGCCAGCATCAACAGTGCCAGGAAGAGCGACAGCATCGAACTTCCCACGCTCAGCATCACGCTCGAGTTGCGCTGCAGGCCGTAGCGGCCAATGATGGGGTAGGCCACCAGCGTATTAGAAGCCATGATACATCCCAGCAGAAACGAGGCCTTGTCGCCATATCCCAGTATGGTGACCGACATCACGTAGGTCAGTACCAGTGGCACGAAACAGGTGAGCAGTCCGAAGATCACCAGTCGTTTGGAGTTCTTCTTGATGCTCTCCAAGTCCATCTCCAGTCCTGCCAGGAACATGATATAGTAGAGACCCACCTGTCCGAAGACCTCGAACGACGTGTCGCGAGCCAGCAGGTTGAACCCGTGTTCACCTATCAGCACACCCGCCAGCACCAGTCCTATGATATGCGGAATGCGCAGCTTGCTCATCACGATAGGCGCGAAGAGCACGATGAGCAGCACCACGAAAAATATCATTGTGGGGTCTTGTATCAGCGGTTGTATGGCGGTCGGTGTACCCATTAAGTTTCAATTGGTGGGGCAAAGGTACAAAAAGTCGGGCGAATCACAAAGGAAACTAACAAAAAAACCGTCATCGAAATGCTGCTTAAGCACCTTGGTAAATGTTCCAAGCAACAACAATCCCACCTAATAGGCCATCTGCCGACCCGGGTCAACACATCGGCCGACCCGGGTCGGCCGATCTGCTGACCAAGGTCGGCAGATGTGTTGACCAAGGTCGGCAGGTAACCAAGGATGGCGGTTGCGACAACAAACTCTGCCATTTCAATGGTTGATATATTTCAATTATTCAGGCAAAATGTAATTTTTTCTTTCAAATTGGTAGTTATTTGACGGAAAAATTGTAATTTTGCACCCAAAATTTAAATTTAAGTGAAATGAAAGTAGCAATTGTTGGCGCATCAGGCGCTGTAGGACAGGAGTTTTTGAGACTTCTTGATGAGAGAAATTTCCCGATGGATGAACTGGTATTGTTTGGTTCTGAGCGCAGTGCCGGCACTACATACACCTTCCGAGGCAAGGAACTCACGGTGAAGCTCCTGCAGCATAATGATGACTTCAAGGATGTTGATATAGCCTTCACTTCTGCCGGTGCTGGCACCTCAAAGGAGTTTGCTGAGACCATCACGAAGTACGGTGCCGTGATGATCGACAACTCGAGTGCTTTCCGTATGGACGATGATGTACCCTTGGTAGTGCCTGAGTGTAATGCCGAGGATGCACTGAATCGTCCCCGTGGCATCATTGCCAATCCCAACTGCACCACGATTATGATGGTGGTAGTACTGCAGCCTTTAGAGAATATCTCGCACATCAAGCGCATTCACGTCAGTTCTTACCAGAGTGCTTCTGGTGCAGGTGCAGCTGCTATGGCTGAGTTGCAGCAGCAGTACAAGGAGATTGTAGAGACGGGCGAGGTGAAGACCATCAAAAAGTTCCCACACCAGCTGGCCTACAACGTGATTCCTCAGATTGACGTGTTCCAGCCCAATGGTTACACCAAGGAAGAGATGAAGATGTACAACGAGACGCGGAAGATCATGCATACCGATGCGAAGTGCTCGGCTATGTGTGTGCGCGTCAGCTCGCTGCGCTCTCACTCTGAGTCAGTATGGATTGAGACCGAAAAGCCCATCTCTGTAGAAGAGGCTCAGAAGGCCATCGCCGCTGCACCCGGTTGTACGCTGGTTGACGATCCTGCCAACCTCGTTTACCCCATGCCTTTAGAGACCGCTGGCAAAGACGATGTCTATGTAGGTCGTGTGCGCAAGGATATCTCCGATGAGAATGGTCTGACTCTCTGGCTCTCAGGCGACCAGATCCGTAAGGGTGCTGCTCTGAATGCCGTACAGATAGGCGAGTACCTCATTAAGGTTGGAAATGTGAAATAAGCATTGTAAATTGTTGTTTTATATGGGGTTGGCACTTCTTGTGGGTGTCAACCTTATTAATTTATACAAATTGATACTAAATACCTACAATTTGTGATTGCAGATATGAGAAAAAGTACGTACCTTTGCAGCCGAAAATGAATAACAAACCAAAAATAAGCTTATGAAATTTTTTACTTCAATGAAAACGCTGGCTCTCGTGGCTGGAATGCTGTTGGCAGGAACAGCGAGCAGCGAGGCAAAGATTGAGAAGCCAAGCTCTGGAAACGTGGTGATTAGCAAGGTGTTTTATGCTGGCAGCACGCGCCTAAACGGTGCCACTCCCAAGAACTATATGCTGCATCTCTATGTTGAGCTATATAATAATTCTGCAGACGAGGTGGATTTGCAGGGTATGTATGTGGCCTTTGCAAACAGTGATGCTGCAGCGAATGCATGGACAGCAGCCGATATGACCACTGAGAACGGTATGAGCGGTAAAGCTGTGGTAAAGCAGATTTTCCAGATTTCGCCTGATGCCAGCTATGTGATTCAGCCAGGTCAGAGTGTGGTCATCACCAACAGTGCCATTGACCATAGCCAGATTGCTGAAGGTAACGTGGATTTGAGCACTGCAGACTTTGAGGCAAAGAGTCAGAATAAATCCTTTGCGGATTTCCACAATGAGGCAGTACCCGAATTGAAGATGGTGGCAACCATTGGTACCACGGACTTTATCAATTTCCTGAACCCCGGTCCGTGTGGCATTGTGTTGTTGGCCTCTGACACAGATATTTCTAACAAGACATTCGCTAAGGGAAAGGATAGCGGCAACGAATACACAGTGGTACCCATGTATAAGAGCATTGACTGTGTGGACATCGTGAAGCAGAAGACACCATCGGCTGAGGATAAGCGCTTTACCGAAAGCTATGATGCCGGTTTCTGTGTCACTGACTCCATTGGAACATTCAACGGTCAGGCCGTGGTTCGTAAGACGGCATTCATTGCCAGTAACGGACGTGTGGTACTCTATGACACGAACAACTCAAGCGTAGACTTCGTGGCTACGAACGACCTCTCGCTCCGAACCTATAGTCAGGAAGTTTCTGGTATGAGTGATTCTACCCTTACTATTCCTGAGAGCGGCTTCGTGGCTGTGAATATTGACAAGCCTTTCTGCGGTCCTAAGGATTTGTATTTCAGTTACGTGAATGCATCCAACAATGCCGCAACAACAGATTTGACCTATTACAACTATCCTGGCGACAGTTTGTTGCTGATCAAGGGTCCGTGGATTGCTGTTGGCAAGCCCGGTACTTATACCATCAAGCTGTCGGAATCACAGGGCGTAATGAAGGTTCGCTCTTCTGGTATGGCTTGGGCTGATGAGGATACTAAGACGTTGACAGGCAGTAAGGCCAGCAACATGATATATAAGTTCCAGAATGAGAAGGGTAATGTGGGTTTCAAACGAGTGGCTGCTGTCGGCGGTAAGTACAACACGGCAACCTTCTCTGATGGTGACCGCTTGTATTATGCTATCAGCACGGCTATTGCCGACAAGATTGCCGCTGCTAATGGTGCTACCAATAATGCTGATTTGGACTTCATCGCATGGCACGGCGTGACACCTGAGCTGATAACAAATGATATTGCTTGCGTTCAGGTGAAGGCCGATGTTCAGAAGCAGGCAATCTTCAACCTGCAGGGTCAGAAGCTCGTGCGTCTGCAGAAAGGTCTGAATATCGTGAACGGTAAGAAGATAATCGTGAAATAATGATAAAGAAAGTGCTTATCGCTATGACTCTCATGCTGATTGCTCAGTTGGGAGTCATGGCTCAAGACATAGATACACTGACCGTGCGCATCAAGGGAATGCGCTGTGAGGAGTGTGCCCATAAGGTGAAGAATGTGGTGAAGAAGCTGCCAGGCATCGATGGCATCACATTTAATATTGAGCGCCGCACGGCCAGCATCGCTTTCGACAAGAACCATGTATGTGCCGATAGCATCAAAGGCCGGCTGGCAGCAACGGTTCGTTATAAGGCCTCTGCCTATAGTCCTACCGACACCATCATGCGTGGCTTCGGCCTTCGTATCGCTGATATGCACTGCCAGAACTGCTACAACCGTATCAGTCAGCGTCTGCAGGGTGAGGTGGGTATCGACAGCATGGCACCCCATTTGGACAAGAGTTACATCTTTGTGCGCTATGATGCCAACAAGACTTGTAAGGCTGAAATCCGAAAGACCATTGGCGGACTGGGCTTCACGCCTGTGAACTACTACAGCGGTCCGAAAGTGTCGTATGCCTATTTCAATATCCCTGCCGAGCAGGTCAGTCAGGAGACTATCGACGAGGTGCTGATGCTCGAAGGCGTTGAGGATGCAAATGTCAACGACAAACAGAAATCGCTGGCTGTGACTTTCTTTACCGATGAGACCAATGCAGATAAGCTCCAGAATGACATCAAGGCTGCAGGCATTACCATAACGGTACCACCTACGCACGAGTGTGACGAGAAATAGTCTAAAGAATTAGAATTCACATCCAATGGCCAGGGTTGCTTGTGTGCGGTTCTGGCCATTGCTGTATTCATAGCTTTCGTTGGCTTTGCGATGACTTAATGCCAAGCGGGCGAAAGTCTTGATACGTGTGTTAGGCCATACGAATGAATACTTGGCCTGACCGCCGATACAGAACTGTGCTGCTGTGAGCCATTGGTATTCCCGATAGAGGTAGGCATCCATCGATGGAGGAACGGTCTGTTTGTCGCTGGGTGTCTGGAAGGTCTGGTCTTCGTAAGGTGCGCCTCCACCTTTAAGGAATGAACCGTTAACGGAAAGTGACCATACGCCCTTTTGTGTCAGGATATTGCGACAAACAGAGGCAAACATCTCCTCGTTGTGTATCTTCTGACGACGGTAGTAGGGGAAAACATAAGCCGTCTGTTTGCGCTTCATGCTGTTAAAGCCTGCTTGTATGGTCCATGTGGGCAGTGTCTCGTTGATGCCCCAATGGATTGTGTATGTGGCGTGGAAGTCCTGCCAAAGTTTGTCTGACGTCTTGTTGGGTGAGTAGTATTCGTAGAAATTGGCACCAGATAGATTCTTGAGCTCGCGATAGATGTTGGCATCATTCTGAAACTTTTCCAACTCCATGCTGAGGTCAAGGATATGCTTAGCCCTCCCGTGGTTGTAGGAGGCCTGTAGTTGCAGGGCATGGCGGTCGCTTTCATGTCCGGTATAGGAAATGGTATAGGGCGACTTATGACCATAATAGCCTGAGCCGTGGAGGTAGGTGTACGAGAAGAAAGTGGAAAGTGGAATGTGAAAAGTGGAAAGTTGTAGGCTTATGCCGTTCTTGTCGGTCACTATGGGAATCTCCTTGCTTTTGTCCGTATAGCCTTCTGCGCCAAACTGCTCAATGTGTCCAGTGAAGTTGGCATAAGAAATGAGTGTGTTGTACACCTTGTCGCTTGTGCCGTAGGTACCAAACTTGATGCTTTCCGTATTGCGCTGATACAGGAAGTTGGCACCAATGCTGCACCATGTAGTCAGCGGGATGTATGTGCCTGCCGACAGTTGTAAGTCCATCAGCTTGTTCTGGTGGCGCAGGTCTTTGTATTTGGCATAGTTGGCTGCGGTATAGTCGAACTTCAAGCCTAAGGCGATATCATGGTATATCCTGGTGCCGAAACCGCCCTGCAGCTTGTAGGTGTCACGATGTTTCGTACCTTCGTTGGTGAGCGAGTCTTCTACGATATCGAACGGTTGCCTTTCAGGATTGATAAAGGCTGAACCGGCCATGTGATGGCCTGTGAAGCTTTCGTAACTGATATTTCCGAAGAATACGGTTCGGGGGCTGTAGCGATAGAACGACTCTATCCGTCCTTTCATGGTCAGCGACTCTGATGCGTCATAGTAGTTCGTTAGTCCACCTTGCCTTCCGTCGGCAGCTATCTCGGCCTGTGCTATCTTGCCTTCGCCAAACCGTGTTAGGGCTGCAGCATTCGTGCTGGTAAGCCACGGGTCGGCCTGTTTCACGTATTCGTAGTCGTGAAGCAGGATTGAGTCTTGCGCCTGACTTGCCAATGAAGCTATCAGGCCGATGGAGAGTGTCAGTCTTTTAATGAGCATGATAGTCGTTCGTGAAAGTCGTTTGATGAATTGTTGGTGTCTTGATAGACAATGTGTGCACCGTTTCTGATGCTTGCCTCTGCATCGATGCCACTGGGGTCAGAGACATAGCCGTACACTAATTTCCCTTTGTTCTCTGGCAATGACTCTGTCGCTTTCTTGTCCACGTTGCGGTAGAGCGAGTGACCATGCTGGTTTGTCAGGTTCACATAGCCGGCATCTACCATCGACGTCAGACGTTTCTTGTTGCCAGTGGAGGTGGCTGAAAAGACTTCCAAGCCATCTGTAATCCATTCGGTAGGCACCTTCACCACCTTGAACGCATCCGTCTGTGATGCTCCTGGCGTGTAGCCTGTGTTGCCTACGTTGGTGGCAAAGTCACGTGGTAAGGCATCGTGTGTCTGAAAGATATACAAAGCTGGCGATGAAGTGCTCAGAGCCCACGCATTTGACGTGCCTATCTTTATAGCTTTCAGATAATGCGATGTGGGAATCACTTCTGATGGGGTGGGGTAATAATTGGTGTTGGTATAGCCGTGTTCCGGGTCATACATACAGTAGTAGTCGGCATTGGCATAGTTCACGGATTGCGGATAGGTCTGCGCGTTGTTAATGGCACCGTGGACATTGACCACAATCTGTGAGTAAGGCGCAATGTGTAATGTCTCTTGGAAATACCAGATGCCGTCAGTAGCAGGCGTATATCCATCGCTTTCGTAGATGAGTTTGCCGTCGGCTCCATACCAGTTGGTGTTGGCTTGGCTATTATATGGAGAGGCAATACCTACACAAAGGTTCTCAAGGCTGGCGGTTGTATTGGAGTTGTTGTAGAGGATAAAGCATTTGTCGTACATGAAGAGTTTCCCGTCGTCTTTCATGACACCGCCATTATAGAGTTCTTTGATGACCACTTGACTGATTCTCGACTCCATCAGGTCTATGAAGACTGTATTCTGTTTTGTCTTGTCGATGACAATCTGTCCGGAGGTGCCGTTGAGCACAAGCAGACTGTTGCCATGCTGCCGGGTGACCGATGTGCTGGCCTCATAAACTCCAGATGTCACCTCGAAGTGAGCCTTGCCTTGTGTGTCGGTAGAATCCACAAAGATGGCATTGTTGCTGATGCTCTTCAGCTCTATGCGTATGCCCCCCATTGCCTCAGCCTCGTTTGAGGACGTTGGGAATTTCAGCTCCACGGTAAGCATATTGGTGTCTACCGTCTCGTCGTAAGAGCAAGACAGGAGCAGTGTTACACCTATTGTAAATAATAGCAGCCGTTTCATAACTTGAGTCTGAGTGAGAGTCCGTAATAATAGCTTGGCACATAGCTGCTGTCGAATAGCGAAGTGTCGAGACCTGTTTGCGATGAGTGTACATATCGCATGGTGTTGAAGAAATTGTTGGCATAGAACGACAATGAGACATAGTCGCCAATCTCCTTGGTTACGCTCAGGTTGGCAGAATAGTAGGCTGACAACTTATTGGGATTCAGTACGTAGGCATAGTTCGAGCGTACCACCAGTTTCGACAGGTCACTGTAGAGTGCGGCATCGTTCTCTTTTGCCCATCTCAGTTTCTCGGCAAAGGGAATCAGTTCTGAGGGATTGTCCCATGTGCTGTAGTATTCTGGATAAACCACTACGAATTTGTCTGTTGTCTTTCCATCGTAGGGTTCGCCCTCTATGCCGTTCTCATTGTCAAGCATATAGCCACGCGTGCCATTGCCAAATTCGCTCAGTTGGCGCTGGTAGCTGTAGAGGGTGCTTTCTATGCGAAGCGACATGATCATTCGTATTTTTGGTATGTGAGTGGTAATAGTCAGATTCTGGTTCAGTTGTCGGGATAGGTAACCATTGCTTGCGTATGCTTTGGCAGCAACATTGGTGCTTGACACATTTGATCCCCGATAATAGCCAACGTATTGATATAACTGTCCGTCGCTCTGATAGGTATTCACACCGTGAGGGATGTCGGCAAACAGGAACTCATCCAGTCCCTTATACCAGTAGTAGTTGCCATCTAGTCGGATGCTGGTACGGAGCGGCTTTATTTGCGCGAAGTCAATGATCCATTCCAATCCGTAGCGTTTAATGGGAGTATCTGCATTGATATACATTGGACTGACGGCATAGGTCTTGCGGTTCACCCCGTCAAGTATGCCTGGGCTTACTGTACCGGTAGCATCGGTCAAGGTCACAACACCTGTTTCCCGGTCGATGCTAAACTGTCTGTCCTCTGGAGCAATGCTGCTAAAGTTTGTGGTCGGTGTGTAGCGGTATTCGAAAGGCGTGAAGACATCTTTTGCCATATACGTGCGGTGAGTGCTATGGTAGAAGGCAGAAAGCGCAATGTGTGTGCCGTCGATGTCCATTGCCATCCCCAGGTCTGTCTGGTTGGTGTATTGCCACCGTAGGTCGGGATTGTAGATGGCCTTGACGGGTGTGGTGTGATAGGCACGGTATGCGGTGTTGCTGGCATCGCTCGTGGCAGCAAACACCTCACGGTCGGCATACGTTGGGGCAGGGTAGAGCACCTGTTGTGACGGTAGCTTGACGCTCTTTCCCCAACCAGCATGTACCTCAAGCTGATGCACCATGCGCTGATACTGGTTGCGCCAGAATACGTAACGGCTGTTGATGCGTGGCGATATGCTGCCCACCGTGCTATAGTCCGAACCGCTTATCATGGTGATGTCATCGCGTAAACCTGCTGTCAGTTCCAGGGAGGCACGTCTGGTGGTAGGCATGATAACCTTGTCCTCGGCGTAGAACGCCAGGTTGTTCATTGCTGGCAGATCCTTGTAGCGATATTCGCGCCAGGTAGGAGCTACGGCCATGTCGCTATAGTAAGTGCCACATCCAAGGTTCTTACTGCCTGTATATTGGATGCCGGCAGTCAGTCGGTTGATAACCTGGTGGAAATGGCGGCTCCAGTCGACCTTCCCTTTTAGCGACCATGCCATCGGTTTGGAATCGTTGAAGCCTTTCACGTACCAATAGCCCGTAGGACTAAGTATGATGCCGTTGGCCTGTGAATCCTGAGCAGAAAATTCAGAACTCATATAATAACCCTCCTCAGTAGTGTGGATATATGGCTGTGTAGAGGCACTGCTGGTATAAGTATAGGTCTCTGACTTACGGTCGCTATAAGAAAACGAACCGCCGAGTTGCACGTTGGTAATCCATTTCTTGTTCAGCAGCCATCGCATCTCGAAGTTGGCTCTGAGAGCGTTGTCGCGCATCTTACTGTAATCATTCTTGATTTCATCGGGGTCGCTCTCGGAGTCGTAGCCACCAATAATGCCTGACAAGCCGATGTTGAGCGTTAATGGTGTGCTCTCCTTCAGGAATGTTGTCATGTAATGAAGGCTGAGGATATTGCGCTGGTAGGCCGTGTGGGGCGAAGCTGCGTTGGAGAATGACTCGGCATGCTCCAGCGAGGTGTTCAGTATGCCTCCATGGTGTCCCAGCTCAAAGCCTTTGTTCACGGAAATCTGTTTGGTGTGCTGCGTCAGGCTGCTTTCAATGATAAACGGTGATTTGCCCCTGCGGGTGTTCACTTTTACAATGCCATTCGACAAATCTCCATATTCAACTGATGGGATGCCCGTGACAATCTCTATACTCTCAATATTCGAGGCACTCACTGTGCGTGTTGAGGCTCCTAAGGTCTCACCGCTAATGGCATTATTGTCCAGACGGATGCCATCTATCTCGATGGCAGTACCAAATGATGCGTTCCCTTTTTCCAAGGATCCACTGCGTAAGGCCAGTCGGTTGTCGTTCATCAGTGTGGGGTTCACTGTCTTGCCACCAGGCAGCAGCGTGCTGATGTCGCCCACGTTAAGAATCTGCTGATTGTCCAGTGCCTGACGGTTGATGCTATAGGAAGTGGTTGCCTCGTCTTGCTTTCGTTTGGCCACCACCGTCACTCCGTCGAGTTTCAGGTTCTCAGGCTTTATCCTCAGCACCAGGTCATCAATGTTACGATTCAGTTCCACGTGCATGATGCGTTTCTGATATCCCAGACATTGCACGGCCAGTGTGCTTTTTCCTGCCGGTACGTTCTTAATGGTGAAAACGCCTTCCTCGTTGGAAAAAGCCCAGAGACTATTGTCGGACAGCAGCACTGTGGCATATTCTACCGGTTTTCCCGTATCGGCATCAATCACCTTTCCCGACAACAGGAGGTGCTGGGCACGTATCGTTTGGCCTATCAGCAGAAGCCCAACGAACAGGAGGAAAGCGGTTTTTCTCATTTCTGCTGCAAAAATACGCATTTTTCTTGAAACAGACAATACCAAATTGTAAGTATTCTTCAAAAAATGATTGGAGATATGAATTCTTTTTCGTAATTTTGCCACGAAATACGAATGTATGTGTTAATGATGATGAAAAAACAAGTTGTTTTCTTCTGGCTGCTAATGGTTGTGCTGGGTCTTTCAGCACAGAATGCGCTTCCTGTTGACCCAGAGGTGCGTATGGGAAAGCTGAAGAACGGCATGACCTATTATATTCGTCATAACGACAAGGAACCGGGACTGGCCGATTTCTATATCGCCCAGCGTGTGGGGTCTATTGTGGAAGAGCCGCGTCAGCGCGGACTGGCTCATTTCCTGGAGCACATGGCCTTCAACGGAACGAAGAATTTTCCCGGCAAGGGGAAACGGCTGGGCATTGTACCTTGGTGTGAGACCATCGGCGTGAAGTTCGGTGCCAACCTGAATGCCTATACCAGCATAGACCAGACAGTATATCATATTGGAGCGGCTCCCTTGAAGCGAGAGGGAATCATCGACTCTTGCCTGTTGGTGCTCCATGACTGGAGTCACTATCTGCTGCTCGAAGATGCCGAGATTGATAAGGAACGCGGTGTTATCCATGAGGAATGGCGTACACGCCGTGCTGGACGTGCCGTTCAGCGACTGATGGAAGAGGCAATGCCGAAGGTCTACAAGGGTACGAAGTACGAGGATTGTATGCCAATCGGGTCGATGGATATTGTTGACAACTTTCCCTATCAGGATTTGAGAGACTATTATAATAAATGGTATAGGCCTGATCTCCAGGCTGTCATTGTGGTGGGCGACATCAACGTAGACCAGATGGAGAGGAAGATCAAGAAAACCTTCTCTTCTATTCCCATGCCGAAGAATCCGGCAGAACGCATCTACTACCCTGTCAGCGACAATGAACGCATGATTGTGGCTATTGAGAAAGATGTCGAACAGCCCGTCGTGCTCTGTCATTTATATATGAAGCGCGATGCCACGCCCGATGACCAGAAGAACAATGAGGCATATCTGCGTGGTGGCTATGTGGATGAACTCATTGAATATATGGTTAACGGACGACTCTCGGATATCAAACAGCAGGCTAATCCACCTTTCCGGAGTGCTACGGCGCGCAGCTCCAATTTCTTCCTTAGTCGTACGAAGGAGTCATTCTCACTCTCTATCAGTTGTAAGCAGGAGAATGTCCTTGGGGGAATTATCAGTGCTGTGGCTGCCTGTGAGCAGGTGCGTCAGCAGGGCTTTTCGCAAAGCGAACTGGAATATGCCAAGCGGTTCCGCTTCAATCATAATGAGCGCAAATTCAACGAGCGGCACGACCGTTCGAACTCAAGACTCGTTTCCCTTTGCGTGAGCCATTTCCTAACGGGAGAGCCGCTGGTGTCTATTGATAAGCAATGGGAACTGACGCAGAAGTTCGACCGTGAGGTGACGCTGGAAGAGGTCAACAGGGCAGCTCGTGAACTGATTACCGACCAGAATCAGGTGGTGGTGATGTATGCGCCCGATAAAGAGAGCGTACATCTGCCTACGGAATCCCAGATAGAGGATGTTATCCTTGCAACACAGCGACAGAAGTATGCAGCAGTCCCCCATTCTGCCCCCGAGGGGATTACTATAGCGGAATATGTCGATAGCCTCATATCGAAAGATGCCCTCTCCGGGGCTGTAGGGGGAACTCCGGCCTCTATCCTTAGCGAAAAACCTTGGAAACACGGATTTACGGAACTGACACTCAGTAATGGCATGAAGGTCTATGTCCGCCAGACCGACTATAGTAAGAACACTGTCCAGATGACTATCAAGGCAGAGGGCGGTACCAGCGTCTATGGTGATGAGGATATTCCGCATTTCCCGCTCATCTCCAGTGCTGTAAGCGAGGGCGGTGTAGGGCCTTGGGATGCTATTACGTTGCGTAAGAAACTGGCCGACAAGAGTGTGCGTGTTCAGACTTCTGTGGTAAGCAGGTCACAGAGTATCACAGGGGGAGCGTCCGTTAAGGATGCAGAGACCATGATGCAGCTGGCTTACCTTTATTTCACCCAGCCAAGACGAGATACAGTGGCCTATGAAGGCTTTTATAATCGCAACTACTCTTTCTTGAACAATCGTAACGCTTCGCCACGCGTTGACTATAACGACTCTGTCACGGCCATCCTCTATGGGCATCACCCACGCATGGAGCCTATGACGCAAGAACGTCTGGCTAAGGCAAGTTACGACAGGATTCTGGAAATCTATAAAGACCGTTTCTGTAATGCTGCCGACTTCCGAACCGTGATTATCGGTAATATGTCGCTCGAAGAGCTTCGTCCGATGATCTGCAAGTATCTGGCCAGTCTGCCGTCCGTGAACAGGAAACATTCTGCCGTCAATAAGGCGAATTTGCCACAACTCCAGAAAGGAGATATTACGCGGGTTTTTAAGAAGAAAATGGCTACGCCATTGGCAAATGTCAGCATCTATTATATGGCTGACATACCCTTTACGGCTAAGAACGACTTGACACTCGACTTCTTGAAGCGTATCCTCTCTATAGCCTATACCGACTCGGTTCGCGAACAGAAAAGCGGCACTTATGGTGTCAGCGTGGACTTCACTCTGGTGAGTGACGAGACACCTAATGCCATCCTTAAGATTTCGTATAATGCCGACCCATCGCGCTATGAGGAACTCAATCCCGTGGTCTATGAGCAGCTGAAAACCATTGCCGAACATGGACCACTGTCCACTTCCTTGGAAAAAGTGCGCGAATACCTGTTGAAACAATACGACCAGATGGCTATCACTAATGGCTATTGGGACTATATCATTTGGCATCAGTTGGATGACAATGAAGATTTTGATACTGGCTACTGTGATATGGTGCGTCAGATGACGGCTAATGACATACAGCAGATGGCACGCATACTCTTGCAACAGAATAATCGCATCGAGGTAACGATGCTGTCGGAATAATTAAGCATTAAGAATTAATAATTAAGCATTAATAACAATGGGAAGAGTAAGAGAAGCAATTATCCTGTCAGTCGGTGTGATGGTGATGGGATGGTGTGTGAAGGCAGGTATAGATAACTTCACCAACAAAGATCGTAAGGTAACCGTTAAGGGATTGGCAGAGCGCGAGGTGCCTGCTGACAAAGTAACGTGGAGTATCAGCACGAAAGAGACGGGCAACGATTTGCCCACACTTTATGAGCGCATCAACGTGCAGGCTAATAAAATCAAGGCATTCTTAAAACAGAATGGGCTTGAGGAAAGTGAGATAACGGTGAACCCACCTTCCGTCTCTGATCTTGAGGCACGTGAGTGGGGTGATAACCAAAAGCCGTTCCGTTATATCGTAAACACCACGATTACTGTAGCTACGACGAAGGTGGAGGAAGTGAACAAAGCCATCTTTAAACAGGCAGAACTGCTGAAACAGGGCGTGGCTCTTGACAGTAGCTATCCCAACTACGAGTATGCTTCGTTCCAGCAGATGAAACCTGAAATGATGTCGGAGGCTATCAAGAATGCACAGAAAACAGCTGAGCAGTTTGCTGAGGCCAGTGAGTCAAAACTTGGAAAGATCCAGACCGCTGGTCAAGGACAGTTTGAAATAGAGAACCGTGACGAGAATACACCTTATATAAAGAAAATTCGTGTGGTAACTACCGTCACCTATTCTCTCAACGACTAAAAAATAAATTGTAATGATTCAATCAATGACAGGCTACGGCAAGGTGGTCGTAGCATTTAAGGACAAGAAGATTAACGCAGAAATAAAGTCGCTCAACTCAAAACAACTGGATTTGCAGACGCGCATAGCTCCGCTCTATCGAGAGAAAGAGATGGAGATTCGGCAGATGATTGCCACAGCTTTGGAGCGTGGTAAGGTGGACTTTAGCCTTTGGATAGAGAAGGATGCTGGTGTGGATGCAACGCCTGTGAATGCAGCATTGGTAGAGAACTATTATCATCAGCTGAAGAGTGTGGCAGAGAAGGTGGGTATTCCTGAGCCCGAAGACTGGATGTACACGTTGACGCGTATGCCTGACGTGCTGACAAAGACGGAGCAGGTGGAACTGACTGATGAGGAATGGATTGCAGCCCGCAAGGCCGTAGAGGGTGCCATCAATGCTTTGGTGGACTTTCGTAAGCAGGAGGGTGCCGCTCTGGAGAAGAAGTTCGCAGAGAAAATTGATAACATTGAGCGTCTGATGGCTGAGATTGAGCCTTACGAGAAGAGTCGTGTTGAGAAGATCCGCCAGCGTATCGTGGATGGCTTGCAGCAGATTCCTGGTGTGGAGTATGACAAGAACCGCTTGGAACAGGAACTCATCTACTACATTGAGAAGCTGGATATCAGCGAGGAGAAACAACGCCTGACCAATCATCTGAAGTATTTCCGCGAGACGATGCGTGATGGTCACGGACAGGGCAAGAAACTTGGCTTCATCGCTCAGGAAATGGGTCGCGAGATCAATACCACTGGCTCGAAGTCGAATCAAGCCGAGATGCAGAATATCGTTGTGCAAATGAAGGATGAGTTAGAGCAGATTAAGGAACAGGTCTTGAATGCACTTTGATTTGAACCACGAATTTCACGAATTAGGAAATAGATGAAAGGGAAAATGTTGATAGTAAGTGCTCCAAGCGGCAGTGGAAAGAGCACCATCGTACAATGGTTGATGAAGGAGTATCCTGAGTTGAAACTCTACTTCTCGATTTCCTGTACGTCAAGAGCACCAAGAGGTACGGAACAGGATGGGGTGGAGTATTTCTTCCTGACACCAGAAGAGTTTCGTCAGCGCATTGATAACAATGAGTTCTTGGAGTATGAAGAGGTCTATCAGGATCGTTTTTATGGCACCCTGAAAGCACAGGTAGAACGTCAGCGAGAGGCAGGGCAGAACGTGGTGTTTGATGTCGATGTGAAAGGGGGTATCAATATCAAGAATTACTATGGTGATGAGGCCCTGAGCCTTTTTATACAGCCACCTTCTGTAGAAGAGCTGCGCCGTCGCTTGGAAGGTCGTGCTACAGATACCCCAGAGGCTATCTCAGAGCGTCTGGCAAAGGCAGAATACGAGATGACCTTCGCTTCGCAGTTTGACCATATCATCGTGAATGATGATTTGGAGACTGCCAAACAAGAGACACTTCAAATAGTCAAAGCATTCTTGGGATGAAGCGAATAGGACTCTTTGGTGGCTCTTTTAACCCCATCCATAATGGACACATTGCCTTGGCAAAGACTTTGTTAAGGCAATGTGCGTTAGATGAGGTGTGGCTCATGGTGTCACCGCAGAATCCGCTGAAGCGTCATTCGTCCGACCTGGTTGATGATAATCTGAGATACAAGATGGCAGAGATTGCCCTTGAGGGTGTAGAAGGTGTAAAGGCTTGTGACTATGAGCTGAAGCTACCGAAGCCGAGCTACACATGGAACACGCTGCAACACCTGCACGAAGATTATCCTGATGATGAGTTTGTGATGCTGATTGGTGGCGACAATTGGGCTCTCTTTCCCAAATGGTATCGTGCAGAAGATATTCTTCGAAACCATCGGGTTGTTGTATATCCTCGTCGCGGCAGTGAGATTGATCAGTCGGTCCTTCCTGCAAACGTCACCGTTGTAGATACGGAACTGCTCGACATCTCAAGTACCATGATTAGGGAAAGGGTAAGTAAGGGTAAGAGTATCACGGGTTATGTGCCGTCAGTCATCGAACCCTTGGTACAGGATTATTACTGCGGATGCGGCAAAGAGACACCTTAGTAGTACATATTTATTATTGGAAGTTCGAAGTTTATTGATAATTCATACAGCGATTATGGAGAATAAAGTGATAAAGAAACCGCGTTTGGAGTGGCTGGATGCCCTTCGTGGATTTACGATGATTCTGGTTGTGGCCTTTCACGTAGCTGAGATGGGATTCGGAGAGTCGTGGCGTCATTCGTCATCTATGCCGTTCCTCGTCTTGTTCCGTATGCCGCTGTTCTTTTTTGTCAGTGGATTCTTAGCCTATAAGGCTTCCCAAGTATGGAATATCAGCAACTTCGGTTCCCTGTTGTGGAAGAAAATCAAGGTACAGACTATTCCTACTATCGTGTTCTTCTGTCTGGCAATGGCTATATTGAACAAACATGTTCTTCCTGCTATGGAGGAGAGTTTCCACTCGCCCTATAAGGGAGGTTATTGGTTTACCATCGCCTTGCTTTATATGTTTATTGTCTATTATGCGTTCTCCTATTTGGAAAGCAAGTTGCCTTGGAAATCCTGGATTCCCATCACGGTGCTGTTTCTCGTGTCGCTGGTGTTATATGAGAGCTGCTATCAGCCGAGATACTTCTCGTGGGCGATGGGCTACAGAGGAGCAAAGACGGCTGTCTATCATTTTATGATTGATAGTTGCTTGGGGCAAGTTCTGCTCTACTTCCCCTTCTTTATCTACGGAAATATTGTTCATCGCTACTGGGAAAGAATCCAGCGGGTGATGGACAGCAAATGGTTCTTCCCGTTGATTGTTGTCGTTGTGGTGTTTGCTACGGTTGATGCCTTAAAGTGGCACACTTTACGAATGGCTTGGGCTATTATACCGCTGACGATAGCAAAGTTTGGACTCCTGACTATCACATTCATGTACTTCCGCAACTATAAGCAGTACTTCACGAAGCTGTCGCCCATCGGTGCTTCCTTGCAATATATCGGACGGCGTACGCTCGATATTTATCTGTTGCATTTCCTTTTCATTCCTGAGTTGCCAGGATTGGGTTCCTTCTTCAATGCTCACTCGCACAACTTTGTCATAGATACCACGTTGTCGGTTGTCGTTGGCCTGCTTATCATCGGTTTCTGTATTATCACGTCCAATATCCTGCGCATCAGCCCATTCTTCAAGAAATGGCTGTTTGGGCGTTCATGAGCGGTTTCTGCTTCTTTTTCTTCGTTTGATAAATTCCAGAATCTGTTTGTAGCCATGTATCAACAGGTAACTGATACGAGGCGGCAGTTGTATGGCCAGTCGGTCTTTGAAGGGAATGTCCTTGCTCGTTTGTTTCCTTAAAGGGGCGTAATAGTCTTTCAGAACCTGATACTGACGCTCGTCAATATAATGCTCATAGCGCTTTATTTGGTATAAGGTGAAATAGCTCTTGATATCGCTCCATATCGGCTGCAGCGATTCCCGTAGCAATTTGTCGTACTGCTTTTCATAATCCAATGTGATCTTCGGATATGTTGACAGCCCCTGATTGTATATGTAGTTGCTTTTGTCCAGACAGTAAACCCTGGAGATATTGGTAAGATAGCGGATGTGGAAGAGAATGTCTTCACCCATATAGATATTGCGGGGCATTTCCAGACACCCATTGAGCAGTATCTTACGACGAAAAAGTATGGCACAGTTGGGTGGAAAACTATTGCGAAGAGCCAGAAAATCCGTAATCACTTCTGTGGATTTGATGATGCCTCTTCTTCCTGAGTCAAAGATTTCTCCTCGCTGGTTCTGAAAAGGTGCCACCACCTCGTCTGCCTCATGTTGCAAAGCGGCATCGTAGGCATCACGAAGGGCATGGGATAAAAGCTCGTCATCGCTGTCGCAAAACATTACAAATTCACCCTTTGCCTCTTCTACACCACGACGGCGGGCAGCCATCACTCCACCGTTTTTCGTATGTATTATCCTGAGTCGAGCATCCTCTTTAGCCATTTCGTCGCAAATCTTTCCCGACAGGTCTGTCGAACCGTCATTTACGGCAATCACTTCGTAGTCGGTAAAGTCTTGCGACAACGCACTTTTAAGGCATTGCCTGACGAAAGCTTCTTTATTATACACAGGTATGACTACGGAGATGTTCATGAGCGGTTCCGTCTTTGTTTGATAAATTGAATGCACTCCTTCATGATGGCAACGTGGAGCAGTCGCATGACAGCCATATAGAGCAAAGCGGCTATGATGATACGTAGGACAAACAGCAGCCATAGGTTGGCGATGGGAAGTGTCAAGAAATAGGTGGCAGCAGTGGTGGCAGAAGCAATAAAGAGGAATGGACATACATCGCGCATCAGGTCAAGGAACCTCAAACCTATGATGCTGTTGGCGGCTGGTAGCCATGCGGCAATCCATACTATATAGAATACTGTATAGGCAATGACCAAAGCGGTTATTCCCTGCTTATAGAACAGGAATATGATGCCTATTTGCAGCAGTATCTGAGCAATATTGAGCCACATATTGATGTCGCTTCTGCCGTGACTGATAACCAGGTTCTGCAACAGTGTGTAGAGCGGCATAAAGGCTCCGCTCAGACAGAGGATCTGGAGTAGGGGGATGCAGTCTATCCATTTCGTACCAATGCTGCAAAGAATAAACTCATGTGCTATCATGGCTAAACCGAAGAGGGCTGGGAAGGACAGGAAAGAGGCAAAGCGTACCATTTTCCTGAATACGTTCAGTTCCCTGTTACGCTCATCACGTACGCTTACAAACACGGGCTGGGCCACCTGCTGTAGGGTGCCGCTGATGGTTTGATGTCCCATCGAAGTCCATTTGTTGGCTTGCGTGTAGTTTCCTACATCGTGAATAGGGAACAGACGGCCGAAAGCCACCGTGAGAATCTGCTGACTCACGGTGTTGATGATATTTGTCAGCAAAATCTTGACGCTGAAAGGAAACAGTTCCTTGATGGGAGCGGGGTCGAATCTGAACCTGGGATGCCAGGGCACATACCAGTAACGTCCCAGATTGGTGACCAGAATATAGATCATCTGCTGCCAAGCCAAACTCCAAACGCCTTTATCCAGCCATGCCAGTACAATGCCGACAGCACCAGAGATAACAAGTGCCAGAAGGCTGATGATGGCTATCTCGCGGTTCATCATGTTTTTCACCATATAAGCATTATACGACATACCTGATGCGGTGATGATGAAACAGAGGAATACGAAACGGGAGAGGGGAACCAATATGGGCTGATGGAAGAACCTGGCAATGAGGGGAGCACAGCAGAAGAGAATGACGTAACAGACGATGCTTACCGTCACATTGAACCAGAACACCGAGTTGTAGTCATTGTCGGAAGGCGACTTGTTGATCAGCCCATTGGCAAATCCGCTACTGCTGAGGCTGGCTGCCAGTACAGTGAAAATCGTAAGCAGCCCCACAATACCATAGTCGTTTGGCAGCAAGAGATTGGCCAAGGCGATGCCGATAAGCAGGTTCAGTACCTGAGTGCCGCCATTGGCAATGGCACCCCACATCAGACCCTTTGCGGTTTTTTCTTTTAAATCCTCTGTCATGAGGCTGCAAAAGTACATTATTTTTTTGGAAGTTCAAAATAAAAGAAGTACTTTTGCAGGGTATAAAAGAAAAAGACAAATGGTAATTGGTTATACAACAGGGGTTTTTGACCTCTTTCATATTGGGCATTTGAATTTGTTGAAGAATGCCAAGGGTATGTGCGATAAGCTGATAGTGGGGGTTACGGTCGATGAACTTGTGCTATACAAAGGCAAACACGCCATGATTCCGTTCTCTGACAGGGCCGAGATAGTAAGAAGCATCAAATATGTTGATGCCGTAGTACCCCAATATGATATGGATAAACTGACTGCTTGCAAAAAGTTAGGTGCTACGGTGCTGTTCGTGGGTGACGACTGGTATGGTACTGAGAAGTGGAAGAAATATGAGGAGGACTTTGCCAAGGAGGGTATAAGGATTGTTTATTTCCCCTATACCTTAGGCGTTTCATCAACAAAGATTACGGAAGCTCTTAAATCAACTCGTGGTTGGGTTGACGGAAAAGAGGTGAAAAGCCAGGAAGAGGCTCATTTAAACAAATAAGTTGAAATGGTTGACAAGAGTTATTGCATGAGTTCTTTTCTTTCGCTGAGATATGTGGAAGATGACAACAAAGAATTCTTCGAGGGCTTACACCACCAGGTTTACAAACAGCAGCCGCTTAGCAGGAAAGTGCTGGTATCCGATGCCCATGATATTGACGTTGCCCTTCGTAATGTGTTCAGACGTATATCGCACGAGAAATTGGGTATGCTTCTTTCCGGTGGTATGGACAGCTCCATCTTGGCTTCTTATATGCCCGAAGGTTCTGATGCCTATACTTTCCGTTTCCTTGGAGGCAACTACCAGAAGGATGAGTTGGAGCGTGCGGAGTATTATGCCTCGTACTATCACCTGAATCTTCATTACGTTGACATCGACTGGAATACGGTTGACCAGAATGTGGATAAGTTGATGGAGCATAAGGGCGCTCCTGTCCATTCCATAGAACCACAGTTGTATGTCGCAGCCAAGCAGGCACAAAAAGACGGGATAACGATGCTTGTCATCGGTGATGCAGCAGATTATGTGTTCGGAGGAATGGATGGCCTTCTATCTCAGAATTGGAGCTATGACCAGTATGTAAAGAGAACCGTCTATGTCAATCCGGCAGAAGTGCTGAAAGAACCCTACGACATGAACTACCTCTTCGAGCGATACCGTCTTGGAAAGAGTAGTATAGACTATCTGCGCTTCTACGACGAGATAGTGACTGGCGAGAGCTATGCTTCATACGAAAATGCCTTTGAGACAGCAGAGATGGATTTCATCGACCCATACGAATTGCTGAAAATGGCCAAGCCACTCGATTTGGGTAGAATCCGCAATGGTGACACGAAATATCTGATTCGTGACCTGTTCAGGATGAAATACCCAGAGACCACAGTACCCATTAAGCAACCGATGCCCCGTCCTGTTGATGCGTATTTTGCCAATTGGAAAGGCCCAAAGCGCAAGGAGTTTAGAGACGGCATCGATATCAGTGCATACAGTGGCAATCAGAAATGGCTGCTTTACTGCTTGGAGCGTTTCTTGAGTAAATTTGACAAATAAAAAAACGATATGGTAGACAGGAATTTTTGCTTAAGCTCTTATATGGCGTTTCGCTATATATGGAAAGACGGAAAAGATTTTGCCGAAGGCTTTCAACACAAGAACTTCCGTCCTGTTGAGATGAAGGACAGAATAGCTGTGCGGACATCTGAGGATATTGACAGGGAGATACAGAAGCAGTTCGACGAACTGTATGCAAAATACGAGCATATCGGCATCCTGCTTTCTGGCGGTATGGATAGTGCTAACTTGGCTGCATATCTGAAGCGGGGGAGTCATGCCTATACATTTAATTCCGCTTCGGGCGAGTTTGATGCCGATGTAGAACGCGCAAAGACCTATTGCAAGAAACTACAGTTGAATCATCACCTGATAGACATCACGATGGATGACTACAAGAAGTATACTCCTATCGTGATGCAACAGAAGTTTGCCCCCGTCCATTCTATTGAACCCCAGATTTATAAGGCTGCAGAAATGGCCAAACAAGACGGGGTGCAGTTGATGATAGTTGGCGAGAGTGCAGATTTGATTTTTGGTGGAATGGATAAGCTGATTTCTCCGCAATGGACATTTGATGCCTTTGCCAAACGCTATACCTTCCTTGCCCCCCAATTGGTACTAAAGAATCCCGTTGACCAGTCAGAACTCTTCGAGCAATATCGTCAGGGAGAGAATGGTATTGATGTGCTCACATTCATGGATGAAGTGTTTTCTATAGAGAGCAGCAGCTCGTATATGAATGCCTTTGGAGCCGCTTGGATGCCCTATTACGACCCGTATGCCAAACTGGTGATGGCCGATCCGTTGGATATGAATCGTGTGCGTAATGGTGAACCGAAATATCTGGTGCGTGGCCTCTATGCCATCAAATATCCTGACTTGGAAATTCCTTTCAAGATACCGATGCCGCGTCCTGTTGATGCTGTCTTCAAAGATTGGGAAGGCCCCAAGCGTCCTGAGTTCCGTGACGATATTCCCATGAATCAGCTGACAGGCAACCAGAAGTGGCAATTGTGGTGCGCAGAGCAGTTCTTGAATAGTCTATGACGATACAGCCTTTATTACGTACCTTCTATTATCGTTGTTGGAAGACTTGGCGACAGCGGGTCATCCATGATAAAAGAATAATAGACATTCGGAAACGTGGCAGGGCAGAGGTGGTGTTCTTAGCCACAAATCTGCCCATGTGGCGTTATGATGGCGTGCTTCGTCTGATGTTGACTGATAACAGGTTTGTCTGCACGGTCGTAGTACATCCAGTGTCGAACTATTCGGAAGATGAGACACGGCGCAACAACGAAGTCCTGCATACTTATTTTCAGGAGTTTGGCGTTCATTGTATCCTGGCTTCAACTCCGGAAGGAATGCAGTCAGCCCTCGCCACGATGAAGCGTGCGGATATTATCTTTTATCCCCAGCCATACGGCGACTTGTATGGTAATCAACTGGATAATCGCAATTACCGTAAGCAATTGCTCTGTTATGTGCCTTATGGTGTCTGTACTTTCTCCACCCAGTGGGCTTTCAATACGGCTTTGCATAATCAGGCATGGCGCATCTACTGTGAGAGTGAGTTCCATCGTGGGGAGTCCCGTCGCCTGGCTTTTAATAAGGGAGCCAATGTGGTGGTAGTAGGCACGCCGCTGGCCGATGCCTTCCTGCATCCTTCAGACAAGATGGTGTGGAAACCACAGGAGTGTAAAAAGAAACGCATTATCTGGGCTCCTCATTTCTCTATCTCAGCCGAGGGGTTGCATAGGAATGGGTTCTTGTGGATGGCAGAGCTCATGCTGGAACTGGCAAAGAGCTACGCTGACAGCATACAGTTCGCCTTTAAGCCTCACCCGCGCCTACTCTCCATGCTTTATGAACATCCGGAGTGGGGCGTGCAGCGAGCTAACGACTACTATGAGCGGTGGGCATCAATGCCGAATACGCAGTATGAAAGTGGGGCTTATGCCGAATTGTTTGCCCAGTCGGATGCCATGATTCACGACTGCGGGTCGTTCACTGTCGAATATCTGTTTTCTCGTAATCCGGTGATGTTTGTTTCAAGTGACGTAACATCGGCTATTGGGGCAGTGAATGACTTCGGTCGTCAGGCGTTTCAGCAGCATTACATTGGTTCGAATGCTGATGACATCAAGCATTTCCTGGATGATGTGGTATTGTTTGGTCAAGATCCAAAACGTGAAGGACGGGAGGCTTTTTTCAATACTTACTTACTTCCCCCAGGCGGTGTTTCTGTGGGCCAGAATATCTATCAGGATATCGTTTCTTCTATTTTTGCCTGACATACGAAACTGGAATGCCCTCCTTCTTCAATTCACAGGCCAGTTGCTGAGGCTTCAGGGTGACTGGGCCGCACATGAACTCCGGCACGTTATAGCTCTTCATGAACTGACGGTGGAAGTCGGGATCGGCAGTGGGCAGTTCGAAGGGTTTGGTGGTCTTGCCGACGTTGTCGATATGGGCAAAGAACGGACGGGTGAACATACCGTCGTAGCGGCGTGAGGAGAAGACAATCCATCGGCCGTTGCTCGACCAGGAGTGGTAACTCTCTGTATCGTCAGAGTTGGCTTCGGTCAAAGGATAGGCCCCCCCTACGGCCCCCGAGGGGGCTTCTATAGTGTCCCCCTCGGGGGACGACAGAGGGGCTAACCACAGGTCAGCATCGTGGTGCCAGATATGGAAGCATCCCCATTCTCCCATGGTGAAGAGTAGCCAGCGTCCGTCGGGCGAGATGCGAGGCAGGGTGGCACTCATGCCCAGCGTATCGGCACAGAACACAATTTCGCGCTCACCAAAGCTCTTCGTCTGAGGGTCGAACGCCTTGCGGTAGATGTTGTATCTCACCTCTTGTGCACGCATGGTAATCTCCTCAATATCCGCTTTGCCAGCCTGATATTCAAAATGGGCACTACAGAAATAGAGCCAGCGTCCGTCGGGTGTCCACGTGGGGAAGATTTCCAGCTCGTTGGGCTGTTGCTCTATGGTGGTTACTTCATGGCGGTCAATGTCGTAAAGAATCAGGTCGCTCTCAGAGTCGAGTACCTCAATCTTGTTGGCATGACTTGTATGGAAGCTCTGCAGGGTCTTGTTGGTGGAGTAGGCGATGAGCTTTTGCGTGGGATGCCAGGCAGGATAGACACCAGCCGAGAGCAGAGCATCAGTTTTCATGTTGACTTTCTCAATCTTCCCGTCGTAGGCAATGATGGTGCCGCCGTGGGTCTCACGGGCATGAAACTGCATCCTGTCGGGGTTGTACTGCTGGTAGCTGTGACAGTTCACGCATTGTCCACCGCTCTCTGTAGAACAGAGCATATTGTCAACGATAACCTGCTCGTCAAACGATTCCAGGCAGCGTTGGTTGATGGTTAGCTCTTCGTAGGATACATACGAGGGCGATATAAGACGATAGCTCATCCACGGGTCGATGCTGTCGGGCGAGACATGGATGCGGAACGGCCGGAACCTTGCCCATTGCTCGCCATTCTTGGCAAACACCTCTACGCTGATTTCTTTTCCCTGAGCCTTTGCCGTGAGCGTCTTCCACTCTTCGATGCCTGGCCTTGCTTTCATGCCTTCGCACAGCACCTCGTAGCCGTCGGTCGAGAATCGCGTGACGGCATCGTCGGCAGGTGTAAGCAGTTCGAAATTCAGCGGTGCCATGTTGACAGGGATGGTCACCTCGGTGTAGTCGGGGTAGATATTGGGCGCGGCCTGCAACTGCTTGTAGTCGGTGGGTACTTGGGCTTGTCGGCACGACAGCATCAGTATGATAAGTATATAGAACGGTATCCTTTTCATTGCTCAACGATTTTAAAGCGATTGTTCCTGTAGTAATACTGTGTCAGGCGGGCCAGTTCCTCTTGCTCTCTGTTTTCTATCGGAGAGCTGAGAATCTGTTCAACGAGGAACATCTCTAACTGCGACTGGTCGCCAGTCAGGAAGTTGTCCTGATGGAGCAGTGGAAGGATGGGCTTTAGTTCCTTGTCGCGATAAACCAGTGCGGGGTTCTGTATGTATTCCTTATACTGCTTTGCCCATGCCTTATGGAAGTCGGTCTTGTTCAGCAGGTTCACAAACCGCATAGCAGCCACTGGCTCCTTGTTGAGCAGAGCGCATTTTGCCATCAGTTTCAGCTTCTCTGCGCTCCAGCCATACTCCACGCCATCCTCTACGCACCAGCGGTGACAGTAGTTTGGTACGCCGTAATGAAGATAGAGCAGCTTCCCTTGCGTATGAACGGTGCGGATGGGGAAGGGAGCATTGGGACGCTTCGCACCGTTGGGATATTTGAACATCTCGTTGCCCATACGGCCCAGACGGTAGAGTGCCAGGTTCTGCATCATACACATGGCACGTGTGGGCTCGCCCTTCACGCCTTTCGCCGTTTCCAACACCTTTTCCCACTGCCCGTCCTCAATGCTGCGCATCATGCTGAGCTCGCGATGCAGGTTGTCATCACGGTTCCAAAAGATGAACAGACTGAGAGTCACAACAAGAATGATGGTTCGGTTCACCCACTTAGTCTTTTTGATACTCGGTGCCAATGCCATCAATATCATGCTGGCAAAGAGAATGATATAGGGGATGTTGTAGGCAAAGCATCGCTCGCCCAGATGGACAAAGACGGGCAGGGCAGCCCAGTAGATGTTGACGATGTTGGTTCCGTGGGAATAGAAAAAGTAGTCCATCAGAGGCCATGCAATGACTTGGATGATGGCAAGGATGCTGTCATTCCATAATGTCTTTTCCTTACGCCAAGCGATAATGGCGATCAGGATGGTTGCCATCAAGGCGTAGAACCCAATTAACAGATAGCCTGCCCCTGCTGTGAAGACGATATAGACTGATGGCAGATGGTAGCGGCGAGGCAAGACTCTGTAGCCCCAAACCAAAGCTACTGTCATGATACTGCCGATGGTGGCACAGAAGGCATGACCGGGCAGCTTAAGGTAGAAAACCCAGTAGCCCAGCGTGGTGATGGTGAGCACCAGACAAGCTACAGGTATCAGCGTCAGATAAATGTTCTGTAGTAGGAACGCACGTTTACAGAGCCACATGAATAAGACCCAGAGCAGGCATAGGATGCCAGTGCCGAGCATGGGGTAATAGAAGAACTGAGTCAGATAACAGCCTGTCCATGTAAGCAGCCCTCCTGCTTTCATCATGTGTTGTTGGAAAAACAAGGGCGTGTGCAGGAAGAGGTTCTGTTCCTCCAAGCGAAACAGAAAGTCTGACTCAAAGACCGTTAGTAGGACTGTAATGAGTAGAATGCTAAATATGCTTACGTATTTTCCTTTCTCCGTTCTCATCAATATATTGTTCTATGACAACGCCTCTATGCTTGCTGCCGTTAGTAAGTCGGCGTCCGCTGAGGTCATAGACCTTCTTTTCTGTGTCGCCGTTTTTGCTCATACTGGCTTCCGTGATTCCAGCGGGATCGTACTCGGTAAACTGCCAGGTGTCAAACTGTACCTTGTTGGATTCCGTAAATACGAAGAACACATTCTTGACTCCCTTGAATACGGCAGGATCTACATTGAAAATGAAATCCTGGAATGCTGTCGATGAAAATTCAAATGTGGCAGAAGGTTTCGCCGTCTTGCTGGATAGGCGTATTTCCATTTTTCCAGTACCCCTTGCTCTCATCGTAAATGAGTGGGCACCGTTGTTTCCGAAATCCACCTTGCGAACCTGCGTCCATGCACCAGCGGCCATCTTTACGTACAGATTCTCTGAGGCATCATTGCCAAGCGAACTCTTCGATACGCTCTTCGTGTTCTTGAAGTCTTCATAGTTCACACCTCCAGAGGTAGCCATCGTCTCTGCTTGCTGTAGCTCGTAGGGGTTCAGGTTCTTGATGGCACTAACGCCTGTTTTGCTCATCGATACCTTGTTGAGCTTCTGCGTGCTCTCGTCAACAGTCAACTTGTTGACACAGAGGGAACGATAGCCGGATGCACTGCCATCCATAGCATTCTTGCCCTTCATCGTCTTCTCCAGCACGTTGCCGTGATAGAACAGGTAGTATTCATCATTGAACTTATGCAGATGAGTATGGTTGTTGCCATAGTCGGCACCAAGACCGCTGAAACTGCCCTCATTGGGTACGTACTCACCACGATACTCCCAGGATTCAGGGTCGAGTGGGGTGTCGGTCACCATATAGCACATACTACATGCTGATGGAGCGGCTTGTCTGTTGCGCTTCTCGTAAGTGTTCCAGTTAGGACGATCGCCCCATGAGGTGTTGTAGGTATAGACGAAACGTCCACCGATGATATTCAGTTCGCTGGCCTCAAAGAGATAGGGGGCTGGCATATTAACGGCAGCACCGTCAAGCCCCGTCATCGTAGTTTTCAGCTTTGCGATGCGTGAGTTGCCTGGCCAGAGCTTGGAGCCTGTGGATTGTGGGTCACCGCCTCCAAAGGCAATCCATCCCACACCATTCTCGTCAATAACGGCACCTGGGTCAAACACCCAGTTGCAGGGTCTTACGCCTGCTGTGTTCTGGTCAATCATGGGCTTACTCAAAGGCGAGGTGAAGGGGCCGAGGGGTGACTTGGTGCTTTTCATCACGCCTACACTACCACCGCCATTGGCAAAATAAATATAGAACTCGTTGGTCTTTGTGCCGTTGGCATTCTCTTTCTCACGCCATACGGCAGAAGGTGCCCACGACTGTACTGCCCATGTGCAAACCTTACTCACGTCAATGGTGCCATGAAAAGTCCAGTTCACCATATCATCAGTCGAGAATACCACCAGCGATTTGATGTTGCCGTAACCGTTGGAGTTCTTTTTGCCGTTGACGATGTATTGCTGGTGATCGTTGGTGCCATAGACATAGAGGCGTCCTTCGTAATCAATGGCTGTAGGGTCGGCACAAAATACGATGGGGCTGATGGGGTTGCCACTACCTGTCCCTTTATATTCCGTCGCAAGTGTCTGCGCTTTTGTTTGAAGGCATAACGACATGAGTGCCGTTGCCAGGATGATTGCTCTTTTCATTTTAGGTTTTAGGTCTTTTGGCTTTATTGTTTAATTTTTAATTTTTAATGTTTAATATTTAATGTTTAATTTTTAATGTTTAATGTTTAATGTATCCTGATCCAGTCGGCATCCACCCAACCGCGATCGGCCTTGGAGTTAGTCTCGGCAGAGATGAAACCAAACTTGGCGCCTATCCATTTGCCTTGACGCATCTGGAAGAGCTCGCCACAGTCCTGGAACTTCTTGCCGTTGAGGCTATAGGCGAACTGCACCATAGGCTTACCACCATGAGGTGCGCCAGCCTCTGCATTGCTTACTCGCAGACGCAGGTAGATATCCTCGTGGATGCCTGGTTTATAGTCTGTCTTGTCTTCTGCCGTAGGCTTCAGCGTGGCTAATACACTCTCTGTCTGCTGCTTGCCTTTATCGGCATCCTTGCAGGTCATCTGTACCAGTTGGAATTCTTTTCCTACACGCTTCACAACCAAAGCGGAATAGTCGAGGCCCATCATGATCAGACCTCCAAATTGTCCGTCGGCTTTCGATGTGAAACGCAGTTTGGTGGTCACAGTAAACTCATCGGCAGGTGTCTTTTGCAACAGCATATTGGGTACCTCCCAGAAGTTCTTCCATCCTTCAGATAACTTATAGTTGTATATACGATAAGTGCCAAAAGCGGTAGCTGTGCCAAACTTCTCATCATAGTTTCCGTGCCATTGCCACTGGAGTCCCAACTTGGTGTCGTTGAACTCGTCGCTCTCTTGGGGGTTGGTCGTTTGGTCGTTTGGTCGTTTGGTCGTTTGGGGCTTGCGCCAGGTGGTCACTGGCTCTCCAGTGTAATTACTCCCCTCTCCCCCGCGAGAGGGGTCGGGGGTGAGGCTTCCCATGACAGGCCACCCTGTTGACCAATCCACAGGATTCAGATGCACCACGCGACCGTAGGCCTCCTTGTCTTGGAAATGCAGGAACCAGTCCTCACCGTATTTGGTATGAATCCATCCCCCCTGATGAGGCCCGTTGATGTTGGTCTTTCCTTGTTGTAAGACAATCTTATGCTCATAGGGACCGTAAGGCGACTTTGAGCGCATAGCGAGCTGGAAACCAGAGGGTACTCCGCCAGCCGGACACATAATCCAATACCAGCCATCGCGCTTGTAGAACTTAGGACCTTCGCAAGTACGATTCTCCGTACCGTTGCCGTCAAACACGATGACGGGCTGTCCGATAGGTTTCATGCCGTCGGCACTCATCTCACGAACTGTCAGCACAGAGGCATACTTCGAACGACTGTTGGCCCATCCGTTTACCAGATAGCAGCGTCCGTCCTCGTCCCATAGCGGACAGGTGTCTATATAGCCCTCACCCTTGATGATGCACACAGGCTTGGTCCATTCGCCTGCTGGGTCTTGGCTCTTCACCATCATCACGCCAAAGTCGGGGTCGCCCCAATAGATATAGTACCAGCCGTCATGATAGCGGAAACTGGGTGCCCATACGCCATTGCCGTGTTGGGGCTTGCTGCTGAAATGGGCAAGAAGGGCATCATCACCCTCATAAAGGTTGCCTAAGGCATAGTTGATAATTTCCCAGTTTACCAAATCCTTGGAATGAAGGATTGGTAAACCGGGTGTGCATTGAAACGATGAGGCTGTCATATAGTAGTCCTCACCACTGCCTCCCACGCAGACATCAGGGTCTGAATAGTCGGCATTAATCACTGGATTGGTATAGGTGCCGTCTCCATTGTCGGGACACCACACCTGCGATTTGTACTGTGCCATTGCCAGCAAGGGCAACCACATGACAGTCAATAGAATCAGTCGTCTCATATAGCAGTCTGTTTAAAGTTCCCCTCCCTTGGGGAGGGGGTAGGGGTGGGCTTTCATCCAACCTGTGAACCAGGTTTCACATCCTTCGTGGTTGTTACTACGCTCAGGCTTTCGTCAGCATCTACAGCACTGAGAATCATGCCCTGGCTCTCAATACCCATCATGTTGCGAGGGGCAAAGTTGGCCACGAAGAGAATACGCTTGCCAATAAGCTCCTCGGGTTTTTCATAGAAAGCGGCGATACCAGAGCAGATGGTGCGATCAACGCCAGAACCATCGTCGATGGTAAACTGAAGGAGCTTCTTACTCTTCTTCACCTTCTGACAATCCTTTACCAGACCAACACGGATGTCGAGTTTTTCAAACTCCTCGAAGCTAACAGTATCCTTAATAGGAGCTGCCTTATAAGCTGCTGCCTCGTTGGCCTTCTTGGTGGCCTCGAGCTTATCAAGCTGCTTCTGGATGACCTCATCCTCAATCTTCTCGAACAGCAGAGCAGGCTCACCCAGCTGATGTCCAGCCTTCAGGAGGTCGGTGCTACCCAGCTGCTCCCACTCGAAGTTCTCGATATTCAGCATCTCGCGGAGTTTCTTGCTTGAGAATGGCAGGAATGGCTCGAAGGCGATAGCGAGGTTGGCTGTCAACTGCAAGCAGATGTTCAGGATAGTCTCACAACGCTTGGGATCGGTCTTCCAAACCTTCCAAGGCTCACACTCTGTGATATAGCGATTACCAATACGAGCCAGGTTCATGGCCTCGAACTGAGCATCGCGGAACTTGAACTGCTCCAGCAGAGCCTCCACCTTAGCCTTCACATCCTTGAACTCTTCTAAAGCTTTACGGTCAACGTCAAGCAACTCTCCGCAGGCGGGAACGATGCCGTTCCAGTACTTCTTAGTCAACTGGAGGGCACGATTCACGAAGTTGCCATAAACAGCAACCAGCTCGTTGTTATTGCGATCCTGGAAGTCCTTCCAAGTAAAGTTGTTATCCTTGGTCTCAGGTGCATTGGCTGTCAGTACATAGCGCAACACATCCTGCTTGCCAGGCATATCTACCAGATACTCATGGAGCCATACAGCCCAGTTACGAGAGGTAGAAATCTTATCGTTCTCAAGATTCAGGAACTCGTTGGCTGGCACGTTATCAGGCATGATATACTTGCCGTGAGCCTTCATCATCACAGGGAAGATGATGCAGTGGAACACGATGTTGTCCTTACCAATAAAGTGCACCAGACGAGTGTCCTCATCCTGCCACCACTTCTCCCATGAGCCCCACTTCTCAGGCTCCTTCTCGCAGAGCTCCTTGGTGTTTGACACATAACCGATGGGTGCATCAAACCACACGTAGAGCACTTTGCCCTCAGCTCCCTCAACGGGTACGGGGATACCCCAATCCAAGTCGCGAGTCATAGCACGAGGCTGCAGGTCCATGTCGAGCCAACTCTTGCACTGACCGTAGACGTTAGAGCGCCACTCCTTGTGACCCTCCAGAATCCACTGCTTCAGCCAGTCCTGATACTCGTTCAGGGGCAGGTACCAGTTCTTCGTCTCCTTCAACACAGGCGTAGAACCACTGATGGTGGACTTCGGGTTGATCAGCTCCGTAGGCGAGAGGTCGCGTCCGCATTTCTCACACTGGTCGCCGTATGCACCTTCGTTGTGGCAGTAAGGACATTCGCCCGTCACGTAGCGGTCGGCCAGGAACTGTTTGGCTTCTTCATCATAGAGCTGGGCAGTGGTCTTCTCCACCAGTTTCCCTTCGTCGTAGAGTTTCTTGAACCACTCGGCAGCAAATTGATGATGGGTCTTGCTGGTGGTGCGGCTATAGATGTCGAACGAGATACCAAACTCCTCGAAAGAGTCCTTGATCATCTTGTGATAGCGGTCTACCACATCCTGTGGAGTGATACCCTCCTTGCGGGCACGAACGGTGATGGGCACACCGTGCTCGTCAGAACCACCAATGAACATCACCTCGCGCTTCTTCAGACGGAGGTAGCGCACGTAGATATCGGCAGGCACATACACGCCAGCCAAGTGACCGATGTGCACACCGCCATTGGCGTAGGGCAGGGCAGAGGTCACGGTTATTCTCTTATAGTTTTTCTGTTCCATATTTTATATAATGTGTATTTGGGGTGCAAAGGTAGTTTATTTTTTCCGAATTCGGCATCCCTTCAAATAAAATTTTGGCCAGAATTCAAAAAATAATGGCCAAAATTCTAAAAATTCTGGCCAAAATTTTATTTCAACTCTACTCGTCCTCATCATCCTCTTCGTCCCAAGCATCCCTGTACCTGCGTGAACTCGGGTCTTTTGTTCCCTCTTCGTCCACACCTCTGACTCATTGGACGGACATACTGCACATCTACCCTTTTCGTTATTATAGTGGTATCCTTTTCAGTTATTATCTACATGTAATCAACAGCAAAATGACCTATACGCCTAAAATTACTTCCTACGTATTTCTTTACCGAAAAGATGCTTAAGAATGTGATACTAAAATTTTTGTCACAAAGAGTTGGTTCTGCATCAATTTGGGTGGTAATTCCATCCCCATTTCAACCCGCTGTACAGCATCTTGGCTCTTAGCACCTCTGGCTTGGCTCTGTTGAACATACTCCTCTTGATGGCCTTGGCTTTGTTGA
>Ga0247610_10000512_pt1 | contig 53861 bp, 63 predicted proteins | sample 174DNAGHGhighgp2_FD_193483 | JGI IMG/M metagenome (GOLD analysis project Ga0247610, IMG submission 193483) | Sheep rumen microbial communities from Palmerston North, Manawatu-Wanganui, New Zealand - 1742 DNA GHGhigh gp2 | ecosystem: Host-associated > Mammals > Digestive system > Stomach > Rumen...
ATGATGAACGCGCTCACACCGGGCATCTTGTTTTCTCTTCTTGCCTACACGGCTGGCAAATATCTTATGCCCTGGTCTAAGTATTATTTCAACGTCGCCATTAGGCGGCATTTCAATTCGTTCAATATAATTCAGGATCCTACCGCGATCTATGCTTGTAAACGCTCTAAGCTCCGTTAGGGATGCTTTTATTCTTTCAAGCTTGTCTGTAACATAAGTATTATCAAGCTTATTGGATTCAAGCATTTGGATTTTATCCATAAGCCTATCAGATTCTTTTGTTATAGCATTGATTTTGTCTCTTATCCTGTTCTTAGCTGCTTCCGTCAGTCCCCCTTCCGAGAGCTGCACTATCAGATTGTCAATCTGTTTTTCCCGTGTAGTATGCTGCTTTTTTAGGCTTTCTATCTCTTCACTATTGTTTTGAGATGCATTAACAATGTCCGTAAGTAGCTTTTCTAGGGATAGACAGACCTTATTCTGTTGATTAATTGTCTTCTTAAGAGCTGTTCTTGTTATCTCTTCCAGCTCCCCTTCATATATCTCCCTGACTGTATTAGCACATTCCGAATGACTCTTAATCCTATATACCGGTACAGTCCGCTTTCGATCCGCATACCCAAACTGGTATGGTTTTCCGCATACGGGGCAGAAGATTATGCCTGCGTAAAGGTGTATCCCTTGAAACCTGGCTTGATATGTCTTCTTATCAGGCTTCTCATATACCATTATCCTAGTCTTATGGATCCTTTGAGCCATTTCAAAGACATCAGGATCAACAATTTGTAGATTAGGGCGCTCGCATAACACCCATTGTTCTTTGGGTAATTTGATCCGTTTTGATTTGGTTCTTCCGGTACCGAGCTTACTTGTTCTCTTATTTATATAAAAATTACCTATATACCGTTCGTCTAAGATAATGTTTGAAACAGTACGTCCGCAAATTTTGATGCCTTTTTGCTGCAACTGGCGATGTATCAAAGCCGGAGTACCGTTGCGATATACATATTCTTCAAAGATCCAGCGGACAATGTCTGCTTGTTCCTCGTTGATAGTTATTGTCTTGTCTTCTTTATGCCAATCATAACCGTATGAACAGTCTTTCGCAGTCAGTTCTTTACGCTCGCAGCGTAGCTCCTGCGTTTTCCTGGCATTTATGCTTTGCTGCTTAACATACTGAGCATCCATAGCATATTTGACGCTATGAAGTAGATCTGAGTTAATATCTTCAAAATCATGTATCTGCCCGTCTTCCAGCGTCAGAACAGTAGCATCATGCTCAATTAGCATGCTTCTGAGCAATAAAGAGTTTAATTCATCACGGTTTAAGCGCGAAAGAGCTTTGGTAATGATGATATCAAAGCCGTTTGAAGATAGCTGTTGCAGCATTTCATTATACTGCGGCCTTGTAAAGTCGTTCTTCCCGGATATACCGTCATCGACATATGTGGCAACAAGCTTAATATTCGGGTGTTCGGCTATATAGTTTTTAGCCAGGGCAACCTGATTAGCACAGGATTCCTTTTGGCCTTCGTTATCCGTTGATACTCGAGCATATATAACAGCTCGTATAGTATCAATGCTGCCGGAATACAGCTTATCTTTTATTTCTTCCGCAATAGTCATGCCGATAATCCCTTTCGGTATTTCAGATAACCTTCTTGTAATGAATATATATCCAGTTTAAGCTGCTCCCGTATCTTGCAGAAGTTCGATGTCCGCCAGTGAACATCATTAAGATTATGGACTATCAGCAAGTCATATCTTTTCCGGTTCCTGATCAGCTCCATAAGTTGTTTCTGCTCACCGTCAACCTGGCGGAGACTTTTGTCGCAATACTGATCAATAATGCTCCAGTTAGTCTTCTTATCTGTAAAGAGGGTAAGGACATCGTTTCTTACCGGTATTACCTCTCTCATTTCATTAGCCGTACCATATTGGCACATATAAGAAGCGATCCGCAATTTCTTATCAAACGGTGCCTCATCCCAGATAAAAGCACCATTTTCTATCGTATAGACCTGTAACCCTTTATCTTGAAGGTTTAACAGCTCAGTCATAAACTTTCCGGTATTCTTCGAAATATGGTAAAAATCCTTGGCTATAAGAGCGTCGTATTGACTGCAGCAGGATAAAAACCTGTCATACTCGGTTCGTTCTGCTCTATTTAGGCTCATATCGCAGAATACATCAGCGACCTCAAAGCCCAAAGAAGCTGCATACGATTCAAGAGCTTTCAGTTGATCCTTATAAACTTTAGGATGTTGTTGGCTCTTATTTGTAAAATGATAAATGGCTGCTTTGGGTTTCACTTACGGTTCAGCTCCATTATTTATAAATAATAAATTATAGTGCCGCAAATCGGTTTTCGCAAATCTTTCGGTTCAGGCAACCTTTTTGCTCTTTATGTTCTTTCGTTTCTGCTTCCCGTTCTCCTTTTCGGTTGAGGACAGTTTTCGGATTGCTTTATCGTAAGTATCCTTATCTATTGCTTTCATCCGAAGCAGATCATTTAAAAGCAATACCTCAAGGGAAAGATCTGTCTTTTCTTTGAGCATGTTTCTGTCTCCTTTATTAGTCATATGAAAAGCAGCCCCGAAGGACTGCTCTTAGTCTTTTATGATTACGGCTGCGGTGCCAGGTTACGCTTTATCCGCCAATTAAGGAACTTCCTCTTTACTATAGCCCGAATATCCACTACGGCTAGGGCTTCAATTGAGTCTGGTATCACACCGTAGTTTTCAGATATCAGGATCCGGCTCACTCGAACAGTTTTCGATAAACCATTCCTTTCCGCCGTATTCCTTGACCATATTTTTTACATCATCACTCATAAAAAGGCACTTTTCCTTGCCTTGAAAAGAATTAGCCAGGTCTTGAAATAAACCTTCTGTGTAAAAGTTCTCATAATTCGTTATGATGCTGCCTGACGGATCCAACAGCAGATATTCATCATCACACTGATAGTATCTGCAGGACGGAGTAGCATACTGAAGCTCATATAACTTTACCTTGTAGTCATATTGAGGGATTCTCATATAGCAGCCGGCACTCTCGTTCCAATCGCTATATAGTTCCACGAAAGGTCTGAAGACATCCCAACCACTATCATAGGCTTTGAAGTCTTCTCTGGAATCCCTCAGATAAGCATTAAACACATCAGTAAAGATGTCATAGGCGGATAGATTGTTCTCACGCCAGGAGCTGATGCCGCCTTCATAAAGCTTATCATCAAGATAAAGCTCTATATCTGAATAGCTGATATCAGTATCTTCTCCGGTACCGGTTACAGACAGTTCCTTAAACTCAAACCTGCCTGATTTCCATTTGGCACCCTCTTTGAAAACAAAGCCTAAAGCAGCCATAACCTTACTTCTTTAGATATCTACGTCCTGTTCGACTTCTTTCTGCAACTGTTCCAGTCTTGCCACTATCTTTTCGGGATCTTCTTTAATCTCAGTCAACGGACGGTTGGAATTGACTACAGTACAAGTGTCTCTCCAGCTAGATCCGACAAGACCATATACATCGTTGACACTCCAGCCGCGATTAAGATTACGGTCGCAGCCTTCAAACTGTACTTTTCTGACGTATTCGACCGGTACAACCAAATCCTTTTCAAGTTCAATATCCAGCATCGAACCTGAGCCGTTCCAAGAATCAAAAAGGCCTATCTCTGTCATCGGACTGAGTTCGAGCCTATCAAAACACTCGTGCTCACCGTCAATGTCGGCATGAACCTTCTCTTTGCTTGAAAGGCCCCTCGCAAGAGCTTCAAGGACATCAAGGTCTTTTGTCTTAATAAGAGCTGTTACGGCAACCATATCATAAGTAGTGTTATTCAGCTCGTTGACACAGGAACGGAGAAAGTTCGAAGCCGGCTCATTGAAACCTGAAGGGACATATAAGGCATTCAGCATATCCTCTACCTTATAGCCCTGCTGATGGATCAGATAGGTCATAAAGTTATCGTAGCAGTCCGTCCCCCAGCGCAGCATCGAGCTTAGATCACCGGGAAACTCATACTTGATAAGAGTATTCTCGTGATTGTAATCCTCATAAGTGCCAAACAGTATATTCAGCTTAAGTTCCGGGATAAATGAGGCTACATCGTAATCAAGTCCCTGGTATCCGCCATATTCTTCGAAGATCTCCGGAGCTGACATATTACTGCTAAGTTCATCATAGATCTCGCGCATATCGTCCGACATATCTTTAATGATTTCGTCCATCCACCACTCGAAGTCTCCGAAAAAGAGACTATCGTGATTCTCATAGAAATAATCACCAAGATAGTTCTTAAAAGACATATCCGGTTCGGTATCCAGAGATTCAACATATTTGTCAAAAATCTTCTTTAAGGTTTCTGCCGTGAATTTATCATCATAAGAGGATGATTCAACAACATATTGTCTATCTTCATTTATATACCGGCTGCACTCTTTGGCGAGATAAGCCTTAAAAGCATCAAGCTGTTCTGTCGTAAATTTGCTTGCCATATTTGCCCCCTTTGTAGCCAAGGCGGTACGAGGTGTATAATTTTAGTAACTCTTCATAACACCCGTTATGTTCAATCACCTTCAGGAAAGCCCGCAGTCGCAATGCGGGCTTTTCATTTATATATCCGGTTCGTCAGGTTCTTCATCATCTTTATTTCCGAGTTCCAGATCATCCAAGGCTTCTTTGATAGCCTCATCTTCGTCATATCCGTATTTATCCATCAGTCTGCGTGTCTCGTATCCGACATCCATTGCCTGCTCTCCGGTGAGTTCCGGATGATTATCTTTTACATATTCAGCGGTACAGCTGGCTTCGTAAAACCTAGAAAGCTCAACAAGTGTTGGAACATCTATTCTTACACCATCAACCGAACACATAAACGGAGTGTCATCGCTTAACTTGACAACATTTATTCTTTCGGCTGTAATGACCTCTTGCTCTTTGTTGAGTTTATCAACCAGGTCTTGAGTCTTAAGGTATTCCTTGCCGCCGTGACTCTTGTAATAAGCCATTGAAAGATCTTCAGCAAATCGTCTCAGATCATGTTTCTGGTCGCGGCTGCTAAAGCTGCTATACATCGTATAGCGCTTATTGCCGTCCGGTATATCGACGGTAGATGGTATTGAAGAGTCCACCAAGAAGAAGTCATAACCTCGATTAATCTGCTTTGATGCATCACGAGATACAGTCTCCAACATGTCAGTAACGGTCAGTTCAAGTTCGTGAAGACTTACAGGTGAAGCCGGTATCTTATGTATGAGCGCTGCGTAGATACGTTTAGTTTCTATATAGATAGGATCATTACTCATTTTCATAATCTCCCAAATATTAAAACGAGTAAATCAGCCCGTACAAAACTGCACGGGCTGACTGTTATATTTGAATTAAGGCTCGGGTCCATTGTCGATATCGACATCCGGTATGAGTTCATCTAAAGTAATAGCAGGAGCTTTATACTTTTCAGCGGCAGGAGCATTCTTATATTTCTGTTCCGCCTTCTCTCTTGCGTGTTCCGCACCAAAAGTAAACTTTTTCTCTATAGCATCATAGTGATAACACTGGTTGGAAAGAAGATCTCTGGGCTCAAGCACTGTCTCGTTGACGTTCTTGACCATCTTGTTGAGTTCTTTCGCATTCGGCTTGCCGTCATCTTTGATGAGGATGAACTCGTGAACTGAAGACGGGAGCATATAGAAGCTTCCGCCGATTGTTTCAGCAGCTTTCTCGACAAACCCAGGATATGCAAGAACAGCAGCACCCTGGAAACCGCTTCTGTTCGTAGCAATATAAGTTACAATATCAGCTTCTTTCGGATCCGGAGCCTCTCCGGTATCGATAAGAGATCTGATCATATCGCCGAGTGGAGTAAACACGACAGGTTCGTTCTCAACGGAGTTGTTCTTTGCCTCAAAGAAGAGCTGGTCTTCTTCAATCCCGTACATTTCCATAAGAGGTTTTGTAACAACGACACAAGATCTGCCGGCTTCATCAGAGAAATTCTCAAGGTGAATATTAACGACAAGTGCCATATCTCCGATAATCTTATGCGGAGTGTCCTTAAGGACGGGGGAGTCACCAGGAATCAGCCTAAGGTAAGTATGCTCTCTGACCTGGTCATAGTCGGTAACGAAGTTTTTTACTTCGTTTTCTTTGGTCTTAACTACATCGACATTAGCCTCGATGGTATTAACCATTCTGTCGGCAGCACGAAGAAGATTTTCTCCGGCATTAACATCTTTATAGATTTCCTTAAGCCTGAAAGCCATTGACATCTTGGAACTTCCTACAGATACCATCAGTCTGTCAGTCATACCGTCAGGTGAATCGACATTCTTAAACTCGCAGCTGATATCTTCGAGGCCACGAGCTTCTATTTCTTCTTCAACTGCCTTAAGCAGATCTTTCTTAAAATCTTCATAATTCATCATGTTCAGTTACCTCACCTGATTAAGTGTTGTTGCCGGTCGCATCGGCAATCTCTTTTGCATAAGCCTTAAGCAATTCTGATTGCTTCTTCTCGTCGGGTACCGACTGATTGGGGATCAGGATTTGCCTGCCGTCGTCAGCTGTATAGACGAAATCAAAGTCATAGGTTTCTTTTGCCATCTTCTTGTTCTCCTTTCGGGTTTTGTTATATTCATAAAAAAGCAGCCCCGAAGGACTGCTCTTATATGCATTTTTCTTATCTTTTTTATTCAGATATCCGGACACTCATCCGGCTCTTCTTCGGGTTCTTTTTCCTGTTCTTGGATCTCGTTAAACCTTCGCTCGTACTTGTCGATATCCTCTGGCGTGATCCATTCAGGTTTATCTTTGAGAACACTATAAAGTTCTCTCATCTTTGCAATCTGATCTCGGGTATTGCCAGCCCAAAGATACTTTTCTTGCAACTTGGGGTTCTTTATGCCGGTATCAACAGTACCGTCATAAGTATTAAGAACATACTCACAGTCAGAACGAAGTCTATCCAACAACTGATATTCATATTCTTGCGGACTCGGTTTAACATCGGGCGGATCAACCACATGTTCATAAGCCAGGAACGTTTCTTCGATTGCCATAGTGTAAAGCTCGACGGATATCATCTTCTGTTCAAATGCAGTCTTGAAATATTCTCTTACTTCTTCATGCGACATACCCATAGCTTTTTTAGAGCTTACAAGGGATCTTACAGCTTCTTGTGTGAGTGTCATAAGCGAGTCTCCTTTCTGTTATTAGAAAGAGGAAACCGGCAGCGCTAGAGGGGGTGGAAGGGTGCGGCTGCCGGTTCTTTTATGAAAAAGCTATTGGAATTGGTGTTTTAGATATCTGGCTCAGTATCCAAGCCCAGTTCTTCACTGTGCTCTTCCATATACTGTTCCGGATCAAACTCGCCGGCATCGACCATATCAATCAAATCCTGCCTATCGATATCTTTGAGTGCGCGGGAATAGACTTCTTTTGAACCGGTAATATAGCCTTCTTTCTGAACATCAAGATCGGGCTCCTGCTCTTTCTGCTTTTCAAGCATATAGCATTCGGCAAGAAAAGCAGGAATAATAGCTTCCCCTTTAGCATGGATTGTTGCATCAATAAAATTCCATGCATCACGGCTACCGCTAATTTTTCCGATCCAATATGGATCCGTTTCCGTCTGAAGGTGTTCGTTAAAATAAGCAGCCCTGTTTTTGGCCAGGTCTTCAAGGGTAGAACACCCAAATGTTAGGAGTGCATTTTTACCAAGCTTCATAATGCAGCCCCCTTTTAGATGTCTAAATCAGTGTCTTCTGTAGGCTCTTCAGCGAAAAACTCTTCAGGCGGTTCGATAGGTGACGGATCTTCTACCGGTTCTGCGCTAGTCGACTCAATCTTTTCGACTTCGGCAGCCTGATCCTTTTCCTTTGACAACTGAGGCTTCTTTCCAAACTGAATAGCTTCTGCATTAAGCTTGACATGCAGCTGCTTATCCTTGCCCATTACGGTTCTGATTGGACCGCTGACACTTACGTTCTGACCTTTAACAAGGTACTTAACGCAGTTCTCAGCCTGCTTACCCCATACCGCTACGGAGAGATAATCCGGTTTAGAATCCTTACCATAGCCATTGTCAACGGCAAGGTTAAGAAAAGCATAGTGCTTACCGTTTTCCGAGTCCCTTAAGACCGGAGCTTTTGTTAAGTAACCATTGATGACAAACAAATTGTTAGGGTTCATATTCTTTCTCCTTTCAATAAAAAAGGCAGCCCGTCAGGACTGCCTACATATTAATACAGGTTAATAATACCACATTGAAAAAAGTTTGCAATATTTTTTTGAAACTTTTTTCGAATTTCTATGGTTGATTAACCATTGTAGATTAATAACTTAGTGCCATTTGTCCGAGATAAATTTTGATATAATTATCGAGCTGCTATCTCCTTATACGGCAGTAGAAAGGAGGTATTTGCCATGGAGAAACTGTTCTCATTCCTTTCTTCGGTTGTGGCAGGCGTATTCGCTAACGTCATATGCAAATGGCTGGATCGAGGAAAGAAGTAAGCAGCCGGCCTGAGGTTTAAGCCACCTCGCACAAACGGAATAGAAAACCCCGAAGTTGCACCTTCGGGGTTTTCAATTTGCCGTGTTCAAGCGAAACTTTTCTCATTCCTTCGCTTAAGGACATTATAACATCAATGACTTATTTTGCAAGAAACCCGGAGTTCGCGCTCTCAGGTTTTCTTCCTGTTACCCAACCTTAATATCTATTGTTCGTTCAGTTTTTATGGATAAAGGCAGAGCTGTTACCTTATCACCCATATTTAACTCAAGTAATTCTGGCACAGCATATTTTATCTTCTCGATAAGTGCATCAAACGATCCTGATTCAAGAACAAGGCCGCCAATATCGCAGCTTGTTGCAACCCACACCTCAGCTTCAGGATCCCATATAGTATTTACTGTATATGTTTTCATAAGATTCTCCTTTTTTAATCAATGTAATACATATTTTATATAATTATATCATCTGTCGGACAATTGTCCGAATATAATGATCCGGCCCCTCTGTTTGTATGTTCGGTGTGAGAGGGACCGGTTTGGGAGAATTATGAAGATGTTGGATAGATGTCATTCAGGGTAAAACATATTCTTAGCTTTATCGTCTAATCGCATCTTCTGGAATATGAAGAGTGTAGCTTTAGTGTCATTCAAAGCATCGTGAGCGGGAAATCTGTAATCCCAACGGTGTGCAGCCTCGATGAGCTTAGACCATTTGCGGTTGCCATGATACTCGTCATAAGGATTGTAACGCTCAGCGTATTCGAGCATAACGTCATATTCCTTAACTGAAGACAGATCCAGTCCGGCGGCCTTAAGGAAGTTGTCATCGAATTTGGTGCTGTTGTATCCGACAAGCCACTCTGCATCATAAATAAGTTCTTGTATCTTATTTAAGAGAGCGGGCATTACCGGAGCATCCTTGACCATTTCGGGTGATATGCCGTTAACGGCTTCGGCTTTATCCCATTTACGCTTATGCTGCGGCTTAATATAAGTGTTGATCAGCTCATTACCATTACCATCGACAATTGCCAGCTGAATGATCTCGTCGCTTCCGGCTTGAAGGCCTGTAGTCTCCAGGTCATATACGAGGATCTTCGAAGGATCTGCTGTCGGTACAGGTGTGGGCCTTCTCTTTCTCTTTTCTGCCGCAGCTGCTACAGCTGCATCGATCTGTGCCTGGCGTTCTGCTTTTTCCTTTTCGCTCTTCTTAAGCTTCTTCCTTCTGGCAAATGTCACCAGAACGCAGATACCGGCAAGGATAGCACTAATGAGAAATCCGCCTGCAACGGTACCGGCATCTTCGGTGCCGATCATTGAGAACGACGATATCGTAAAAAGTGTTGCGATAGCTCCCAGTATGATACTTGCTTTATACATTTTAAATATACTCATCATTTCTCGTTTCCCCTTATATACTGTAGTATGCTTAAGACATAATACTTCTTACCCGGTTCGGCTCCACACGCGGGGTTGCCAGATTTAATAGACAACGTGCAATCTACAATTACCGCCGGAGATTCTTTTGAATAACCGTTACGGAACATTACTCTATGCGGCTCATTCCAATACACAGGATTACCCCAATAATTCCTAAATCTGGCAGTGTAGTATGGTTTTATCTCTCGATATTCTTCTTTCTTTTCGCCTGAAATAATCATATCAAGCCACTTTTTCTTGATTGGTAATATCAACATTCCTTCCTCTTTACCTCTTTTATACTCACTTTAGAATCGCAATAATGGCATCGCTTAACGACCGACGAACGAATACCCAGAGGTTCTAAAGGCGTATCTATTTCATTTCCATTTGCGTCAAAAGCAATATACACTTTCTGGATTTCAAAATTAGTATAGTAAGGTATTTCGCCGCACTTGGGACAAGTGATAACTCTCATCTCTTTGCACTCCTTCTTATCTTGAAACATTTGTCGCAAATTACCTGTCCTTTACTGTCGTGAAATCCGCATACCCTCATAGCGGTTCTTCTGTCATGAACTGTCTCGTTTGAAAAGTGCGGATCGGAATCACCGGTATGAACTGTTTCCCAGGCACCGCAGATATCGCATTCAAGCTGATATTCAAAACATTGAAGTATTTGTATCATTGTTTTTCTCCTTAACGGGGTATAAAAAAGAAGAATATGTGAGATTTTTGCTTTCTGGAAAGAACTACCTGTAAAGCTTCATCATCATATTTGGCATCGTAGTCATAACGCTTAATCTGATTGGGATCAACTACATTACCATCAATATAGAATGAATAATTGTTATTAACGGCCATATCCCATTGAGATTTATGCTGATATTCAAGCATACCCATGGCGGTCGTCAATAAGACAATCCCAGTAATTAGCATGAATATAGTTGACATCCAGCATTCTTTTAGTTTACTTCCACGTACCGAAAATTCTTTTAAAGAATTAAACATCCCCATAACGAACATAATAATGCCCACTATGGTAATCGCAGCACCAATTACTTCTATAATAGTTGTTTTATCCATTTTCGTTCTCCTTTTGTGATTCTTCTGATTCATTTTCCTGATATGCCAGGATACACTTGATCAAATAAAGTTCCATCTGTTCGTCATCGAGCTTAGCTTCTTTAGGAAGCAGACTTGTGATCTTACCGGTCAGTTTAAGCTTCTTGCCCTTGCCGTCTATATCATTTGCTATAGCTGCTATGATCGCCTCACTTAACGGAAATCCGGTATCGGCTTTAGCTCTGATCCTTCTGGCCTGATCAATATTAAGTGAGTTGTGATACGGATTGTCGAAGACGGTATCATAGACAAGCTTCTGATTCTTTTCTTCCAGATATGACAGTTCGACAGCTGGCACGACTTTAAGCCTCTTAGAGTCAACTACTGCTCTCATTTCAGGTATGAGGTACGTTATACGAACATAACGCTGTATATTTCTCTCATTCTCACCAACAATATCACCGAGCATCTGACCAGCACGCAAGTTATTCGACTTGTCGTCATTTTGTCGAGAAGTTAAATCTGTTCTCTGGCCCTGCCTTTTCATTGCGTCAAGTGCCATCTTAAAAGCGAAGCCTTTCTCAGACGGCTTGTAGTTCTTTTTGCGGTTGAAATTATCCGTTGCTACCAGAATTGCAGCCTCATCATCAGATATATCGCGGACATATGCCTTAATGCTATCTAAACCTATCTGCTTGTAGGCAGCAACTCTGTGATGACCACATAGTATTTGATACTTGTCCGGGCTTGCAGGATCCTTCCTGACAATGATCGGGTTATCCAGTCCTCGCGTTCTGATATTCTCAACCAGTGCAATAAATTCAGGATCCTTTTCATCGACAATTGACGGATTAGCATTACCGTCACGATCAACAAAAGTTGTAAGGTCTTCAAGTTTAATATTCTGACTCTCGGACTTCGCAACGGACTTGTTACTTAAGATGTTCATTAACCCTTTGTTAAGGTTTTCTCTATTGGTCATTATGCTGTCTCCTTTTCGTGAATATCCAGTTTATCTATGAGTTCATCTGCAAGGTTGATATATCTCTGGGTAACTGTAGCTCCGGGTGCATACTTAAGAAGACTGTGACCGGAAGCAGCAGCTTCACCAGCTTTGACTACCTTTGGTATTACGGTATCAAATATCGGATAGTCATCTTTATATGACATTGTTACCATCGAGATGACGCTTTGAGTCTGTACTGTCTGTTCTTCGGCAAGAGTAAACAGGATTCCGGCGACATCAAGATTATCATTAAGCTCTTCCTTTACGGCACGTACCGTTTTAAGAAGGTCAACCATACCTTGTACTGCCAGGACATTTGTCTGAACCGGTATGATCGCATAATCCGCTGCTGTGAGTGCGTTAAGCGGCAAGACGCTTAAAGACGGCTGACAATCGATGAGGCATATATCGTAATTATCCCGAACGCATCTAAGCAATGTTGTGAGCTTCTTTTCACACGCCATTGTGGACTGTAACCTAACTTCCATACCGGATAAATCAAGATTTGCCGGTATCAGATCCATACCTTCAGCGTGATGCAGGATCATATTCTTGATACACTTCTCATAATCCCTGCCGGATAATAATGCATCCAGAGCGTCAGAAACAGTTTCTCGTTCACTGACGGTACTGTAACCAAGATGAGTTGTGAGATTGCCTTGCGGATCGAAGTCAACCAAGAGTGTTCTAAGACCTCTTTTGGCAAGTGCGGCACCAAGATTTACCGTAGAAGTAGTTTTTCCTACTCCGCCCTTCTGATTGATCATTGCAATTGTTTTCATAACATTTCCCCTTTCCTTAATATAAGAGATTCTTTTTTGTCAGGAAGTCGGCTACACGTTCTTCACCTTTGGCCAGACTGTCATTTACTTCTTCACTGCTGAGGTCTAGGGTTTTCCCTATCTCAGATTTCTTTTTATGCTGGCCATAATACATTTGAAGTACTTTGCCTGAGCTGTCACCCATTGTTTTGATATAAGCTGTTACAAGTGACGCTCTTACGATTTCTTTCTTAAGAGGTTCTATCCTTTCTTCAAACCTTTTCTTAAGTCTGTCAGCTTGGATCATCATGCTGATATTCTTTTCATCCGGTCTTCCGTTTGATTGGATCCGCGCAGACTCATAATCAGTAACTCTGATCCGAGAATACAGCTCGTTAAGCTGCTCGTTATATATACTTTCTTCTCGATGCAACTCAGACATATATAAAGGCACTTCGCCAAGTGTCTGAAGTACATACATGGTCAATTGCATCGTTGTTGCGGGTATCATCAATTAATCCTTTTCTTGTTTTTGGTTTTGTTGGCACTTTGCCAGCACTCTTCATCAAAAAAAATAGCATCAAACTCTTCGTTTGTGAGTTGTAATACGTTTCTTAAAACACCAGCTTCGGCAATTGTGAAAGGATGAATTCCCCTAAGTTTCTTATAAAATCCTTCGGGAGAAAGGCCCGCAAGCTCAGCAAGTTTGCGCTTTTTTATACCTTTGTTTTTGATATGTTCTTGCAAAAGACGGTAATTCATCAGATATCGTTCCTCCTTAAGGTTATCTCAATAATAATATATGCCTTAGCAGCCATTTTGTCAACATTTGGTCTTAAAAGAAGCTACATCACTACCTGTTTATTCGGACGGTTGTTGACACAGAATTTTGTGATTTATAATATTTAATAATATGAGGTGGAACCAATGGTCAAAGAAAATTACCAAATAGAATTCGGTAAAAGGCTAAAATTTTATCGAGAGAAAGCTCATCTTTCTCAAGATGAGTTGGCTCGAGTCTGTGGTTATTCTGATCGTTCCGCTATAACTAAAATTGAAAAGGGCGAGCGTGACCTGAGAATTGATAAATTAAAACCTATCTGCTTTGCTTTGGGTGTATCACCTATGGTCTTTTTTGAAGATAAATATGAAGAGAATAACATTCTTGATGCAAATCTCTTATCAATATTTCACCAATTGTCGGAGCGTGGTAAAGATGACATATTGTATTTTGCGGAATCCCAGCTCCAGCGTGAATTAAAAGCCGAAAAAAAAGAAGGCAAAGATCAGCCCGTTGCCAGCGAAGAATAACAAGTTGTAGGCTTAGGAAATCTGTACGATTAATCGCTTGCAACGTTTGTTATTATCTGTATATAAGTGGGAAAGGAGCTGCATATGGCCGGTAATGAAGATATGAGAAAAGCCTCTCAGGCAAAAAAGACGAGTTTTATACTCAACGAATGCAGGGCGATCATATTATCGCCTGGAGCAATGGCGGTACGACGGTAATCGAGAACTGCCAAATGCTATGCGCTCAGTGTAACGGAACAAAATCGAACCATTAAAAAGTCATAAAAAAAGACTCGCAGGAGCAAACTATCGCATCTCAAATGATGATTTCATCGTTTGAAACACAATAAACGGCTCCTACGAGTCAATTTTTCTTTATTTGTTTTATAATCTCCAGCTTTTGGCAAGTTTGGTCGGTATTTGGCAAGTTTTGTTGAGACAAAGTCTCACTTTTTGACACATTGGGCGATTTTCCTTTACATCCGCCGCATGAGCCATGATAATGAGATTACAACATCTACCTCCCAACGCCAGTTGTTTGACACTTGGCAAACGCAAGTCCCGGCATTATACCGGGGCTTGATTTTTTAGATGTCTATATCGTCATCAGTATCATTATCGTGTATCTGACTAGATTCTCGCTCGAAATTAATAGAATAGTTGTCTTTTAAATCTCGATAGCATTCAGAAAATGAACTTTTCATATCTGCAATACTGCTTTTTGAGATCTTATATTTTGCAGGAATACGATTAAGCCCTTCCTTAATTTGTCTTTGCATTGATTTGATCATATCCAGAGCTTCGCCGCTGTCATAATTAAAGAACTCACTCACGCTCAAGGCCAGCTCAAGTGATTTACTACTATCGGAAAAATCAATCATTAAAGACTGTTCGGTAGCATATAGTGATGGGTTAATATCAAATCCGGGTGAAAGCCTCCACCCTTTCTCAGTAAGTATGAAGCCGTGATTTCTCAAGTGATCGTCAGTGTTACCTACACATATATTAAATACCATACGCTGATATAACTGGCGGACATCATTTTTGAAATCCGCACCTATATTTCCAAGTACTGATACAATATCCAAATAGCTTGATTTCTCGGCTGAATTATCGTTCTTTCCAAGCATTGTCATTGCTGAAGAATAATGATGTCTTTCGCCACAAGGACCTCTATCAAAGCGTTTGGTTAAAAACGTCGTACCCCTATTTGTGAGCTTGATGACTTTAGCAGGCGGAACACTTATTCCACATTGGCATGCCAGATCATGGCACACCATCTCCCAAGCACCGACATCGTAATCATCGTTTTGGGACGGAAACTTTGCAATCCATAAGCTGCCGTCAGCGTCCTTAACATTTGCTTTAGGGCGTGCTCCGCCAAGTGAAGATCCTGGCGCAAGCAGATCCTGTAAGCACTCATCAATATCTTCTTTCTTGTTTTCTATCGAATGAACGGCATTCTCAAGTCTTCTAAGTTCGGTAATGGGTGGTATGTCTGTTGAATATCCGGAACTTAAATAGATATCTTCATCATTTTTTATACGGATTCCACCAGTTCGGGTGAAATCACTGACACCAAGCAGATAATCACTCGGCAACAATGTTCGATTTTTTCTGTTACTAATTGCAGCATCTCTAAGTTCTTTTCTATCAAGCAGCCGCCTTCCCCATCTGTCCGGAGAAATGTCCTCTAAAAAACCAAACACCTTCTTCGTTTTGGGATACTGACGACCGGTAATAGGTTCTAAATCAGGATCAATCTGATAGTGGTTATTAAGAAGCCACGCTCTATCATATTGAAAAGAAAAGACTTCTTCTCCACGGATCCTATCAATAAAGCATCTTCCGATTACAGGATCCCCTTTCATCCAACCGGCACAAACTATAAAATAATCATTCATTTTCTCTTTCTCCTGTCAAGCTCAGCATCTTGCAGCAAACGTCCATACTCATCGTCCCTGGCAATTAACAACAGATCATCTAACATCCCAATTGCATTAAGAACTCTTGTATATGCTCCTATCGAGACCGTCGGATCACCCTTTTCAATCTTCCAGACAGTTGCCCTGCTTAATCCGGAACGGTTAACTACTGTCTCAACTGATATTTTTCTTCTTAATCTGGCAAGGCGGATCTGCTCGCCCATAAGAGAGAGAGTTCTTATCATATTTGGATATACAATAACGTGTTTTCTATTATTCATACGTTTCTCCGTTTATTATTATGAATACTTTATTCTGTTGTGTTTATAATAATATACAATATAAATAATGGCAATAAAAAAGACTCGCAGAAGCAAACGATTGCATCTCAAATGATGATTTCATCGTTTGAGACACAATAAAAAGCTCCTACGAGTCAAATTTCTTTATTTAGATAGTAACATCTGGATTCAGGCTTATTTCGGGTGTAGGATCCGGTTCATCCTTCAGGATAATAGCAAGCACTTTACGCTGCTTCCTTAGTTTTTCTAAAGCTGCATTTGTATCATCAAGCTGTTTTTGTGCTGTAATCTGTTCTTCCGGTTTCTTCAGAATCTTTGCAGCTCGGACTTTATTTCGCGCCTCTTTCTGAGACAGTTCAAGCTTCTCAATACCTTTTTGAAGCTCCAGATCTTGATTAACTGCTTCTTCCCTATTAGTTATACCCTGTTCTTTTAATGAGCTGACGATCCTAATTGAGCGCCAGATAGCATCGTAATTCTTCTGCTGTTCTCGAGTTAGGTATTCTCTCTTAGCTTTGTAATCATTCAAGTTTATGCCGAAGTTTTTAAGCATAAACATAAAGTATTTATATTGATAGGTATCTTTCCAATGAGACTGGATCCGCTGATAGCGGTTTTCATACATATAAAGCTCTCGTGCCGACAGGTCTTCAAGCGAACCTTCTTCCGGCGGCAGTATTGTATCGTGAGCTAATCTGTATAGCAGCTTGCTGTTAGAGTATTCTTCTCCCAGACGGATGAATCTCATAGGCCGCTTCCAATCCTTGTGCTGCACCGTCCAATACTGTTTTCCATCCTCAATGTTGATATAGTATCCTTTTCTAGCCATGTATTCCGCAAATTCGTTCATATTGCTACAGATTACAAGCCCCTGATCTATATCTATCTTAGCTGCAAGCTGTCTTCTTGATAAATGAGGTAATCCAGCCGGGTTTTGACCGCGATCTGTAATTACAGAAAGCCCATATCGCTTTATTATCTCGTCAGATACAGCTGAAATCTTCCTTTGATAGCAGCACGGATCCTTTTTCCCTTCGATACTCACAGAATTGATAATAAAGTGATTATGTATATGGTTTCGGTCGATATGCGTAGCTACTACAACCTGATATCCGGCATCTCCCCAGACTTCTTGTGCCAGTTCCAAGCCAATCAGGTGAGCCAGATCCGGATCGATCTCTCCCGGCATAAAGCTTTGAACACAATGATAACCGACAACACCGCCAAGTTTACCGTGCAGTTCCTTTTCCTTATTCATTTGGTTTAAAGCATCATCGCCGGAACAGTTAATCCCGGAAACAAGTCTTCTTTCTTCTGTTTTGAAGCTCTGCGAAACATATCCTAATGCTTTATTAAGATCCGCTATCTCAATATCAGATTTTCCGGTCATATCAGGTTCAACAAAGTTGTTTTCCTTGGCGATCCTGTCAGCAATGACGGTTTCGGTAGTCTTTTCATCGTTTTTTACGTAATTTACAGCAGCCCTCAGCGACGCGTGTAAGGCCCATATCTTCGTTATAGCCATTGTCAGACACCTCAGATGTTCTCGTATATCTTTTTCACTTGCTCGTCGATATCCTTTAGCAGTCGCTCTAATTCGGCTGTATCACAGATTCCCTCGGTTCGAGCCAGGTAAACCATTTGGTTAAGATTGTTTCCCATCTTTGATAATTGATACTTGACCGCCTTCAGCTCATCCAGATTGAAGTTCGGTATCCTCTTCTCATTTATGCAGGCCCGGATATATCCGCTCATGGTACCAGTGCCCGATTCTTCAACTAGTTCTGAAATTCTCTTGTACTCTTCTTCCGAGAGCCGGATCCAAAGTCTATGATTTTTCATTTTTACTCCTATTCTTGGAGCCAGTTTTGGTTTGCCTATGGTGGCTAGGACCGCCATAGGGTATCCAAATGTCCATGTTAGATTTCGGTGGTGCCGATGTCAGATTCTTTCGTTCCGAGGTTTATAGCAAGCAGGGGAAATTGTGCGGACAAATTTCCCGTCTTGTTAGGGGCAGACCCCTAAAACCCTGTTGCTAATCAAACATGTTTGATAGTTAATAAATAAAAATCCCCGGCCTGAGAGGTCGGGGAAAAATGAGTAGATTATATATCGGGTTCCTCATCCGGTTCGTTATCGACGGGAATATACTTGGCAGGATCTACCGTCCTTCTTGTTACCATATCAGTTATGACCGCTTGACTCACATCTTCACCGTTGGCAGCCATCTTTTCTATTCTGCGAGCCATTGTTTCTTCCGAGCCGAAAAACAAGGAAACTCTGTCGCCGGGCTTGAGGGTAACTTTATATCCGTGCCATATGAAATCGTCCATATTTTTGTGAACGAAATCAGCGGCGGCAATATATATATCTGCAGCCAAGCCGTACATTTTTCTGACTGCTTCGGGGCCTTCTTCCAGCGTTTTGACCGTTCCGATGCTTATCGGTGTGCGGTCATAGTCCTCGTTTGGTCCTTTATAATTACCTTTTATATATACGTCGGTATATACACCTTCACTACCGCCGTACTCGGTCGTAGTAAAGATATCAAACTCGTCATATTTTAATAGGAGCCTTGATGCTTCGTCGTATGAGTGGTTACACGCTATCGCATAATCAACCCAGTCAGGAGTACCGACTTGATTCATAATCTTTTCAAACAGCTCGGCGGCCGTATATGGTTTTGACCTTTCCATAATAGATTACCTCTTATATATCAACGTCGTCCTCAACTTCATTTTCGGCAGCTGTCATAACAAAGGCGACTGCTATTGTGTCTTTTGCGTTGACAGTATCAGCTATGGCTGGCAATTCTGTCTTATCTCTATCCGATTCAAGAATATACGGTTCAACAAGACCTTTCCTTACGTCTTTACAGTGTTTCTGCCACTCGTCAATGAAATCGGAAGCCTCTTTATTTCTCAACGGTGTGTTATGAGCCTCGTATTTCTGTCTAACCGTTGACAGATCCGGAGATAGTTCAATTGTTACAAAAGAACGGTTGGGGACTGTCTTACGACGCATAACGAAAATCAGCGAAGTTCCATTAGCAATTCTCGATGAGTACGATGCAACGCAGTTGTGCTGCTGTTTTGCCTCGTCTAATAAGTCATCGTAATTTTTAATGCCACGTATTATGTATCTGTCATTTTCATAATTGTATTGCTGTAGTTTCTTACATCCCTCAGCCATCTTCTTCGCTTCTATCTCATTGCGTTTTTCACGGACAAGCCTTGCTGCGACATCATGTTCACGCTTAAGGCTGTCACCGTCGATTTTAGGTTCCATATCCAGAAGACGACAGGAGCCTAAATAGTCACTGATGAGCTGAAGCGCCTCTTCCGCTTCAATGGCCTCATACTGATCCACACGGTTTAAATAGTTTACGAGAGAACGAAACGAAAAGACGTGTTTATCGTGATATTGTTGTTTGAGGATATGTTGTATGTTTGCAAGCTCCCTATCGTTATAGTGATTGTCGTAGATGACTTGGATTTCGTCCGGAGAGCTTTTGGAGAACTTTTCAAGTTTCCTTATCCTATCCCAAGTCAAAAGGTTTCTTTCCTCTTTCAATATCTTGCATACTTCTTTAGTCGTTTTGAAAATATTTTGAAGTTTGCCGGGATTCCTATCAAATTTAATCAAACGGTTAAAGGCTGTAACGGCATCACTTTCAAAGGTATCAGGATAATAGTTTAATTGTCCGACAAACTTATAGCCGGCCTTTTCAAGCAGCTCGATCTGAGGACACATCATAAGCAGTTCTTTAGAAAAGGGTGTGTTATCAGCCTTATAATACTTATATGTATAGGGCATTGTTTCCTTGAATATCTCTTCCCTGACCGCCTCAGTCTGCAAGAATATCGGTTTATCAACAGGAAGGCTAGTCAGTAGTCTCCACTTACCTTCCCAGATAAACTTGATGTCCCACTGATAAGGTCGGTCCATGTTTGCGCTGCTACCACGATACTCGACAGAACAAGCGCGGCTCCAACAGTTCCCTTGCTTATCAAAATATATAACGGGGTGTTTTTCTTTTGAGTTTTCCCATCGAGAATTAATGGTTACTACTGAATAATTATTGCTATTTTTTAGTTCTGAATCTATGCGGTCTATTCTTCTAGCGCCCCTGATGTCAACCGAATAAAATCCTGAACGATGATAATAGCCTTCTCCGATATTTAGAAGACATTGATTTGTTCCCATCAGTTGAGTCAGGTCATAAAGGCTTTCAAGTGTATCAAACCGTTCTAATTCTTCTTTGGATAGAACGGGTTTAGCGGGTGCAACTGCCTTTTTCGGTGCAACAGCAGGCACCGTCGGAGCAGACATTGTAGTTTCTACAGGTATTTCTGGTTCGGTTTGTATTGCTTCAACAACTTTATCCAGATCAAACAATGATAACTGTTCCATATAAACTCCTTAAAATCCCATATCAACATCTTCGTCTGGATCGATGCCGTCAGTAAGTTGCTGCTGTCCGGGTGTCAGATAACCGAATTGTCCTGGCATAGTATCAGATATCTCAGCTACACTAATCAGTTTGCCCCCACAAGCTCTTTCCATTTCAGCTACGCCATTCATGGCATCTTCTAATGAGTTAGCTCCGAAAAATGACTTAAAACCATTATCAAAAGTACATATAAAACGCTTAAGACTATTACTTGACATAATGATCTTCCTTTCGTCTAAAGATTTTCCCTGTCGAGAAACCATACACAAACAACCGGATCTTCATCGTTATCAAAGAAGCTCCAGTAATCACCGTTGTCAACAAAGATGAAGTGTCCTAATACGCAGACCGCAGCAGCACCTTTATAATCATTAAGAAAACGCGCCAGCGTTATACGGTCTTTACGCTGATAATACTTCTTTTTCTTAACCTTCAGGAATTGTCTGATATACGCATCTTCATTTGAAAGCGGAAGATAGCCGTTATCCTTAATGCCTTTTGGCATATCCATCGAAAATGGATTACCGGTCAGATATTCGTATGCCGTTCCAGTTCCTACAACAGAACACGGAAAGTTATGATATTTCGGGTTAGGTTCATGTCTCATATGTGCCTCATCATATATTTATATATCCGGTTCTTCGTCCTGTTCTACTAACGAAGGATCCGGTTCATACATATAATCCTTGTCGTTAAATACCCTTACTTTTCGCAGTTCGCTATTATAACGATGGAAATCATTACCGGAGTATTCAGCCTCGTATAGTGTTATCTTCTTGGTTTCAACATCCATCTGAAGACGGTATATTGTCTTGTTATCCCTTACCCATTCCCATATGGTCTCATCATCGGTGCCATACCATTCATCTGTATTGATCTGTTCTGCATTGTCAACCATACAGTTGAGATAGCAACGGTTTATTCTGTTATAGATCTGTTTATCGGTCATACCTATCTCCTCTCATAAATAAACCCCGGTTATTGCCGGGGCTTTAGTTCGTTACTTTTGCTTTCAATAAGGATCAGGCGTATCCTCGTGTTCTTCGTCCTCTGCCTGATGCATCTGTTGAACACAGTTTTCAATATTAAGACAATTGTTAAGTAACTTTTGCCGTTGCAGAACAAATCTGATGGCATCTTCATAAATTGGATATGATTTTAATCCTTCGGTTGCTTTTCGCAGCAGCTCTTCTGTTAGCTGAGGCAGTGAACAGTCTATTTTTCGACTATTGATCAAATCGCACAAGTCAGTAATAAGGCGATCTGCAAAAGCTTCTGTTTTCGTATCCACGTCAATGCTGTCTCCGAACACCGATTGATTAAAATCAAAATTAGGTGCGAGAGAGACAAAAGAACCTGTCTCTATATCTCTTAAGATACCGAAATTCTTGCTGTGCCTATCCTGATTACAGCATATAGCATCAGCATACAGTAATTTAATATAGTCAAAAGCAGCTTTCGGACCAAAATACTTATTTATAGTGTCATAGACATAATCGTATTCAGCATACCGATCACCGATGATACCTTTCATATCTTCGAAGTTAAAACCTGACGCGAAATTGACCGATCTGACTCCGGATGAAGTAGCTTCATAGATAACCGTTTCTATCCCGAGAGCTTTTGAAACAGTAGCCGTAAAAAGCTCATTAAATTGCTCAACGGTATTAGAGCGTTTATAAAGATACCATTTATCGTTTTCAAGCTTCCAGCCTTTTTCAAGGCATCCCGATACGGTAAACTGGGGCGACTTGATATCTTCCGGCTTATGATTCAGATCCGAAGCAGCTCCGCTAAGCGCCAACTGGAATAACTGATCCGTCTTAAAACGAACATCTTCATAAGTCAGTTTATCGTTTTCTTCGGTCTTTACCCAATATTTATCGGTAATAGTAGCTCCATAAAAGTGTAAAGCAATCTCGGCATCAGACTTGGCATTCAGATTAGAAACTCTTCGCAAAGAACGTGAATGGCCTCTTGTTGTATCAAAAGCTCTATCTTCAAGCCAAGCTTCGATGTTGGAGATGTTCTTTAAGAAAAATGGGCATCTCTGTTCATCAATGACTGTTACCATGTCGTTCTCTATTGAAGCAACAACACGGTCTCCGGACATAACATAACCTTTCGGTACTAATGCCATATTAACATCTCCTTCCCTTGATTTTTTTGATATTATATCATGCTGGCAAATCCACCTATATGATGATTGCTGGATAGCAGCTTTCAATCGTCATTTGATATTCTGATTCGTCATCAGAGTCCGCTTCGATCAGTTTGATGCCGCGTACCTCAAAGATATTATCATCGTTCTTTTCAGCCACGGCTGCTTCTTTAGCAATTTCAAAAGACCGTTTTGCTTTGCGAAGATCTGAAAATGAATAGTGACGGACAGTCTCTATATTAGCACTTTCCGCATATTCCTTAACTTCTTCAGAAGACATAGAGCTATTAGTATTTAGCTCGAAATCATATATTTCAACGTAATAAACCATATAATCTCCTTCACTTAAATGTCCGGACCAGACTCTATACTGTCAGATAGTTCTTTAGCTACAGTACTCATATCATTCATAAGTCCTGTATAGTTTTTGACACCAGATCCACCTTCTTGCTTTATGTCATTAGTGAATGAACATGAAACATCCTCATCGCGATTTAAGAGTTCCTGCATCTTCTCTGGAATGATTACAACATTATCCTTAATAATATCGATAATCTCTTCCGGTTCGTTGTATTTATGATTAGCAATATCCAATACCAAGATATATGCTTTTGTATCGAAATCTTCTTTAAAAGCAAATCCGTGTTCATACAGAAATGCTTGACATACACCTAGCCCAGTCCGCTTATTACCGTCGTAGAATATCTGATAATTTGCGAAATCGAACAGATATTTAGCTGCCTTATCAAATACTGTCGGATATAAAACCTCTCCAAAGTATTCCTGATATGGAGCTGAAACAACAGATTCAAGAAGGTTATTATCACGAATACCAAGTTGACCACCATAAAGCTCGATCATTTGATCATGTATCTGACAGATCTGTTCTTTTTCAAATCTATACTCAATACTGTTTTCTAATGCCAATGCTTGTAAAGCGCTATTAATCGGATTATTACTATCATTCTTCATACTTAATCTACCTAATTCTTAGTGATTGATTCTACTATTCAATATCTCATCCAGAGTGGCAGGAGCATAATCATAGAAGCCGCACCAGCAGTTAAAGAGCTTGCCCTGATACGAGAACATATTCTTTTCACACTTGTCCTTGTAAACTGCAACAGCCTCTTTGAGAGCCTTGAACTCTATTGTGTTGTGAACATGTCCGTATAGCATCAGCGCGAACTGGCTACTATCATGCTTGTAGCACATCATAGGATAATGACTCATTATCACATGATATTCACCGTCATGTATCTCCTTAAATGAACTTACTTCAACAAACATCCGACTAACATCACCCGGTATCTGCTTAAGATCATGATTGCCCTTTATCAGGAACTTCTTACCATGCAGCCGTGACAGTATCCGACGCCAGTCATCCACATCGCCAAAGCAGAAATCACCGAGTATGTACACTTCGTCACAATGGCGGACCTTCTTATTCCACAGATATATCATGTCTTCTTCCATGGATGTCATATCAAACCACGGCCGGCCATCAAAACTAAGTATGTTCTTATGACCAAAATGTGTATCGGCTATGTAGTATTTCTTTATATTGTTTTCTTCGTTTTCCATATTAATCTCCAAGTTCAACAACACGATTGAAGAGTAAGTGATATTTACCGAGATCCGAGTCTTCGTGATAGTGACCGAAATACCACCCTTTAAAATCGACTGTCTGCGCAAGAGTATCCAAAAACGAGGTCAACCCGTTCTGAAAGCGCATCTCAACGCCCGGCATATTTTGAGCACAAAGCATAGCTTCCGGTGCACAATGTGTCAGCACATAATCCACCTTGCCGCCGTGCTTCGCAAGATTAGCGGCAGCTTCTTCACACTCTTCGGTTGACGGCAATTCTCTTGACCACCAGGAAATGCCGGGTTTGCGGTATTCTTTATCCGAAGACTCAGCTCCGCCCATGGTAAACAGCGTCTTTCCGCACAGTTCAAATACCTGTCCGCGCATTAAGTGATAAACAGAATCCGCTACTTTATGAACCTTTCCGCCGTTCCACACAGCAACTGGCAGAGCATCTAAAGCATCATGGTTTTCATGGTTGCCGTCGATAAAGAGTGTTGTAAAGTTTCGTTTGCAATAATTGCTTAAAAGATACTTATCCGTTTTATCAAGTGACCATACAGCACCAAAATCACCGAGGACTACAATATAGTCGTCCTTATTCAGTTCTTTTTGTTCCGGGAAGCTCTTAGTATTGAGCTTTGACCAATCATGATCCCCGTGCGTATCTCCTGTTAAAAACAAACGGCACATTGAATAGTTTTCTTACTCAGACTTATTGGATTCGTACTCTTTTCTTGCTTCTTCTGCCTTTTCAGTGTTACCAGCCAGATAGTTATACGAAATCGGCATAGAAGTAAAAAGCTTCTTTAATTCCTCGTTGTTCAGTTCTGTATGTCTGTACTTCTTTTCCATTTTCATTATTTCCTTTCATTTATTGTTTTCTGAAGCTGTCATCGAAAAAGGCAATCCCCTTTCCTTTACTGTTCTTTTAAGGAACATCCTAACAGCTGTTGACATATCTATTCCAAGATCTTCAAATATCTCCGTTGCTTCTTGTCTAAGATCGTCATCTACTCGTACTTGTATTACTGAGGTTGCCATATAGCGACTCCTTTCTGTTTGTAATACAATTATAATACATTGTATTACACTTTGCAAGGAGTATTTGTTTATTTTGAACTCAATGACACCCACCGAAGTTCCGATGAGTGCTATCAACTCAAACCAGTTCAGTATTTCTGGAATTAGTTATCGAGGATCGCTTCTTCGATATCACAAGATATTAGGAATTCGTTCCACATGCCTCTTCCATCAGAAGAGAAAACATTATTATTACGATACTCGCCGAGGAACTTGGCTTTCTCACAGCTGTATGTAACATCAAAAGTAATAACGTGATTATCTAAAATCCTCTTATATTTACTTTGCCGATACTTACATAATTCTTTCTTGAACAAAATGTTGTGTTCAGGACCATATCTCTCTACAAGAAGATCATTAAGATGCTCGATGAATTCTTTGTAATTATGAAAACCGGTTCTTTTAAAGTTTTCCTTCTCCGTAAGCGTATAACCACTCATAAGCTTTCTCCTTTCGTTTATTTCAGCCCTGTAAGTAATCCCATAATTCTTCGTTATTAGAACTGGGATTGTAAATCACATGAACATGCGGATAGTTCATGTGAAAACCATCATTATTCATTTGGTGGAAGTGAGTCGCAAAAGCGACAACTTTTCCGCAGTCCTTTGAGAAACCGTATAAGGCCTTCTTTACTTCTTCAAACTCCTTATGCCAATCAGGATCAGGATCGCTTTCATCAACTACACCAATATAGATAATGCACATCCTTAGTTTGTTGGCATCGGAATTGATATCTATACCGGGACCGGCTCTTAACTGCTTATTGAAACTGTTCAGGGCTGCTTTTCTGACAAGCACATCGCTCATGTCATAGTTATTCTGATCAAATACAGTAGGTGTACCATTATCTAAGACCTCAATCACCATATCTTCAAAATCAACATGACGAGCAATGTGTTTACTTGTTGTAGCAAACATATAGGCTTCAAAATACGTTCCACACTTACCATTAAAGGGCTGCTCATCGCAAAATTTAATCATAAAAATCTCCCTTCACATCTCTTTATATCGATTAGTACCCTTGGAAGTGGTCCTGGCAGCTGCGTTCTACTTGGATTTCGGATAATTAAGCTCGATAAACGCATATATATGCTTTTTGTTCGGACTGAGACCAACCTTTCGATGCACACGACATACCGAAGTCCTTAAGGGTTTATTTCTTCCAACCCAGGTGTTACCTTCAATTGTTGTTACAATACCGGTACTTGGATCATAAGACTCCACTATACCTATATGATCTCGATATTTATCGCCATCGGCCCATTCGAATACGATAAGCCATCCGGGCTGAGGTGTAACGCCTAGGTTTTCCTTGCTTTTGCCCTCAACGACATGTATCGTTGCTACCTTCGGATGATTCTTGTAATACTTGTATGCAGTGGTTACACCGCCGGCCCCTGAAGTAAGATTGCTGTATCCTGACTTGTTCAATACATACTCTACGAAGTTCTGGCACCAAGCCGTTCCAGGAGCAGCACCGCGCCAATTGTTATATTTACTCCCGTGATTGCCTATCTCTCCTGCGGCAAACTCAGCTACAGCCTGACCATCACTTATAGAACTGTCATTTTCAGTATTAGGGATTGAACAAATTAACAAGATACCGATTATTGCTACCAACAAAATGGATACACAAGTATATATGAGTCCTGCAATCCAATTGATGCGCCATAGAAACTTGCCAAGAGCTTTCCATGTCTTAAATCCCTTGTAACTATATGTTTTAACTTGATTACCTATCTCATTTAGCGCATCATTCGACTCGTCGGTATAGCCATCTTCCCTATCCTGTATTTTTTTATAACGCTGATAATTCTTTTTCGCAGAATAATTCTGTATTTTTAGTGTCTCCGGTGTTGCGGAATCAACAATTTCCAAAGAAGAATTCACGTAACTAACAATACCGCCAACCTTACTGGAAGCATTATTAGAATTATCAGCTTTTAGATTGTAGGCTTTTTTATCGTAATCTGCTTGTCGATAGTTGTTTCTTTTAGTAGTTTGCCGTAAACGAGCACTCTTATTCCTGATAAATTCATCAGCACTTTTCTCATATTCGTTTATATACTCGGCATTTCTTTTATAAACAAGATCTTCTGTCGAGTACGTTTCTATCTCTCGCATATGAAGCTGGCTTTCCTGAATATTGTAATACTCACGGAGATAGTCATCTTGGTAATCATATCTATTCTTACGTTCATTAACATACTTAGTCTTTTGAAACTCAGGATTAGCCGAGTTATTTCTTTTATTTGAGCGATTTTGAGCCTTTTTGCCGTAATAACTCATAAGCTACTCCTTTCATTCAAATATTGGCATATTAAAAGGCACCGCAGAAGCGATGCCTTTATTGATTCGCAAACGAGAGTTTATGCGATTTCTTTTTTATATAAGTATCGCATTATTCAACTATTCTTTGGTAAATACCTGTTCCATTCCGCTATATTGAACAGTCAATTTATTACCATTAACAGTTGCTTTAACACGAATACCGCCCGTCCAATAATTACTGAATTCAAGATAATAACATTTATCATCGTCAGCCCAATGATATGTGCCCTCAACAAAACTGGAACTAGAATCGCTATACGTCTTGAAGTCTTCATCCGAAGTGAACTCTATAACAGAACCGTCTTCACTTTTATATTTGCCAGACAACTTATGCCCGCATGCAGTAAATATTAAGCAAGACAATACGGTTACTACCATGATGCATATTACTTTTTTTGATAACGATTTAGCTTTAATCATTTGGTTTCTCCTTTGATTTCTTATCGTTTAGAGGTTTATTCATCCATTCTGGAAAGAAGGTTGCAATAGAACGGGCGTCAAGGAACCTGGCAAATCTGAATAGATCATCTTTGGTCAATGGCCTATCCAACTTCTTCTCAATAAGTTTACCACATTCGGATAAAAGTTCGTTATAGGCTCTTTTTTCGTCAGAATGCTCTGTTCGCTGTCTTACAAGCAGTTCTTCTAACTTTTGCTGTTCAGTTGCAACTTTAGCCCGTTGTACCTCGACCAGTTCTGATAAAGTTCGGTTTTCTGGCATCATAATCACCTATCCTTTTTGGTAAAACCCCGCCTAGTGACGGGGTTTACATTAATCAGAATTAATAATTGAATAAAGATAAGAATCGTGAGGAATCTCACTTTCAAATGGTATTATCGTTGTCCCATACTTTATAAGGCCGGTTGAACGACGAAGTTTTTCATTACCGACTGCGATACCGGAGATATAGGTAAGAAGCTGCTGCGGTATGAATAGTACACGCGACAAATCTTCAACAATCTCCATTCTTCCGCATTTCAGGATTTTAAGATATTCGCTGTTATGAGCTATCAGCTGTCCGTTATTGCTGTTAAGAACCTCTACAATGTTCTGCGTTATTCCAGTCGAGAAACAGTGCATCGCACGGCCCATTTTCCAAAGATCCATAACCATCGTTTCTGCTTCAGTATTAAGAAACTTATGGAACTCATCTATGTATACATATGTATATATGCCCTGCGCACGGTTACGAGCTACACGGTTGATAACCTGGTCAAGCATTATCATAAGACCAAGTGTCTTAAAACTGTCATCCAGACGGTGCATATCAAAAACAATAAAACCGTGATCGTCACCTATATTCGTCTGCTGGCTGAAAACGTCAAGTGAACCGGCGGCATATGTTTCGATAGCAAGAGCTATCTGCTTTGCCTGCTCACCGTCTTTTTCCTCGTTTAACAGTTCGTTATACAATTCCTTTAATGTCGGCTGCTCTTTTAGCTGACCGCTCATATATCGTTTATATAGCCTTGTGGCACAACGGTCGATTATAGAGTTAAGTGCTGTCTTATTGACTTCACCTTCTGCCATAATCTGAACGACGGTTTGTAAAAAAGATACTTTTGCCTTAATTGGCGAAGAGTTTGAGTCATTAATAGCACCATATTTTTCCGATATCTCCATCAGATTAATATGATCAGGCGAAGAAACAGATATGTCAACGGCTACACCGCCAAGAGCATCAGCCAGGATAGAATATTCCCCCTTCGGATCCAAAATGATGATATCGGAATCCGGTTCTTTTATCCTTCGCTGGCATATGTCCGTTTTAGCCTGGACACTCTTTCCCGAACCGGAGTCACCAAATATAAGGCCATTTCCATTAGGAAGGTTATTTCTGTTAATCGAATTGACCTTTTTGGTAATGGGGTTTCTACCTTCCCAAAGAGCTTTCGGTCCATAAGACCTTACGACCTGAGCCGATATAGGAACAAAAGCCGCAATACTATAAGTAGTAAATAACCGGTTTACCTCTATAGGATTGTTAATTCCATAAGGCAGACAAGAGAATAAGCCTTGCGACTGCTGGTGGTAGAGTGTGTTAAATACTACAGATTTTTCAGATGCGTTCTGAGTAAATATCTTGGTATAGGTATCAAGTGTCTTCTTGTCTTTTGCAGTTATCGTTACAAGGATAGTCGCTAAGAACAATCGCTGATCATGTTCATTTATATCTGTATATAAACTGGTACACGCACGGCTTTCCTCAACAAGCTCCGGCGGTGCATATGAAGAAATATCACCGGAACGAGTCTTTCCCTGTCTATATTTAGACAACTTCGTCTCAGCATTAGCAACGGCTCTGTTTACCTTATTTTGAGCTTCAGGAGCTGTTAAGCTCTTCATTTCGATAGAAATGCAGCTCAATTCAGGTATGTTATTCAACATAGTTCTGAAAAACTTATCATCAAGCGTCGTTCCTATATTTTGCAGATAAAATGACCGATATAAGCAGCTTCCAGTTTCAATATGATCCTGATGGATATGCCACATATCCGGGCAGCAATAGTTCTTGATATCACCGCCTTTAAGATCTTTGACCGAATTGTAGTTAAAGACTTGACCATTATTCTGATTATTCAAAAAGTGATACAGAGAGATTCTATCCCTGAGATCCAGTCTCATAATCATAGAACCGATTGTTGAAAACTTTCCGTACAGATTGTTCGTAAGAGTTTCAAAGTACGCTTCAGCGTCCGCTTTTGACCTTTGGAAGCTCGTTACCGTAAGATACAGACGGGTTACTGTCTGGTCGTGGCTAGCGATACAATCAAAGATTTGTTCGTTAATACTGTCCGACAGCTTTTGGTTAGGTGCAAAGTCGGGCAGCTTCATTTTGTCGTAAACATCTTCTTGCGTACAATTGTGTGTGATAACAGATATCTTATATGTCGAATTGTCTGTAAACGAAGCTATAATCTGCTCATATTGAGAAAGAGTTATAGATTTATCACCATCAGAAAGCACCGAATAATCGACATCTGAAAATTCATATACCATTGAATAACGGTTTCCTACAGAAGCCATACCATTATCGTAAAATGTTTCAAGCGGAATAAAATCCTGAACAGATCTAGGCACATTGAATTTTCTTTTGGATAAATATGAGACAAGAAAATTGTCTTTCTTTCTCGGCTTTAACATATCGCTACCTTCCACAATTGATTTTTTCGGGCTGAAAATATAGAGCAGAATAAGTCTGATGATCTTTTCTGTTGGAAGACTATATAAAGGAACATCGTCAAGATAGAAAAGAGCTATCGGGAAACATGTTACGATTATAAGTACGAGCTGCGATTCCATTAAAAGATAGTCATACAGACCAAGCGTGATTGCTACACATATAGAAAGGATAAGCGCCGTACATACTATTGCTCTTGGGGTATAGCCCTTAAAGGTCATCCGATATTTAGAAATATCCTTATTTATATTTAGTTCCATAACAATGTCCTTTACAGTAATTCGTCAGCAAGTTTTTCTGCTGCGCTGAGCAGTGTTACAAGTAAAATACAGAAGAAGATCTGAGAAATCATATATGCAGCATAGTTTCTAACTAGACTTGAACCATCGTTTGAGCCAACAAGTGCGCTTATAAAATCTGGTATTATTGCTTTACCCATTCCTATAAACTTATCATATAGGATAAGGATTAAGGCCATTATCAGCCCTTCAGCACCTAGCTTGACAAGAAAAAAGAGGAACTTCTTTGCCTGCTGTTCTGTCATAGGGCTTGCGTAGAGAGCAAGTCCAATCGGCGCAATAATTATTGCAATTATGACCTTAAAGTAGCGCCCGTACACCTTAAAAAAAACAATAAAAGCGCAGACCGCAATAATCAACAAGTATATAAGGCCAAGCATTTCTATTATTCCAAGCTGTAAAGGTTCAGTTGCCCAGTCAAGAAGGTTTTGCCAGAATGTATTATTTTGAGATGACGGCAATACCGATGTAGCATCAGGATTCACTAAGCCAAAGCCCTTAGTACCGTCGCCTATTCCTAACCCGTTAATGGCGGAAGTAAAGACATCCATTATGGTTGAAGCTATAAACAGATATGCTCTTATCAAACCAGCACAAATAAAGAAGCGGAGCATAAGAGAGATTACGCCATAGGGCTGCCCTTTCTCGGAGATTATATGACCGCCCTCGCGCAATACACCAACAACAAATACTAATATTAGTAAACCTGTTGCTACTGCTATTATTACAGACTCAACCCTTCCGGATAAAACCTGAGAAAGCAGCGTTGTCTTACCGGAACCCCATTTCATCGGGTTTATTCTTAGTGTCTTGTAGCAGTATTGAAGTACCGTATTCCACAAGTTAAAAGCTAACTTTATGAAATTCATCGCGGTAGATTCGGATGTTGGCGAAAAATCGATAAACATAGGATACTCCAATTAAAGCTTAAATATTGCCATTACCGTTCCGAAAGCAGACATAAGAATACCGACAACAACACCGGTAACACCCTGGTCAACGGCACGGTCGTCACCGTTCTTATAACCTTTAAGGGCTTTTAAGAGATTGATTGCTACAACAATTCCGCCGACTGCGCCAACAATTCCGTAGATCAGCTTCTTTGCAGTATCAATCTTACCTTCAATCTCAGCAGTCGGATCCTTGTCAGCAGCCAGACAATTAAACGCAGTGCATCCTACTGTAATTGCCGCACATGTTGCGCTAACCTTAATTCTGTTAAGTGTTTTCTTTACGTCTTTCATAATCATTGCTCCTTTGAATATGGTATTTTGTATCAAAAAAGCCGTCATATGACGGCTCCTGAACGATTTGAATTGTCTTTAACGGCCTGTTCATAGCTTGAAATAACCGTAAAGGCTCATAAATTGTGTTATCCGGTTTTCTTTTCCTCAGCCGGTTCATTCTTCGATTCGGGCAGTTTTGTTTCCATAACAACTCTTTCCGAATTTCTTATAGTCTTACGGTCACGCACATAGTACGGTATTCCGCTGCCATCTCTCGGTATAGCCGTCAGTTTAAGGTTCGGGTGCCTTAAAAACGGATACTTAGTATCGTATATAGCAGGCTCGCCTCGAAATTTTACGATGCAATGATTTTTATCCATCGCCATAAGTTCGTCCGGTGTCGCCAGTTCACGACCAACCTTTGAAGTACTTGCCGACCGGTTCATCTTATTCACTACTTCGACAGTCTCTTTACCGAGCTGTTCACTGAAGAATTTGCAAGTTTCCGGTTCCTGAGAACCTAGAAATACCCACGAATCGACCTGTCCGAAGATTGATGACCAGCCTTCACCGAGACATTTCATTGTCTTAAGTCTTGCAATATCCTGGAATATCGGGAACAGACCGATATTTCTAGAACGGCAGCCAGATAGTATCGTCAGATAGTTGTTTGGTTGCGGAAAGCTCGTAAATTCGTCTTGTAACATTGTTACCGGCACTTTGCAGCCGTTACCGTGTTCCTCTATATCTGCTACTTCATACAATGATTTATAAAGGAACATATAACCCATCGATACTATGAAGTTATACGAGTCATTAGAGTCTGGTACCTTCATAAAGAGAATCTGGTTTTCTCTTCCGAGTTCGTGAAGCTTCAAATCATCAGTACTCATAAGCCTTTCGACTTTAGGCTGCAACAACATCTGCATCTTAGCAGCCAGAGTCGTTTCGATGTTTGACAAGGTCTTGTCTTTTGCTTTGGCAAACATCTGATAATAGGTCATAGGCATATTATTCGTACCATGCTTTTGAGCATAGTCATCAAATAGCCAGGCTAAACCTGTCTTTTTTACACCGCCTCTGGATATCTCATAAGAGTTAAGATTAACAAGATGCATTGCCATTGACAGCGTCCTATCTTCCGGCCTGGCATCGTACCACAATAGATAGCATACAGCTGCTATTTCAAGCATGTTTGCATCATCCCAAAACGGATCCTTACTCGCCCCCGCCTTTTCAGTATCAAGGCCTTTGAAACAAAATGAAATCATTGAAGGAATATCCGTATCTTGCGTGACATACGCAAACGGATTAAATCTGTCCGAGTTATCCATGTCTATAAGGTCAAGTATCTTAACCTTGTATCCGGCATTTTCGCAAAATCCGGCCATTCGTTCAGTAACTTCGCCTTTAGGATCGCAGACGATCATCGAGCCGCCAGCCTGCATGATATTCGTATATACCAACGAGGTCGTTTTGGACGAACCGGCAGAACCGACCGCAATAGAGTTAGCGTTCATATGAGATGTTCGGACATTAGTATCAAAACATACGTGTTCCGACATTATTCTGTTCGTTGAAGTTACTGCTTTGAGATTAGGATCCGCCAAAGGAGAATTGCGAGGTATCAGCCGAGTCTTCAGATGCTTTAAAGCATTCTGATAGTCTGCGTTCTCTTTGACTGCATACTTTCTTATGTAATCCTGCCATTTGCCCCATTTTGCAGAACCATATTCTGCCATATACCTTTTGTTATCAGGCTCATACATAAACTTGACTACTAAAATATATATAATGAAACACAGCATAATACATCCGCTTGTATATTCATTTATTGTCGGATGTAGAATGCCGTCAAGCCAATTTATCTTATCAAAGTTCTCAATAAGATTATCTATTGGGAAATACTTTGCTATATATATGCCTAAAAGGAACGGAAACGGAAGAAAAATAGCAACCTTTCTGAAAAACTGCAGTCGTGTTTCTCTTGGCCTTCCGGCTATTGCCATTGACTTGTCCCCCTATTATGCTTTTCTATTCAATTTATTAAACTCTCCACGCAGGATAGTATATTGAGCATCCCTTTTAACAACCAGTTCAGGGCTTTCAAGTTCCGCTGCTTTTAAGGCTAAATAAGCGACAGCTTTAACTCTATCCAGCGGATTATTCGGATTGCAGTCGTAATGATAGAAGCTCAAAAGCTCATCAAGAGTCCTGCTGCTCCATTTTCCGATACCGGCATCATAATCGCCTATTACCATAGACCAGTCATGTGCGATATCGCATATAAATGTCGCGTATGGAAAGTTGATACCGTTTTGTTTAAGCTTTTTAAGCTTACTATCAAGCTCATAACCGCAAATTCCGACAAAACTGTTTACGGCAAGCTCCAGGTTAGACTGAAAGTTATCATCGCTACAACGGCCGCTAAATGCAATATCACCATTGCCGTCAGAAATAGTCAGTACCAAGCTTCCTTGATTTTCGGTCAGATCTACAACGGCATATTCGCTCGGTGAACAGATCTTAAGCATCTCACAGCATTTTACATTATTCATAAAGAGACCCCCTTTTTAATATTCAATATCTTCTGAACGTTGTATCTCGTTATCAAAGTCGTATATCTTATCCATCAGGTATTGATTTGTTTCTTTACATAGGCTGCCATTGTCTCGTATCAGACAAGAACAACACCAGTTATACGCATCAACAATATAATCACGGTCATTAAGTTTCGCTGGATCGCAGAATGCTGCAAGTTCTGCAGCGTTATTGATAACCAGTCTTTGTAATAGAAAGATTATCTCATCAGGATATCTTAGTTCGGTGTTCTCGGATTTAACCCAGTCTTCCACCCAATCCAGTTCTTTCATTTTACGAATAGCCATTAAAGGAACATTCTTTTCCAGAACCGGAAGAATATCGTTATTAAAATGACATCGGAAGTTAAGCCAGTCAAAACCGTATTTATCGTATAAAGCGGTCATAGGTCAACCTCGCCTTCTACAAAAGGGATATCCTTATCGAAATCCCTGATTATTTCATCTGCAAGGTTTTTCCCCGTCTGTTCTTTGTTTATCCTGGCACCCTTCCACGTCTTATGAGTGTCGTTGATACCATTTAGGAGTTTTAACCCTATCCCCGGTGGCGACCATAACACTAAATTGTGCGTGTAGTCATCAAGTAGTCTGTCTGTATGTCGGATTCCGCCGGGAACAACAGCTCCCTTATCAGATCCACAGGCACAGAATAGCCGATGATTTGCATCTAATTCTGGGAGATGCTGATCCAGCCACTCTTTCTTTTCGTCAAGCGCAAACTCGCTGTCAGTAAGGTATGCTGAAAGAACAAATACTTCAATGTCAGGATTATTCAGTATTATATGCCTTATCGCATCAACGACCGTCTGATACGGCTTTAGATTCTTAAAGTACCCTTCTTCATATAAGTCTTCCAACCTCTTTGTTGGATTAAATTCCGCTAATGTACCGTCCATATCAACAAAGAGCCGCTTTTTAGCGGCTCCGTCTATTTCCCTATCGTTGATATGCTCCATGAATAACATATCCGCATATGTTTCTGTTATATTTATTCTTTCTTCGTCCGTTTTACATTCTGAAAACTTTCTGTCAAAGGCCGGAACACCATCTAAAAGTGTAGTTCGTATATATTCATTTTCAGTAGTCTTGTTGATAGCTTCTTCTTTAGTGATCATGTCTGGCTCCTTTCTTGGGTATTGGAATAATCTGTAACATCCTTCGCAACAACAACATAACGGCCGTCGCCGTCGGGTATTGTGTATTCACACGTTACCAGTGTTAAAAGCTTAGAACCGTCTGCCGGTGTTGACACCGGCTTATGAATACTCCTTCTGATACTTTCTTCTATATAAAAATGCGAGCGTCCAGCTGCGCCGCCCCAGTCGGTGTAATACTCAAAGTGAAACTTAGGATCTTTGACGGATATTCTCATTACTGCAAATACCGCATAGATTCTATGCTCATACGGCGTGTCGTAATAAATAAACGGATGCTCTTTGAAGAAATCAGCCTTAATATACCGATTCAGCGTGCCGAACATATCTCCCCTGGCGCAGTTATGGCCGTAGATAATAACATTGTCAGAGTCATAGTTCTCGTAATATGGGATATATAAGCAGCCGTAATCGCTTTGCTTTCCCGTGTAGCTATGTTCGAGATAATAGTCCGGATCCTTCGAGTTAGCCATCATAACAGGATAGTTAATCAATGTTCCGTCTATTTTTAGCCAACCGCCGAAGTTAGAATATCCCTTCGCCATCTTTGCGTATTCAGGCAACACTTTTTTATCGCTATTCTCGATATCAGGTTCTGGTTCAGATTCAACGGTCGTTTCCGTGACTTCTCTTTGCAGCTTCTTATATTCGTTCATAGCCTCTTTATGAGCAGAGTCTATCCACAAGAGCCTAATTGCATAATAGACACCAAAGCCAATTGCGACAATGAATATCGCAAATAGAACATATTGAAGATATTTCTTTATTTGTTCCATTGTTTTCCTCTTTATTGGTATAATTGCTCGGGAGTGCTACCACAAACGGTAGGCGGTTGTCCTCTTAAATCCATGACTCGTTCATGGTGAAAGGGGGTGCGATATGGTTACATATTCAGAATTGTTCGCTTTCGGACTTCTAATCGTTGCCATTATCACGCTAGTCCTAAAGACTAAGCATAAATAAACCGCCCGTAGCCTGAACAACTTGGGCGGTTTTCAAACAAGTTACTGAGGCCAACCGTCTTCCGGTAGCACTCTTCTTGTTATTATTTTACTTAATTTATCCTGAAATGCAACTTTTTACTCCTCATTAACGACCGCAGAGCCGAAGCCCTACGGTCGCTGTCAAGAGTAAACCAATGTTAGATCTCGTTATCTCTTCTCTTCTTTTCAATGATGAACCATACAATTCCGGCAACAGTAGCCAAAATGACGGACTTGATAAGTCCTGCCGTATAGTCTGTAAATCCGGTACGATCACCGGTCTGCGGACTATCTTTGAGTGTTACCGTCTGATTCTTATCATTGATGTCTTCGTGTGCGGATACAAGCGTATTGTTTGTTACGGTTGTCGGGTTGCCATTAGCATCTGTTGTTGTCTCTTCAGAAATATCGAAGAGCTTCTCATATACAACAATTTCCTTAGATTTGCGTCCATTTTTGCCGCCTTTTCCAAGGTCGATAGCTGTGGCATCAAACTTAAACGTGACCTTAACAGTTCCATTACGCTTAGTAGGTGTAAATTCAGCCGATGCAACAACTGTATTTCCGTTTAACTTAAGCGGAGCTTTGGTTGTCTTATCGATCAGGATTCCTTCTACACGGTATTTCTTTCCGGGAGTAAGGTTTGTATAAGTTACCTCGTCAACGACAACAGCCTTATCAGTAGCCTTAAAGACCTTATTCTTGTTTGCGTCTGTCGCAGAAGTCTTGATACCTGGAACAAACACAGTCTGTTCTTCGTCGTTTATATCGGCATGAACCGCATAAACAACACCGTTATACTTCAAGTCTTCAAATACGACAATCGTTTCTCCCTGATACAGCTTTGCGTTAAATGTAAAAGGTATGTCAACCGTTCCTTCAGAACTTGGAGCAGTAAAAGTCTTGCTTGACTCAATGACTTTTCCGTCATCACCTTTTACATATTTACCTGAAGACTTAAGAACGAGCTTACCCGTAATGGTATATTCCTTTCCGGGAATAAGGTTCTTATAAGATACTGTATCTGTTATTGTTGCCGTCTCAGAATACTCAACTGTATTTCCGGCGGCAGCTGTCGCCTTTGTTTTCAGGTCAACATCATAGTTCTTGACCGTGTCGCTTATAACATCAGCTGAACCAAGGTCGATATCCTTATAGAAATAGCCGTTGCCATCATTCCAGCCTTCAGGAATACCGCGCTCTTCGACCTTGTCAGATATGATCTCTCTTACCTGATATTTGATTTCCGTACCGTCTGCACGGTTAGGAAGAAGAAGCAGGCTTTCTGTCTTTGAACCGGCAGTAGTTCTTCCGGGAATTACACCGTCCTTGGTATAAGTCCATTGAACCTTGCCTGATTCAAGAGATACACCATTTGCATAAACCTTTTCGTTTTCGTCAACGATGGTAAACTTGAATCCAGAAGGTTTCTTTGTAGAATCAGAAGTCTGAAGCTCCTTCATAAGACTATAAGGCTTATACGCAGGCTTATTTGTAACACTTTCACTCTGCTGTTTCAGCATTTCACCGGAAGTAAACTTTTTGGAGAAATACAGAGTGCCGTCAGTCCAGCCGTCAGGAAGCTTCCATACGGCCTTTTCCGCTGCTGAAGCAAATACTTCACGGATCTCAAACTCAGCATTAGCCGGAATATCGATGACATAAGCCGATGTTCCGGTCAGAAGTGTGTCTGTCAATGCACCGTGTTCGGGATCCTCGTTGGTCTTATAGTAATCTTTGATCTTATAAGTCCACTTCACACGGCCATCAGCTTCGGATTTGCCCGTAGCAAACAGTGTCGTGCCCTGATAAAGCTCAAAATCAAATCCTGCCTTAGAAGAGTTATCGCTTACAGTCTTGTCAGCGCTAAACTTCGCAGGGCCGTTGATTTCGGATAGCCTTATAGCTACTCCGGGGTTGCTGTCAATAGTTGTAGGTTCAAACCTATTACCAGTCTTTTCGTTATAGGCTACTCTGGCACCGTCACCGTTTGCATCCTGATATATCGTAATTCTGAATACTGTATCATTGACCATATAACCGGTTGGAGCGGTTGCTTCACAGATACGGTATGTTCCGAGAGGCAACTTATTACCAATAGCATCGGCATCATAAATCGATTTGAGCATATCGTTATCGCCGCTTACAGTAATACCACTGCCGTATCCCGCTAATTCTTTAAGAGTAAAAGTATGTGCCGTGCTAGGGTTGGTAACGGTTATCGTAAAATCATCAGCAGGCGTAACTCCTGAAGTCGGTGAGCCTTCATCGTCGTACTCAAATTTATCGAAAGAGTCTGCCGAGAAGTCGGCAGGATCAGCCGCATATTTGCCGTCATAGTAACGGACACGGAAGGTTGCCTTATCCATCGGAGCAGCCGCTTGGTTAACACCCTGCTTTCTGAGCTGGATAGTGAACGGATCCGAAACGGGTACGTCTGTCAGTGTAACAATTCCCTTTGTTCCGCTAAAAGAAATGGTTGCCGTTCCATCACCTGATACTGTGGTTACAGTACCAGCCGTTGCGCTTGTAAGGCGAACCCGATATACAGAATCGTCTATATCATAACCTTTACCCGCCTTAAGTTCGGTCATATAGAACTCAATAGGGTATGTCGGATTATTCCAGCTGAGGCCGTCGTCGGTTTCACCGTCGGCATCAAAAGTAATAGTCGGCATAGCGGCATAAGGCGTGGTGCAGGCTGCATCGGTATAAAGTCCGTATGTTGTTCCTTCAAGAGAATAACAATTGCCTAATATTTCGGGATTATCAATGCTCTTTTTAACAAAGGAAACCGAAGATGTAGTAGTAGTACCTCTCGGATTAAGAACAAGAATATAATTTGCCTTGTGTTTGATCTTTGTTGAGATATTTCTTGTTACAAGCCTGATCTGGTCAGCTGCGGCTATACCGGTTCCTACTGCCCCGTACTCTTTCCATCCAGTAATAGTTCCATTGTCGTTATAAGTAAAACTATCAAAGATCGCCGTATGATACCAGCTTGACTTGGTTACAACACCTTTCTTTGTTGTTTCCGTTGCACGTCCGTATGCTATTATGCAGCCTTTAAGACCATTTCCGGCAGTGCCTTTGTTGCCTCTGATGTCTGCGTCTTGAGACTTTAGGTAGTTAAGCATATTAGCAAACTTTTTATCATCATTACTTCCGGTTATTTCATGTGTTGAAGATGAATTGTGGGGATATAAAGCAATGTTGACTTCGTTCAGCCACGCTCCAACTGATTTGGCTCCGCATCTTGCTATATAAGATGCATATTTCTGCGAAGACGGCTTGTATGCAACCTTATAGCCAGGGCCAGACCAGTTTCGTGCTTCCCATTTGTCAACAAAAGTACCGCCTATAGCGGAGTGATCGTTGTCATATACAGAACGGAGTGCGAGATAATAAACTCTATTGACATATCCGACACAGTCAAGTGTTTTCTTGGTCTCACTACAACTTCCGTAAGTCCACTCACTACCGTCGGCTATTGCTTTAGCTTCGTTGATAACAAGTGTTTTGAAATCAGCCGTAGAAATCTTTTTCAAGTCTTTAGAGCTAAGAAGAAGTTTTCTGCCGTCGGCATTTATTGAGAAATAGATGTCATCATCGGTTAAGAATAGCGGTTCACCCTCTATTTCTCCAATATAGCTAACAACGATATTACTAATATCTTTAACTATAAGTTTACCAGTGAATACGGCTGCCGCTTCTGAAGTGGTTTCTGCTACGGCATAGTAATTGACAATACTACCATAGTTCGATGCGGTCTCTTTGTGATAATCGCTTGTTACAGCACCAACAGACAGAACATTGTTGAGGCCTGCGGGCAGGAATTTTCCTGCATCGTCATTGTTGTTGCCGGCAGATGCAACCAATATGGTTTTAGATGCAACGTCTTCGATAAATGTGCCAAGTGCGGAATACTCGGCTTTATTTCTAATGGATATTGCCATCAGAATAATATCTGCCTTCTGTTCGGACGCATACTGAAGAGCTGCATAAACATCAGAGACAGTTCCCTTTCCGTTATCGGCTATTGCTTTAACAGAAATGATATAGGCTTTATTGTCAGAGTATTTCTTGACAAGTTTGCCCATAAGAGTTCCGTGACCGTTATGGTCTTTGACATCAGTACCGACAACAGAATAAGCTTCGTCAGCACCGTTTACACCGGTGTCGATTATGACAACGCGAGTTTTACCTGAAGAACTTGCCTTGTCAATGCTGCTTTCTGCGTACATTGAATAATCAGTAGTGCCGCATAGACTTACAGCACCGTCTTTCAGATATTCGTATTTGTGAGCTGAAGCATATTTGACAGCAGCATTATAAGCCGACTCGGTTTCAAACCATAAGGTATATGTGCCATCATAATATACTCCTGCGTTGGGCTTCAGGACAGACAGATCATCTTTTGTTGTAATAACGAGCTTATCACCATCAGGGAGCTGGGCGACGAGTTTGATGTATTCATCAGCTGATTTAGCTGTTACTATCTTAGACTCTTCAGCCGCTGTTGACGATTCAGAGGGTTCGCTGCTCTCTGATGTTTCAGAGGATTCCGACGGTTCTGTTTCGGAAGGTTCTGTTTCTTCCGTTGCGGCCGTTGTCTCGGAAGGCTCTGTCGGGGCTGCCGTCTCTGTTGAAGGCGATGTCTCCGTCTCTTTTGTTTCTGTTACTTCAGGTTCAGAAGCAATTGTTGTTTCTTCAGGTTTAACAGTTTCAGAGGGCTTTACAGTCTCTTCTGCTTTGGTTGCTGAAGGAACAGTTTCTTTCGCCTTGGATTCAGAAGGAGTAAAAGAAGATTCGGTTACAGTTTCCTTAGTCGTTTCAGTCGTTGTTTTGACTTCAGGCTGCTTCTCGGTTTCAACAGCCTTTGTTTCAGCGACCTTTTTTGTTGTTTCTACCTGGGCAGCATTTTCCTTCGGTGCTTCGGTTTCCTTTGCCTTAGTAGTCTCAGCAGGCGCTTTTGTTTCCGCCGGTTTCTTTGTCTCCTTGGGTTTTGTATCTTCGGAAGACTTTTTTGTTTCTTTCGGTGCTTCGGTTTCCACTACGGTTTTAGGTTCGGTTGTTTCTACCGTTTCTGCGATGACCGGAACCATAGGCACGAAGTTCTGAAACACCAACAGTACAGCTACGAGAGCTGCACAAATCGTTTTTGAGACCTTCATTGGATTCTCCCTTCCTTATGTTTTAGTTTGTGTTATCGGCATTAGAAAACCCCCACGAATAAACGCAGGGGCTTTCCTATGCCATATTCTAAAAGCAGATGACCTGCCAATAGACTGAAGTGGTAATAACAGAGTATTCAGGTATGCGGTGGATCGTGGTTCTGAATATCTAACAGTTTTATTTTTTGCATTGACATAATTGTTTGTCCTTTCATAAGAAAACCCCCGCATAAGCAGGGGCTTTAGGTGGTAATGAGTAAATGTTAGAAACAGCTATGGCTTGTATCTAAAGTCACGCTTATTAGTGACCTTATCGCTATATCCGCCCCAATTCGGGTTACCGTTTTCGTCCTTAACATTTTTATTCAGCCAGGCAACAACCTTATTATCAGAAGCATCGGTAAGTACCCAAGTTCCACTTTTGGTTTTTCTGGCCGTAAGTCCTTTAAGCGTGTGAGTTCCTTTGTTACTTGATCCGTCCCAACCATAATTAATCTTTGCATCGCAAGTGCAGTAGGTATAAGGTTTCGGAGTCGGTGTGTTGGTAGGTTTCTTTTTAGCAGGCTTTTCATCATCATCATCATCGTCGTCACCATCTTTGATCTTGCCGGATCCGGACGATTTTTTACTAGAAGTCTTTTTTGTTGACTTCTTTTTTGTGGTTTTCTTTGTTGTCGTAGGCGATGTTGTAACAGTTTTTGTCGGAGTTACGGCTTTTTTAGCGGCCGTTGTTTCTGTTACGGTTGGCTCGGTCACTTCTTCGCTCGTTTCCGTCGGTTCTGTTTCGGAAGATTTTGTCTCTTCCGTTGAAGGCGGTGTTTCCGTCGTCGCAGAAGTAGTTTCTGCAGTCGTTTCCATAACCGTTGTTTCCGTAACAGCCGGTTCAGTAGGATTGAGCGTATATTTCGGTGCCTTTTCGGTTAGTTTGCAAGCACCAAGAAAATTGGTAAGCATAACAACCATAAGACCGATGGCAAATACTTTTGTGCCCCTTCTATCAGTTGGCCCTTTGTTGTTGATCTTTCCTTTCATATTGTTCTCCCCCTTATATAGATAATTGTATAGTCCCTTTCTTTGTCCTTCAATAGAATCATTCTTAGGTTTCTGTGTCATCAGGTACGATCTCAAGTCCGTCTCTACCGACGTTATTGAAATAGTACACCATAATCCTGAGAAGCTGCTTTGCCGACATTCCATCAAGATCACCGTATTTTTCTATCTTTGGCAGCTTTTTCTTGCTTCGTGGAACAATCTCCAATGTGCAGTCAATAGCATCAAGATATGCCAGCAAGGTGCCAACCTTGACTTCATGAGTCATTGATTCGAGTCTGAAAAGATTTGGCTGCTTGATTCCCATCTCATCGGCTATGTTCTGCATCGTCTTTCCGCTTTCTTTTCGAAGAGAGACTGCTTCAGATATTATTCTCCGGTATTCACTCGTTCTTTTTTCCTGATCATTCATAAACTACTCCTTTCTGATGAAAGATACTATCCTTCCTGATATCATTATATCACATTTGATATATTTCTGCAATCAATTAGTCATAGTTATGAACAATTAATTGAGCTTGGTTTTACAGGGAATTACGAAGATTGCGAGTATTGATTATTGTCGTGCTGTATCTTGCCCAATTCGGCTTTCCGCTTTTATCTTTAACATTTGCATTAAGCCAAGACACTATTTTACTTGTAGATGCTGAAGTAAGAACCCATTTACCGTTACTTTGCTGAGCCGTCAGACCACTAAAAGTATGCGAACTGCCAGAAACGCCATAACTAACCTTAGCATCACAGGTACAGTATTTATACGTATTTGATGTCTGTGACGGTGTTGACTTCTTTGTTGTTGACTTCTTCTTATTAGACTTCTTCTTGGTTGTTCTTCTTTTTACTGGCTTCTTTTTTGCGGCTGCCCGTTTCTTGGCCGGGGCTTTAGTAGGAGTAACCGGATTTGTCTGTTCGGTAGGAACAGAAGTATCCACAGTCGTTTCCATAACCGTTGTTTCCGTAGGTTCTGTCTTCTCAGATGTTGTTTTTGTAGTCTCTGTCTCTCTGCCCGAGATTACAACACCCTTCATTCTGCCGTAGGTTTCCTCGGATGGTTCGGTTGTTTCAGTAGTGTTAAGTACCGGCTTGTTTTTACCAGCTGCTTTGCAAGAGCAAATAACACAAGTAAATAGAACAATCAATAGAACGACTGCAATCGCTTTTTTCGCTATTAAAGAACTGATATTTGCAGCTTCTTTCCTATTCAATTTCATCTTTAACATTTTTATCTCCTAACAATCATAAATAAACCCCGGTTAAATGCCGGGGCTTCTGGTAGTCATATTTAATTATTCATTGTGGATCCAGAGTGTCATCTTCAAGCTCAGATGTGGTATTATCCTCAATACTCGTTTCTATTCCTTTATTTCCAGTAAGACAATATTCCGTTAAAAACGCTTTAAGCTTGTCTCTGTTACTGTCATTATCATAGAATAAGGTAAGTGCATTATAAAACTCAAGTTTTTTATCAACCGGGATGGAGAAAATTCCAAGCCCGTTTTGTATCATAAACATGTTAGTAAACAGAGTAGCTGTTCTTTTATTGCCGTCATTGAACAACTGAGCTTTGCATACATAGCAAAATAGTTCAAGGGCACTATTGACCGTATTATCCGTTAGACATTTTTTTATAGCATCATCTATTACATCCTTAGCTGGCGGAAGTTCAGGATAGTAATTTCGTCCATCGAATAACGGAACATGTATTTCATCGTCATATTTATCTCTTATCGAACCAGCATTAATTACAGTATACTTTCCTGCTAATCGATTCAATTGACAAAGGGTTTCAACATTGATTTCATCATCTATATGTTCAAATAGCCACTTCCATGCATTCTTAAGATCGGTTACGGCATTTATGTCATCGACGGAATGACCAGATACACTCATTCCATCACAAATGGTCTGCGTTTCCGGGAAAGTCATACCGATACCCTCAATATTTGCGGAACGGTATATGCTCTCGACCATATATTTTTTAGCAAGTAGAATGTTTTTTCTTTTATCCATATGCAGTATTACTCCGTTGCTTTACATTATAACACTTGTTTTTGAACTCAATGACACCCACCGAGAGTCCCGATGAGTGTGTTCAGCTCAAAATCGCATTATTTCTTCTTTTTGGGAGCTGCCGTTGGCGTTGGTGCGACTGTTGTTTCTGTCGTACCGTTTTCATCAGGCGATGTTACTGTCTCGCCGGTTACCGGATCAGTTTCTGTTACCGTCTGATTTGTTTCTGCCGCTTCGGCTGCATATTTAGCAGTAACGAGATACCTGGCATAGTCATCAACCATATTGTCATAAAGCTCAAGCGAGATATCAGGATTGATAACATATACAAACGTATTATCAACAAGAATAAAATTCAGTTTCACATCGTAGCTGATGAGGGAGCCAACTTGCTTTGAATCGTAATTTGCGATAATGACCTTATAAGTAACCGTTGTGGTGTCGCCGTTTCTCGAATAATCACTTTCGACAACCTGAGTATCCTTAACGTAAGTCTGATAATACTCTTCTATCCAGGGCGTGCTTTGATTTTCTTTATAATATTTCTCGGCCGCCTCAATGAACGACGATCTCTTATCCTCTTGAGTCAACTTGGCCATCTCAGTAGTATCTCTTTTTATGAAGGCAGCGAAAAACGATTGGCCACAAGTCATCGTTATCTTCTTAGCTTCCGCATCTGTCATCGGTGCTTTTGTTTCAACCGGTTGCTCTGTTTTGCAGCCGGTCAACGTAAAGACCAATGACAACAATACGGCAATAGACGCAAGCGCCTTCTTGATGTTTACTTTCATTTGATAATCTCCTTTCAGAACAGAGGGCATAATTTATAATCCGGAACCGGCAGACGGAGTAGGCGGTGTAATATCCGGTGCTATATTCGGGCCGGACTCTACCTTCCCGATAAGTGACGGGTTATGAACGATTTTTTCATAGTTATTATTGCCGTGTCCGCCTTCTTCACCGTGAGATACATAAGAATTTGTTTCATTGACTTTTATCTCAGATACTGCCGCAGCCGCAGCAACGGGAACTGTAAGGTCTTCAATATCGCTGCCAAAAGGCTCGTAATCTTCTATATTTGTATCTAGGCTGTTGTTCTTATATATATCTACCAGATAGTCACGTTCGGCAGTTAAGCATTTAATATACACTTCGTCTTTATCAGAAGGCTCTTTGTTATATTCGTTTATCTTACCGTCAAGCTTTTGTATACGTTCTTCAACTATCTTTTCGTCTTTAGTCCAGTCGCCTGACAGTTCCGTGTTCCACGTTTCGCCAGGTGATAATGCAACCGGTTCATTGGATACAAAAGTATCCTTGATCGTACCGTTTGCAACCATATTCTTATAAACATCGGAGTTAACAAGAGCATTAATGTAGTCGTTAGTGACGTCCGGGGAATATCCGGTTGCCTGGATATCAGCACGGAGTCTATCAATGTTTACTGTCTTATCAGGATTGATATATGCTGAAATGACCTTCTCCTGATCGTAAAGAGCTACATATATAAGCTTATCTTCCGGTATATTGCCGATGTCTATCTTCCAAGGATCCAGCTTTCCATCGTTACAAAGCTCCTGAAACGATTCTGATTTGACAAATGAGAGTATCATATCGTCAACTTCGTCTTTGTCAAAGCCGTTCTTTATCAGCTCGTCCCGAAGGCTCTTAAGATCCAGCGTGCCATCAGGTTTAACATGGTCTGATAGGACTTTCTTAACATTTGTAACGTCTATCTTTTCATCAGTCGGAGTTACCTTACCATGATTTTCGATGGAATTAAGCTCACAGTCCTTCACAAGCGCATTGAATTTAGCTGCGTCGCTGTCAGGAATAAAAACGGTAATATGATTTTCTTCTCGCATCACCTTTCCGTTAGCATCAAGTTTCGGTTTTCCGTTCTCGTCAAGGATCTCCTTACCCGGCTGCGAATCGATACGACTATACTGTATTCCGTACTTCGCTGCGTTCTTTTCGAATTTCTTATACTGTTCTTCGGTCATCGTAAGGCACTGAAGTGTCTTTCCGGTACGTAAAAAGTGAACCATTGCCTTTTCGCCTGGCGACAACTCTTTGTTGGCCTGAACCTTAAGAAAAATCTTCGTCAGAAGCTGATATAAGAGCTTTCCGACGAATGCCGTAAGATGACACAACTTCTCTGTGCCGTTAATAGATACAGAAAGCAGCTGTACTGCTGCACCTACTTCATCTGCCATATTTATTTCTCCTGTTCAATTATTTAAGTTTTCTGCTGGCTTCGAGCCGCATTAATTCTGCTTTGTGTCTATAATCGGTATCACCTAAACCACCGATGATATCAGAACCCGGAAGAAGCCTTGTCAGTTCTGCGTCATTTGTATCCAGGACAAACGGGCCTATCATTATTCCTTTTACCTTTCCGTCCGATACCATTTCATCCAACTCTGAACAGACTGAAAGTGATACGACATAACGTAAAAGCAACGTTTTATCACCGGCAAATTCAAGATATTGCTTGTAGATCCGGTTGATATCAACTGTCTTATCAGCTGTAAGATTGTTTGATACAGTTTTTTGGGGATTTCCCAGATCAACAGTAGGTTCTGATGCAACAATGCTGCCAAGATTATTTATGTTACTGAGACTGGTATCGTCTATTAATTCGTTGAAAGATACGGAGTCAGCCTCACGCAAAAAGACCGCTATCAAGTCACTCTCGTTTTCGGGTTCCGGTTCGTTCTCTTTCGGGATCCTGAAATTCTCAAGTTTATATTTGAGATAAACAATGCCATATAGTTTGGCTTGCTTTTCAAACATCTCATATTGAGGCTCTTTAAAAACAACACAAACCATAGGAACGCCGGAACTGATGAAATATAACATCAACTTCTCTTCGGGTTCGTAGCTGTCTGTCTCCTTATTTTTCAGAAATGCCGTAACAAGAAAACTTGTTATGATCTTACAAACCGGACCGGGAAGCTGCATCTGTTTGAGAATACCGTTTATCTTGACCTGAACAACCATTTTGTTGTTGGCAATTTCAGGCACTTCTGTATGTGCTAAGTTTTCTGCCATATCAACCAACCTCGATATCGTCTTCTACTTCCGGTTCCTCTTCGGGTTCCGTTCCTCTTATCTTTTCCGGATCTATATTAGCAACCTTAAAGCAATACTCTTCGATCTTCTGAGCTGTTGAGATTGCCTTAAACAACGCTTCCGGATTGTTTTCGAGGACCTGGATCCAGTTTTGAACATATGCAGCGTGGTTAAGAGCTGCACCGGGAGTTTCCTCAAACTCGTGTGCTACCTCTTCAAGTCCAAGATCAGCACACAAGAAGGAACTTGCAATCTCCGCATTGAGTTCTTCAAGAGCATAAGCTTCCGAACCAAATTCATTACCAAGCGGACGGTTGAGTCTCGTCGGATGCCCGGTGGAATGGCTCAACTCATGGAGCTGCGTAGCATAATACGACTGCTTACTCGTGAACATTGAGCTTGGCGGAAGGACTACTGTATCAGTCCTTGAACGGTAATAAGCCCGATCACCTTTTTCCTCATAATTGATACCCAAGCCGTTGATTATTGCCGTAATATACTCCGACGGCTCAATCGGAGCCTGCTGTAATGCAAGAGGCGGTTCGATGCCATTTACTATCGAACAATTGAACATGCAATATGTTCCGAGGACAGCTATACGCATATCCTCTTTTTTCTTCTCTCCGGATTCGATAAGCTCTTTGGCCTTCTCGAAGGTTATTGCTTTATCATACTTCTTGGTCTCCGGGTTATAGAACTTAACACCGTAATAAGTTATAGGTACACTTTGACCTTTTGCATCGTTTTTGAAATAAGGACCCGTTATACCGTTCTTCTCACGGTAATCCGATATCTGTTTAAAGGTCATCCATCGGTTATCGCTGTATCCTCTTATTTCGCTTATGAAGGAAAGCAACAGAGCGTTCATGCCTCTATACTTTCTGCCGGTTTCCATATTTCTTTGTGCCCCGAGCTTCTTCCAGCCACACTGCCAAGGTAACTCGTCTTTCTTTAAGGAATCCAGATACATATCAACAAGCATCTGCTTCGATTTATCCTTGAAGTGCGGAGCCTGCTGAGGTATTTCAGTTTTTGGCTCATCGCTCTTTATCTGTCTGAAAGTAACATTCTTAGACATTGTTTCTTTCTCCTTTATAACCGGTTGAGGTGCGCTTAATGCCTCGACAATAGTTTTTTTTACTGTTTCAACAAACCTTTTCGGATCAGCTATCAGTTCTTCGTTAAAGTCTTTCTTGAATGTCGGACCGCCTAAGATATAGCTGCAGCCGATCCCGTCCAGCTCTTGAATAAGCTTTTCGGTCATTTTTTTGCCTCGGTTATCGTTATCCAAGGCAAGAACTAAAGTTGTGTTCGGCTTATAGTGATTTACAAGCTCAATCAGTCGGTTATATCCAACACCGGTAAGCGCAATTGCTTTACCGTTTACGGACTCGACCGAGAGAGCATCAGGTATTCCCTCAGTAATGAAGATGACCGGCGGAGTATCCTTCTTGAGATACCGTTCATTGAAGAGAGGTGCCGGAAGATCGTTGATCTTCCTGTACTTTGGGTTGTAATCGTCACATTGATCGCGGTCGTTGATCTCGGACATAAAATAAGTGGCCTTGCCGTTCTCATCTATGATCGGATATATAAACTGATACAGATTGGCTTTCCATGACTTACAACGGTGTTTATCTGGTATCTGATTAAGCAGCTCGTTATGTCCTTTTTCGATATATCCGAGCTTATAACGCATTACAACATCAGCAGAATAATGCCTGGCTGCGAAATGCTGCCTGGCAACACGGTTAGTCAGCATTGCTTTGTGAGCTGCTTCTATACCTTCAGAAAAATCGTAAATGCCAATTTCTTCCGGCTCCGGGATCTTTCTTTCCTGCGGTACACGTTTAATCGGAATAACAGGACTGTTCTTGCCATCGTAACCGTCAACATCAAGACCGAATAACGAATATGCCCTTTCAAAGTTCTCACGGCTATATGGTGTCAAACCGTAATCGTTTGCTATGAGCGATATCGTATCAAACGTGGCTCCGCAAGCAAAGCAATGAACAAAAGGATAGCCATTATTGCCAACTGCCTTATAGCTCATCGACGGGTGATCGTCCTGGTGATCAACGGATAGACAACGGAAGTTTCTGCTGGTGTTAATGCCTTGAGACTCCAGATATGACGCTAAAGATAGCTTTATCTGCTCTGTAGCATCCTCACGGCGCATTATACATCTCCTTCTTCTTCAGGGATTTCATCAGGTTTACCAAGTATCAATAGTTCTTCTTCTGTAAGAAAGTTGTCTGTTGACAGACCATTTTCCTCACAAAGTTTTTCTAAAATCGGATCCTGCATGGTATTACTCCTTTCCATACAAACCTGAACATTCATTTGTAGTTCTTATTTCTTAACCGTTACTTTCCTACCGCTATTAGACTTCTTAAAGTATGTTTTATACTTACTAACTTTTGTCTTCTTAACCTTAACGGTCTTAACTGAAGAATTTTTAAAACAATTCTTTACTGTCTTCTTTGTTAGCTTAGTTGTTTTCTGAATATAGATAGTCTTAAGCTTTTTGCATCCGGCAAAAGCATAAGAACCGATAGTTTTCAGTTTCTTTGATGAAATCTTAAAAGTTGCAAGCTTCGAACATTTATAGAACGCATGATGTCCGACCGTTATCAGACCGGAACCACCGGTTACGCTTTTCAAATTACTGTTGTTATAAAACGCATAAGCACCGATCGATGTTACACTGGCAGGAATTGAAAGACTTGTATATTTCATATCTCCACCATAATCAACCGCGAACGCACATTGACTAATTGTTTTCAGAGTGCCAGGTAAAGAAAGCTTCGATAATTGTTCGCAATCCTCAAAAGCAAAGGCGCCGATTGATGTAAGACCTTTAGGTAATACGAGATTCTTCAAATCGCAGCAACAATGAAATGCGCTATTACCAATAGTCTTCAGTTTCTCGTCTGTAGGCCAGACTATTTCTGTTACATGATGAAAATTATAAAAGGCAATGTCACTAATTGATGTAATACCGTTTTTAAAGACGATCTTGTTAGCCGAATTAGAATAGACATCCCAGGGGCGCTTTGCCAATGTATCATATGTTGGCATCGCACCAACATATGAAATAGTCAGCGTCTTAGTTTTCGTATCGTAACTGTAATTGCTTGCTGCAAATAAGCTTGTTGCAGGAAGCAGAGCGATAACCATTGCTACTGTAAGGATAAATGAGATTACCTTCAATTTTGCGTTTTTCATAAAAGTTCCCCCTTTGTTATTTTTTGTTTTGATAACTTACTTTTTGAGGCACTACCATATTTTGGTAAAGGCTTAGATGACCATATAACATCTAGATTATTAACGGCTTATGTAACTGCATCCATGCAATTATATTTTCGACAGGATACGCAACACCGGACTCATCCTCTATCTGGAAGTCATAAGATTCTGTATCGTCGTCATACTGTGTCTTTTGATAACGAGCTATTGCATAAGGACATAGCTTCTTATCGCGTTGGCCAAGACGATTTGGTTCACTCCTTAAATAGACTAATATAGGTTCAGATGACTCAATAACCGTAGGCCCGAAATCCCCGGTTTTAATCAGTTTCGGTAACTCTTCAGAGATGTATATCCAATCTTTGTTCATATTGCTATACCTCTACTTTAAATTTCCGTTTCTTCTTCTCTTTCGATTTCGAAATACTTTTGTCTGGCTTCTCGATACGGCTCTATCCATTCCTCATGACCGGCTTCTTTTAGATAATCGTTATAATCTTTGTTGTCTCCAAACTCCGGTTCTGTCTCACAGAAGCAGTTGCATACATCATAATCACGTTGGTATAAATTAATGGCATATTCGTGATTCTGCATTTCATAAAGAAATGCACTAACAGCAAAGTCGTGATCCTTCATAAGCTCAGGCAATTCATTTGGAAGTTTAATAAAATCCCTAATTTTCTGAGCATCAGTTCTAAGGTAGTAACCACCCATACCGATTTTATAGATTTTATCTGTATCATTTACCTTTAATCCTCGCTCTTCCATTGCATCTTTAAACTGTTCATAATTAAACGCAAAGAAAATAGGTAATGCGTCGAACTCTTTTTGCCTGGTGTCCTTCCATTCTTCGTAAGTCATATTTAGTTACCTTTCAGATTTCAACATTGTCATCTACAGCTTCATCGGGTTCTCCGAACATATCGAGGATATCTGAGGGAATCCCGTTATCTTCGGATTTTTCACGTTCCTTATCATGTTGTTCTGAATCCGTTATGTTTTCTTTGTTTGAAATTGCGATACCGGCTTCTGCTCCGGTTTTCCATTTAGTTCCAGATATAGATACCTTCCTAGCTGCCTTTCGTTTGTTCTTCTCGTGTTCTTCTTGACAAAACTTCTTTGCAGCTTCGACAGTATGTATTCCGTTCTCAAACCATTTAGTAAGTGTGGCGTTTATATGCTGCATTGACAGATAACTTCTAAATGAATTGTCATTGAAAGCCTCTTTCACAAGTTCTTCTGTCATACCGTATTCATTCACCCAGGTTTGGATCCAATTATTCTCAATGCCAGTCAATTTTGACTTATTTAACATTTGTTTACAAAGGTCGGTTGTTCTATCTATGATGTTTTCTTCTTTATCAACGCTATTTTTTTCCATCAGGAACTCTTCAATAGATAGATTACTGATATATTCATCATTTCTCTTAATATGGAAAATGATCGTTTGCCAGCTTCCACCAGGGCCAACAGCGCCTCTTTCGTAGTCAAAACAGATATCAGTACTTTCTTTTAATGCTTGTTTGCACGAATCAATGACTCGTGTTTTGAAATTCGACCACCCCTTTCGTCCAATGTACTCGTCTTGTGCTATACCAAGTAACTCACGAAGATCATTAATCGTTAATTCTCTTGAACCAAGATTCTCGTATTGTTTAAGGATCTCATACATTCTTATTTGATTAGGGGATTTTAAACTAAGAACATTCCATACTTTATAAGTGAAATATTCTTTCTGAAAATCAAACATTAACGGAAGGGCATTATCGTGTGCGTCTATCTTGATATACCATTCGTGGTCATTTTCATCTTCAAAGACAACACATTCCTTAAAGAGTTGAAATGCTTTATATCCTTTTCCATTTTCATTCGGAATATTAACGACTTTGGAAAGGAGATCATTTGTGCTTTTTTGCAGATATTCGATTTTCGGTTTTCCCAACCCCATTATTCGACAAT
>Ga0247610_10000513_pt1 | contig 53829 bp, 43 predicted proteins | sample 174DNAGHGhighgp2_FD_193483 | JGI IMG/M metagenome (GOLD analysis project Ga0247610, IMG submission 193483) | Sheep rumen microbial communities from Palmerston North, Manawatu-Wanganui, New Zealand - 1742 DNA GHGhigh gp2 | ecosystem: Host-associated > Mammals > Digestive system > Stomach > Rumen...
GTCTGGAGGAAGTAAAGGGTGCCTTTTTCGATGGTGTACTCCATATCCTGCATATCGCGGAAGTAGAGTTCCATGCGCTTGATGGTTTCAACGAACTGCTTGTAGACTTCCGGCATGCGGCGTTCGAGCTCATCGATATGAAGCGGGGTGCGGACGCCAGCGACGACGTCTTCGCCCTGGGCGTTCGGAAGGAATTCGGCGTAGATTCTCTTTTCGCCGGTGGACGGGTCGCGGGAGAAGGCGACGCCAGTGCCGCAATCTTCGCCCATGTTGCCGAAGACCATGGTCTGGACGTTGACGGCGGTGCCCCATTCGTAGGGGATGCCCTCACGCTGACGGTAGACGTTGGCGCGCGGGTTGTCCCAGCTGCGGAAGACGGCGGCAACCGCTTCGCGGAGCTGATAGTAAGGATCGGACGGGAATTCTTCGCCGAAGACTTTCTTGTAGTAAGCCTGTACTCGCTGACGAGCTCTTTGAGCTGTTCGGCGGTGACTTCGGTGTCGAGTTTGTAGCCGTTGTCCTCTTTGATCTTGTCAAGCATCGCATCCATCTCGTTGCGCGGATGGCCTTTGGCGATGTTGGTGAACATCAGGATGAAGCGGCGGTAGCTATCCCAAGCGAAACGGGGGTTGCCGGTGGCTTCGGTGAGCTCTTTGACGGTCTGGTCGTTCATGCCGAGGTTAAGGATGGTATCCATCATGCCAGGCATGGACATCCGGGCGCCGGAACGGACGGAGACAAGAAGGGGGATGCCCTTGCCGCCGCCGAAGGATTTGTTATAGATCTTTTCAATCTGGTGAACGTGCTCGACGATGTCGTTCCAGACATAGTCGGGGATTTCTTTGCCACTCTGGTAGTAGAGCGTGCAAGCTTCGGTGGTGACGGTGAAGCCGGCGGGGATGTTGATGCCCGCGGCGGTCATCTCGGCAAGACCGAAACCTTTTCCGCCAAGGATTTCCTTGCCAAGCTTCGCTTCATGGCCTTCCTTGAAGGAGTAGACGTATTTCTTTTCTGCCATTATTGTCCTCCTGTTGACAATGTGCATTGGCGCATAAAAGCACCTTAGACGGCAAAATTATAACAACCAATATTCGTTCTTCATAGAAGAAAAGGCTTTCATGTTTTCGGGTTGTTTGGTGAATCTTCATTCACCTTAACAAAAGACGCGTTATTTCAATGGCCGACGGATTTGCTTAAAATATTTGCAGAATCGGAGGCATATTTTATGACCGACTTTCACGTTATAACCATCGACATCGGAACCCAAAGCGTTCGCGTCGCTTTATTCAATCAGCGCGGCGAGGTCGAAGGCTTTGAAAAAGAAACCTACGAACCCGCCTATTTCTCGCCGCAACCGAACTTCGCCGAGCAAGACCCGCGTTACTACTTCGATTGCATCGCCAAATGCGCCAAGCGGCTCGCCCGTCGGTTCAAAGAAGAGACCGCGAATGCCAAAGGCATCACGATGTCCTGCTTCCGCGACAGCCCCGTCTTCCTCGACGAGAATTATGAAGTGGTCCGTCCGACGATCGTCTGGCTCGATCAGCGCCTCGCCGAATGCAAAGAGCCGCTTCCGGCCTTCTCCCGTTTCTTGTTCCGCTTGGTCGGCAAGACGGACACGATTGTGTCCAACCGCCGTCGCTGCCCTTCGAACTGGCTCAAAGAGAATGAACCGGAGAACTGGGCCCGCATCAAGAAATACGTCCCCGTTTCCACCTATATCAATTACCGGCTGACCGGCCGCCTCGCCGACAGCAGTTCGAATATGTCCGGCCACTTCCCGATCGACTTCAAGAAAGGCGGTTGGTACAAGAATCCGGAAAAGCATCTCACCGGCCAGATTTTCTCGCTCACCAGCGACATGCTCGCGGAGATCGTTCCGGAAGGGAGCCCAATCGGCCACCTCACCAAAGAAGCGTCCGAATTGTTAGGATTGCCAGAATCTTTGATTCTCTACGCCTGCGGGAGCGACAAGTCCTGCGAAACCCTTGGTTTGGGCGTCATCTCGCCGGACAAAGCCGCGTTCAGTTACGGCACCGCCTCCACGGTCGAAACCACCAAGACCACCTATACCGAATCCGAGCCCTTCTTGCCGGCCTTCAAAGCCTGCGTTCCTGGCTACTACAACATGGATATCCAAATCTATCGCGGATATTGGATGGTCAACTGGTTCCTCAAAGAGTTCGCCGGCAAGAAAGTAGACGACCTTGTGTCGCATGAACTTAGCGCCGCGGACCTTGAAGAATATCTCAAGAAAGCCCCTGCCGGCTGCAACGGATTGGTGTTGCAACCTTACTGGGGACCTGGCTTGGCCAGACCGCTCGCCAAAGGCGCGATCATCGGTTGGAGCGATGCGACGGGTCGCGAGCATATGTACCGCGCGATCATCGAGGGCATCTGCTATGCGTTACGCGAAGGCACCGAACACTTCGAAAAGAAGAATCGTTGCCCGATCAAAGAAATCCGTGTGAGCGGAGGTGGCGCCCAAAGCGACACCATCTGCCAAATCACCGCGGACATCATGGGGCGCCCGGTCGTTCGCGTGCAAACCACCGAAACCGGCTCTTTGGGCGCGGCGATTGCCGGGTTCTTGGCATCTGGCGTTTATAAGAACGTCGAAGAAGCCCTCAACGCGATGGTCCGGGTGAAAGATACTTTCTTGCCTGACCCCGAAACCCATGAAACTTACGACTATCTCTACAACGAAGTGTACGAGAAGCTTTATCCATCCTTGGATAAGTCCTATAAAGCGATCAAAAAGCTGAACGAAAAAGAAACGAAGCGCCGGTTAGCGCTTCGTCGTGAACAATCGAAATAACTTTGTTATTTAAGTAATGCGTGAGCGATGAATTCCGGCCGCGGAGCGACGTAGTCTTTCCGTTTGGTCAAAATGCGGCGATCGATCATGCCATTGAGGAAATCAATGAAGGCAAGGGCGATTTCTTTCGGTTCGCCATCGATGATGAGGCCTTCTTTCTGTCCGCGTTCGATTAAGCGGATGAAACCATCATAGTAGGTGTGGCCGTTCGGGGAGACGAAGGTGCTGAGGGATTTCTCGCTTTCGGCATAGACCTTGAGAACGAAGACGGCGATGTCGGTTCCGGTCAAAACCTGGACGATGAATTTAGACAAACGCGCGACGGTCTCTTTGACGCCGAGTTTCTCGAGTTCCGCGAACGGGATGCGGTAGGGCTGGAGGCGCGGCGCATCGGCGACGTGCTCGGGGATGTAGGCGTAAAGTTCTTCGGTGTTCTTGAAGTAGTGGTAGAACAAGCCGTGGGAGCAACCGAGGGACTGGGTGATGTCGTCTACGACGACTTCTTCCGGTCCAAAGAGGGCGAAAAATTCGATGCCTCTTTCGGTGATTTTGGCTTTTCTCTTGTCGCGGATGACGCGATTCTGTTCGGCGGTACGGGGCATAAAGCACTCCTTTCTTATGCTGAGATAACTGAATTGTTTGGGAAAAATCGCCGTTTTTCAAGCAAAAATTGACAAAAAATAGATGGTTCGAATGGCAAACAATTATTTTGTCATTTTACGTATTGGTTGAATGTGATCGGTTCAGAAGACAATTTAATTAACGGACGCAGATTGCTCTTCGGCCTTCTCTTTGGATTTGGTCGCATAACGCGAGACGAAGTAGAAACCGACGGCGACGCCAACAAAGAGAATGGAGCCAACAATATAGGCCCAGGTCGGGGTCCGCGAATAGGCCCATTCGTTGGCGTCATTCAAAAGAGATTGGTTGCAGAAAATAGAAACAATGGATCCAAGGACGAAACCGAAGACGACGGAGAAGGTTATTTCCCGCCTCTTTTCCATTAAACGGCGCATTCCTTTCGCGGTGAGGATGATGCCGAGAAGGCCGCCGACAAGGATCGCCGCGGTCAAACCGAGGCCGCTCAAGATGCGGTCATGGTTATGGAACATCGAATCGGCACCGGCATAAATGCCGACGCAGGGATTGTATAAACCGAAGATAAAGAGAATCATCGCGCCGGAGATGCCAGGGACGATGCAAGCGGCTGCCGCGATGAAACCGGCGACGAGGCAGGCGAGATATGTCCACCAACGACCTTCAATGAAGGCGGCGGAGAAATCAAGCCCCCAATAGAGCTTGCTGATGACGGATAGGGCGCCGATTCCGGCGGCGACGATAAAACCGATGACGATACCGATGATTTTCTTGCCCGTCTCGTTTTTAAAGCCAACTTTGTTGGCAATTAATGGAATCGTGCCCAAAACGAATCCGGCAAAGACGCAGCAGATGATGAATTCGGCTTTGGAATAGAAGAAATGGACGCCGAGGAGAACCAACGCGGAGGCGATGAGAATGCCAAGCACGATGGGGAGCAAGCGCACGAAGGAGCGTTTGAATTCTTTGCGTAAGGAAGAAAGGGCATCGATCAGCTCATCATAAATCCCGACGATGACCGCCAAGGTGCCGGCGCTGACGCCGGGAACCATCCCGAGGCCCATGGAGCACCCACGGCCGAATTGCGCGAAGAATCGTTTTGCGTTCATAGGAGCATTCTACTCTTTTCGCTTCTTAAATCGAAGAGTTTGGTTTCTTACGAAACATAGAGTAAACTACGGGTATGAAAAAATTGATTCTTTATAAATCCAACTACGGCTCGACCAAGAAATACGCCGAAGATATCGGCAAGGCGGTCGGGGCCGACGTCATGCCCTTGAAGAAATTCAAATGGAAGGCCCTCGACCAATACGACATCATCGTTTTCGGCGGTTGGGTCATGGGCGGCAATATCCAAGGCGTGAATGATTTCCTTGTCCATTGGGAAGAGATGAAAGACCGCAACGTCATCATCTTTGCCGTAGGCATGGGTTATCCGACCCCCGAGGGAAGAAACACGTTGATCAATCAGAACGTGTTGGATCTTTATCACATCCGTTTCTATCAATTCCAAGGTTCCTTCGATTTCAAAAAGCTGAACCTTGTCCATAAAGCCCTGATGAAGACCTCAATCGCCCGTATTGCGAGGAAGCCGGATGCCACCGAAGGCGACAAACAGCTCCTCAGCGTGCTCGAGAATCCCCTTGAGGTCTATGATCAGGCGAAAGTGGACCGCGTCATCGAAGTGATTGAGAAGATCGAGGCCGAAGATAACAAAGCATGAAATTATTCGTAGGTTTGGGAAATCCGGGAAGAGAGTACGCCGAAACCCGTCATAACATGGGATTCGTCGTCCTCGACAAATTCGCCGATTCGTTAGGCGTGTCTTTTTCCCGTCACGATTTCAAAGGCGAATTCGAGATCGTCAAATCCCCCGTCTTCCCCGAACCGATCATCCTTTGCAAACCGCAGACGTTCATGAATAACTCCGGCGAATGCGTCCAACCGCTCGCGGATTACTTCAAAATCGAGAAAGAGGACATTGTCATCGTTTACGATGAGATGGCCATCCCCGAAGGTGCGCTGCGTTTGCGCCCATTCGGATCCAGCGGAGGACACAAAGGCATGCAGTCGATCATCAACCGCATGGGCACCGATGAGATCGCCCGCATCCGCGTCGGCATCGGTGAGCCCACCTTCGATGCGGTGGACTATGTGCTTGGGAAACCGTCTCCCGAAGGCAAAAAGCTCTTGGAAGACGCGACCGATCGAGCCGCCAAAGCGTTACGTGAAATCGCCCTCCATGGTTTCCAAATGGCCATGAACCGTTATAACCAAAGAAGCGAGGTGCCAAAAGACGGAAAACCTGTTTGAGTTACTGAAAAACTTAGTTCCCGATACCCCCTCCCTCAAACGGAAAGGGGCTTTTGTTGTTGAAGACACTCTCGGAATTGCCCTTGCTTCCGCCTCGATTTTCCATGATCGGAAACGGGATATGGCCGTCGTTGCCAATGACTTATATTCCGCCCAAAAGATCTATGAATTCCTGTTGAACTTCTTCGAAGAAGAAGAAGTTGTTTTCTTCCCGAACGATGAATTGCTCAGGGCCGAGGCACTATCCTCCTCAAAGGAACTAATGTCCCAACGGGTTTACGCATTAGGAAGACTACTCGACCAACGGCCAAAGATTTTGGTGACCCATCCTTCGGCGACGGTCCGTTACTTACCGGATCCGCGCTGCTTTAGAGATGCCGCGATTCATTTGCAGGTCGGCGATACGGTGGACCTCAAAGAGATGCGCCGCCGTTTGGCTCAGCTCGGCTATTCCAAAGTCAATAAAATCGACCAGTCGTTACAATTTGCCAATCGCGGTGACATCCTTGATGTCTTTTCCGTTTCCTCGTTACAGCCATGCCGAATCGAGTTCTTCGGCGATGAAATCGAAAGCATCCGCCTCTTTGATTTAGGCACCCAAATCAGCGGCGAATCTCTAAGAGAGATTGAGATTCTTCCCGCGACTGATTTGTATTGCGACGAAGAAGATCTTTCCGAATGGGCGAATCGCGTCACGGAAAGGCTGGAAAAGGATTTGAATGAGCTGCCGGCAGAAGCTGCCGAAACCCTGAAAGCCAATGTTGCAAATGATTTGGAAAATATCCTTAATCGGACCGAACGGCCATACTTGTATCGATATTTCTGCTTAGCGGGCAATTCCCCTTGGAGTGTGTTCCGTTATTTTGATCCCGAGGTCGTCTTTGTCGCCAATAAAGAAAAGTTCCAGGAATCCATTGATTTGATTACCAACGAAGCCGCGAGCTTCTATGGTGAGCTCCGTCAGGAACTGAAAATTGTCTCTGGGCTTCGCGAATATATGGATTCCAAAGAAGCCTTTGGCGCGATCCGCCCCATCTATGGGATGCGTTTCAAAACCCGTTCTGACCAACTTGAATTCCATGTTCGCCATGCGGTCGCGGGCGGCACGGGTTTGACCGCGCTAGGAACGACGATTCAGACTTATTGTTCCACCTGCGACAAAATCGTGATTTGCTTAGCAGAGGAACAACAGAGATACACGACCGAATCAATTCTAAAAGAATTGAAATTGCCATATGAAACGGTAAGAAAGTATCAATTGCCGCAAGGAAAAATTGGTCTCAGCAGCGAAGGTTTATCAACGGGATTCGAATTCCCCGACCAGAAAGTCGTGTTCCTTTCTGCCCAAGAACTATTCGGGCATCATGCGGTGGCAACCCGTTACGCTTCCCGCTTCCGGAATGCGACCATTTTGAAATCCTACGAAGATTTGAAGCCGGGCGATTATGTCGTCCATGAATATAATGGCATCGGGCAATTCCTTTCAGTGAAGACGTTGGAAGTGGAGGGCGCCCATCGCGACTACCTCCATATCGCCTATGCCGGAAGTGAATCTTTATATGTTCCGTTGGAGCAATTCCGACTCGTCCGAAAATACAGCGGAAGAGAAGGCGCACGCCCCAAACTTTCCAGTCTTTCTCGTGGCGATTGGACCAAGAAAAAAGAAAAGATCAAAACCCGAATCGATGACCTCGCCGATCGCTTGATCAAGCTATACGGCACTCGTCTGAAAATCGATGGATATGCCTTCCCTCCCGATGACGAACTGCAAGAAAGATTTGAGCAAGGATTCCCATATACATTGACGGAAGACCAACAAAAATGTTTGCAAGAAATCAAACAAGATATGGAAAGCCCGGTCGTCATGGATCGTCTCCTTTGTGGCGACGTCGGATTTGGTAAAACCGAGATTGCTTTCCGGGCCTGCTTCAAATCAATCCTAGCCGGAAAACAAGCGGCCATCCTCTGTCCGACAACCTTGCTCGCCAGGCAACATTATGAGGTCGCTTGTGATCGTTTTCGTGAATTTGGGGTCAAAATTGCACTATTATCACGATTAGTTCCGGAATCTGAGCAGAAAAAAGCCATCAAAGAGATTGGTGAGGGTCATATTGATTTAGTTATCGGGACCCACAAGCTTTTGAGTAAAGAAATCCACTTCAAAGAACTCGGTTTGTTGGTGGTTGACGAAGAACAGAGGTTTGGCGTCGAACAAAAAGAACGGATCAAAGAGATTTCTAATTCAATTGACGTTTTATCATTATCAGCAACACCGATTCCAAGAACCCTCCAAATGTCGCTTGTTGGGGTTCGCGCTTTAAGCCAAATCAATACCCCGCCATCGGCCAGAATGCCTATCCAAACTTATGTGGCTCCCTACCAAGAAAAAGCCATCCGTGAATTGATTTCCCGCGAGCTGAGTCGGACCGGCCAGGTGTTCTATATCCATAACCGCGTCGACAGCATTTATCGCGTTGCCAATCGTATTGCCGAGAATGTGCCATTCGCTCATGTCGGAGTCGTCCATGGTCAGATGGAACGCGAGGCGGTGGAAGACATCATGGAAAAATTCTACGATGGCCGGATCAATGTGCTTGTGGCCACCTCAATTATTGAAAACGGCATCGACGTACCGAACGCCAACATGATCATCGTCGAAGATGCGGATCGTTTTGGTTTGTCGCAGCTCTATCAAATCAAAGGCCGTGTCGGTCGTGGAAACCGAATCGCCTATGCCTATTTGTTCTACAAGCAGGACAAAGTAATGAACGAAGATGCCCAAAAACGTTTGGCGGCTATCCAAGACTTTACCGAACTGGGCAGCGGGTTCAAAATCGCCCAGCGTGATTTGATGATTCGCGGGGCGGGCGACATCCTTGGCCCTGAGCAAGCCGGGTTCATCGATACGGTTGGCTTGGATTTGTATTTGAAGATGCTCAACGAGGCGCTAGAAGAACGGAAAACCGGCATCGCCCCGATTCCGCCCAAACCGAACAAGATGTTCTCCATCGATGCATTCATTCCGCAAGATTATGCGATCAATAGCGACAAAGTCGCTTTGTACCAAGAACTTGCCGACTGCGCCAACGACGCGGAAATCGATCGGTTCAAAAAGAAACTCCGCGACATCTACGGAAAACTACCTCCCGAGGTTGAATTGCTAATTCAAAAACGCCGAATCGATGCGATGGGCGCTCACCCGGAGTTCGCCGCAATCGATGAATTCCAGAAGGACATCGTTATTTTGCTTGATGATCGCTGGAGTTCCGTGAACGGAATCGGCGTCGAATTATTCAATGAACTCGTTCCTCACTTGGGCCATGTGAAGGTGTCATTTTATGACAAACACCTCCAGCTGCGTGTCGATAAAGTTGGCAACTGGTTGGATCGTTTAGAGGCCGTTATGAGGGCGATCCGGAAATTATCTATGCGTCATGACATATCGTAAGGATATGTGTTGTGATATAGTTATCCTATGCGAATGGACAAATTCCTTAAAATATCCCGCCTCATCAAGCGGCGGGAGACCGCGAAAGATCTCTGCGACGACGGAGATGTCTTCAAGAACGGTAAGCGGGCAAAGGCGATGACGGAAGTCGAAGCCGGCGACCGCATCACCCTGCATCTCGGGCGTCACGAATACGAGATCCTCGTCAAAGAAATCCGTCCATACGCCAAAAAAGAAGAAGCCGAAGCGATGTACGAAATCATCAAAGAAGTCACCCACGAAAGGAGAGAAGAAAATGTTTAAATTGAACCTCGATCCCCATTCGAATTATATCCTCGCCAGTACCTTTGGTCCCGACAGCATGGCCTTGCTGGACATGACCATCAAACAAGGCGTCTCTCCGGTGGTCTGTTTTGTGAACTATCACTTCCAAGATTCGATGGAAGGCGAAGAAGATGCGTTGAAACAGTATTGCGCAGAACACAATCTCCGCCTCGAAACCCTCGATACCGATAAACTTCCGCAGGAAGGCAAAGCGGAGAACTTCGTGGAATGGGCCCGCAACGCTCGTTATGCGTTTTTCGAAGAGATGTATCAGAAATACGATGCCGCCGGTCTTTTGGTTGCGCACACAATGGAAGACCTTATTGAGGTCTATCTCACCCAAAAGCACCTAGGCAAGCGCCCCCGCAAGTACGGGTATCAGCCCATCTCCACGCACGAAGGCATGGTCGTTCTGCGCCCGCTTCTCGATTTCACCCGTCACGAATTGCTGAACTACGACAAAGAAAACAACGTCCCATTCAGCACCCATATGGACGTCTATGAAGACCAGCACGTCCGCGATGACATCCATCGCTCGATCGTCGCCCACCTGAACGCGATCGAACGCGAGCAGATCCTCGATGAAATCCGCACGGAGAACGATGAAAAGATCCGCTTCATCTCCGGCCTCGATAAAGTCATGGATACGACCCGGAGTCTATCCATCCGCAGCATCATCGCCTTGTCACCCGAGGAATTCGCTCGCACGCTCATCCGCTTCGTGGGTAATGCTGACGCTCATGTGCATTTGAAATCCTCGTCGCTGAATGACATCCGGAAGATGTGCTTGGATCCTCAACCGAACCTCTCTTACCCGATCGGACAAGGCTGGTTCATCATCAAGGAATATGACGTGTTGATTCTTGGATCAAATCCCGAAGAATTACCCTATTCCTACATTTTGGAAAAGCCGGGTGTCCTGGATACCCCGCAATTCCATTTGGATTTTTCAAATGGCGGCAAGGACCGCGGCATCAAACCAGAGGACTATCCTCTGACGATCAGAACCGCTTTGCCGCAAGATATGGTCACCTATGGTGGTTATCTTGTTCCGGTCCGCCGTTTCTATATCGATTTGAATCTGCCGCATTCCGTTCTCAGCCAGTGGCCGGTCTTCTGCAACAAAGACGGCAAAGTCGTTTATGTTCCAGACCCCAACTACTCGGACGATAATTTCGAGAGCATTCTCGAATTACGCTTTGTGCACAATGATTGACATCGAAACCCATTTGCTTTAATTTGAGCGTATTCTTTTTCTAAAAAGAAGCGCTCCCAACCCCACAAGGAGGTAGCCTATGCCAGACAATTACCCCGAAAACAACAACGACAATCGCAACCAGAATCACGATCCTCGTCAGAATCCGAATCAAAGACGTGGGTTCCGTTTCTTCCTGCCATTCATTTTGATCGCCGCGGTCGTCGTCACGATCATCGTGTTGTTCAGCAAAAACATCTTCAACAGAACCATTACCTGGTCGAAGAGCGAACTTTATAACTTACTCCGAGTCAACAGTGCGGAGAATACGACTTCGACGGTCTATCTTTACACCGCGAATGTCAGTCAGAGCTACACAACGACCACGGTCAGTGGTACCGCTTTGCTGACCAACGCCAAGACTTCGTACAAGTACACCGTTTCGATGGAAAACGAAGAATGGTCCACCAACAAGTTCGAAGCCAACATGTTCACCGAGAAGAACGCGGAAGGCGTTTACGTCGTTCTCGCCACCCCGAACAAAGAGCTCGTCACTTGGTCGGAAGTCTTCCAGGATCGTATCCGCGAATGGAATGCGAGCCCCGATCTTTCGCGCCGTTCCAGCACCCCGGCTTACTATCTTGTCACTGACGCTTTTCAGACCTCTTGGTTAGAGACTTGGGGACCGACATTATTGCTCCTTCTCGGAACGATCATTTTAGGTATTTTCTTCTTCAGCAGAATCAACAATTCCGTCAATGGCGCCAACCGCCAGGCGATGGATTTCAACCGTTCACCGGCCCGTCGCGAGGATTCCTCCAAGACGAAATTTGACGACGTCGCGGGCTGCGATGAAGAGAAGCAAGAGATGGTCGAATTGGTCGAATATCTCAAAAATCCCAAAAAATTCAGCGCGTTTGGTGCGAAATTACCCAAGGGCGTTCTCTTGATCGGCCCGCCTGGAACCGGCAAAACCCTCCTCGCGAAAGCGGTCGCTGGCGAAGCTGGCGTTCCGTTCTTCTCCATCTCCGGTTCTGACTTCGTTGAGATGTTCGTCGGTGTCGGCGCCGGCCGTGTCCGCGACCTCTTTAAGAAGGCGAAACAGGCCGCTCCTTGCATTGTGTTCATTGACGAAATTGATGCCGTCGGTCGTCAGCGTGGCGCTGGCTTGGGCGGCGGCAATGATGAACGTGAGCAGACGCTCAACCAGTTGCTTGTTGAGATGGATGGTTTCGAACATAACAAAGGCATCTTGGTCATCGCCGCCACCAACCGTGACGACGTCCTCGATCCCGCCTTGTTGCGTCCTGGCCGTTTCGACCGCATCATCACCGTCAGCGCTCCTGACGTGAAGGGCCGCGAAGACATATTTAAGGTTCACGCTCGTGGAAAGAATATAGATCCGAGCGTCGACTTTGCCGCGTTGGCCAAACGGACCGTCGGATTCTCCGGCGCCGATATCGCCAACATCTTGAATGAAGCCGCCATCTTAGCCGTTCGTTTCGGCAAAGAATCCATCGGCATGCCGGAAATCGATGAAGCCATCGACCGTCAAATCGCCGGTCCGGCCAAGAACAGCAAACGCATGAACGAACACGAACGTCGTCAGGTCGCTTATCACGAAGCCGGCCACGCCGTCATCGGTTTGGTCTTGCCGCATAGCGAAAAGGTTCAGAAGATCACCATCATTCCGCGTGGTCAGACCGGCGGTCATGTTCTCATGACTCCGGAAACCGATAGATTCCTTCTCACTAAGAAGGAACTCCTTGCTGAGATCACCGGTCTTCTCGGTGGTCGTACCAGTGAGGAAATCTTCTTTGACGATGTTTCTACCGGCGCCGAAAATGACATTCAGCGCGCCACCCGCTTAGCTCGTATGATGGTCACCGAATTCGGTATGTCCGAACTTGGTCCGATCCAATATGAATCCAACCAAGGTTCTGTCTTCCTTGGCCGCGACTATACGAATACCTCGCGGAACTTCTCCGGTGAAGTTGCCTTCGAAATCGATAAGGCCGTCCGTAAGATCATCGAAGATGCTCATGAACAAGCGAAGGCCATCCTCACCGAACATAAGAAGGATGTCACTTTGATCGCGGAGACTTTGCTCGAGAACGAAACCATCACCGCCGAGCAGATCGACGCCCTCATCAAGACCGGTGCCCTTCCGCAGAAACAGATCGAAACCGTCCATCAAATCGATGGTGCGATCCCCGAGCAAAAAGAAGAGGCCCCGAAAGAGGAAACCCCGAAAGAATAATCGATTGGAGGTCTTAAGACCTCCTTTCTATATAACCATGAAGTTTGGCGGCATTGAATTAGAAGGAAGGGTTTTGTTGGCTCCGATGGCTGGAGTCACCAATCTTTCTTATCGCCGCTTCTTAAAACCATTTGGCGTCGCCTTGACCGTCAGTGAGATGATCAGCGACTGCGGTTTGGTCTATGGCAACAAACAAACCTTCGAGTATCTGCGAACCGCCGAAGATGAGAGACCAGTTGCTTTGCAACTCTTTGGCTCTTCTTTGGAATCCACGGTCAAAGCAGTGGAGATTCTCGAAAAGAACGCCACCTATGACATCCTGGATCTCAATTTGGGTTGTCCTGTCTATAAGGTTACGAAGACTGGCGCGGGTTCTGCCTGGTTACGCCGCCCCGATGAGCTTTTTGAGTATTTGAAGGGCATCTGTGATGTTTCCAAGCATCCGGTAACCATCAAAATCCGCCTTGGATGGGACCAGGAACACATCAATGTCCACGAGGTTGTTCAGCTTGCTGAAAAAGCTGGTGTCCAAGGCATTACGATCCATGCCAGAACAACCAAACAACTATATTCCGGTCAACCCCAATATGAGTTGATCCGCGATATCCAAAAAGAGACGAGCGTCCCAATCGCCGTGTCGGGCGACATCTTCACCGTCGAAGACGCCATCAAGGCGATGGAAATCACCGGCGCCCATTTCGTGATGGTCGCCAGAGGCGCTCTTGGCAATCCTCAACTAGTTCGCCAAATTAATGAAAAACTGAACGGGGAACCGGTGGAAGAGGCTTTGCCTCTCTCAAAACAATTAGAGCTCGCGGAGCAGTATGCCGACATGCTTATCGCCGACATCGGAGCCCATCGGGCAATCCCTCAGCTCCGCGGCATCTTGCCCCATTTCTTCAGCGGATTCCCTGGTTATAAGAAAATCCGACTCTCTATCACTGAATCGCTGAAAAGCGAAAACGACTTAGAACGGATTTGGGCCGGTATCCGCGCTCACGCACAATTTAATTGTTGAAAATACGCGGTGGACATTCCAAAATTGTTCGTCAACGAACGATTATGGCAGAGAAAACCACCCAAACACTACGTGAAGAATCCTTGCTCACATCAAGGGCTATTTCCAATCACATGGTCAATGAATTCGCTTCTCTCGAAGGTGGGGTTCTTTCACCGTTAGAAGGCCGGGTGTTCGGTTTTATCTGCCGTAACCAAGATAAGAATGTCACCAGTACGGATCTGATGGCTCATTTCGATAGCCCGAAATCAACGATTTCGGAAACCTTATCTTCGTTAGAAGAACGGGGATACATCCTCTTTGAGGTGAACCCCGAAGATCGTCGTCAAAAATATCTCCGCCTGACCGAAAAGGGATTGGCCCGCTTTGAAGGCGTTTTGGTCCTTTTCAGCCAAGCGGAAGAAAAGATGACCGAAGGTTTAAGCAAAGAGGATATCGCGACGTATTTACGGGTCTGTGAGCAGATTCGTCGTAACTTAGGAACGAAAAATGGCTAGGAAGAATAAGGAAAAGAAAACATCTTTAATTGCCACCTTCCGGGTTATTTTTGCTTACATGGGCAAGTTCAAGAAGGATACCTTGTTGGCTTGGGTTTTCGTTTTCCTCGAAACCATCTGCGAAACGATGGTCGCCTTCTTCATGCGTTATTTGGTTCGCGGGATCAAGGCCAGCGATTTCTCAACCATCACCAATTATTCCCTAATCATCGCCGCGTGCGTCATCGTTGCCGCCGCGACTGGCATCCTCAGTGGTTTCTGGGCGGCGTCCGCGGCCTGCGGGTTCGCGGCGAACCTTCGCGAAGGAATGTTCCGCAAGATCCAAAGATATTCTTTTAAGAATATCGATCACTTCTCAACCTCCTCGATCGTCACCAGAACGACCACAGACGTCACCAATGTGCAGAACGCTTTCCAGATGGCTCTCCGTGCCGTGGTCCGCGCCCCGTTCTTAATGACTTTGGCCATCATCATGTCCTTCGTCACTGAATGGAAGGTGGCTTGGATTTTCGTCGCATTGGTGCCCATCGTCTTAATTGTCCTTCTCTTACTGGCCCGCACCGTCCACCCGACCTTTGTCAAAGTGTTCGATACCTATGACAATCTCAACCAGAGCGTCCAAGAAAATGTGGACGGCATCCGCGTCGTCAAAGCGTTCAATCGCGAAGATTTCGAGAAGAAGCGGTTTGGTGGCGTGAGTGGGACGATTTATCGTCTCTTCGTCCATGCCGAACGATTATTGGCGTTCAACCAACCCACACTCAACTTTGCGATTAACGCGACTTTGTTGGGATTGTCTTTCTTCGGCGCAACCCTCATCGTCAAATCCGGTGGCACCGATTTGGATACGGGTTCTTTGACCACCCTCATCACTTACGTCCAAATGATCTTTATGTCCCTCTTAATGGTGTCGATGGTTTACGTCATGATCACCATCGCCCGTAACTCGGCGGAACGTATCGCGGCGATCATCCTCGAAGAGCCGGATATCAAAGTTCCCGAGAATGCGATTTTCGAAGTCAAGTCCGGCGACATTTCCTTCCGAAATGTCCAGTTCTCATACAATGAGGGCAAACCGATTCTTCAAAATATCAACCTGGATATCGCCAGTGGTTCCACGTTGGGGATCATCGGTTCTACCGGTTCAGGCAAGACCACTTTAATCAGTCTCATCGCACGTCTGTATGATGTCGATAGCGGTTCGGTCACCGTCGGCGGTGAAGATGTCCGGAAGTACGATGTCAGTTCTTTGCGTGAATCCGTGGCGGTCGTTCTCCAAAAGAACACTTTGTTCACCGGGACGATCCGCGACAATCTCCGCTGGGGCAATGAAAACGCGACCGACGAAGAGATTTGGAAAGCTTGCGATATCGCCCAGTGCAGCGAATTCCTGTATTCGTTCCCGCAGGGGCTTGATACCCAAATCGATGAAGGTGGCACCAATGTTTCCGGTGGACAGAAACAGCGCCTTTGCATCGCCAGAGCTTTGTTAAAGAATCCAAAGATCCTTATCCTCGATGATTCCACGAGTGCCTGCGACACTGGCACCGACGGCAAAATCCGCCGTGGATTACGCGAACACCGCAACGATGTGACGAAGCTCATCATCGCTCAGCGGGTGCTTTCAATTAAGGATTGCGATCAGATCATCGTCATGAATGATGGTCAGATCGTTGGAATGGGGACCAATGAGGAATTGATCGCCAATAATGAGATTTACCGCACTTTGTACGAATCTCAATTAGGTGGGGGAGGTGATTTCGATGCCGCGAGCAACGCTTAGACCATCCAAAAACCCACGTAATATGGCGCCCGTCTCCCGCAAGGCGAAACGCGGTGCGATCCGCCGCCTCTTGCGTTATGTTTTCAAATACTATCCGTGGCAGTTCTTCCTCGTCGTGTTCCTCGTTCTTTTGAGTTCGGCGGTAACCGCCCTCGGAAGTTACTTTATCGGCACCGTGGTCGTCGACCACTTCATTTTAGATGCCAATCAAAACGTCCGTGCGTTCGCTGAGTTCAGCGAAGTCACGTGGTATGGCGTCCACTTCGGTGGGGCGATTGGCATTATGGCGGCCTTCTATCTGGTCGGCATCATCTCGTTATATTTTTATAACTTCCTCATGTCGGTGGTCAGCCAAGGCATCCAGAAGAAGATCCGCGATGACCTCTTTGAGCATCTTGAAGACTTGCCGGTTTCCTATTTCGATTCGAAGACCCATGGCGACATCATGTCGGTCTTCGCGAATGACGTCGATGCGTTGCGTGAGATGCTTTCCCGCGCCCTTCCGATGGTGGCGAACGCCTTCGTCACGATGATCCTTTACTTTGTAATCATGGTGTTGACCGACCTCTACATGACTGGCATCGTCATCGCTTTCGCCATCCTCATCTTCTTCATCTCGAAATACTACGCGAAGATGTCTTCCAAATATTTCGTTTCCCAGCAGATCTCTTTGGGCAAAACCAACGGATATGTGGAAGAAATGACCAATGGTCAAAAAGTCGTCAAAGTCTTCAACTACGAGAAACGCAACATCGCCGGTTTCCAAAAACTGAACGAAGAACTTCGCGTCAGCGGTACCCGCGCCAATCGTTATGCGAACGTTTTGATGCCGACGGTCAATCAGCTTGGCAACCTCCAATATGTCTTTATCGGTTTCTTCGGTGGGTTAGAGATCCTCAAAGGAATCAACAGCCTTTCCCTCTCAGGATTCCACCCGATGACGGTCGGTATCATCATCTCCTTCTTGCTCTATAGCAAGGCCTTCTCGCAACCGATCGGCCAGATCGGTCAGCAGATGAATGTCGTCGCCCTCGCTTTGGCGGGCGCGACCCGTATCTTTGAAATCCTTGATCAGCCTCTTGAGAAAGATGAGGGTTATGTCGAACTCGTGAACGCCAAAGAAGACGAAGACGGCAATCCGGTGGAGTGCGAGGAAGCGACTGGCAAATGGGCTTGGAAACATCACCACAAAGAAACCGACACGACGACCTATGTGTGGCTTAAAGGCAAAATCACCATGGATCATGTCGATTTCGGTTATGTCCCTGAGAAACTCGTTTTGCATGACATCACCCTTTACGCGAAGCCTGGCCAGAAGATTGCGTTCGTCGGTGCGACAGGCGCTGGCAAGACGACCATCACCAACCTCTTGACCCGTTTCTATGACATCGAAGATGGCAAGATCCGTTACGACGACATCAACATCAACAAGATTAAAAAACATGACCTCCGTCGTTCGCTCGGCATGGTTTTGCAGGATACGAAACTATTCACCGGAACCGTTCGCGAGAATATCCGTTTCGGCAAACTCGATGCGACCGATGAAGAAATCGAACGGGCGGCGAAATTCGCCAACGCGGATACATTCATTCGGTTATTACCGAATGGTTATGACACCGTCCTTACCAATGGCGGCGCTTCCTTGTCGCAAGGACAACGGCAGTTGATTGCCATTGCTAGAGCGGCCGTCGCCAATCCGCCGGTCATGATTTTGGACGAGGCGACCTCCTCAATCGACAGCCGTACCGAGAAACTCGTGCAGGAAGGTATGGACGCCATCATGAAAGGCCGCACGGTGTTTGTCATCGCCCACCGTCTAAGCACCATTCAGAACAGCGATGTCATCATGGTTTTGGACCAAGGTCGGATCGTCGAACGCGGCAGCCATGACGAATTAATGGAAAAGAAAGGAATCTACTACGGGCTGTATCACGGCTCATTCAGCGATTTCTCCTAACTTTTGTTAGGAAGCTTTGGTAGACTTACACATATGGCAGAGAAGAAAAGAGACACATTAACAAAAGCGAAGATGGTTTATAGCGGTGAGCTGTTGCTTTTCACCGTCGTCTTCCTCACTTTGGGCATTCTCATCCTCGTCGGTGTCATCGCCATCAAAGAATGGAAACGGATCGCCTTCTCCTACGTCACCCTCATCGGTGGCGCTTGGATCGTCGCGGACTTCATTTGGACTTTATGCTCCAAGAAACGCCGCGCCAAAAAGTGCCTATTGGATAAGTGCCTGGTATTACCGGCAGGTCTTGCCCTGATTGCCTTCGACATCTATGCCTTCGCGGCTGGACTCGTCCATGCCGACGAGACCGCCCCGATCTTCCAATACATGATCGGTGCCGACCTTTGCTACCTATCCATCGTCTACTGCTTCGAGGCTTTCTATCACTGGAAACATCCGCTTCCGGAGATCCTCGCCGCGGTGGAAGAAGAGAAGAAACAGGCGGAATTAGAGGCCCTTAAAGCCAAACAAGCCGCAGAATCGGAAACCCCCGCAGAACCCGCTGAAAAACCCGAAAACAACGCAGAACCTGAAGATTTGGAGAAATAATTATGGACGAACAGCTTAACGATCAAGAATTGGCCAGACGGGAAAAACTCCCGAAGTATGAGGCTCTCGGAGTCGATCCTTTCGGCACCCGTTACGAATGGAAAGACCGCATCATCGACATCCGCGAAAAGTATGGTTCATCCTCCGCGGAAGAACTCGAAGCCAACCCGCCGCGCGTCAATGTCGCCGGCCGTCTCATGGCCATCCGCCGCATGGGCAAGGCCTCTTTCGTCAACATCAAAGACGAGCGTTCCTCCATCCAGGCTTGGATCGGCATGAACGTCATCGGCGAGCATGACTACGAAGTGTTCCGCCTTGCCGATCTTGGCGACATCGTCGGTTTGGAAGGCACCATCATGATCACCCGCACCGGCGAGCTCACCATCCGCGTCGAAAAATACACCCACATCTCCAAATGCTTAAAACCGTTGCCGGAAAAGTTCCATGGTCTGACCGACCTCGAAGAACGTTGCCGCCATCGTTATGTCGATCTCATCGTCAACGATGAATCCCGCCGTGTTGCTTTACTACGCCCCGCCATCATCAAAGAAATCCGCGACTTCTGCGAAAGCCGCGGCTTCGTCGAAGTGGAAACCCCGGTCTTATCGCCAATCGCCGGCGGCGCAGCTGCGCGCCCCTTCATCACGCACCATAATGCGCTCGATCGCGACTTCTATCTCCGCATCGCAACTGAGCTGAATCTGAAGAAGTGCATGGTCGGCGGCATCGATCGTGTCTATGAGATCGGTCGTATCTTCCGCAACGAAGGCATCGATAATCGCCACAATCCGGAATTCACGACCATCGAGTTATATCAAGCCTACGGCGATTTGTCCGACATGCGCGCTTGGACCGAAGACCTCATCCACGACCTCTGCGCCAAAGTCATCAAGAAAGACGTCGTCCATTGGCATGACAACGACATCGATCTCTCGAAACCGTTCGCCAATCTGTCGATGGCCGAAGCGATCAAAGAGAAAACTGGCATCGATTTCACCGAAGACATCCCGTTCGAGAAAGCGGTGGAACTTGCGAAAGCCCATAACGTTCCTTTGGAAAAAGCCTGGAACAGCACCGGCTACATCATGCAGGCCTTCTTCGATGAATTCGTCGAACCGACCTTGATTCAGCCGACCTTCATCCACACCTATCCGATCGAACTCTCCCCGCTTACGAAGAAGACCGCGGATCCGCGTTTCGTGGACCGCTTCGAACTCTTCATCGGCGGCACCGAATTCGGCAACGCTTATAGCGAACTCAACAATCCATTTGATCAGAAAGAACGTTTCCTCGCCCAGATGGCCGCCCGCGACCGCGGTGATGATGAAGCCAACGAAATCGACTATTCCTTCTTGGATGCCTTGAACTATGGGATGCCTCCCGCCGGTGGCATCGGGGTCGGAATTGATCGACTTTGTATGCTTCTTTGCGAAGAAGACACCATCCGCGAAGTGCTCATCTTCCCGACGATGAAAGCGGAAAACTAAAACGAAAATTCCTGGCTTCGGTCAGGATTTTTTGTAAAATTTCGCGAATCTTGAGTATTCATTGGTGGAAAGAAAATTTCCGGTTTAGCGTGATCGATGAAATATTCGGTTGCCGAAAGGACTTCGTAATAATACAATTATTACCGCCTTTTCGAAGGAAAAAGGCAAAAGTCACACTCTTATGGTCGCACGATAGATGCGATCCTGAGTCCAAAATTAGGAGGTGCAATACGAATGAAGAAGTACGAGATTATGTACATCCTCCGCGCCGACCTCGAAGAGGCCGCCCGCAAGGAGGAGATGAGCAAGCTCCAAGGGATTCTCGAATCTTTGAAGGGCAAGGTCACCGAAACGAAAGAATGGGGCATCCGTGATTTCGCTTACACGATCAAGGATCAAAAGAAAGGCTACTACGTCATCCTCAAGGTGAACGCCGATCAGCCGGCTCTTGATGAATTCAATCGTCAGACGAGATTCAACGCCAACGTCATCCGTTATTTGATCACTGTCGATCAAGACTAAACCCACATTGAACGGAGGTCACAAAAATGCTTAATCGAATCGTAATGGCGGGTCGTCTCACCAGAGACCCCGAACTTCGCAGAACCGCTTCTGGCATCTCGGTCGTTTCCTTCACGATCGCGTGCGATGACAGCTTCGGTCGCGGACCCAACGGCGAAAAGAACACGGTCTTTATGTCCTGCTCTGCCTTCCGCACCACTGCGGAAAGCGTCGCCAAATTCACCAGAAAGGGATCCCTCATCGCGGTCTATGGCCGCCTCACCTCGCGGAAGTACACCAACCGCGACGGCGTGCAGGTCACCGCGTATGAAATCAGCGCCGACGGCGTTGAGTTCCTGGAACCCAAGAGCGCTGCCAATGCGGCGGAGGGCTTTGTCCCCGATGCCCAGCCCGCTTTTGAAGCGGATGCCCCGGCCAGCGCCGACTCGATCGACATCATTGAGGACGATTTGCCGTTCTAACGCAAAGATAGAAAGGAAATTGGAAAATCATGGGATACAAGAAAATGAGACCGCGCAAAAAGGTCTGCTACTTCAAAAAGAACCATATCAAGTACGTCGATTATAAGGATGTTGAACTCTTACAGAGATTCATCAATCCGGACGGAAAGATCGCTTCGCGCAGCTCGACCGGAACCTCGGCCAAGTACCAGCGCGAACTTGCTCGCGCGATTAAGAACGCCCGCTTCATGGGTCTCTTGCCGGAACCTGGCAATCGCGACTAATCAGTGTTCGTAAACGAAAGCCGTCCTTCGGGGCGGCTTTTTTGTTGAATGATTGAAGAAACGCGATAGCATAATTCCATTATGAACGCTCTAGTTGATATCACCGGCGTCCGATTAGAAACCGAAAGACTCACCCTAAGAGAATGGCAGCTCAGCGACCTGGATGATTTCTTTGAGTATTGTTCGGTGCCCGGAACGGGCGAAGCCGCTGGCTGGCCCCATCACAAAAACAAAGAAGAATCCTTGGGCATCTTGAATGGTTTTATCGCAAATAAAAAAACGTTCGCTTTGGTGGACAAAGAAACCAACAAAGTCATTGGTTCTCTCGGTTTGGAGAAATACGGAAACGAAGAGCAGTTGTCGGAATTCTTTGATTATCGAGGAAGGGAAATCGGTTATGTCTTATCCGCGGCATATTGGGGGAAGGGATTGATGACCGAAGCCGTCAAAGCGGTCATCAATTACTGTTTCAATACCTTGGATTTCGATTTCCTGCTCTGTGGCCATTTTTTCAAAAACCATCGTTCTATGCGGGTTCAGGAAAAGTGCGGTTTCACCCATTATCGTCAGTTGGTATTCGACACCAAACTTGGAATCAAAGAACCCGGGTATTTGAATCTTTTGGTCAATCCGAAAAAGGATATCAAGTTCGAATTCTCTCACCCCGAAACATTGGTGATTGGGAAATAAAACGAAGCCGTTTCACGCGGCTTTTTCCTTTTACGAACGTTTACGGTTTCAGCAATCGCCGCCCACTTCTAAGAATTTAATGAAGTATTCTTCAAAACAATCCCCAACGCGCGCAAGATTTGATATACTTATGGCATGTTCGTTGACGCTTTAAAAGAATATATTCTGCAAAACTGGATTCTCCTGCTGATCCTCGGCGCTTTTATCGTCATTCTTTTCATCACGACCTTCTCAAACAGACGGTCGGTGGTTCTTTTGTTGTCGCTCGTCGCATCCATTTTCATTCTCTCCATCGTCGTATTCGCCGAATTTAACCTGGACTACGTTGCCCATAATGCGATGGCACGCATGATTCTCATGGCCATTCGTTACAGCGCCACGCCGCTTATTGTGGCACTGGTCATCTTGCTGATTCTCAAACGCTACGGAATTTATGTTTTCCTTCCCGCGATCGCTTTGGTCATCATCGATGTCGTTTCGATTTTCACCGGCATCGTTTCGTGGGTCGATGACGCGGGCAATGTGATTCACGGGCCGATCCATTTAATGCACTATATCATCGCCGGCCTCTACATGGCCTTCCTGATTTTCTTATTGATTCGCCGCAGTAACAAACGGGCGATCGAGATCGTGCCGATCGTCTTCCTGGCGGCGGCCCTTTCTTCCGGACTTATCTTCCCGTTCATCTTCGGGGCCGCCTATGCGCGAATCTTCTGTTCCATCATCGCCGTGTCGTTGTTCATTTATTATCTCTTCACCATCCTGCAGAGGGCGAAGAAAGATTCTTTGACCGGTTTATTGAATCGTCAGGCTTTCTATGGGGAGACCCGCAGAGACAACAAAGATATTACCGCGATCGTTTCCGTCGATATGAATGGCTTAAAAGCCATTAATGACGGCCGCGGTCACTCCGCGGGCGATGAGGCGCTATCCGCGATCGGTCTATGCATCTCGCAGTCCTGCCGGCCCAAGCAGTCCGCTTACCGCATGGGTGGCGATGAATTTATCATCGTCTGCCGCAAGACGCCGAAAGAAGAAGTCCTCGCCTTGGTGGAGCGCATCCAAAAGCACATCGATGAGACGGAGTATTCCTGTTCGATCGGCTATAGTTGTTTGGAAGATGGCCCAGCCGGGTTAAAAGAACTCCTCAAAGAATCGGATAGAAAGATGTACGCGAAAAAGGCCGAGCATTACAAAGCCGATAACAACCCTGAAGAATAAAAGCCGCCAAGAAGGCGGTTTTTCTTTACACGCGCCCGTACCTTTGACGGACGCTTTTAAGTTGGAGATAATTAAAAATTGTATAAGAGGTAAAAAGTATGAGTAGGAAAAAGACACCTATCATTTGGCTCTCAGCCGCTCTGCTTGCGTTAACCCTCGGCTCTTGCGAACTGCTTCCGTCCAATTCCAACGGAACCGGTCCCGCCAGTTCCGAGCAAACCAGCGAGAAATCGAGCGAGCCCAGCAGCCAGGTCACCAGTGAGACGACCAGCGAACATACCAGTGAGACAACGAGCGAGACGACCAGTGAGGTTTCCAGCGACATTAGTAGTGAAGTCAGCAGCGAAGTCTCTAGCGAAAGCAGCTCGGAAGTCATTCCCGTTTTGTCCAGGATTGCAATCACCCATCCGGCGAACAAATTGGAATTTGAAATCGATGACGAAGCCGATTATACCGGACTCGAAGTCACCGCTTATTTCACCCCGAGCGGATCTTCCATCGTTCCGACATCGGATCTCATTTTCTCCGGTTTCTCTTCGGCGACCGCCGGCACGAAGACGATCACCATCGAATATACGTACGACGGCGTGACCAAGAACACCAGTTACGACATCACCGTTTCGGAACCCGTTTCCCCGATTGTCACGTTAGATTTCTACGGATTCAACGATGTCCACGGCAATGTTCTGGACACTTCTCTCGGCGTCGGCATCGCCAAAATGTCGACCTTCCTTAAGGAAAAGACCGCCGATCAGAACGCTTTGCTCATTTCGTCCGGCGATATGTGGCAGGGTTCTTTGGAATCGAACTCCAACCATGGCGCGTTGATGACTTCGTGGATGAAATACCTTGATTTCACCTCGATGACCATCGGCAACCACGAATTTGACTGGGGCACCGATTCCATCGTGAACATCTCCAACAATTACGATCTTCCGATCCTTGGCATCAATGTCATCGATAAAAATACCGGCAAGATCGCGGATTATGTCACTCCGTCGACCGTTGTCACCCGTGGCGGCGCGAAGATTGGCATCATCGGAGCGATCGGCGACTGCTATTCGTCCATCTCTTATTCCAAAGTCATGGATGTCGAGTTCGTTCTCGATAAGTCCGGGGACACCAGTTATCCGCTCAGTCAACTTATTAAAGCTGAATCGACCAGACTCCGCGAAGAAGAAGGCTGTGACTTCATCGTCTATTCCTTCCATGGCGATTCGAATTCGGGCGATACCTTCTATAACGATGAGCTCAGTCGCGATGGTTATGTCGATGTCGTCTTCGAAGGACACACCCACAACGAAACCGTCCGTCAGGATAGCGGCGGCGTTTATCACTTCCAGTCCAGCGCCAGCGGTTCCATCTCGATCAATCACTTCACCGTTGAGCTCAATACGTTCAGCGATGACTATTCCCTCACTTTCGATAATAACGAAGATGTCTATTGGATGAACGAAACCGCCAAATATGATTTGGCCGAAGATCCCGGCACCGTCGCGTTGATCAACGCTTATGACTTCAGCCAATACTATCAGCCCCTTGGCTATAACTCGGTTTATCGCAACGGAACCGAATTGAAACAACTTTGTGCCGATCTTTACTTTGATCGCGGCGTTGCCAAATGGCCATCTTATGCCGATCAGATCGTCCTCGGCGGCGGTTATATCTCCGTTCGTGGCGAAGGCCATCTGTCCATTGGCGACGTTACCTATGCCCAGCTCTATAACCTCTTCCCGTTCGACAACGATCTCGTACTTACCAAAATCAAAGGATCGACCTTGAAGAGCAACTTCTTGAACACCACCAATTCGAACTACTTCATGAAGTATTCTTCCTATGGAAGCAATCTGAGAAACGATCAGAGCTTGGTCAATAATAACGATTTGTATTATGTCTTAATCGACACCTATGGTTATGACTGGCTGTTGCAAAACAACCACAATCCGATCATCGTCGAAGCCTTCAATTCGACTGGCTACTATGCCAGAGACTTCATGGCCGACTACGCCGCCGATGGCGGATTCGATGAGAGAGATCCGAGCGCCGTCATCACCCATGCCGGCACGATCGATGACCCGCTGACCGTCACCGAAGCCCTCATTGAAGCGGAGAAAGTCAGCGTTAGCAGCTCGAACCCCGAAGGCGCCCGTTATGTCTATTGCACCGGCGTCGTCAGCAGAGAAGCCACCCGCGTTGGCAACTCCGGCGATCTCGGCAACGTCTACATCAAAGACCCGGTCAACGACAACGAGATTCTTATTTACTTCCTTCGTCGTTACTATGGCGCGAACAACAACCCGTCTGATAACTTCACTTCAACTGACGATCTTCAGACCGGCGATGAGCTTCTCATCTATGGCCGCGCGTTCACCTATGGTGGCACGACCAAAGAATTCGCCAGCGGAACCTATTGCATCACCATCAATGGCGTGACCCAATCCGCATCATAACGATAGATGAGATAAGCCGTCCTTATTGGGCGGCTTTTTTATTGCGTGCTATAATCAACTCATCCAATCCCGTCTAGGGGGTAAAAATATGAAACAAACCATTTTTAAGGTCATCCGCATCGTGGGAACGGTTTTGGCGTTTTTCAACGCCTTGATGTTCTTTGCGATGAGACCCTGCTGGAGCGGCATCAGCGCCACTTTGGGGTACAAAGGAGGCGACAATACCATTCTCCTTTATGTGCCGATCATCTTCTGCGTCCTCTTCTTCGTCGTTCTTTTGAGCGACTTGATCCTCAAAGCGATCTTCAAGAAGAATTGGCTGCATATCGTTTACTTGGCCGTTTCGGTGGTCTTCTTCGTGATCATCATGGTCGTCATCGCCTTAGGCGGCATCGATTATATGCGCTTCGTGTGGCCGAAGTTCTTGGTCGCCGTTGCCATCACCGGCATCGTCGTCTGCGTTTGGGCGCTATTGTTCCTCTATCCGAAATCCCCGCTCAAAGAGAGCAAAATCTTCAAGTTCGGCATCCTTGGCTTGGTCGGCGTCTTTGCCGTCAGCATCTTGCTGAACTTCACCATCAACAGCATCACTTATCGCCCCGTCGTTTATGCGGTGGAAGATAAATACCAAATCGTCTTCTCCACCAGCGCCGAATCGACCGGTTGGGTCAAAGTCGGCGACGAGAATTACTACGACACCTATAACGGCACGGCGAAGAAATTCACCAAGATCCACAAAGTGGAAGTCCCGATGGCCGCGCTTGATGCCGCGAAAGAATATACCGTCCACACCCAAAAATCGATTTACTGTGGCCCGTTCGGCGGCTTCATGGGTCGTGACATCTCCCAAAAAGTCACTTTCAAGCCGGTCGATGTCAGCGACGGCCTCCAATATCTCTCCTTCAGCGACGTTCATATGAATATCCGCCAGGCGGCCAAAACAGCCAGCTTTGTGGAGAATTATGACTTCCTCGTCCTGGCCGGCGACATCGTCTCCGACGTCGAAACCTTCGATGACGCGAACTTCAATAACCTCGTCGCCTTCGAAATCACCAAGGGCCAGGTTCCGGTGGTGTATGCCCGTGGCAACCACGACGTCAAAGGCCGTTATGGCGAAGAGCTTCATAAATTCGTCGGCGCCAAGGGCGAGAACTTCTATTACAATTTCTACTTCGATAACGTTTACGGCATCGTCCTCGATATCGGTGAAGACCATGACGACGATTGGTGGGAATACTATGGCACCAGCCATTACGATGGTTATCGCGCTGAGCAAATCGCTTTCTTAGAAAGCGAATTGGCTTTGAGGAACTTCGATAATTACGATTATCACATGGTCGCCTGCCACATCCCCGTCCCCTTCGTGAACTCCCGTCATAACCACGAAACCGTGAAAGCGGAGATGACTAATCTCTTGAATCAGATGGACATCGACATGTTCGTCTGTGGTCATCAGCATGACATCATGATCTTCGAGCCGGGTCTCATCCCGCCGAACACCCAGCTGAACTACAACCCCAACTACCGCACTGGCACCTATAAGGGTTATCTTACCGATTTCAACTTCCCGACCTTGATGATCAGCAAGCCGGGCTATACCTTCAGCGATGATTACCCGCTTCACGCGCCCAGGAGTTATATCGGCCTATTCATCGATGTGAACTTCACCACCCAGAAAGAGACCTGCTACTACCTCAATAGTTTGGGCGAGAAGGTTGAGACGATGAACATGTTCTACGACAAATCTTACGGAACGGAGATCGTCATCGATCTGAACACCAAAGCGTTTAACGCTTGATTGATCACCGAACAGAGAGCCGCCGCCCCGCGGCTCTTTTGTTTTATGGTCATATGAAGATATGTATGATAACATACACTTGAGGATAGCCACTATGACCAAGAATCGATCTGCATATCTGAGCCAGTACAACAAAGAAAATTACAAAATGTACCCATTTCGAGTAAAAAAGAGCGAAACCATGTTAATTAGTATGTTGGATAGCATTTCCAACCGAAACGCCTACATCAGGGAGTTGATCTTGGAAGATGTCAGTCCAAGCGTTTTGACCATCAAGCAGATCAAAGAAAGAATCAAACCGGTCATGGAAAGGCACCACATCAAAGACATTTATCTGTTTGGCAGCTATGCCAGGGGCGAAGCGCATCGCAGTAGCGATGTTGATATTTATTGCGACCGCGGTGATGTGAAAACCTTATGGGAGCATTCCGCTTTTGAGGATGAATTGAAAGACGCCCTCGGCAAAGACGTTGACGTTATCTTCCTTGGTTCGCAGATGGACGATTATTTCAAAACGCAACTGGAGGAAGACAAAATCAAGTTGTGTTAACCGTAAAAGAAAAAGGATTGCTGCTTTCGATTAAGAAGCATTGCGAAAGAATCCAAAAGAAGACCGACGGCATGGATGACTAATCGCATGAGCCGCCAGCCCGTGGCCCTTTTGTTTTATAGCCCGAGTGGCTATAATGATTCAGCCAAAAAGGAGAATTCAGCATGGAAGAAAAAATCCGCATCCAAGACGATTTGTATCATTTCGTGAACCAAGAAAAGATCGATTCGTTAGTCATCCCTGAAGATATGCCGGTCGCCGGTGGCTTCTCAGAGCTTCACAAAAACGTCGAGAAAATCATGATGGATGAGTTCAAAGAACTCTCCAAATCCAAAGAGTATCCCGATGCCAACATGGAAAAAGCCGTTACGCTTTATACCTTGGCAAAGGACGTGAAACGCCGCAACAAAAACGGTATCAAACCGATGCTGAAAGATTTGCGTTTCATTCAATCGACCGACAGTATCTATTCTTTGAATAGAAGACTCAAAACATTCGTGCTTAATCGTTATCCTCTGCCATTCCATTTCGATGTTGATATCGACCTCAAAGACAGCAACAAGCATTGCCTCCTTTTGGTCGGCCCATCCACGATTTTGCCGGACACCACGATGTATGCCAGTCCCCAGAAGGACACGCTGCTCAGCATGTGGAAGACTTTCGCCCTTCAGGCTTTGAGTTTCACCGATCTGAGCGAAGAGGACAAGGCGTTATATCTCGAAGACACTTTGGCCTTTGACGCGATCATCGCCACTTTGGTCAAATCGAGTGAAGAATGGAGCGAATATACCAAGATTTATAATCCGTTCCGCACCGGCCGAGTCAATGGCTTGCTCAAGCCGATCGCCTTCAAGAGCGTCCTTAAAAAAATCTTCGGTTTCGTCCCGGAAACCACCATCGTCGGCGACCCGCGCTTCCTCAAAGGATTCAAGACTCTCTTCAATGAAGAGAACTTCCCGAAATACCTCCATTGGGCCTATGTGAATTTCTTATTGGATAACGGCAATCTTCTCAGCGAAGATCTTCGCGCCCTCACCGGGGCTTTCCGCCGCGCCCTCACCGGCGTCGCCAAGGAAGCCGAACCGGCCAAATTCGCCTATCAGCTCGCCTCCGCCCAATTCAGTGAGCCCGTCGGCGTTTATTACGGTTTGAAATACTTCGGCGAAGAAGCCAAGAAAGATGTGGTGGAGATGGTCCACGAGATCGTTGATGCCTACAAAGAAAGAATCTCCGGCAATGATGTTCTTTCACCTTCTACGAAGGAGAAAGCCATCCTCAAACTCAATGTGATGAAAATCAAAATGGGTTACCCGGATGCGGTGGATCCCCTCTACGATCGCTTCGTCGTCAACTCCCGCGACTCCCTTTATAAGAACGTCATGGGCATCCGCCAAGCGAAACTCCTCGATTCATTCAGTGAACTGAATGAGCCGGTTGATAAGAACAAATGGCTCATGCCGGGCCACATGGTCAATGCCTGCTACGATCCGTCCCGGAACGACATCACCTTCCCGGCGGCGATCTTGCAGCCCCCATTCTATTCCATCCATCAGACCCGTTCGGAGAACTTGGGTGGCATCGGCGCGGTCATCGGCCACGAAATCTCCCACGCCTTCGATAACAATGGCGCCAAGTGCGACGAAAACGGCAATCTCAACAACTGGTGGACCAAGGAAGACTTCCGCAACTTCAGCAAGAAGACGAAAGCGATGATCAAGCAGTTTGATGGCATCGAATTGCCTTGGGGCAAGGTCAACAGCTCCCTCATCGTCAGCGAGAATATCGCCGACAATGGCGGTGTTGCGGTCACCCTGCACATCATGAAGAAAATGAAAGACGCCAACTATGTTGAGTACTTCACCAACTGGGCGAGGATTTGGTGCCAGAAAGCCACCGATCAGTATCGCTCGTTGCTTCTCACCGTCGACGTTCACGGACCGACCATCCTCCGCGCCAATATGCCGCCACGGAACTTCGAGGAATGGTACACGACCTTCGACGTCAAGAAGACCGACAAGATGTATATCGCTCCAGCCAAGCGCGTCGTCATCTGGTAATCGATAAGAACATTGCCGTCCGTTCGGGCGGCTTTTTCTTTTTCGATCTAAAAGATCCAACCGAAAAAACGCGTAAGAACCGCGATAAAATGCACCTTATGCGATGAGTGAGGGATATCCGTCCCCTTTTCCTTTGGTTTATAGCCCCACTTCGGGCTATAATGTTTTCCATGAATAAGACACTGAAAAAATATAAAATAGCGATTCTCATCATTTCCATCATTGAGATTCTCCTCGCCGTCGCGGCAGTTTTGTTTGAATACTTCGACTGGTTCAATTTCCGGACATATGTCTCCGAAATGGCTCTCATTGCCATCTTCGTTGGTCTCATCGCCGTCGATTTGTTCTTCATTTGGGGCGTGCTCGCCCGCATCAGCAAGATGCGTCAGAAAGCCGACCTCGAAGTCGCGTCATTGCTAGGCAATGAAACCCAGGAAGTCCAGAACTTCGGCCAACTCGGCTTGCTCGTCACCGATGAAAACGGCACGATCCTTTGGACGAACTCCTTGTTCTCCTCCCGTCAGTTAGACCTCATCGATTCCAATGTCTTTTCATGGCACCCCGAGCTCAAAGAGCTCGTGAACGCCCCGGCCAACAAAGTGATTCACTTGGAAGAAAAAGGCAAAACCTACCAAGTGAAATACATGAGTGAGCCGCGTCTATTCATCTTCAAAGACTGCACCGATTACGACAACATCATGAACTACAACAAGGAGCAGGCTCTCGCCCTTGGCATGATCATGATCGATAACTACGACGACATCGCCTCGGAAACCGATGAACTCGCCGATGCGGTCAACAACGTCCGCAGTATTATCACCGATTATTTCCGTTCCTTCGGCGTATTGCTCCGCCGTGTCAGAAACGATACATACTTCGCCGTCTGCAACTTCAACTCCCTCAACAAGATGGAAATCGATGGATTCTCCGTCCTCGAGAAAGTCCGCAGCGCCTGGAAAGTCGGGGAAAACCCGCTGACTTTGTCCGTTGGTTTCGCCCATAACTTCCCGGATGTTTCCAAACTCAACGAAATGGCGTCCAGCGCGGTCAACGTCGCCCTTTCCCGCGGCGGCGACCAGGCGGTTGTCAGCAAATATGGTTCGGAACTCGTCTTCTTCGGCGGTAAGACCGCCGCGGTGGAAAATACCTCCAAGGTCAAAGTCCGTTCCGTCGCCGACTCCTTGATCTCTTTGATCAAGAGTTCCAGCAACGTCTTCGTCATGGGTCACACCGACCTCGATATGGACGCCCTCGGCAGCTGCTTGGGCATCATGGCCATCTCCCAGTGGTGCGGCAAATCCTGCAAGATTATCTACAACGCGAAGAACACCGAAAAGAAGACCCGTTTCGCTTTCCAGGAAGCCTTCGTCAAAGAGCAACTCGATGCGATGACCATCTCCCCAAGCGAAGCGGTCAGCGATATTCAGAACAGTTCCTTGCTTGTCGTCGTCGACGTCTCCCGTCCGAGTTTGACTATGGCTCCGAAGGCCCTCGACAAAGCCAGCAAAGTCATCGTCATCGACCACCATCGCCGGGCCAGCGAATTCATCGAAAGACCGGCCTTGTCCTACATCGAGCCGAGCGCTTCGAGCGCTTCGGAACTCCTCGCGATGATGATCCGCTACGCGACCGCGAACCCGCGCATCGAGCTCGCCCCGAGTTTCGCGACCTTGATGCTTTCCGGCATCTTCCTCGATTCCAACTACTTCAAGAGCAAATCGACCGGCATGCGTACCTTCGAAGCCGCTGAAATCCTCAAAGAATATGGTGCCGATAACAGCATCGCCGACGATTACCTCAAAGACGAATATGAGGAGTACGCTCTCATCACCCGTATCGTTTCCACGATGAAAACCCCGCATTACGGCATCGTTTACTGCGTCGCTGACGAAGATGACATCATCGAACGCAGCACGATTTCCAAAGTCGCCAACCAGTTATTGCAGCTCAAAGGCGTGAACGCTTGCTTCGTCTTTGGCAAAACCGATGAAAAGACAATCCGTATTTCCGCCCGAAGCGATGGCACGGTCAATGTCCAACTTCTCTGTGAGAAGATGGGCGGTGGCGGTCACTTCACCATGGCGGCTGCGGCCTTCGAAAACGAGCGCATGCAGCGCGTCATCAACAATTTCGAGTTGACCCTCAACGAATACTTGGATGCCGCTAGAAGAAGCGTCAACCAGAAGGGAGATTGATGTGAAAGTAATCCTTTTGAAAGACGATCGCCTCGGCAAGAAAGGGGCGACGATTAATGTCAGCGACGGTTACGCGATGAATTACCTGATCCCTAGAGGGATCGCCATCGCCGCCACCGAAGGCGCCCAGAAGACTTTGGCCCGACAGAACGCCGAGGAGCTCGAACGTCAGAAAGCCTTGAAGGCGGAAGCGGAGCAAGTCAAAGCCAAGCTCGAGCACATCAATGTCGAATTCAAAGCGAAAGTCGGCGCGGATGGCAAGATGTTCGGCACAATCTCCCCCAAACAGATCGAAGAAGGTCTCTTGGAGCAGTGGAACATCCGCATCGATAAACGGAAATTCATCGACAAAGAACCGGCCAACGCGATTGGCTACACCAAGCTGAAAATCGAATTATACAAAGGCATCGCCGGCGAAGTCGTCGGCGTCGTCACGGTGCACATCTCGGAGGCAAACAATGGCTAAACTACCCATCCCTGGCAATCTCGAAGCCGAAAAGGCCGTTCTTGGCTCAATCATTTCCAATCAGCAGGCCGCCAACATGGCGATGTCCAGCATGTCCGAAGACATGTTTTCCGGTTTGGATCCCCGCAACCCGTTGGTGTTCCGCGCCATGCGCATGCTCGTCGAATCCAAACAACCGATCGACCCGATGACTCTCCATGGCCAGCTCGTCACCATGCAGCTCGCCGAAACCGTCGGTTCGCCGGAATATCTCCTCGAACTCGCGGATGCCTCTTTGAATCCGGCCAACGTCGAATTCTATGTCTCAATCGTCCGTGATAACGCCGTCTTACGCGATTTCCTAAAAGAAATCGACAAGATCGAAAACGAATATGTTTCCGGCAAAGTGGAAGACATCAGCGCTTTCTTGATGGGGGCGACGGAACTTCTTGCGAAGATCGCTTCCCGCCGTTCGGTCGGCAACTTCCGCAGCGCCTATGAAGTCAGCAAAGAAGTCTCTTTGCAGCTTTCCCAATACCGTAACTACTCAAATCGTCGCCTTACGGGCGTCGATACCGGTTTCCAGCGTTTGAACGACCTTACGCACGGCTGGCAGAACGATTCCTTGAATATCATCGCCGCCCGTCCTTCCGTCGGTAAAACCGCGTTGGCGATCAACATGATCTACAGTGCGGCGACCCGTACCAAGAAACCGGTTGCCTTCTTCTCAGGCGAGCAGTCCGCGCGCGAGATGGTTCAGCGTCTTATTGCCGCCGAAGCCATTATCTCCTACGAAGACATTCAGCTTGGCCGTTTGAACGAAGAGGATAACCGCAAAGTTTTAAGCGCCCTCAAGAACATCGCCCAAGCCCAGATTTACTTCGACGATACCCCGAATCCTCAGGTCAGCGATATCGTGGCGAAGGCCCAGAAACTGAAATCATCCCATCCGGATCTCTGCGCGATCTTCGTCGACCATTTGAATATTATTCAAACCTCAGCCACTCAGAAGATCGACAGCCGTCCGTTGCAGCTCGCTTACATCACCAGCACCCTCAAGGAGTTGGCCCGTAATCTCCATTTGCCAGTCATCGCTTTGGCTCAGCTCAACCGTGACGCCGATAAGGCGGCAGCCGAGAATGGCGCCCCGACTTTGGCCAACCTCAAAGAATCCAGCGCCATCGAGCAGGATGCCGACTTGGTCATCATGATGTACCGTCCGGACTACTACGATCCGAAGCCCACCACCAAACAGCCTGGCGCCCCGTCGACCTTCCAAGAGAAGGCCGAGGCCCAAGTCGCCGAAGTCAAAGCTCATGGCAAGGATGCCGGCGATAGCTCGGTGGTCACCCTTAAGATCCGTAAAGCCCGTAACGGCCGTTTGGGCGATACGACACTCCACTTCGAGAAGGCCTATATGCGCTTCTCCGAATTCAGCAACGACGCCCAGCAAGAGCTGGAAGAAATGTAATGTTGTCTTTCCTTTCTCTCGCCAGCGGTTCCAAGGGAAACGCGACGTTGGTTTATGATGAGAAAACCACTCTTCTTTTCGACATGGGCGTGAGCAAGAAATTGCTCTTCCAGGGATTACAGGAAATCGGTCGCAATCTTTCTGATTTGACGGCCGCTTTCATCACCCACGAACACAGTGATCACGTCAAAGGGATTTCCTATATCCCCAAAACCATCCCGGTGTATGCCAGCACGGGGACGATCGATGGCGCCATCAACCAAAGAGTGGGTTCGAAAATCCGCGTCGGGGACTTTGTGGTTATTTCATTCAAAACCAGCCATGATGCCCATAATCCAGTGGGCTATAAAATCGAAAATCGCGGCGAATCTTTGGTATTTATCACGGATACGGGGTTTTTGCCGTTAAAAACGGTGAAGGACTTAGCCAACCCGGACTACGCCATTTTAGAGGCAAATCACGATATTCAGATGCTTCTTGAAAGCAATCGACCGGAGCACTTGAAACGGCGGATCCGCGGCAAGAAGGGTCACTTATCCAACGAGCAATCCGCCCTCATCTCTCTGGATCTGGTCGGCGAGAAAACGAAGAAGGTTTATCTCTGCCATCGGAGCGAGGAATGCAATACCGAAGAGAAAATCATGGAGACCTATAAGAACGTCTACGAAGAATACGGAGTGGCTTTCGATGAATCCCTCTTCGTCATTCTCCAGCAGTGGTCTTTCACCCGAGGAGGCGATAGACAATGAAAATCACCATCCACGCGATCGGGCATTTAAAAGAAACGTATTGGAAAGCGGCGGAGGCCGAATATTTGAAACGCCTCAATCCTTATGCCCAGACCGAAGTCAGGGAATATGACGATCTGCCTTCCAAGCAGAACGCCACCCCGGCCGAAGAAACCAAAGTCAAAGAAAAAGAGTGTGAGCAGATTCTCCGTCACCTTAAAGGAAGCGACTTTGTCGTCATTCTCGATTTGGGACACGAACAGCTCACCTCCGAAGTTTTGAGCGAATCCCTCACCAAATGGTTCGAATTATCCGGTTCCTCCATCCATTTTGTTATCGGTGGTTCCCTCGGTCTATCCGCGGAAATGAAAAGGCGAGCCAACGCCCGCCTTTGCTTAAGCAAACTCACTTTCCCGCATCAGCTTGCGAGAATCGTTTTGTTGGAGCAGCTATATCGTTCCTTCCGCATCGCGCGGAACGAACCATACCATAAATGATCAGTCGATGAGGCCGAAGTGCTTCATCGCATTGGCCCAGCCATCTTCATCGATATCGTCGGTTACATAATCGGCGATTTCTTTTACTTCGGGGATGGCGTTGCCCATCGCGACGGAGATGCCGGTGAACTGCATCATCTCGATGTCGTTGTTGTGATCGCCTAAGGACATCGCGTTCTCGGCGCCCCAGCCATAATGTTCGAGGGTCGCCATGATGCCTTTGGCCTTATCGGAATTGCTCGGCATGATATCGACCGCGTATTCGTCCCAACGGGCCGCCTTGCAATCGCGAAGGTGGGGGAGGAATAACGATTCGTCGAATTCATCGCAGAAGGCAATGATCTGATAGACCGTGCGGTCATAAGGAATCGGGAATTTCCGTGGCTGCGGGAATCTGGTTCCGTACTTGGCATGGGCTTCGATGACGCGGTCATCAATATAATTGATGTGGCCTTCGCTTTCCTCGATGAGGGTCACGCCGAATTTGAGACGGTAGGAGAATTTGATGATGGCGTCCACAACGTCCCGAGGAATTTCATACTTGTAGATGAGGTCGCCATCGACGGAGACGCAGGCCCCGTTCATCATGACGATGCCGTCCGGCTCGATGATGTCCAAGATGCCTGATTTGCGGATCAAGTAATAATTCCGGCCCGAGCAGAGGAAAACTTTGATTCCCTTGGCTTGCAGTTTATGGATGGCTTCGATGGCCGAAGGAGGGACGCGACCGGTTTTGTGCGAATATAACGTCGCGTCGATATCGGTGAATACGATGCGGATTTTCTTGGGATCGCCTGCCATATATGCCTCCTTTCTCTTGACCAAGTATTGGTCATGCGTATATTTAAGACGTAACTTTATGCTTTACCCCGAGTTTAATCAATACAAATCGCTGCTAGATCCTCAATACCCTCGTTGCAACTTTTACGAAAACGATGCGGGGGACCGGTTTTACGTCGAACCGGGTTTCTACACAGCCTTGATGGGGTATGGGGAGAAGACGAGTCATCTGCCCCTTATACTAAATAGGATAGACGAAATCGTGCGCGCAAACCACCGCGTTATTTTCACGAATGACTTCGAATTTCCGATGGTCCATAAAGACGACTATATTTATCAGGAACTCATCGATATCACCGATCAGCTGAAAGTCACCTGGATCGACGATACGAGACCGAGCGATTACGGGGATTAAAAAACGGCCAAATGGCCGTTTTATTTTGCTTATTGCTGCACCGGGCGGAGCGAGCGGAATACCATCCAGAGGATACGGACGCCGAAGAAGACAAGGAAGAGAATCGACGCGTAGGATTTGATGCCGAATCCGATCATGGAGAGGATGGCCGGGGTGATGGCCGCCCAACCGACGATCGTTTCGCACTGCCAGAAGGTGAACACATTGAGCGGGTTCATCTTTCCGCGGGTGAATAAGAAGATCATCAGACCGAGGAAGGCAACGGCCGCGGCATAAATGCCGAGCCACATGCCGGTGGTGGCGAATGAGCTATTGACGCGGGTGGTGTTCCAAGCATCGTCCAAGAGCAATTTCCAGCTGGCGGTGGCCTGTTCTAAGTAGGAGTCCACATTTTCCGCTTTGGTCACGGAATAGGCTTCTCCGTGAGGGTCTTGCTTCGCAAGATCACGAAGATTAACGCCTTGCTTCAAAGAAGAGTACTTGAATTCGCGGTAGCCTCTCGAGGAGCTGACGGCGGTGCCTTTCGGCGATTTGACGAGAACGAAGCTTTCTTTGCCTAAGAAGAGCGAGGTGCTGGCGTACGGATGCTTGCCGATGACGTCGACCAGACCGAGAATCGCGGTGGTGCCGTTCCGGGTGACGTCGTTGGTGCCGATGATTTCGTCCTTCATCTCCTCCGAATTCAGATCGGTGAGATCGAAGACGGAAACGTAGCAGTATTTGACGTCATGCAGACTCGGGGTGGTATCGACGTTGACGATCGAACTATTCGCTTCGCTTTCTTCGGTATCCATAATCAGTTCCTGGCGTTCATAAACGTCCGCGAAAACGTGATACGCTTTCACCGGACCGATGGTCGCGGTGAATTCCTGATCCCATTTGGCGCGATTGAGCTCGATCGAACCGGCTTCCGGATCAATAACGATATCGATATCTTTCTCTTCGAGTTTCTCAGCGAAGTGGATCAAACCGATTTCCGTGCTGGCGGTCGGGGTGGCGAGGATATCGCTGCCCTTCTGTTTCAATCCGTTGACGAGGGTCGGGACGACGGCGACGATGACGCTGAGAAGACCGACGATGACCGGGGCGTACCATTTGGTTTCCCGGAGTTCGATGACGGCTTGGTTGTTGACTAAAGCGCGGAGGCCTTTTCTGAGTTTCGGCCAGAAGGTGGATGGTTTTTTCTGTTTGACGTATTTGGCTTTTGCTTTGGACATAATTAGGGTACTTTCGTTTTTCGCCCTAGTAGTCTACTACATTCGCGCGTGAAGTCCAAAGAAAACCTACGTTTGTAGGTTCTTGGACTATACATTCGCGCGGGGAAGTGCTATATTTCGTAAGCCCGAAAGGGATTGTTCTTTGAAAAATGGGGTCGTTCTGGTTTTGACGGGGAAGTATTTGGTTTGGATGGCAGTGGCGTGATGAGCTTAAACATCAAAAACAAATAACTGACAACAGTCATCTTTATGCGAACCGCGCTCAGCGCGCTTCGTATGCTTGCGCTTAATTTAGTAGCCTGAGGGCTTCTCGGCATCGATCCGAGAGCAGCACGTCCTCCCCTCCCGCTCGTTGGGGGAAGGTCAAGGGCGTCATATTCCAACGATAAGCGGTCCTCTCTGGTTCGGAGGGATCGCCGACAACCTTTGAGCCTCGCCGCATGGACTTGTTCAAGCCTTTCCATGGGGTCAAATAACGGTTTGAACTAAACTGTAGAGGTCCAAATGAAAGCTTCTTCGGACAGGAGTTCAATTCTCCTCGGCTCCACCAATTATCATCATATCCCAAGTCACAATGGCTTGGGATTTTTTGTATTTACAAAAGCGTTAAATGTATTACAATTAAAATACAAAGGGGATATTATGGCAGTAATTCAGTTCAGAGTAGACGATAGTCTAAAAGCGGAGGCGACCTCCGTCTTTGAAAAGCTTGGTCTTGATCTGTCTTCCGCGATGCGCATGTTTTTGAAAAGATCGGTAGACGCACAGGGGATACCCTTTCCCATGATGTTGGAAAAGGATGCCTACCGCGCTTCCGAAGCGCGTATCGTGATGAAGGAAATGCAAAGAGTCTCGGAACAAAATGGGAATTCCGAGATGACGCTGGATGAAATCAATGAGGAGATTGCGGGGGTCAGAAAAGAAAGGAAACGATAAGCAATGACCTACTATGCGGTTATCGACACAAACGTGATTGTCTCTTCCATGCTTCGTTCCGGATCCATTCCGGACGAGGTAGTGCAATTGGCTTTGGAAGGACCGATCATTCCATTGGTAAACCAGGAAATCTTAGATGAATACGAAGAAGTTTTGACAAGAAACAAATTCGGTTTCGATGAGGTTAAGATCAAAAGAATGATCGATGACCTCAGCAAAAGGGCGATATTTCTCGATAAAACAAAAACTGATGAAATTTTTCCTGATCCAGATGATGCCGTGTTCTATGAGATTGTCATGACCGCGCGAAAAGTGGCCGATGCCTATTTGGTCACCGGAAACATCAAACACTTTCCAATCAAATCCTTCGTGGTAACGCCAAAGGAAATGCTTGATATCGTAAAAGGCACCGAAGAATAGAATATCCCAAGTTTTACTTGGGATTTTTTTATTGCCCGACCAGGCGTATAATACTTTTTGTATGAATGTTTTAGAGATTAAAAATCTAACGAAAAAGTACCCGTCTTTTCTCTTGGATGACATCTCGTTTTCTGTCAAAGCAGGGCACATTGTAGGTTTTATCGGCCGAAATGGAGCTGGAAAAACGACGACGATTAAGTCGATTATCGGCATGGCAAAACCCGATGTCGGACAGCTGTTTTTCAATGACGAGAACGTCCGCGAGAATGAGAAAGTTTTCAAGAACAACGTCGGCATTTTGCTCGGCGCGTTCGACTGCTATCCGACCAAGACAATCCGCCAAGTGACCGAGGCCACCAAAGTATTTTATGACCATTGGGACGAGAACGTTTATCGCGGATTCTTATCCGACTTTGGCCTTGATGAAAACAAACAAGTCCGCGCCCTTTCCAGTGGCATGCAGGTCAAATATGGTCTATGCCTCGCATTAAGCCATGGGGCCAAATTGCTGATTTTGGATGAGCCGACTTCCGGCCTCGATCCGGTCAGCCGCGACGAGCTTTTGGATACCTTTATCACCCTAGCCAAAGAGCAGGGCGTCGCCATCCTTTTCTCCACCCATGTCATCTCCGATTTGGAGAAATGCGCGGACGATATCGTCTATATCCAAAAAGGGAAAATCATCGCCGACACTGATGTCGAAACCTTTGAAAAAGGTTATGTCCATATTTCCGGTCCGAGCGAAGCCTGTTCGCATCTCGCTTCAAGCTGCATTTTCGTTCGTGACCGTTTAGGCCGTTTCGAAGGCGTTTGCCCGAGCTCACGCCGCCCCGAACCGATCGAAGGCGCAGAAATCCGCCCAGCGACTTTGGAAGAAATCATGATCGCATTCGAAAGGGGTGATCACGATGAATAAGATGTTCCGCAAAGAGCTGCGTCTATCCAGCAACGCCCAACTCATCGTTTTCACCGCGTTGGCCGTTTTGATGCTCATCCCGTCTTTCCCGCCGGCGGCCCCATTCATTTACACGATCGCCGGGATTGCGACCGTCTTCCCGCGCTGGCTCGCCAACCACGACATCGAGTATTCGATGCTGCTCCCTGTTCGGAAGGCGGATATCGTCCGCGGCAAAGTGGCCTTCACCGTTTTCTATGAACTATTGGCGATGGTCGTCGGAGCCTTGTGCGTTCTCATCCGCGTCTTTGCCATCGCCCCGATGATCGAGGCCCAGGGCGGGGAAATCAGCCAATTCGATATTTCGACCAGCCCGACGATCGGTTTATTCGGATTCATCTTCTTGGCGGGAGGCATCGCCAACCTGATTCTCTTCCCCCTCTATTTCCGGAATCCGTTCAAACGATTGACCATGCCGCCTCTTCTTGCCATCTTCGCTTATATCGCGATCGCGGTGGTGGGAACGGTGGTCATCGCCTATGTTCCGGTGTTCCGTTCCTATGAAACAGACGGCTTGATCACCCAGTGTCTGACCTTATGCGTAGGCGCGCTGGCGTTCCTCTTTATCACCTGGTTAGGCTCGCATATATCGGTCAAGAAATTCGAGAACATCGATCTCTAAGCCAAAGAAAGATCAGAAATGGTCTTTTTTTGTATGCGAAGGTAGAAAAAACGAAAAATTTCAACTTTTTTCAAAAATTTAGATGTCTTATAGACATCTACAAAAAAATTTCAAAAAAAATGCAAAAAAGTGTTTGACAGACGTTTCTCTAGGAGTATCATTATCCATCCCGACAGGGAAAGCGACCTCCTCGGAAGCCGCCTAACTGCTCGGGACAAGTAAGAATTAATTCTTACTTGAAGGGAACGCAAGATGCCCCTCAGGCTCCTCGCCAAAAGGTCTGCTCCATCGTGAGATGGGTAGGAAACGCCCGATCTTGATAAGGCGCTTCCCGGGAACGCTCCGCCTGCCGGTGAACCGGCGCATGGGAGAGCCTCCGCCGAAACGATTCCTCACCGAATCGGAGGATGCGGATGGCAAGGGCTCCTCGCCTGACGCGAGGGACGCCACCGCCAGAGTTACCCTGACGGCCAGTGGATCTGGAAAATAGGGCACTCCGGACAGCTCTGAAATGAGAACATCCGGGAGCAGGGCACGCCAAACTTCGTCGGCGACCCCCGCGGGTCGATCTTCCCCGCCCAGCGCACTGGAAAACGATGATCTGCCGACAAACCCTCACCGGCTACGGTGAGAACAACCCGGCGAAGGCTAATCACCCAGAGGAATCCCGCCTCTGCCGGTACACCGGAAAAACCCAGGGATGACGGTGGACCTCGGCTAGCCCCGAGCAAACCGCCCAAGAGGACGAGGGAAACCTCCTCCCGCGGAACGACCGATCCGCTCGATGGAATCGAACAACACCGGCGCCTCCTCGCCTCCCTCCGTAAGGGAGAGGCCCCGAGGGACGGGCTGCGGCGAAAGCCGATGCCCGGGACGGATCCCCAACCGCCCTCCGATGAAATCGGAGCAATGACAACCGGGTGGAGGGCAACCTCCTGAGGGGAGAAAAACCCCAGGCCACGGAGAGCTGGCCGCGGTAAACCCGAAACACCTCTCCTTCCCGCCTCGGACCCAGCCGCCCGTTCGACTGTCAATCCGCAGCAGGGTATCCATCCTCCTCCGCGAGGATGGAGCGAAGGTCTCTTCGCTGGTGAAACCAAAAATGAGGCTGCGAACGCGTCAGTCTTCCTCGGAAGTCAGGCCCGTCCGTGAACACCCGGGAATTCATAACCGGTGTGGTGCCCAAAGAGGCTCGGCGCGCGGTAAACCGCTGGAAATGCCTCGACTCCCGGACTTATCCTGGAGGAGATCGGAGACGCAAGTCCCCGAGGGAACTCGCCCCACCCTACAATTCGTAAAGTCGGGGCGTGGTCAAAGCAGATGAGCGAACGAAGACGTACCTCATCGCCGCGATCGAGACCTACTAGGAGTGATCCGAAATAGGCCTAGGAAGATAAGAGATCTTCTCGCCGGTAAACCGGAGAAACAAAAACTTGGATCTGAAGGTGCCGCGGTCAAGCCGCTCAGGCAAGGTAAGATCCGAATCCCTCCCCTGGGACGCGGTTGATTGGAACCTCCCGCGCGGTAAACCGCCAATAGTGACCTCCCGTCGACTTTGGAGCTCAGTGAGACGTTAAACCCCGAAAGCCGAGCGACACCCCACAGCGATGTGGGGCGTTTTCTTTTCTAGGGGTTTTTAAAACAAAAAGCGCCGTTTAGGCGCCTTTGTATCGTTTATAAGAGATGTATTAAGCCTTGTCTGGCATCAAGGAATCGTCGTAATGTCACCGTTTGTCCGGTGATAGAAAAGATCAAAAGATATCGATTTTCAATGACGGCACGGTAAAGATGTTCTTTCGATAAAACCTTGGTTTGAAGCCGTTCAAACCTCATAGGGAACGTTTGTAGCGATTCAACGACTTCGCGTAGTTTTTTCTCTAATGCGACAGCAGCGTCAGAAGATACGATCGTCAAGAATCTCGTAGCCGCTTGAACATCCCCGCTGAAACGCTCAAAGGCGATGACTTTGTACTGTGGAACGTTATTTGGCATCTTTGATGATCTTCTCCATGGCGGCGAAAACTTCGTCGACGGATTGCATCGGCGCCCCGGCGGCGGTATCGGCGTAGCTTTCCAGGATTTTCTCCTCCAAAAGCAAAGACTCTTTCATCCGTTCGAAAGCCTTGATGTCCATGACGACAAGTTCTCCCTCACCATTCTTGGTGAGATAGACCGGTTCACCGGTTTCTTGGCAGATTCTTACAACATTGTTGTAGCGTTGGCGGATCTCCGCCGATGGTAAGATAGTCATACAATAACTCCTAGCAACATTGTAATTATATTTTGGAATAATTGTGCTATCAATAGTGGTGGATTGAATGTCCATTTTTTGTCCTCCTACCAATGAATAGTCAGGTTGGAGCCTCTTTGACAAAAAAGTTTCAAAGCATCTACACAAGATTCATTTGAATGTCTTGTTATAATGTCATTGGAGGAACAGATTATGCTCAATCATCGTAAAGTTGCCATCATCGGATGCGGATTCGTCGGATCTGCATCGGCGTTTGCCATCATGCAAAGCGGTCTCTTTTCGGAGATGGTTTTGGTGGACGCCAATCACGCGAAAGCGGAAGGAGAAGCTCTCGATATTGGTCACGGCTTACCGTTTGCCAAACCGATGGAAATCTACGCCGGCGACTATAAGGACTTAGATGACGCAGCGTTGATCATCGTTACGGCGGGAGCCGCTCAGAAGCCCGGAGAGACCCGTCTGGACCTTGTAAAGAAAAACGTCAATATCTTTTCCTCGATCATCCCCCAAATCGCCGCAGTGAACCAGGAAGCGATTCTTCTTATCGTCGCCAATCCAGTGGACATTTTGACCTATGCCGCCCTCAAATTGAGCGGTTATCCTGCGAACAGAGTATTCGGTTCTGGCACCGTTTTGGATACCGCCAGATTGAAATATCTTATTGGCCAACATCTAGATGTTGATAGCAGGTCTGTTCACGCCTTCGTCATCGGCGAACACGGTGACAGTGAGATGGTCGCCTGGAGCAGCGCCAATGTGTCTGGGATCCCCCTCCATGACTTCTGCGAAATGCGTGGTCACTTCAATCACGAGGAAGCGATGGAACGACTTGCCGAAAATGTCAAAAATAGCGCCTATGAAATCATCGAAAAGAAGAACGCGACGTATTACGGAATCGCGATGTCGGTGCGTAGAATCTGCGAAGCGATCGTGCGCGACGAGAAATCCATTCTGCCCGTTTCCAGCCTCCAGAAGGGCTGCTACGGCGTAGAAGGCCTGTGCTTGAGCACGCCCGCGATTGTGGGTAAGAATGGCATCGAGGGATTGGTTCCGATTCAGCTAAACGAAGAGGAAAAAGAAAAGCTCTGCGCCTCAGCGGAACAATTACTACATGTCGTTAAAGAAACAGGGATTTAATCGCTTGTTCTGACCATTACGAGCGGTTGGTCAAAGTGATACGTTTCGTTCGTTTCTGATGTATTTAGAATGATATAGTACCGTTCTTGGTCCCATGATTGATATATAGGAAAAAACTCCCACCCCTCACTCGTGTACGGTGTGTAATTCTCCCCATGGGGTATATCCGCGTGGCCAATCCGAGGCAAGTCCATTGTTTCGCCATTGATTTTAAAATCAAATCTTATGTAATCGGATTCCCGGAAGGTCAACAAACAATCATCTTTTGCAACGTTGGAGTGATTGTTTTTCCATTCGTCGTACGTTGATGGGGTCAAACGCAAAGTGAATGCGTTGCCATTCTTGTCACTTGTTTCGTAGAAGCCTTTGTGGAGAGGAAAAACATCCTGTTCTGGGGCTGGATTGTTCAAATTGCTCAACCGGTATTGAATGCGCCCAAACAAATCAAAGAGCTGGTCACTAAACACACAGCAGAAAACACCGAGGACGACAACTCCCGCGACAGATGAGGCTATTGCGATTTTAGCGCCTTTTGATAATGGCTTCTTCATAAGGTTTCTCCTCCATTTTCTAGGACCGGATATGGGTAATCAAATCCAACGTAATGAACCGTCATTGCCGATAGGACGACTCTCCCACTATCGTCGTTGCCCATAGGGGACGGATGTATAATTCTCACTCTGATTTGGATGGTTGTGTTTGGGAATAAGAATAGTTTAGATTGGGGCCCGTCTGAGTATAAAGGCAGTGTTGTTGCCATGAACGAAACGTGGTTTTCCCATGTCCCGTATTGTTTTAAATATTGTATTTGGATTGTTTCGTATCCAAAACCCTCATTAAATCCGTATGCGCTTAAACCCAATTCTAATTCATTGATTGTGTGGCCTGGATTGATGGTGAGATACGAATCGCCAAAACCCGTTTTGTTTGGGGAAAAGACGATTTTTCCCGCCTCTGGGACTCCACAACGGAGACGATTAGTCAGCCAACCATGGCCCGCGGCAATCACGACATTGGAAGTGTCAGATGATGGATAAATTGGATTAGAGAAGGCGGTCTGAGCGGCCGATGGGGAGAAATCATATGAGCCAGTGGGGGTATAGTGATATGAAATCAGACCTATGATTTTTCTCCCAAGTATATCCGCGTAACAATACTCGAATGGATTTCCGCTAGATCCCCAATTCATCTTGGCTTTTAACAGTTTTTTAGTAATTTGCTCGTTTGTCGTTGAATTGAATCCTTGCCAGATTTCATAGCCAAAAATATTTGAGTAATGTCCGCCGAAATCGCCAGCGCCATCGTATGTTGACAAAGTTACTGGCATGCCCTCGGAAATGTTGGCGACAATGTTAGCCCAAAACCCATTTTCTCGCCATCCAAAAACCGAGTACATTTTTGTTTGACAAATTAGGGAACTAAGCGAGTGGTTGCTTACTATGTCGTCAAAACCACGACGAAACCCTCCAACATAAGTAAGTGTGGCAGAAGAGGTTTCGTGTGTGGTTACTGTGTTAAAAACCTCCGTTGCCAAAGCAATTCTACTTGTTGAGGAAGAAGGATTTGTCTCAAAGCCATAGCTCATCGCCCGAGAAAAATAATCACAGATACCTATTATGGCCCTAGGCCCGCAACCACCCCCATGGTTGCTTTGAGAAGTTGATGCGTCTAACGCGGATATAACTTCGCTCTCAGGGAAATACAGCCCTCCAATGTTTACTGGGTTGAAATTTGATACATCAGCGACCTCTCTTGATTCTTGTAGCTCCCAAGAATAATCCTCATAATCATTTTCCAATTGAAGCAATGGATTAAAGAATCCATAGGTGTAATCTTCACCTGTGTTAATTTGGGGCGAGTATGATGGCATTTCTTCAATTTCGCTTTGTTCGTCTTGCGCGAGTCCATCGAAAATTTCCACCGCTTCCTGCTCCGATACGGAAAATCCGAGCAGTCCGCTTATTGCCAAAACAAGATCCGCTATCATTATCTCTGCCTCCTATACGATCATAACATTATTATAAACTCCTAACCGCGCGGAAGTCTCTTTTTTGTCAAACAAAAAAAGGGTTAGAGGGCTAAAGCCAGACCCAAGCTATCACGAGCGGTTGCTCAGATAGAAATGCTTACTTTTGAGAGTGTCCAATAAAATGAATTTTTCCGATCCTTCACCGTATTGCAACGGCGAAAACACCCACCTGGCCTTCCAATGACACGGACCGAATCGCAGTTTTAAGATTTTCTTGGTGTTTCCACAGCATTTACCCCTAGTCGCATTTATAATAAAAACATGCAATTCATAGCCCAACCCGCTTTTTCGTTTTCGGCGCAAAACCGCGATTAATATGTAAAAATCCCCGCAATTCTCTAAATAAGAGAATCGATATTCTACGATTCGCCTACACGCAATAGAGTGGCTTTATAAAACTACGTTTTTATACTTGCGTCACGATGAAATCGCAAAAAGAGAAACTTTCAAAGGAAAAACGCAAATTCACCAAGAAAGAAATCATCATCTACGCCGCCGTTGCCGCGGTGGCTCTAGGCAGTGGCTTCGGGGTGGGTTTTTATTTACATTCCGTTTTGAAGCCGACCATCATCGTTCTCACCGGCGACGCCGACAAGTATCGTGCCGATATGTCGGTCGCGCTCGCCAACTATGAGAAAGCCAAGGCCACCCGCAATTTCGTGAATACGATGACCCCGGACGAACTCGTGAACGTCGCCTTCTACCTCTTCGGTCAGAAGCCGACTCCGAAATCCACCAGCGTCGGTTATACCCAAGCATCGACCCTCGGTTTAAGCATTCGCCAGTCGATTCTCGACACCAACATCAAAGGGGCCGATGGCCGCCACTTCGAGGAGTCTTGCTCCGAAGGAATGATCAACTTCTATTTCCGGATGTACAGCGAAGATGGCATCACTCAGCGTTATTGGGTCCACGGCGGGGAGAAAGACTTCACCCGCACCGACCTCGATCAGCCGGCGCGGATGACCGACGACGAATATCGTGCGTTCGTTGGCAACTACATCTCCAGCGCCCTGCGTTACATCGTATCCGACAAGACCTTGCTCTACGACAAAGTCACCCCGTCCGGCGAGCCGAGCACAATCGCGCGCGTTGACGGCGACAAAATCGTCGTTGAACTCGAACTCGACAAAGACAAATCGACGATGGATTACGGCAAACAGATGAAAGCCTATTCCGATCTGGTTACCACCCCAACGTTCGATTATGTCCATCTCCGGGTCTTCATGGACCTGGACCTCAACCTGATTCGCATGGAAAACCACGAAGCTTACTTCGCGATGACGAACTCAGGCATCGGAAGCCCCCTCGAAGGCTTCCTCAACACCGTTTACTATCCGGATTCGACCGAGCCGATCCCGACGCTCACGGATCCAATCACCTATCCGGAGAGTATATAAAACCAAAATCACAAGGAGGTTTTGAATGAGAAAGGAAAGAAAGCAGAAAACCAAACGCATTCTTGGCGCTAGTCTCCTGTTCTTTTCCGTTTTCGCCGTGGCAGCCGCAGGCTCCTTCTTCCTCATCCCCCAGAAGACGATCGAACGTCAGGTGGGCGAGGATGATCCAGTCGTCGAATTGACCGGCCGCCAGATCTTGATGGCGAACCTGCTTGACAGCGTGGAAACCGGCATCGGTGCCACCGTCAGCAAAGGCGTCGTCACGATCGAAGGCAAAACGGCAGGAAATGACAACGTTCTCACGTTAGATGGAACGTCGCTCAAGTTGCGGATGGATGCCTTGTCGATCCATGACATCGATTTAGTCGTCGATGCCAAAGTCGACTTCAATGGCAAAAACCGTGGTCTTGACGTCGCCTTGGTGAATGATGAACTCTACTTCAACGTCATCAACTACGACGCACCCCTTGATAGTGACGCCCACTCTTGGGATCTCAAGTACAAGGTCTCGACCGCATCCTACGATTCGGATCCACTCCAAATCGACCCCGAAACCGGTGGCATCATCCGTTACGAATACGGCAACCTTGACTGGATTATCGAAGATATCCTCGCCATTTTGACCGATAACAACGTGAACGTCACCCTCCCGTCCTTAGCCAGCCTCATCAATGGCGGCGGCTCAGGCTCGGGCGAACAATCCAGTGAAGGCTCCGGCATGGATATGGCCGCCATCATGGACTCCATGAATGAGATGGAAGAAACCACGATCGAAGGCGCCCCGTACTTCACCTGGAATCTGGAAATCAACCATGAGATTTACCCGATTGGCTTTAAAGCCAATAACGCGACTGACTATCAAGTCTCTCGCATCGACTTCCCGGCTGTGAGCGAAGTTGCCGGCGTCGTCACCCAAGACATCTTCGAACTCAACGACCAGATCACCCTCGCCGTCCAGCTCGACGTTGTCACCAATGATTTGGAATTCGCCGTTCCTTACGATGCGGCCAACTACCGCCCGTTAGAGAACTCCCTCGCCCTCTTCGAGAAGATCGCGACCGTCGCCGGCACCCTCCAATTCGGGGCCGCCCTCGATCTCGACCTCTACTATGACGTCGATGGCGAAGAAGCCAGCGTCTATCGTTTCGCGAAAGACGAAATCCATGATCGCGCCAAATTGACCTTGAACGCCAACGCGGACCTCAAGGAACTCAAACTCAACGCGATGGATGCCGATCTTACCTTCGCGCAAGTCGGCGGCACCAACGGCAGCCAGGAAATCTCTGCCAAGTACATCCCCAATGGCGACGACCATGACATGTACATCAATGTGAACGATGTGCTCCGCGCCCGCACCTCTTATGTCGTGCTCGACGAACTCATCGGCAACATCAAAGACAACCTCACCTCGTCTAGTAGTGGCACCGAAGCCACCAGCGAAGCGACCACCAGCGTCCAGCTCTTCAAGGCGGAATCGGCGATCGGTCAGGCGATCCAGGCCGTCAAAGACAGCGCGCTCGTCAGCGGCATCGACAATGGTGTCTATGATTCCGCGCTCGACCTTATCGATTATATCGATAGCAACGACAACTACATCCGCATCGCCATTACCCTCGAACCGGTTGGCATCGAAGGCAACGTCATCGTCACCCTCGGCAAGGATGTCGTCGCTGGCCAAGGCCAGGGCAACCTCATCGACCCGCTCGTGACCATCGAATTCGACGCCATCAAGTTCGCCAGTTTCACCGTTGACGGCACCTTGGAAGTCGTCGATTACACCGCTCCGTCCATCACCGAAACCGAAGCGGCCACCTATCAAGAGATGAAACATCTCATCGGTCTTGGCGACCAAGTCATCGACATCGTCAACGACAAGGCGACCACCATCAACATCGGCGGTTCCTTCTATAAAGAAGGCTCTACCTCGAAAGATGGCGTCAACCCCGTCGGCGTCGTCCTCGAAGGCAAAGCCGCTTTGAACTTCGAAGACAAGATGGCGGTCGGTCTCCAACTCACCGCGAAGGAATACGAAGAAAAGTTCCTTCAGGATCATCACGCCAAATTCGACCTCTTCTCGGTCGAAGAAGAAGTGAACAATGAGCTGACCGACGTCAACTACGCGTTGTTCTCCTACGACTCCATCAATGAGATCGAAGAGGGCAACCCCTATGACAGAACCAATCCGAAGACATCCGATCCTTTGAAAGGCCGTATGTCGACCGCCAACCTCGGCGAGCTCGTCGAGAACATCATGGATTGGGCGACCGGCATCGATAACCGCTTCGCGCGCATCAGCCGCGCTCTTGCCAAACCGGCCGACGCCAGCTTGCTCTCGCAGCTTACCTCTGGCAAATATTTCGCCCTTGCTGACCTCCACGTCATCAAGAGCGCGACCTTCGGCGACAGCGACGTCATCGTTATCAACGCCGAAAAACTCGGTCTCGATCAAGACATCACCATCAGCCTCGACTTCGACGCGAATAATGCCCTCGAGACCCTCGGTGTGTCCGCCGCCTTCGGCGAAGCGGGATCGGCGAATGTCCTCGACCTCAGCATCGGCCTCGAAGCCGGCGCTGCCTCCAGCGACATCACCACCCTCGAAGACCACACCTTGGCCAACTATGACGACTATGGCTCCCTCTTCACCCTCGTCGACTATTTCGTGAACACCACGACCGTCGGCGCCGTCTATGAAGATGGCCACGGCCAGTCGACCTTCGACATCAATGCCGCCGTCAACCTCAAGTTCGGCGACTACGACATGAGCGTCCTTGGTTCCCAGAACTCCTGGGTCAACCTCAACGCCCTCGTTTCCGTCGATGGCGCCCAGCTTCAGATCGCCGCTGACCTCGATGGCGTCCCCGTCATCAAAGGTCTCAACGGTCCGGAAGACAGCAAGTATTTCCGCGATCACGAATATGAAGGCGTGCGCGATGCGTCGTTCTACTATTACGCGGATGGCTTAGAGGTCAATGACGAGGTCATGATGACCCGTGATTCCTCCTATGGCCGTCTCCGCAACGTCAAGGACTCCGTCCTCCTCTCAGCCGATGACTTCGGTTCCGATATGGGCGGATGGCTCCTCCAGTACTTCCTCGGCGTCAACAGCGAGATTCTCGCGGACGATGACCCGAGCGCCGATCCGTCAACGGATCCCGCCCCGGCTTCCACCTCGGCTGGCCTCCCGCTTGCCCACGCGATGCACATCATGGATGTCTTCCATGGTATCGACTTTGTCGATAACAACGGCGCCCTCTCTTGGACGATCGATCTCGATCTCGCCAAACTCGGCTTCGGCTTCCTTGGCGATGCTTCCATCGTCATCCGCGGCGGCACCTACGAAGACCTCGATGGCAACAACTTCAAGGCGCTCAGTGGCTTCGGTCTCGAAGCGAACATCGCCTTGGCTGGAAAGCTCCAAGTCCTCAAACTCTCCGTCAACGCTGGCTTAGCCAACGTCCATGACGGCTTCTACGCCAACGTTTGGGAAGATGCGAACCTCACTGGTTTCCGCACCTACTTCAAACCGACCGCCGGCGACCGGGCCGCTTACGCCAGCGTTGCAAGTCGCAACCATGTCGGAACGGAACTTAACCCGCTCACGGCAGGTAACCTCTACTAATCTTCTTGTGTGAAATAAAGGGGTGCGTCCTTTGGGGCGCACCCCCCAACCTCTCCAACTCATGAAACTCAAAGCATTCTGGAAAACTTATCTCGGCAAGACGCTTCTAGGAAGCGCGATTGTCCTTTCCTCATGCTCTTTCATGACCGATTCGTTCGTCCGCCAGGCGCGCCAAGTCGGGGGAGAGGCCACCTATGCCGCGGTCACCGATGCGGGCGAAACCCATCAGCCGGCCTTCTTGCGCTCCTTCAGCTCGATGGCGCAGAGCGGCATCAGTTTCACCATTGACGAAGCGTCCGTGAAACTAGGATCAAATCTCAATAACATCCTCTCGATTGCGAATCCGGACAAGGCCATGGGTTCCTTCTATATCCATGGGCTCTCCTTGCATGGCATCCATTTGGATGTCCATCTCCCGTTGGACTACAACGGCTTCTCGCGCGGACTTGATCTTACTTTGACGGACGAAACGTTATACTTCAATTTGTTCAATCTCGATGCGGACACCTATGACGTCCGCTACAAAGTCGGCATCGCCCCCTATGACACTGAGGTCGCAGGATCTTCGGTCGATGGCGAGACCGGCGGCTATTACCGTTATGAATACGGTGATTTGGATTGGATGCTCGACGATATCCTCGAGACGTTGTCCGGCCTCAATCTCAAAATTGATAAAACCCGCTCCGAAACGAGCGTGAATACCAAAGACATCCTCGAATCCCTCGAGAATATCGAAGAAGGCACCTATGGTGGCAAACCATACTTTGTATGGAACCTTCCGGTCGGCGAGAAAGTCTACCCGCTCGGCTTCCGGGCCAATGCCTCTTATCAGTGGACCGGCATCGACTTCCCGAGCAAGAGCCTCGGCGAGGCGGCGGAGTTCGCTTTGAGCGATGACGCGACGATCAAATTGTCCGCTTCGATTTATTCGAACCCGGATTGCCACATCGAAGCCCCGGCCGACGCCGATTCTTACCAGGACCTCGTCGATTCCCTCGGCCTCATCCATCGCGTGTGCGATTACGCCGGCAATCTCCGCTTCTCGGTCAAGACCGGCGAAGAAGGCCTGATCATCGGCCACTACGAAGAAGCCATCAATGGCGGTATGTATGGATTCAACCGCCCCGAAATCAATGAAACCGCGGTCATCAACCTCGATGCCGACATCGATTTCACCGACAAGATCCTCGGCGACACTTATGTCGATCTCGCATATACGTACGCCACGGCCACCCAGAACCTGCACATCCTCGTGACGGGCGATGGCGAGAACGCGTACGAAGAGATCTATGCCTCGCTCAATAGCCTCGTCAAAGCCAAGACCAGCAAGACGGTCATCGACGCGGTCGCGGGCTCCTTCCAAGACATCCTCAATGACGAAGACGTCAAGAATAGCAACTTCCAAGGTTTGCTCCCGATCACCGGCACCCTGTTCGATGCGATCGACGCCGTTAAAGCGTCCCGTGTCGTCACCGGCATGCAGGACGGCCATTATGAGAACATCATGGAAGCCATCTCCTATGTCGAAGCCTCGGCGAACACCATCGTCGTGCGAGTCGATCTGACGACTTTAGGCGCCTCGGGCAACATCATCATCACCCTCACGGGCAACGGGGCTTCGCTCGCCCGCGTCGAATTCGATCAAGCCGCCCTCGGTCCGTTCTCCTTCGATGGAACGATTTTGATCGGCGAATACGATCGCGTTCCGATGACCGATGAGCAGAAAGCCGAATACAAAGAGCTCCGTCACCTCGAAAGCGTCGCCGATCAACTCGCCAGAATCGCTGAAAGCGATCAGCTCACTGGCACGGTCGATGGCTGGGTTCTCAAGAACGGCACTTCCAGCGTCGTCACCAATGGCGTCCAAGTTGGCAACCGCTCTGCCGATCGCCGACAAGGCTTTACCATCTCCGGAACCTTCGGTTTCGATTTGGCCGCCAAGAAAGGCACCGGCACCGCCCTCATCGTCGACCGTAAAGAAGACTACGTGAATGACCATAATGTCATGATCGACGTCACCGGCGCCGAGCCGAAAGACGAAGAAGGCGAAGTCTATCAGACCGATGACGAAGCCGCCGCCAGCAATTCAGCCGACTTCCAATGGATGCTGTTTGAATATAATTCAAAGAATAACAGCAAACCATCGGGCGAGAACCGCAGCGATCCGAATAACGATCCGATCTGCGGCCGCATCTCCATCCATTCTTTGAATGGCGTCATCAAGACCTTCGCCGAATTATTGAATTCGGATGACCCGCGTTTCGAACGTCTCATCCGTCTGATCTACTTCTGGGATGCCGAATCCATGATCGATCACTTCATCGACGGACGTTATTTCGCGATGATGTCGCACGATCTATTCGAATACATCGATTTGGGCGCCCGCAAAGACGAATT
>Ga0247610_10000516_pt1 | contig 53588 bp, 83 predicted proteins | sample 174DNAGHGhighgp2_FD_193483 | JGI IMG/M metagenome (GOLD analysis project Ga0247610, IMG submission 193483) | Sheep rumen microbial communities from Palmerston North, Manawatu-Wanganui, New Zealand - 1742 DNA GHGhigh gp2 | ecosystem: Host-associated > Mammals > Digestive system > Stomach > Rumen...
AATATGAACCAGCCCCGCCGCCTTCAAAATACAACCTTATTGTTCTAGCAACTCCAACCTCTTCTGGTCTTAATTCTGATTTTTCTATTTTCCACCAACGGTTTCTATTCCAAAATCTTACAGAATCACCTGCTTTAAGATTAAATACTTTACTCATTTGTCTGCTCCTTATCATAAATTAAAGTTGCTGTTTCCCAAACAGTTATCTGTCCTCTGCGTGTGCCGTATCTGATTTCATTCGGCTTGCCTATCTTTGTTATTGTATCAACAATCTTTTCTTGAAGTCCGTTTATGGTAATTGCCTCTAGGTTAATCTTGAACATCTGTCTTATCTCCTTTAATTCTATCAATTACATATTTATAAATTAACCGATGTTCAAAATCGTCCGATCCAACCTGCGCTATATACTGAATTACAATCTCTTTAGGTAAATCTTTCATATAAATATCAGGGCTTATTTTAAAGCTTTTGTTAAAATACTTTTTATAGTACGGATAAGCTCTTGTTTTAGACCTGTAAATATCCTTAACTTTAAACTTTTTAAGGACTCTTTTGATAAGATTTCCCTCGTACCAATAATGTCTTTTTATAGAAGCAATTCTCTCTAAGCACTCGTTAAATTCACCTTTCAACTTAGAAATTTGATATAAATAATATCCACATCTGTTATAGTATTCTTGACAACCATTTTGCTCGTCATCATTCATACGCTTTAACAGAAAATCAGCTCGCTCTGCATCGGTCGGTGCATAAGATTTACTCACGTCTATTTACTCCTTTTTAATTCAGGGTGTTTCCAAATGAAATTAGCTATAGTAGTATATTTCAATCCCAACTTATCGGCTATTTCTTGATTTTTATAACCTTTTGAAATCAAATCTTTGATTTCATCATAATTCACTTTACTTTTACGACAACGAACCGGCAACCCCATTTCTTTTTTTAATTTGAGGATTGTATTTTTGCTTACGTTACATTCTTGTTTGATACAATCATAAGTTTTACCGGCTTTTAACATGTCAATCACTTCATGATTTTTACCTCGTGTTACAATTACAGGCTTATCAATCCATATCTCTATCAAATCTTTATTGTCATCATCGTAATCAAAAACTGCACCATCTTCAAACACTGCATAAGGTAATTCGTTTTCAATCACCACACAATATTTACCCTCTGAATTTTTGCTAAACACAAAGGCTTTTCTATCGTCACGAGTACGATAAAATCCACCAACTTTAATCTCTATCTGCGGTTCAGGATCGTCAAAATACATTTGTGTAATATCACGCGTGCCTATAACAACTCCAACAGCCCAATCTCCAGCGTCCTTAGCTACCAATAACCCATCGAGAAGCTCAATGGTTTTGCCTGTGTCTGCGGTTAAAACTTCGCCTTGTCTTAAACGTTTGATAACCGTTTCCGGTGTTAAATCTTTAATATATTTTTTCATTGTTAAATACCTCCTTGTTAAATTTATTAAGACCTAGTTCTTTAGCACGTTCAATTTGCTTTTGATATTTGATATAATTATATAAAGCAGCTTGATATTTAAGCGCTGCGTTATCAGATTCTCTACGTAACTTGATTAAAACTTGCATTTGATTTTCAAGACTTTTCTCATGCCACGCAATACTCATCTCTATCATATTTCAACACTCCTTAATACTAAATCATCCTTAATTCTCTCATCGACCGGTCGGATTTCTCCGTTCTGATAGCTCCATTCGCCATACTCAGCACCATACTTACGCTCCCAATAAGCGTTTTGAACACTGCCGAACTTCCCTCGCTGTCCACGGCGCATAATCTCATACCAACCTGTTTGCCGTGTCATTGGATCTTGTGGTCTAACCATGCCATTTAAACTCCTCTTTATTGGCAGCTCTGCAAAACCGATAGCCGTTGCCGGTGCTATCAACGTATGGAAGTGAGCTGTCGTTATCAATGTCTGCAAGTATGCCAACGTGTTGAATATTGTTATAGTTCCACATCCAACATAAGCACCCTATCATCTCTTGCTCTCTACACGCTCTTATGAGCGCATCGTCCTCTTTTTTCTGCGCTGATAAATAATAGCTGTCGTTAGCCATTTCATGTATCCGTGCTTGTTCTATTGCTTCCTCTAAAGTCATCTTTTCCTCCTGATAATATAATTATCTCCCATGAGCTGAGCTTCTTCATACGTGTCAAACTCAGCGATTAAATTCTCATCTAAATCTAACAAGCACCATTTGCCATCCGACTCGTAAGCATATATAATTGCTTTGCGTAAGCCATCAGCACTCGTATAGAGTTGATAAGGGCCTGATGTGTGCAAATTGTAATCAGCACCTATAAACTCTCTCACTTTTGTAAGCTGTGAGGGTAATATAACTCCCTCTAATTTCGAGGGTGGCCTATTACTAATATTCAAAATCCAGTCATAATATGCCGGATATTCTAAACCTTCTACAACCGCAACACTTCCGTCTGGATTCCACCACTCTGCTAACGGCGGTGTGCCGTTGTTCTCAACAAGCAGTATGCGGTTATCAGATGCAGCAAACTCACCAGTCCGCATGTTTTGATGAATATAATGTAATGCCGGCCATTTGTTTGACTTGCTTAAAGTTGTTGAAAGTATCGGATTCCACATATAATTTACCTCCTGTTGATAGCTGTTTTACAATAATGTTTAACAGTTGTCAAGTAAAAAATGCAAAAAATCGAGGGTGGCTGTTTATAAAAATCCATTTTCCGGGTGAAATTTTTCAAGGGGGGCCTTATGCAAAAAATCGAGGGGGGCCTATAATTAAATTTCAACTGCGGACAGAAAATATTTAAGCTTGACATTATACGCATTATATGTATTATATAGTTGTATATCAATTGAATGTTGGAAAACCTCCTTGCCCTTCGCCCTCTAGACTCATCACTGGCGAAGGGTTTTTTTATGCTCCGCACATGTTTAAACCCATTGCACTGTTCTAGGCTGTTCTAGGCTGTCAATGACTATCCCACGGGCGCAGTACACTCTATGTAATGGTATGGCACTCTCGACCATCTAAGCGTACCGCACTACTCTCGGCTATCCCATCGCACTGTACCTAAGCTAACCGCACCTGTATATGTAATGGTATGGCGTGTAAGTGTAATGGTACCGCACATGTAAGTGTAATGGTACGGCGTGTGTATGTAATGGTACGGCGTGTGTATGTAATGGTATGGCGTAAGGGTTAAATTATTGATTTTACAGCATTTTTTATTTAAGGCTGTTTAAAGGCCTCCGGCGCTGTTAATAGTGTTTTAAGCTGTAATTATAGCCAGAGCGCCGAATCCCCTCTGTAGCGTAAAATTTTGCCGAGTCTTTAAGGCTTCCGGCAGTGTTGGCAGTGTTGGCAGTGTTTAAAGCCTCCGGCGCTGTAATTATAACCGGAGCGCCGAATCCCCTCTGTAGCGTAAAATTTTGCCGAGTCGCGTATAAAAAAAAAAAGCGCTGTTAACGTTAACAGCGCTTAAAATCTCCGGTGATTGTTTAAAGCTTTAATTCTCCGCTTTTAATATAAGCATAAACCACGCGACTCAGATAATAAAAACTTATAGCACACAAAACCGGCACTATATAAGCAGGATTAAAAAATAAAAATGATCCAATAAATAAACCAATTATAAAACTAAACATATTAAAAACCTCCGTTAAATTAAAAAAATTACCACCGGCAGCGCTGCCGGTGGTTTAAATATATTTTGAAAGTGTTAAAAAATCGTTAATCATTAGCGTTTTTTAAATAACGATCTTTAAAAACTCCGTTTAAAGCTTCAACCGCTGCGGATTCGTTGCCCGTTTCCGCTGTCGGCTTAAAAATGATTCGTTCCGTGCTGATCCCGTCCGGGCCTGTGTAGCGTTCAATAAAAAGGCCCGTGTTCCATTCTCTTAAATATACATAACCTCCGCGCATTTCAAAACAATCCACATTCGGCCAAAACCATTGATTCAAAATTTCGGAAGTGTTCGGAGTCGATTCTTTGTAAACTCCCTTCGGCGTGGTGGTAAAATAAGACTCCGCTAAAATTTGACCGTAACGAATCGAATCGGCTGCGCACAATTCAAACGGGCCTGCTGTCACGTATGATTTATTTTTCATTTTAACCACCTCCAAAAAGCAACCTCTAATGCTTGCGGCGTTTTAAATTTTAAAATCAATTCCGATTCGCTTTTAATGTTGTAAGCCGTTAAAAATCCCTCAGCTGCTTTTTTTGTTATGCACAATTTAAAAGATAGATATTCAACACAATTAATTTGTTTTTGAATCTCTCCAACCGTTAAACAGCCGTATTTTTTCCGATTCTCCTCTGTATCTCCAACCATTTCCAAAAATTCCCGGTAAATTTGCACTGGCGGCAATTTATCAGCCGGCAAGCCGTTAAAAATGTTTAAATTAAGCATCGTTTTAATTCTCCAATATAATTATATTAAAACAATCAAAAATATAAAAAATGTTTTTTTCCGGTACATAAGAACTTGAAAAATGAAAAGCAGCGCGAGCAAGGTTTGACAAATAAGCAGCACGCCCCCAATTTTTTATGAAATCTTTTTGCCGGATTCGTTCATTTTTAACACCTTTTTCTATTTTGCAAAATTTTGCGGCTTTTTCAATTTGTGCAAAATCTTGCTGCAAATATCCGCAAGCTGTTAAAAATTGTTTGTCTTTGTTTGTTAATCTCATCGTTTTAACCTCCTATAAAAGTTTTTTAATTTCTTCACGGAGGGCAGCAACACGCGCCGCCCAATATTCCACCCCGTGAAAATCTACACACACGCAGGAATCATTTAAACAAGTTAAAGTGTTTTTCTTTGCTTCCTGCAATTCTTCAATAAGTTGTTTTAAATCCTTTTGTTCTGTCATTGTCTTAACCCTCCTATAAAATTATCCAAAAAATTCAATCAATAAATGTTTCTTCATGTCAACACCCAGCACACGGGCCAAAAATAAAAGCGCTTCACGATTGCACCCAGAACCCCCAAAATGAGGAAAGCCCTCGACTCCAGCGTTGCTAATTGCCTCCTCTAATGCTGAGCTGCTGCGCTCGTAACCCCATCCACCGGCGCGGCCGCTTCCGTGCGTGTAAATAACTTTTGGCAAGCTTATCCACAAACAGCAGTTTACAACGCGCCCGGACACCGAATAAAAACGCGCGTCTATAACCGAGTCACCGTCTTTCTTGTTTATAAGTTTAAAGCCTTTATAACACGCATCTTCTTTTCTATCGTTCACGTTAAATTTTGCTTTGTCGCTGTCGATGGTGACTGTAAAGCGTTGTTTTTTAGCACCGTTGTAATGGTCCCAAATGCTTTTATTAGCTATTAATGTTTTACTATATATCATTTTTAAAACCTCCAAAATATATGTTGTTATAAAATAGACTCGATTTCTCTTATCTATGTCTTAATGTTAACATATTAATATATTATTGTCAAGTGTTAAATTAAATAAATATAAAAAATTTTTCTGTCAATTATCAATGTTATAAGCTGTTAAAAGCTGTCAAGTGTAATACTTTACTTGACAAAACTCTTTACTATACTAAAAATAAGCAATATTTAATTTTAAATAACATAATATATATTATTGTAATATTATATTTTAAATATTGATTCTAAGCAATATGAACCGCAAAAAAACCACCGTCCACACGTCCAGCATCACCAACGCTTTTAACACTTGACAACATTTACAACACTATTAACAGCTTTTAACACTTGACACACTACCAACGACTCCCGGCTGTTGATCGCTGCCGGAAGTGTTGGGAGGGGGGTAGCTCCCCCACGTTTAAAGGGCCGCCTACTTCAACACTCTAGAATCTCAAAACGGCTGAAAACTTTTTTAGCTCTCGTAACATTAGCAACCCCTTACTGCAACTCCCATTACCCCTCCCCCACCTTTCCGCATGTGCATATCTGAAAATTTTATACTTGACATTTTCTGAAAACTCTTTTATACTATATATGTATTATACAACAGGAGGTTTTTAATATGTTAATCGATAAAATAGATAATCAATTCCGTATGAGTTCAACATTTTTGGACTGTATATGGGTTTATGCTATCTATGACTCGCATAAGCAATTAGTGTTTATGAGTTATGGATTGCTTAAAGATATAATTTCATTTCATCCGTTTAGAAGTAACCCTAAATTCATCGAGGGCGAGATTTACACTGTAGTCCTTGTGAACGGGTATAAAAACAAATTTGAAGCGGAGAGAGGATTTAATATATGGTTAGGCATGTCCGAGCTTAACGGAACTGTGCCGCCTTATAACATTTACAACGTTAAATACAATACAAACAAGTATATACAGTGTTTAGATAACGGTAAATATTATAAATCCGCTCAAGACATTGTTAAGATTTTTAACTTACCTCAAGGCGCTTTGTCATGTCATTTAAGAGGTGTTCCCGGCTATAAACGTGTTAAAGGGTTGAGCTTTAAATATGTTTACGGTGTTCAACCTGATGAGGTTGAGATGGCCGGCGGTTACAAATGGGTTAAGAGAGAGGGTGGCGCTTATGCAACCGTGCCGTCAACTGATGCTATTAACAGGCCGAACTTGACACCGGAGGAAATTGCCGATGCGATTGAGAGAATGAAAGTAGAGGTAATACTTGAGAATGGAGGAGTGCTAGGCATACCTTCTAACACACAATACAATGGAGGACAATCATGACACTCACCGGCACACTCGATCAGCTCAACGGGCTTTGGACATTCATCGTCCGTGATGCACTCACGCAAGAGCTACTCTACGTAGGCTGTGAACGGCTTAAAACAATTCCGGCACTTCGTGAACTTAAACGGCATGCAACTACCCCACTGCCTGACACCCTTAGCATAGAGCTTATCGCACCCGTGGAGGACGACAGCACCCTCGCTACCCTCCGCTCAGAGCTACAACCTCGGTACGCTCGGACACCTCAAACACCTCAAACACCAGTGCAGTGCGAGCAGACCGGTGAGGTGTTCGACAATCCGGCACAGGCTGCTAAAGCTTATGGCATTGCCACAGCTCAGCTCTATATGCACCTCCGGCATCGGGAGCGCTATAAGACTTGCAAAGGGTTGACATTTAAATACGCATAGGACACACTGAGAGCATGACTGACACTAGCACCACAGACACCATATATCCCACAAGAGCATACGACTTGCTGACAGACAGTGAGCGTGAGGCAGTGGACAACTATGTGGAGTTCGCAGTCAAGCAACAACGTGCAAGACACCAACGAGTGCTTGCTGCCCTTAATGTGCCTATTCCCTCTGAGTACATACGCAGGAGCCGCCAAGCTCTTAACCGCCCAGTGCTACGTGCAGCTATTGCTGAGCGCATAACTGAGATTGCATCAGAGGCAGACATATCACCTGACCGCGCCCTACATGAGTATGCGACAGTGGCTTTCAGCGACATAACGGACTACTTACAGCCGGGCCTCTACGGTGAGCCACAACTTAAAGACATACATGAGATACCACCGAGCAAGGCCGGCGCTATTAAGAGCATCGAGTGCCAACCCGGACACATGGGGACTCGGTGGAAGATAACACTGCATGACAAGCTACCGGCACTCAAGACACTTACAGACTTAATGGGGATGACCGCACCTGAGCGCCCACCAGTGCTTGCTGAGTACGCTAAACAAGAGATACGGCAAGAGCAGGCTGCGGCACTCACCTCCCCTGAGAGTGAGTACGCGGAGCTGCTTGAGAGTGTGGCATCTAAGGAGCGACAGGCATGAGTGGTATGCGCCGCATTATAGACTGGATGACTACCCCTATCGCCGACACCGGCGCTCGCACATGGCGGCCTGAGCCACTTGACCGTGACACATGGCCTCCTGACTACCCGGCGGTGTATAGGTGGCGCACTAAGGTGCTACGAGAGCTAATGGCAGACGGCAGCAAGCTTGCGAGCGCCCGTGCCTATTATAGCACACGCCCACAGAGCTTCATCATGGACTGGCTTGACACTTATGATCCGCGCAAATCACCTACTAATAACAACCCGGCACTGAGGGGGGAGAAGTGGATGCCTTTTGTATTCTTCAAACGGCAAATGGACGTGATAGACTTCTTTGAGGACTGCTCGCACGCTCAAGAGAGCGGTCTGGTGGAGAAATGCCGTGACTTTGGCTTGACATGGCTTGCATGTGCTTATTCAGTATGGCGCTGGCTATTTATTAAGAACGATGCGATAGGGTGGGGTAGCCGCAAGGAGTCACTCGTGGACAAACCGGGTGATCCTGATAGCATTTTTGAGAAAATACGGTTGATGATGAAACGTATGCCTAGAATTTGGATGCCGGCAGGCTTTAGCTGGGGTAGACATTCGACATTTATGAAACTCTTAAACCCTGAGAACGGCGCTATTATTGCCGGTGAGGCCGGTGACAATATCGGCCGTGGTGGCAGGCGCTCACTTTTTTTCGTGGATGAGTCAGCGCATTTGGAGAGAGCTGAGAAAATTGAAGCAGCGCTTGGTGATACAACCCATGTGCGAATTGATATATCAAGTGTTAATGGCGTTGGTAACGTTTTTCACCGTAAAAGAGAGAATGGTGTTGTTTGGCAACCGGGTGAGAAGATATTACCCGGCTATGTGCGAGTGTTTATTGCCGATTGGCGCGACCATCCACTTAAAACGCAAGATTGGTATGATAAACGTAAAGCACGTTATGAGCGTGAGGGTATGGCACATATTTTTGCACAAGAGGTTGACCGCAACTATGCAGCGGCAGTGAGTAATGTGGTGATACCTTATGATTGGATAGAGGCAGCCGTCAACGCCCATGTGGACATTAAATACCTTGCTGATGAAGTGCATAATCATCTAAACGAATGGTATGCAGGGCTTGACGTGGCTGACGAGGGTAACGACCGGAACGCGCTAACACTTAGGGAGTGGATAATTTGGCGCTCAGTGGACGAGTGGGGTGAGCGCGATCCCGGCATAACAGCACGTAAGGCGATTATAGCATGTAGAGAGCATGCTGGACATATTACTTGCATGTATGACTGCATTGGTGTTGGTAGTGGTGTTAAGACAGAGTATAATCGGTTGACAACTGACGAACACATTATAGACAGCAATAAAGTGCCGTTTATTCCGTGGAACGCAGGCGCTTCTGTGATCGATCCGTGGGATAGAATTATACCTGATGATAATGAAAGCTTGCAAAATAAAGATTTCTTTGATAACTTGAAAGCACAGGCTTGGTGGTCTTTGCGGACTCGGTTCTATAAAACGTTCAAAGCTAGGACTGAGGGTGCGGTCTATCCTGTTGATGAGCTTATATCTATTGATGGTAATATGCCGTTATTAGAACAGTTAAAAAAAGAGTTGGCACAGCCGACAGTAGGACATAGTTCTAGGCTTAAACTGCTTATAGAGAAAAAACCGGACGGTATGAGATCACCAAACCTTGCTGACAGTGGAGTGCTTGCGTTTTTCCCTGTTGCTGATAATAATAGCGAGTTTATAGTAGGTTCGTACGGAGTAGGATAACATGGCTAAAGATTTATTAAAACGTTCACCTGACATAGAGTGCATGGTCCCGTATTGGGATATGGTAACAGATATTATCGCAGGTGAGGAGGCAATTAAAGCCGGTGGGGAGGCTTATTTACCTAAATTCCCAGAGGAGGCTGATAAAGATTATAACTTTAGAGTGGAAGTTGGCAAATTTACTAACATTTACCGCGATACGTTAGAGGGATTGGCTACTAAACCGTTTCAAGATGAAGTGCAGTTAGTAGGTTCTGCTGCAACTGATAAAATGAAGGAATTTTGTGAAGATGTTGACGGTTGCGGTAATAATTTATCAACGTTTGCAGCATTAACGTTTTTTAACGGTATAAATTATGCTATAGATTGGATATTTGTAGATTACCCTACAGTTACCGATGCTGATAAATTAAGTCGCGCAGAGGCAAAAAAACGCAACTTAAAACCCTATTGGCGACATATACTTGGCAAGAACGTGCTTGAGGTACGCTCGCACATGGAGGGTTCTAAAGAGCGAATCGATTATTTTAGGTATCAAGAACCTAGTTATGGTGATGAACCTATAAAGGTTAGAGTTTATAAAGAAGAATATGATGCGAATTTAAATAAACATATAATGTGGTATTTATATCGTCAACTCAAAGAACCGACAAAGGAAGGTGATGATTTTGAGGAAATCGGCAGAGGTGAAATGTCCATTGGATTTATTCCGGTTGTTCCGTTTATCACCGGTCGTAGAGATGGTAACAAGTTTAAGTTTTATCCGGTGATGAAGGATGCTGCAAATTTACAGATTAAACTTTATCAAAACGAATCGGCACTTGAATATATTAAAGTTTTGGCTTGTTATCCAATGCTTGCGACAGATGGTATTAAACCTAAACTCGGCGCGGACGGCAAACCTGATAAGATTGCTGTTGGTCCGGGGAGAGTGCTTTACGGTTGTGAATTGAAAAATGGTGGTGGTGGCACTTGGAAGTATGTTGAACCTAATGCCAATAGTCTTGAATTTTTGAAAAAAGATATAGACAAGACTAAAACTGACTTGCGTGAGTTAGGCCGTCAACCGCTTACTGCATTGTCATCACAGCTTACAACAGTTACGACATCTATTGCAGCCGGTAAAGCTAAGTCTGCTGTAACGACATGGGCGTTGGCGCTTAAAGATACTTTAGAAAATGCACTATATATTACAATGCTTTGGGATGAAAAGGAAGTACCCGATGATAAGCAACCAGAGGTATATGTATATACAGGGTTTGATAACGTGCTTGAGGATGGTTCTGATTTAGAGGAGCTTGGTAAAGCACGTGAACGGCATGATATTTCTCAAGAAACTTACTGGGAGGAGTTGAAACGCCGTAAAATACTTTCCGCTGAGTTTACTGCGGAACGTGAGAGAGAGCGTTTGTTGGAAGATATACCGGCAGACGATGTTGATTTAGATTCATCTTATACAGATGAAGCACCCACAACTGATGAAAAGGATGAAGAAAATGAGTTGGAAACTAGACGAAAATAATAACATTATGTTACGTGACGGCGATCCGATTTATGTCGATGCCAACGGTGTTGAAAAAACCGTGGGTGTTGATACGATTGCTAGATTAAATAAGGAAGCTAAAGACCATCGTGAGGCTAAAGAGGAGGCTTTGGCTAAATTAAAAGCTTACGAAGGTATTGATGCTGAAAAAGCACGTGCAGCGCTTGAAACAGTTGCTAAACTTGATGCTAATAAACTTATTGAAACCGGTGAGGTTGATAAGCTTAAAGCTCAAATTACACAACAATATCAAACACAGCTTGCAGACAAGGACAATGCTTATAACGACTTGAAAAGTAAATTCGACAATATGTTAGTTGATAATATGTTTGCTAACAGTGAGTTTATTCGTAACAATGTTGCTGTTCCGGTTGATATGTTTGAGGCTAAATTCCGTAACAATTTCAAGATTGAGAACAACGAAGTTGTAGCTTACGGTTATGACGGTTCGAGATTGATGAGTAAAACCCGTGCAGGTGAATATGCGACTACAGAGGAAGCTATGCAGATTTTAGCAGAAGGACATCCGAACAAGGACATTATTCTTAAAGCTAATCCGGGTAATGGTTCGGGTTCTGGCACTGGCGGTGGCGCAAACGGCGGTGGTCGTTATATGAAGCGTTCTGATTTCGAAAAATTATCACCTGTTCAACAAGCAGAATATGCTGCCAAAATAGGAAAAGGTGAAATACAGTTGACAGATTAAAATTAACCTGTTAATTTATAATTGCTTTGCTAGGATTAGTTTAAGCGCACTTTGGTTGGATAACCTTAATTTAATTCAATCGGTGCGCTTTTTTACGCACCATAACAAGAAAGGTGCTTAATATGGCTAATGTTTTAACAAAATTGATTCCGAGCTTGTATCAGGCTTTGGATGTTGTTTCTCGTGAGCTTGTCGGTTTTATTCCGTCTGTAGCTCGTAACTCTAGCGCAGAACGCGCTGCGGTCAATCAAGAGGTTATTGTTCCTATTTCTGTACCGCATTCTTTGGTTGACGTTGCTCCGGCAATGAGTATTCCTGAACCGTCTGAATTTAGCACAGACAATGTTGCTATTAAAATTACCAAATCTAAGTCTTATTCATTTGGTTTGAACGGTGAAGAATATCGTGGTTTAGAAAACGGTGTTGGCGCTGATTCAATTCTTCAAGGTAATATTCAGCAAGGTTTAAGAACTCTTTGCAATCAAATTGAAGAAGATATTGCCAAAGAGGCTGCTATGGCTGGACACGTTTACGGCACTGCTGGTACTACCCCGTTTGCTTCTAACTTAGGTGATGCTGCTGAAATTCGTAAAATTTTGGACGATGCTGGCGCTCCTTCTAGTGAACGTTCTTTGGTTATCAACACTTCTGCTGGCGTTAACCTTCGTAAATTAACCCAGTTAACTAACGTTGATAATGCTGGTACTTCTATGACCTTACGTCAAGGCGAATTGCTTGATTTGTTTGGTTTGTCTTTGAAAGAATCTGCAGGTATCAAGCAACACACTGCTGGTACTGCAACTGGTTTAACCATTGCTGCTGCTTCTGCCGGTGCTAAAGAGTTAACCGCATCTGCTGTTACCTCCGGTGCTTTGGCAATTGGTGATATTATCACTATTGCTGGTGATAGCACAAAATATGTTGTAACTGCTATCCCTGATAGTTTAGCTGCTAATGCTAAATTCTCGATTTCTCCGGCTTTGGCTAAGAATGCAAGTGCAAATGCTGCTGTTACGGTTGCGAGCGCTTCTTATCAGAACGTTGCGTTTACTCGTAGCGCTGTTCAACTTGTTACTCGCGCTCCTGCACTTCCGGGTGGAATGGATGCAGCTATTGATAGCTACATGTTACAAGATCCGCGTTCAGGTTTGGCCTTTGAAGTTCGTGTTTACGAAGGTTATCGTAAGATGCGTATGGAATTGGCTTGCGCTTGGGGTGTCAAGACGATTAAACCGGAACACGTTGCTGTTCTTCTTGGTTAAAGATAAAGGGCAGGGTTCAAGCCCTGCCCTAAATTTTTAGGAGTTGTAAAATGAGTGAAATTGCTACCATTAAGGTTATGTACAAACCGGGTAAATATGAAATGATTATCAACGAATCTGATTTTGATGATAAAATTCATGAAAAAATTGGTGAAGAAAAACCCGTAAAGTCAACTAAGAAAAAAACCAATGATGATGATGTAAAAGCACTTCTCGGAGAAGAATAATGGTGTACGGTAACGCAGTAGAATTTGAAGAATATTTAGCATCAAGAGGTTTTGAATTACCTGCTGATTGGGATGAAGAAAAAATCAATGCTGCGTTACTTGTAGCTTCTGAGTGGTTAGATAATCAATACGAATCTATTTGGATAGGAAATAAACTTGACTACAACCAAGAACGCTCTTGGCCTCGTCAACTTGCTGTAGTGCAAACCTATCCTTATTATGTTTATCAGACTAATGAAATACCGGTTGAAGTTATAAAAGCAACTTATGAGGCTGCTAAACGTGAATTAATATCACAAGGTTCTCTCCAAGTTGACTTTCAACCTTCTCAATATAATAGTATGTCCATATACAACGCTGTAACAGTTGAATACAATTCAAACGCATCGGCAGGTGATATACAGACACAAATACCGATTATTCAAAGTCTGATGAGTAAATTATTAGACAGTAATAAAGGTGCTAATAGTAATGGGTTATCAGGTGTAGCCGTGAGGGTGTAATGGATTTCTATAAAGAAATGCAAGGTATAGCTAACAACGTCTTAAAACAATTTAAACAAGGCGATGTTAAACTCATTCATTATACTAAGGGAGAAGGTGGCACACCTGATGAACCGGCAGATCTTATTGAAAAAGCTTATAACCTCAATGCAACAGTAACCGGTGTTAATTACAAATATCTTATTAACAATTACGCTGTTGCAAGTGATTTGACAGTTACAGCCGGTGTTATAGAAGGTGTTAAAATAAGCATTGATGATTTTATAGAAGTGCAGGGTGTTAGACATAAAATAATTCGAGATATATCACCTGCACCTAGCTCGGTTAACGGAAATCCTGTTGTTTGGCGGTTTATCTGCCGTAAGGGGTAGATATGAGGACAACTTTAGAAAAATTTTACGCTTTGCAAATTCCCGAAGTAAGGGAGTTATTCATTGATGCAATACAAGAGATTTCCGATAATGCTAACATTCAAGAGATGATAGAAGCTATCGAATCCAATGACATGGATAAACTTGTGCAAGCAAGTGGATATAATGCTGTTTATCTTAATAAAGTTATTGATAAAATTGAGGACATTTACGAGCGTTCTGGTAATATGTATGTGAGTGATTGGCCTAAGTTACGTAACGGTTTAGGATTGGTTAAACCTGTTTTTAATATTCGTAACGAAATGGCTGAAAACGAGCTAAAAAACTTTTCTTCACAATTTATTACTAATATTACCAATGAAATACGTGAAAGTATAAGAGAAACACTTAGTGACGGTATGGCTAGAGGTATTAACCCTCGTGAAACAGCTCTTAACATTGTCGGCAGAAAAAACTTATCCACAGGCAAGCGAATCGGTGGAACGATAGGACTTGCCACAAATCAAACCAAATGGGTTAATAACGCTCGATTATATTTACAAAATTTAGATGAGAGATATTTTGAATTATCATTAAGAGATAAACGATTCGATTCTATTGTTAGAAAAGCTATTGCTGATAAAAAACCTTTACCTAAAGAGAAAATAAGCCAGTTAATAACAGCTTACGAATCGAAAGCATTAAAATATAGAGCTGATGCCATTGCACGGACTGAAACAATGCAAGCTATTAATAGGGCTGAATATACCGCTATCATGGAGAATATTGAGGAAGGATTGATTACCAAAGATATGGTAACAAAATATTGGTCCAATAGTGGAGATGAGCGTGTAAGGCTATCGCATGTTAATCTTGGCGCAAAATATAATAAACAAAACGCTATTGGATTCGATGAACCGTTTGAAACGTTTACTGGTTCAAAACTTCTTTATCCGGGTGATACCTCTTTGGGTGCAAATCTAAGAGAGATTATTCATTGTCGCTGTAAGTGTGAATATCATGTAGATTTTATTAAAGGAGTGAACAATGAGTAAAAATGATGATTTTATAAATAAATTAGAGCGGTGGGCTAAGAAAACCGAGAAAAAATTAACAGCAGTTATTCAAAATAGTATTGAGGATATGGTGGAATATGCCAATACTCCTGTAGATGACGGTGGTAGAATGCCTGTTAAAACAGGTTTTTTAAGACAATCAGGCGCAGGTGAAGTTAATCAAATTCCAAGTGGTGAATCGGAAAAAGAAAAAGGTGTAACTTATTCATATAAACCGGGTTTATCAGCTTTGCCTAGATTTAAATTAGGTGATACGTTTTATTACGGTTGGTGTGCAATATATGCAAATGTGCAAAATATTCGTTTTGGTTTTAAAGATTTAGCTGTTCAAAAATGGCCTGATATTGTAGCTAATAATGTAAGGAGATTAAAGAAATGATAGAAACTGAGATTGTTAGATGTTTGCAACAACGTGCTATTGACGTTATTGGCCCAAAACAGAATATTAAATGTATCAATGTTAATTACGATCCTCCGGTTAATGAAAAATGGTGGGAATTTATATATTTACCCAATAATCCTGATTATGAGTTTTGGAATGATGATGCTAAAACCTACAGGGGTATGTTTAGAATCCTTTTACATTATCCTCAGAAAAGTTATGGGGTTTATAAACCACTTGATGAAATTAAAAATGTTGCCAGTGGATTCCCAAAAAATTTAGAGTTATATTCAAAAGACGGTAGTGTAAAAGTTATTATTACCGATACACCTAATCTAACAAGCATAATTGAAGATAGACCACAATTTATGATAGGCTTGACAATAAAATATACTTGCTTTAAAGTATAATTGCTTTGCTAGGATTAGCACAGCGCACAGGGGTTGGATAACCTATAATTGGTTCAATCGGTGCGCTTTTGTTACGCACCATAACAAGAAAGGTGCTTAATATGGCTAATACAAATGCTGCTTCTAAATGGTATGTTTGCGCTACTCCGCAAAACAACAATCTTACAAAATCGGATTATGAAAGTTTAACTTGGACTCTAATTTCTAAAGTCGGTAACGTTGGTGAAACTGGTAAATCTACAAACGTTTTAACTTATAATACATGGGATACAGAGGTTGCTGATAAAGCTAAAGGTATTACTGATGCTGGTTCTCCAACTATTGAATGCGCTCGTGAACCTGACGATGCAGGTCAACAAATTTTACGCGATGCTGCTGCTGTTGGTAACAACAATAAATATGCTTTCAAAGAAGTTAGAGCCGATGGACCTTTAGGTGGAACAGGAACAGTTTTTTATAATCGTGGTATTGTTGCTGGCCCTACCCGTCCTAATGGTGGTAATGAAGATTTTGATTTGGAAGTATTTACTCTTGGTTTAGTTCAAGAAGAAATTATTGTTAAACCGACATCTGGTGGTAATCCTCCGGTATTGACAGCTGCTCCGGCAATTAGCGGAACTGCTCAAGCCGGTGAAACTTTAACCTGTTCAAATGGAACATTCAGTGGTGATGCTACAATTACTTATGATTTTCAATGGTTTGCCAACGGTGTTGCAGTTCAAGGTGCTACAGCAAATACTGTTACGTTGGTTGCAGGTGATGTTGGTAAAGTATTTATGTGTCGTGTAACAGCTCATAATGCTGCAGGTTATGCTTTCGGATTTTCTAACACCACAAGCGCTGTAACTGCTGAATAATTTATTTTATAGGAGAAATCAAATGGATATTAGCACCCTTAAACCAAATGATAGAATTATTGAAATCAAACATCCTGTAAATGATAGTGAAAATATAGGAATTAGAGTTACTATTATTTCTTTAAACGATGAAAAAATGAAATCTGTCCGCAGACGGTTTATCAACAAAAGACTTGAACTTGAGAAAAAAGGTAAAAGTTTTAGAGCTGATGATATTGAGGACAACGAGCTTGATTTGCTTGTAGCTTCAATAACCGGATGGGAATGGTATGGCGATGTTGAATTTAACGGTTCTAAACCTGAATTTACTCAAGCTAACGTTAAAAAAGTTTTAACAGAGTTTGAATGGTTCAAAAATCAGATTGCCGAAGCCGTTGGAGATGATAAAGCTTTTTTTCAAAGTTAAAATGTGAATTGGTGGAGGCCATAAGGGTTTATACTCGTTATGACCTCCCTGATGACAAAGGTGAAACAAGACGTGAACGAAATTTACGTTTCGGTCAATCCGATTCACCGGAGGTTGAAATACCTTACGCTGGTGAATATCTTTGGGAATTGTTTACGGAATTATCAAATGCTATTCACAGAGTGGATTTTAACGGATATTATTATAATTTACCACCGTCTGAAATTATAGCTTGGTGCAAATTAAAACATTGGGATATAACAGCAGATGAATATGATATAATTTCAGCGATGGATAATGTTTTTTGTAAAGAGTTGAACAAGGACAGGGATGCCATATCATCTCGAAAACTTGAAGAACAAAAGCAAGAGGTTAAACATGGCAGAAGAATTAAGTAGAATAGGTATAGCTGTTGATTCCAAGCAAGCTGAAAACAGCTTAAATAATATTAAAAATCAGCTTAGGTCAACTGCCAAAGATGTTAAATTATTTGATGAATATTGGGATAAACTTAATTCTACTTTGTATTCTGCAGCAAGTGGTTTTGGTTCTGAAACAGTTTTAATACATGAAATGGCTACAGCAGTTAAAGAAACTGCTCAAGGTGTCAATCAGTTAAACGCTACTTTAAATAGTTATGTTCAAGGTGCTACTAAAGTTTATAAAACCGGTAAAAAAGTAATCGATGAACAAAGACAAATGACTAAAACCATGAATGACATGGCTAAACAAGCTAATAGATTTAATTTTGGCAATATCAACGCACAACTTCAAGATATTATTGTCACATCTCAAATGGGTATGCGACCTTTGAGTATTGGTTTACAACAAGGTACACAATTAGTTTATATTTTACAACAAAGTAAAGCACCGTTAGCAGATTTTGTAGCTGGTTTAAAGTCTTTAATTTCACCGTTAAGTTTAGCTGTCGTGGGTATAACTACATTAGTTGCTGTTGGTATTCAAATGGTTGATTGGGTTAATGTAGGTAAAAACGTGCTAAACGGTTTGGCAGATGCTTTTGATTGGGTTGCTGAAAACGCTGATGTATTTGCTTTGTCGGTAGCAGCTGCTGGTACAACTTTACTTGCTTTTAACGCTAAAGCAATAATTTCAACTGTTGCAAACTTAACCAAACTAGGTGCAGTTGCCGTTGCTACAGGTGTTAAAATGGCCGCATCATGGATAATAGCAGGTGGTCCTGTAACTTGGATTTTGACAGCTATAGCAGGTGTAACAACCGCATTAATAGCTTTTAGTGATGAATCTGAAAACATATTAAAAGTTTTTAAAGAAATTGCTAATAAAGTAATAGGTTTATTTGCAGCTGCTTTTAATACCATAGTACAAGGTGCAAAATGGGTATGGGAAAAATTAAAATCAATAGTTGGCGGTGAAGGACCTGCTAAATCTTTAACAGATACTTTGATAACATCAAATATGGAATTGTTGAATAAAGATTATATAGGTAATATTGCTGATGGTATAAAATCAGCTGCAAGTGGTGTTGCTGATAAACTTCGTGAGTGGTCTAACGGTTTAGGAGAAACTGATAAAAACGCTAAAAAATTAGAAAATACCATCGCCGGTCTTAGAAAAGAATATGAGGACCTTGCTATAAGTTATCAAAATAAAATTAGTGATATGCAGTTTGAAAAATCCACTAGGGGATTAACAGATGAACAAAAGCTTGTAGCTCAAATAAATCATGAATACGATCAAGAAATAGCAAAATTAGAGCGTAAAGTTGCTTTGAAACAAATCGATACAGGTTTGTTTGCTAAGGAAAAAGCTGAATTAGATAAAATAAAAGAAGGTTTGATAGAGGAAAGTCTTGAACAGGATAGATATAACGAATCCGTTAAAAATTTCAACGCTGTTATGGATTATAGCTCGTCCGTAACTAAAGGGTTCTTTTCCGATTTGAAAAAAGGATTAAAAGATAGCGAATCGGCGTGGGAATCTTTTACAAACGCTGTAATAAACATGCTTGATAAAATTCAAGATAAGATTTTGGATTTGGCTATAGACCAAATGTTCAACAGCTTAAAACAAAGTAATGCAGCATCGGGAAGTAATAATTGGTTGAGTGGAATTATAAATGCCGGTGTTAGCTGGGTTAGCGGTAGTAGTAATGTAAGCGTAGGACAAGGTGCTTTAAACGCTATGGGTGGACAAATGGGTGTTAAACCTGCTATACCTGCAGCTAATGGTGGTGTGTTCTCCAATGGCGTTTATAGCTCGCCGACATTGTTTGCTTTTGCTAAAGGCGGTAAATTTGGTGTTATGGGTGAAGCCGGTCCAGAGGCAGTTATGCCGTTGCGTAGAACATCTGATGGTTCACTCGGTGTTAAAGCAGAAGGTGTTGGAGGTGGTAACGTAGTTGTCAACGTTATTAACAATTCTAACGCTCAAGCTAGAACAGAACAACGTCAAACAGCTCAAGGTATGGAGATTGATGTGATGATAGATGAAATGGTTGCTGAAAAAATGGCAAGACCGGGAACTGCATCTAACAGCGCATTACGTGCTTATAACAATCAACAGTTAATAACTCGATAGGAGGTAATTATGGCACAATGGCCGAGTAAATTTAGAATTTTATTAGACGGTTTTACCGAAGGATTACCGGATAGAGTTATTAAGTCTAATATGGACGTTGGACCAGCAAAAAAGCGCCGTAGAACGATTTTAGCAAGTTATATGATAAATTTTAGCTGTCATATAGAAATGACTGATGTTGACGAATTTAGGAAGTTTTATCTTGATAATGATGTAGGTGTTTTTGATTTTATTCACCCTAGAACTAATACAACACTTACAGCAAGATTTAACAATGTGCCGACACTTACGTTAAATGAAACATTTTACAACGCAGATGTTGAGCTGGAGATATTGCCGTGATAAGTGAAAATTTCAGACGTGCCGCTTATTCACAAGAAACAGATGTTGCTGTTATTGTTTTAATCACTCTTAGCACTCCTGAATTACCTGATGCTATAAGGGTTTGTAATGTTCCGGTAGAAAAATTTGCAGATTTAGGTGATAATGTTTATGGCGTTACAAGCAATTCTCAGCGGTATTTATTTTTACCGTTTGATATAACCTTACCACAAGACGATAAAACAGGTGCAGTTAGTGCGAGATTGACTATTGATAACGTTAACAGACAAATTGTGCAATACGCCAGACAAACGAGAAAAGCTCTTAATGTTAGTATTCAAGTTGTGTTGTCAAATAATTTAGATTATGTAGAATTAGAATATAACGATTTTAAGTTAACTAATGTAAGTTATGATGGTTTTTCAGTTGAAGGTGATTTAACGGTTGATTATTTAGGTTTAGAGCCGTTTCCTGCCGGTAGATTTACACCATCGGGTTTTCCGGGGTTATTCTGATGTGGAGTAATGATTATATAAACATACCATTTAAAGAACACGGTAGGGTACGTGAGGGTTGTGATTGCTGGGGTTTAGCACGACTTATATATAAAGAACAGTTAGGAATCGAGCTACCAACATTATCAGATTATAAAGATACTCACGACAGTCATAACATAGCGAATTTATATGAAGGTGAACATATAACATGGGAAGAAATACCGTTAGGTCAAGAAAAAGAGTTTGATATACTGGTATTTAAAATTTTAGGCTTGCCAACTCATATAGCAGTTGTTATAAATAAGGGTATGATGATACATTGCGAATACGGCATTGGTACACATATCACAGAATATAATCGTGATTTTCAATGGAGAAAACGCCTTGCAGGGATCTACAGATATGATAACAGTTCAAACTTCCTTAATGCCGTTTAGCACACATTTTACAACGATTGGTTTAAACAATTGTAAAACGTTGCAAGATGTTGTAAATTCTACTGTTCCTTATAATTTCACAGATAGTAAGCTAGTTGTTACTCACAACGGAGTCGTAATAGTATCAGACAGGTGGGAATCGACACAATTAAAAGAGCATGATTTAGTAGGTTTGAATTTTGTGCCTATGGGCGGCGGTGGTGGCGGTAAAAATGTTGCTGTCATGGTAGGTGTTGTAGTTGCCACTGTTCTTACAGCCGGTGCTGCGTCTGCTGCTTACGGCGCTATTGCTGCTAGTAGTGCATTAACTGGAGCATTAGGTACAATCGGTGGTTATTCGGTATTAGGCGGTATTGCTTATGCAGGTGTGTTGGTAGGCGGTACAATGTTAATAAGTATGGCCCAAAACGCTCTTATGTCAACACCCAAACAATCTCGTGGCACTGGTTCACTTGCAGAATCTCAAACATCGTTTATCGAAGGCGCTCGAAACACTATAGATAAATACGGTATAATACCGGTAAATCTTGGAACGAATCGAATGTTTCCGAAACTTGCCGCAAGTGTTTATACTGAAACATCTGGTAACAATCAATATGCTAGACAGTTATTTACTTATGGATATGGTAAAGTTGCTATATCTGATAGAAAATTTGGTGAAACAGAAGTTAGCAATTTTACGGAAATTGAATTTGAGGACAGACTTAATGCTGATTTAAATCAAGGAACAGGTTTATATTGCAATGACGTTTATCAGCAAGATTATAACGTAGGTTTAACTAATGCAGTAGGCTACGTGCTTAGAAGTACACAACCTGATACAGATGAAGTTGAAATTGATATAACTTTTCAAGGTTTGTGTTATTATAATGATGCAGGTGGTAGAGAAAACGCAACAGTTGAATTTGAGATACAATATGCTCCTACAGGTACTCAAAACTGGTCTATACCAGCAACGGGTTTTCAAAGAACTGACACTCAGACTTTAACAGTTGATTTGAGTAATACTTTTATATCAGCTAAAAAAGCTAAACACTACCAACGCAAAGATACGTTTATAGTTCTTAATACTTTTAACGGTGGTGTTTATACTATGCAAACCCAGTGTCAAATAAGGTTTGGTACTACTTGGCCGTCTTTGTCGAGTGATGATATAGTTTTAGGTTATATAAAAGGTGAAGGACCTTTTAACGATCCATTAGCTTATGTTGATAACCACGCTGCTCTCGTACCGACATATCTTAATTCAGTTACTGATTTTCCGGTTAGTGTAAATTTATCAGATAAAAGCAACGTTACTATAACTGTAGGCGGTGGATATTTAAATGGTGTAGCTAGTAATTTGAGAGTTGTAGCCGCTACTTCTCAAGCATTAAGAAAACCGAAACGTATTAAATTTCCGACCAAAGGACAATATGATGTTCGTATCAGACGTTTAACTGCTGATAGTACAAATGATAAATTAATAGATAAATCATATTTAACAGGTATTCGCAGTATTAGTTATACAAATCCTGTTAGATTCGCTGACATATCCGGCAGTGCTATGCGAATTAAAGCAACCGACCAATTATCTGGTGCTGTTGACAGTTATAATGTCATTGTTTCTACATATCTTAAAGGTTATGATCCTAATACAGACACATGGGTTGCTGATGTTATCAGTTCAAATCCTGCCGACATTTTCCGTTATGTTTTACAATCTCCAGCTTTTGCAAAACATTTAAACGACAACCAAATTGATTTAGACAAACTTGCAGAATGGTGGATTTATTGCAATTCTTTAAATTTAACATACGACAGAATTATTGATTACGATACCAGTATTGATGACGTGCTTAACGATATATGTGCTGCCGGTGTTGCAACATTGAGTAAAGTTGACAACGTTTATAGTGTTATTATTGATAATGAACGTCCTATAATTAAAGGTATGGTAACACCTCGTAATAGCTGGGATTATAAAGGTAATATTGTATATCCTGATGTTCCACACGCTTTGCGAATCGAGTTTAGAAATCAAGATGCTGGTTACGAAACTGACGAGCGAATCGTTTACGCTGACGGATATGATGAGAATAACGCTGAACTTTATGAGAGATTACAATTTACTTCATGTACGGATGCAGATTTAGCATATTGGTACGGTCGTAGGTATTTTGCAACAGCTTTATTGCAACCTGAAACACATACGTTTAAGATGGACTTTGAACACATGACGTTTAACCGTGGTGATAGAATAACGTTAGTTAACGATGTTATTCTTGTCGGAGTCGGTCAAGGGCGTATTAAAGAGCTTTTAGTTGATGATACAGACAATCCAACGCAAGTGCTAGGATTTGCCATAGATGATGAATTAAACATACCCCCGGCGCTTAATTTAGGTGTTAGAATAAGAGATAATAATGTTACACAAGGTTATCAATATCATTTGTTACAAACAGTTCAAGGTGTTACGAGTGAATTTACATTTGCGAATCCGATAGCTTATGCAAATGCACCTGCTATTGATAGCTTGTGCGCGTTTGTCGAAGATGGTAAAGAGCTTGATTTAATTATAACAGGTATTAAACCTAATAAAGACCAGTCTGCAACTATAACTGCTATAGACTATTCACCGGCAAGATTTAATCCTATTGGTGTTATACCAGAGTTTAATAGTAATATAACCCTCAGTGCTGATTTCTATAAACCTTATGCACCAATTTTAACGTCTAATATACAAACAGATGAAACAGTTATGATTAGAAATTCAGATGGTTCTTTAACATCTGTAGCTGTTATAAATCTTTTGAATAAAAATGAGAATAATGTTAACGTTAAAGTATTCGTTAAACGCCGTGATACAACCGAATGGTATGTACCAACAACTCTCAAAAAAGATGCAGATCAAATTGTTGTAACAGGTTTACAAGATGGTGAATATTATGATTTTGATATTCGTTATCAACGTCAATCGGGTTTACAACTTGTTTCTGATTCATTGTTAGTTAAAAATGTTAAATTTATTGGTGGTTCTACACCACCTAAAGATGTTCAAAACTTCCGTGTAACAATTGTTAACGGTTTAGGGTTGTTCGAGTGGACACCAAACGATGATATTGATATAAGCCATTACAAGATTAAATTTAGTGCCAGTACACAAAATGTTACATGGGATGGTGCGCAGCTTGTCATGGACAAGATTAAATCAGCTTCTATTACTAATATCATTCATAAAGGTGTATATCTAATAAAAGCTGTGGATATGCTTGGTAATGAAAGTGTAAATGCCACTACAATTATCAGTGTTGATAGTGGCGCTTTTAATAATGTTGTGGAAGATTTGATACAAGAACCTGACTGGAACGGTGTTAAAGATAGAACTATTAAAGACGGGCAATTTTTAACACTTGATGATGGTGAAACCGAGGGATATTATTATTTTTATCCGGCGACAGTTGATTTAGGTGAAATTTACGAATGTTCTTTAACTGCTAAATTTAAAGCTGTTGTTGAAAAAGTTGGTAGCAGACTTAGAGATATTAATGAAATAAGAGATTATACAAACGGTGTTAGAAATATTCGAAGTGAAGATTATTCAAATGTTTCTGATTGGGGTATAGAATTTCAAATGAATTTATCTAATGACGGTAGCACTTGGAGCGGTTGGCAGACGTTTACAGCAAGCCAATTAAGCTTTAGGGCTATCAAATTTAGAATTTATATGTACTCAAGAAACGTTGATTATGTTCTACGTGTTTCAACTGCTGAAATTGTTGTTGATATGCCGGATAGATATGAGAGCGGTGAGGACATTGAAATAACAGATGCTAGTGTAGGAGGTGTTGTAACTTATAACAACGCTTTCAGAAACATTCCGTCTGTAAACGTTACCGTCCAAGATGGTGATGTTGATGATAGAATTGAATTTTTAACCAAAAATGAAACAGGGTTTACAATTAAAATATTTAACGCTACACTTAATACATACGTTAAAAGATCGTTTGATTATTTGGCAGCAGGTTATGGGAGAGCTTCGTAATGAGTCAAAATGTTGTAGATTATAGTTTAAATCCAACCGGTCCTGAATTATTGGACGATTATTTGGATAAAGAGCAGGAAAATAATTTAACTTCTAACAGTGGTATTCAAAGACCTAGTTATGCACAGGCTGGTACTCTATGGCTTGATAACTCTACAACACCGTGGACATGGTATTTTTATGATGGCACAAGTGATATAGCTATAGGCACTTTTAACCCTACAACACATGAATTTATAAGTGCCAATTTTGCAAATGTTGTAAACCTTACGACAGCTCAAAGTATTGCAGGTGTTAAAACATTTACAGATAAACCACTTGTACCGACACCGACAAGCACAGATGATGTTGCAACGGTAGCTAACCTTGCATATATTGCAGGTATTCAGCAAGGGTTGCAAACTGCTATTGATGCTAAAGCAGGCTTGGCTAGTAATAATGCTTTTACTGGTACAAATACATTTGTAACACAAGCAAACAGTGATAATTCAACTAAACCAGCGACAACTGCTTATGTGAATAATAAATTTCAACAAGTTAATTCGTTACCTGCAAGCCCTGATGCTGATACATGGTATGGAATACCGGAGGAATAAATGCCTTTATATCACGGTTCACAGAAGATTGAAGATTTATATGTAGGTTCTACGAAAATCGGTGAACTTTATAAAGGTTCTACGCTTGTTTATAAATCTTGTAAATATAATCCCGATCAAGTCATATTTGAGTCTGCGACACCCGGTACATATAGTTTAGAGCTATTAGAAACCGGTAAATATGAAGTTTATTGTATAGCTGGTGGTGGTTCGGGAACTTTTCGCATACGTATTTCTGGTAGTAGTTATTATGAGCGTATAGCCGGTGGTGGTTCTGGTAGTGGATTTATTGGAGTTGTACATATAACGAAAAACACTTATTCTATAAATATTGCAGCAGGTGGTAGCGGTAATTATGAAGGTTATGGATATAGTGGTGGAAACTCATTGATAGGAAATATTTTAACATGTTACGGTGGTGGTGGTGCGAATACACACGATGGCAATGCCGGTGGAGGTGGAGGTGCAATACCTTCCGTAAATACAACAATATATTCTACACAATTAAATAGTGCTGGTAATACAGGCGAAAATAATGCATCTGTGCTACCATCTGCATCCGGTGGTGCTTCTTTATATAACGGTTATGGAAAAGGTGGAGATGCTAGTTCACGTTATAGTGGAGCAGGTAATGGTGGTTATGTTAAGATAATTTATAAAGGGCGTTAATAACACTCTTGACACTTTCCACACTCAGTGCTATAATAACGCTTGTAACATAACAGGAGGTTTTACATGGATAATACAGTTGAAATTATTAAAGAAGCTAGAAAAGCAGGAATGCAAGTAGCTTTGATGATGTTCGGTGCGTTGTTAATTGTTAGTGGTTTGTTTGGATATTTTATTTATGAAAGCTGCCAGATGACCACACATACTATTGAAGCAGAACAGACAACTGATACGGGTAACAATACAATTACTCAAGAGGTTAAATAATGGCAAGTCAACGCATTAAAATAACTTACTCTACATATAAAAGGCCTCAAATGCCTGTAATCGCAGGACGTGTTGTAAAAGGTGGTCGTGGTGGCCGGCGCAAAGGATAAAATAGTAGCGCTTTGGTTGCATATATGGTTGAAACGTATAGCTAAACGTTATCCTGATTTCTTTGAACAAATCCTTAAAGATGTTATTGATAGTGATAAAGCACAGAGAATTATGCGTGCTAGGTATCTTCAACGCTTAAAATTCAAACAAATTCCTGATGTGGTTAATCTTGAATTAAGACAAGTTTATAAAATTCACCAAGATGTCATCAAACATATAATAAATCTTTAAAATCAATAGGCTAACCGCGCACATGTTAGCCATTTTATAATACCTTAAACCTTGCTAACCTTGTTAACAGTTAATGATAGTTAGCGAGGTTTAAAATGTCATACAATCAGCAATTCTATCCGGGTTATATGCCAAACCCTACACCTTACGGCTACCAACCTCAGCCGCAATATCCACAAATATCGAACAGTTTTGTTAATTCTGTAAATGAGTTAAACAATATTAGAGTAATGCCTAATTGGTATTATCTCGGAATCAATCGGGACTCCAAAGAAATTTATGTCCGTAAAATGAATAACGACGGAAACATTGAGGTTGAAACCTATACTTTGAAGTCCGAATCCAAAGTAAAATCTGAATATGAGCTTTTAGATGAGCGTTTAACAGGTATTGAACAGCTTTTAAAGGAGAAATTAAATGTTCAACATAATGAATATGTTAGTAAACAACCTGTTAGCGAATAAGCTCAACAGTATGCCTCAATATCAGCAATACATACAGTCGTTTAACCAAATGATGAATGGTAAAAACGATCAGCAACAAATGCAGACGATTTTAAATATGGCGCAATCAAGAGGTATTGATATTCACGCGCCTATTATCACCGAGCAACAAGCACGACAACTCGGTTTGAACATTCCCCGTAAGGGTTGAGTAGATTAATTGGTTTAACTTTTATTTAGGAGAAGAATTATGGCCGAAGGAAATGGTTATAGTTTAGCCGATATTGCCGCTGCTATGGGTGGTAATGGTGGCTTTGGTGCCGGTGGTGGCGCAAGTTGGATGATGATTTTATTCTTATTTGTGCTTTTCGCTGGTGGTAACGGTGGTTTTGGTTGGGGAGGCAACGGCTTTGCCAACGCTATCGGTTACGAAAATTTAGCAACTTCTAACGAAGTACAAAGAGGGTTTGACAATCAAAACTCTATGGCAAATCAGAGAGATATTTTAGCGGCTGTTAATAGCGGAACAGCACAGTCCGTAGCTGCAACAAATCAAGTTTATCATGACATCGTAGGTTACGTTGGTGATAAATACTCTGAATTGGATAGAGATGTTTTAAGCGTTGGTAGCGCCGTACAGCAAGCTATCGCAAATCAGAACGCCTGTTGCTGCGATACGAAAATGCTCATTAGCGAAACAGCAGCTCAAAACCGTTATGATGCGTTGAAAAACACCAACGATATTAACGCTGTTACAATCGGGCAAACTCAAAAAATTCTTGATGCTTTGGCGCAAAGTAAAATCGAGGCTTTACAAGGAAAAGTGGCTCAGCTTGAACTTGCAAATCAACTCGGTAACGTAGTGCGTTATCCGTCAGCTTGGACTTATAACGCTGGCCCATCACCATTCTGTAACTGCAACGGTTGCGGAATTGCTTAATTGCTCAATCGGGTGGGTTTAACACCCACCCTATCCCTCTAGGAGAAGAAAAATGTCTTGTAATTGTAATTGCCCTTATAAACACACAACAACGGCTTTAAGCACTGCCGGTTTGTTAACCGTTACTAACGCTGATAATGTTGGTAATTTTGATAAATTTTGCTTGATACTAACAATCAACCCTAGTGCTGTTATTACAGGTCCGGCTGTTGATTATACAGTAACGGTTAATGGAACTGCTGTACCTATCTTAGACAGATGGGGTTATCCGATAACTACAGATAGATTATGCACACGTAAAGGATATATCGGTAGATATATAGAATCTGCAACTCCGCATATAACTTTAGTTAACGCTTGTGGTAATCCAACCGCAGGTGTAGCAGCAAGGTCAACGGAGGGTTAATATGACGTTTAAAGAGCTTGTTTATGAGTATGGCCGTGAAGGTTCAACGGATGCAATGGAGAAATTAACCTGCAAAGTTGATTGGTTCACGGAAAAGGTGAGAGAAACGAATCCTGAGCTTGTGGATAAGTTTTTAATGAAAGTGGATTTATTGCTTAATCCTCATTTCACACGTAAAACTGCCGAGTATGTTGTAAGCAGACTTGAAAATAAAGATGGTACTAAAGGCGGCCATTGGAGTTATGAGCAGACTACGAGTGTTATGCCCGATGGACTCCATGAAGCTGATTGGCATTACGTGCTGTCGATGATTTATTCAGACTATTATAAGTCCGGTCGCTCAGATGAAACATACATCGGATTAGCTAAAGACTTTTTAGATGATCCTGATGCTCCCGATGGTAAAGCTAAAAAATACTATTTGGCAATGGTGGATTGAAAAATCCACCTTGACTTTTTTAAATTAAGAGGTTTAAAATGAGAGGTGTAAATGGGAGAAAAGAATTGTGTAAACAATCAGTAGTGTTAGACACGATTAAAAAGACAGTAAAAAAAGGTGGTATGACTTCTGCACAAATCAAACTTGCCGAAGCACAAGCGGAGGATTATGCGGATATGAAAAAAGAATTGCAAGGGCTGAAATCTGATTTCGGTGAGATGAGAAAAGAGTTTGGTGATGTTAGAACGAGATTAGGTAAAATAGAGGGTAACATTGAAACATTGCTTGAAATTAGCAATAGACCAAAACTAACAGAAAATAAATATTTTTGGATATTTATAACGGTTGTAGCCTGTTTATTAGCAGGTGTTACACACATTTCAGAATTAAAAGGATTACTCGGTGGATAGATGAGCGCTCGTGTTTGGGAAATGGCTAAAAATATCACACTCAATTTAGAGGGTGGTTATCAATGTCAACCGAGCGATAAAGGTAATTGGACATCTGGTAAAATTGGAGTCGGAGAATTAAAAGGTACAAAATATGGTATTTGTGCCATGAGCTATCCTGATTTAGATATAGCAAGCTTAACAAAAGAACAGGCAGAATATTTATATAAAAAAGATTACTGGGGTAAATGTAAATGTGATTATATACCCGATGCTTTAAGTATTGCACTATTCGATTATGCTTTTAACAGTGGTGTACGTAGAGCAGTTAAAGACCTTCAAACTGCTTTAGGTGTTAAAGCCGATGGTGTTATAGGCAATCAGACAATAGGTGCTTGCAACAGACTTCCATTACGACAAATTGTAGATAAATACTTGCAATTAAGATTAAATTTTGTTATTAGTTTACATAATAAAAAATACGAGAAAGGGTGGGTTAATAGGATTAACCGTATTCGTACAATTTGTGAGGAGTTGATATAATGTTTATAATCGATGAAGAAACCGGTAATATAACAATTCGGCAAGGTGATTCAGCAGAAATAACAATTACAGGAATACCTGACGATAGAGAATACGATGTTTATTTTTCAATGTACGATTCGAATCGTAATATATTGTTTAAATTAAAAGAAAACCCTGTTGACAGAGAGGTAACGTTTAAAATAACACCTAAATTATCTAATCTATTAACAGTGCCATCAGGACAAAAAACCGCACTTTATTATTGGGGAGTTAAACGATGTTATGAATCTGATAATTTTGAAGATACTTTATTGGTTGGTGACAAAGGTGTTGCTGATTTGAATAAAGTAACAGTATATCCGTTAATTGTGGAAGGTGCTGAAAATGCCAACAGCTAGATTTATAAATGATACTGCAACAATAGAAGTTAACGGTAAAACCGAAACTGCCTCCATCGGTATAAAATCTGATATTGTCGGTGGTAGAGTTGGTGTTAGTAGTTATCCACAAGGTCAAGATCACGATAAACTTAATAATCGTAATTTGCCCGACCAGCATCCAATATCTGCTATAACAGGGTTAGAAACGGCATTAGCCACTTTCGTTTATGAACAAGCAAGTGCAAGTGATACATGGATTATAACTCACAATTTAGGAAAACATCCTTCTTGCACAGTGGTGGATAGTTCAAATAATGTATTTACCCCAGCAATTCATTACGACAGCGAAAACCAAATCACAATAACAATGAATGGCGCAACAACAGGAAAAGCTTATTTAAATTAGGAGAAAATCAATGGCGACAAGAAAATATGCGGCACATTTAGACCTTAACAAGAATGAAATTCAAAATGTTAAAGGTCAAAAATTAAATTCAACACCTCAAGGGGTTGAAGAAGCTCAATACTGGTATGATACCGTAAATCATACTATGAAATTTTATAACGGCACAAATGAAGTAGATATGGGTTCACAAGGGGCTATATATACAGCAGGAACAGGTATCGCTATCAGTGCAGGTAATGAAATTAGTGTTACTGACCCAGTTTTAACCAATCGTACGTCAAGTTCCTATGGAATGTCAATTGGAAGAATAGAAAATATAGGCACGAGGAGTATATGTATTAATACTGATTATGAAACTTCTGGTGCGTATGGTGATGATAGTGTTCAAATAGGTGGATTTGGTGATGCCAATACAGGAGGTACAGCTGTAGGTTGTGGTGCAGAAGCGTATGGTGAAAGTTCTACTGTATTTGGTAATAATGCTGTTGCATCTAGTGACAATAGTACTGCCATAGGTAGCAATTCTCAAGTTGGAGAAAATGCAGATTATGCAATTCAACTAGGTGAGGGTAATAATGAAGAAGCTAACAGTTTTTATGTAGGGTTATCATCTAGCAATAACTATAAGCTCTTAGGTTCTGACGGTAAAATTCCAAACGCTCGTCTTAACTTAGACGGAACACCGACATCTGCAAGCACGAATGGAATTACATCAGGGGGTGTTTATACTGCGTTAGGTGATTATGTTCCAACATCTACAAAAGGTCAAGCTAATGGTGTTGCCTCTCTTGATTCTACTGGTAAAGTACCAACAGCTCAATTACCAAGTTTTGTTGATGATGTAATTGACTCATATATCGTAAGTGGTGCGACAGCATTAAGTGCTGGTTGGTTATCTGCAACCGATGGTGGCACTGCATTAACGCCTGAAACTGGTAAAATTTATGTAGTGCTATCAGCTGGCGAATATCTGAATAAGACATATCGTTGGTCTGGTTCAACCTATGTAGAGATTTCAGCAAGTCCTGCACAGGCAACCGAAAGTGCGGCTGGTATCGCTCAAATCGCAACGCAAGCGGAAGTTAATACAGGCACAAATGATACTGATTTTGTAACACCTTTGAAATTAGCAACATATATCGGGAACAAAAAAGCAACGTTTACAAATCCTGCATTGACTGCTTCTGGTGGACAGGTAACTTGGACAATCTCTACAACTCTTGCTCCTGACTGTATTATAACTGTTAGAGAAACTTCGGGCGGTGCAGAAGTCTATACAGACGTTACTTATGGTAATGGTTCAATCACAATTAAAATGAATAGCGGAGATGTAACAGCAGGAACTTATACTGCGGTTGTTCTCGGCTAGGAGTTAGCTGATGAGTAAATTCTTAAATATAAGCACTGATAATACTTTAGGGGGGAACAACGCTAGCAATGAGGTTGTTTCCGCTCAAAAAGCTGTTAAGGATTATGTGGATAATAACATTCCAACTTATACCGCAGGAACTGGTATTGATATTACCAATGATGTGATAAGCGTTGATGGAGAGCAAGCAAGCCTTTTAACCCTTGCAACGGTAGCAACAACAGGTGCTTATAGCGACTTGACAGGGCAACCAACAATTCCGACAGTTAATAATGCGACTCTTACGATAACACAAGGCGGAACGACAAAAGGAACGTTTACAGCCAATGCTTCAAGTAATGTAACGATTGATTTAGACAGTGGGGGTTCTTGGGGAAATATTACAGGAACTTTAAGCAATCAGACAGACCTTAACAATGCTCTATCAGGTAAAGTAAATACATCTGACCTCGCAACTGTTCACGTTGTTGTAGATACATATGAGAATGGCACAAGTTGGTATAGAGTTTACTCTGATGGTTGGTGTGAACAAGGTGGAAGAGCCACAGTACCTCAAGGGGCAAATGTCGATATTACATTTCTAATACCCTATGCTAATACAGACTATTATGTAAATGGTAACCAAACCTACAATTGGAGCGATAACCCCGGAGGGTATGTAAATGCTATATTTGGTATGCCTAGAACAGATGGCTTTTCTATGAGAGCTTCAACAGGTCCTTTGGGAAGTATATGGATGGCTTGCGGATATATAAGTTAAGGAGCCTAGCCAATGAAAGCTTATAAAGAAACAATAAGAAAGTATTATAAATACGCTTCTCCGGCACCTGGATATAGAGAATTAAGTTATTTATATGCACAGGCTGGTTCGTATATTGACACTAATTTTATACCAAACAGTAATTCCAAAATAGATTGTGCTATGGCTTGGACAACTTCTGCAACAGGAAATATAGCTTTTGGTGCTGGTGTTGGTTATCAAGATAGAAATATAGAATTATATTCATCTGGTGCTTCATTTGAAGTCCATTACTCAGCATATACTGTAATAGGCTCATATAATCCAAATAAATATTTTAGATTTGTTCAAGATAAAGGTAATATAGTTATTTACAATGAAGATGGCAGTCAAAATTCAACATATAATTTTGGGACAAAAACTTTTGACTGTGTTTATACTATGACCCTTTTTGCCACGCATAGAAGCACAATTAATACATCAGCTTATCCTCAATATTTACAATATTTTAAAATATATGATAATGAAGTATTAGTAAGAGATTTTGTTCCAGCAGAAAGAGTATCTGATAACGTCATAGGTTTATATGACAAAGTAAATTCAGTATTTTATACAAATCTTGGTTCGAATACCTTTACAAAAGGTGAATATATAATAGAAGAAAGTACTTCCTCAGATTATGATTTTTATGAAGATGAATATAAATATAAACTAGTCAAAGAAACAATAAGAAAGTATTATAAGTATGTTACATGGACTCAACCTGTATTAACATCCAATAACTCTTCTGATATTATGTGGGTATCAGCGAGTAATGAAGGACAAGGAGCTGCTTTTAACGCTTTTGATGATAATGTTTCATCTACTAATTGGTGTACAAGTAATAATATAACAACAGCATATTTATATGTAAATATAAATGAAAATATATATATTTCATCAATATCTGTAACAGGTTATACTAATGTCTACGGACATACCGATACAATTACAATTTATAGTAATGATATAGAAATAGGGGCTACAAAAACTTATAATTACAGTCAAAGTAATATACAGACTTGGACTTTTAATTCTCCTGTAAAAGTTTCATCTTTAACATTTAAAGGAACAGGTTTAACTTGGACATGTATACCAAATATTACTATAACTGCACAAAAAGTAATAAATGGAACTTCCTCAGATTATGATTTTTATGAAGATGAATATAAATATAAACTAGTCAAAGATACTATAAGGACTTATTACAAACGAGCTTCATTTACATCAGATTCAACTTTTACAGTTCCTTTTGGTATTACAAAGTTAAAAATAGACTGTGTTGGGGCTAAAGGTAAAGATGACAGTGCAGTTGGTGGAAATGGTGGTAGAGTTCAATGTGACCTTGCTGTATCAGCAGGTGATGTGCTAAATATTACAGTCGGAGCTATACCTACAGGAGCTACAAGAACACCAATGTATAACGCTTCTGATGTTAGAACAGGTGGAACAGCTATTTCTAATCGTATAATTATTGCAGGTGGCGGTGGTAATGGTGGTCACGATGGTGGCAGAGGTGCAACACAAGGTGGTGCTGGTGGTGGAACTACTGGTGGGGATGGTGTAGTTTGGAGGAACGTTGACCCTATTTGCGGTTACGGTGGAACACAATCCGCAGGAGGTAGAGGTGGTTATACCACAAGTACATATTATTATTCAACTGGTGCAAATGGGGAATTAGCAAACGGCGGACAAGGCGGTGCTATTGGCAATGAGATTGGTGGAGCAGGTGGTGCAGGCTATTATGGTGGCGGTGGCGGTGGTTGCTATGAATATTCTGGTGGTGCTGGTGGCGGCGGCGGGGGTGGTTCATCCTATGCAGATTCATCACTGTGTTCAAATGTAGTCCACACACAAGGCTACAATGACGGTGCAGGATATGTCTATATAGATTATCCATCCACGTCATCAGACTATGACTACTATGTTGATGAAAACACTTACAAAGCCTTTAATATATAGGAGAAAATCATGGAAATTAAAGCAACATTAAACAAACCTTATACAGACAGGGAAAGAGCTGATTTTATCGTAGAAAATAACCACCAAAAAGGTTATGAAATTAAAGAAACTGAAACAGCTCTTGAAGCCTGGGGATTAACAGAAGAAGAACAAAAACAGGCAGATTTAGAAAACAAACAAAAGTCTGTTCGTGCTGTTCGTGAGCAATACTTCTCTGAATATGTGGACTGGTATCAATCCAAACCACTTCTCTGGGAAGAAATGACCGAGGAAGAAAAGCAAAATATTGCTGAATATCGGCATTATTTAATGGATTACACCAAGCAGGAGAATTGGTGGGAGCAAAATCCGCTAACTTTTGAGGAGTATATCAATGCTAACTTGGCTCAAAGCCTTATTTAAGGGAGTTAGAAAATGACTAAGATTATCGTTAATTCGCAAGGGAAGGCATATACATTTAACAACAAAGCCTTATTTGTTAGTGGTGGTGGCTCGTTAGTAGATTTCGTAAATGCCGTATATCCAGTAGGGGCATTATACTTCGGGAACACCTCAACTTGCCCTCTGGCGTCCATAACAGGAACGTGGACACTTGTTTCCAGTGGTAAGGCTATTATGGGTGCGGATAATGACCACGCTATTGGTACGACAGCAACTGCGGGATTACCAAATATCCAAGGCACTCTAACATCCGCAAACCTCGGTTGGTATGATGACAACCACATTACATCAGGAGCATTTGTGAGAACAGAGGACAGAGAACACGGCTACGGAAGTATCGGCTCAGGGCAACCTAATATTAAGCTCGTATTTGATGCTTCTAATTCATCATCAATCTACGGCAACAGCTCAACAGTACAACCACCTGCGTATTATGTAAATATATGGGAGAGGACAGCGTGATAACATGGCTTAAAGCCTTATTTAAGGGGGAGAAGAAATGAGTAGTTTATACTTTATTTGGGGTGGATTCCTACGCCGTTGGTTCGGTGGTGCTTTTAAAGACGGTATAATGTCAAAGCGTGGACTTCAAGCAACCTGTATGATATTAACCTTTATGAGCATTTATATTGATTCGCTTGCTTGGAAAGCGATTTTACTTGGCACGACAATAAGCGTTTACCTCTATATTCAATACTGGAGCAGAAGTCATGGGTGCTGTTTTGACGTTGGTAGAGATAAGCAACCGACAGAAGAAACGATTAAGAGATATAACGAGCGTTGGTATCATATACCTTGCGATTGGTTGGCAAATAAAGGGTTTTTCCCTAAATATGGTGTTAGGTATGACTTTTTATATATGACTTTGAGATACACTTGTCCGATTCTTCCTATGATGTACTTTGACTGGAAATATATTTTAATCGGGTTATCGGTAGCTCCGATATATGATATTTGCTGGTGTTGGTATCAATCTAAGATTTGGCTTAAAAATCCGCCAGAATGGTTAAATGCTCCGACAAAGGTAGCAGAAATCCTTGTTGGTGGTGTTACTTATGCAGGGTGTTATTTATTGGGGATGTAAGATGAAGTATATAACGGCGATTTTTTTAGTTTTGAGTGTGGTATGTGGCATTTTAGCATATTACTACTACAAAAGAGCGGATTCGTATTGTGAACTATGGAAAAACAGCGAAGCAAACAATAATATTCTCATCAAACAAAGGAGAAAAGACTATGAAGATACATTGGCAATCAGTGAGCGAAACAAGGAACTTGAAGAGTCAGCCAAGATGGATAAATCATCTTTTGATTGGAATTACCCTATTGCTGATAGTCCTGTTATTTTGCGGTTGCAAGCAGGTAGAATATAGATATATCGAACCTGAACGTGTACCGATTACTTGTATAGACCACATTAAAACCCCTTTAGATATGGCGAAGTGCTTAAATGAATACCAACAAAGATACTAATATTCACTGGGAGCCTGTTGCTAAAACTCCCTATGAAGAAAACGGTCAGATGTACCTTTTCTCAAAAGAAGAAATGGACGAGTTGATAAAATGGAAGCCTGTAAGCAATATTCCGGTGGAGGAGATTTACAAAGATTTACCAGAGGTTAAACAATATCACGAAAACTTTGTTAAGTTATGGAATCTTAAAACTCGTTGACAACGCTATAAACCGTGTTAGAATAAAATTGCATTTATGCAAGACTTTTTAACTTAGGGTGCGCTTGCAGAAATGTGAGCGCATTTGAAATATGAAGAAGTTTATATATCTTGTCCACGTTGATAAATATACAGGTTATTTCAATCCGTTTAATTGGGATATAGACTACGCCCCTAACTCTAAGAGAATAGACTTTATTCAAGATGTTGTTAAAAAGTTTTACCCTGAGTATCAAATCCACTGTGTACGAGACGAGGGTATAGAAGAAGTGATTAAAAAAAAGATAGAGAGTGATGTTTTAACTGCAAAAATAAAAAAACCTACTCATACGGACTATGATATGAGTAGGTAACATTCAATGAGATATACGTGCATATATTACCAACGTTTTCTGTCGTAGTCAACCCCGTTCCAAAAATAATCACGATTATCAACAATTTTTATCTTTTCAGAAACAGCTTTAAGTATTTCAGCTCGATATTCTTTATCAAAGTCATAAAAATAATAATCCAATGCTTCTTTTGCTAACGATTGAGTGCGTTTCCAACGTTTTAAACTGTTTGCAACAATATAAATATCTGCAAGCTCCTCTAACATATGGTCGCTCTCAGCTTTTTCAAACTCTTTAACCTCTTGTAGTAAGTGCAAGATTTGACTATCTGCGGTTGCTTTCGGGAACTTCTTACGATGCCATTTAATCATATTATTAACTTTTCAGCCTCCTCTATATACCATTTGTAATCAATATTATCCCATCTAAAATCATTAATGTCATTAACAACTGTAACTTTATAACCGGCAGCTAAACCTGTAACACGCTCCTCATATTTGGACTTATTACCCGTGCAAACACGTTCATCCCATTCACCACCTGTTTCTGCCATTACACGGTCATACTCGGCTTGCGTAACGCCGTTTTTGCGTTTATAAGCACCGATTGGCCCTGCAGGTGGCATAACTTTATTAAGATATTCACCGTCCGTGGATATATAATAACGTGTATTCTTTTGAATAGGTGTGTTACCCCACATAAGCTGTGCGCCTTTGTTAGCTTTAGCAGCACAGCAAAATTCATAAGGATTATAAGATGTGCGGATATAAGTTGCAATATCTATACCGTCTATCATGTTTGCAACGGCTGCTTGCACGCTAACAATGTTTGAAAAATTCTTATGCCATGCAGCCGGTTGAGCGGATGCTATAGACTCGAAATAATCATCTGGATTCGGTGTCCAATATGCGCCTTTAAGTTTAGCTTTGCCATCAGTACCGATAGCAATATAGTTGTTCACATCTCTGATATACATTTTAGCGTAACGAGCTTCCTCAAGATCGAGTCGTGTAATACGTTCCCACTCTTTGCATATTTCAACCGTACGCTTGTAATAATCCTTATGGATATAATAAGTGATACCATCGGTATTTGCTTGAATAACACTTAGAGTCGGAACCGCTATAAGGCGTTCAAGTAACATTGACAACATTAACTGTCCGTTGATAGTAATTGTCATAGTGAATTGCGGATCGTAGAACACACTAAAAATGCTGTTTGACTTGCCGTAAGCACCGTTAAGAGCAAGTTTAATTGAGTTAGCTTCCGGGCATTTCTTACCTTTTTCCTTTTGCCATTTTTTACGCTCTTTTTTAAGGTCGCCGTAAATTTTTGCAAAAGTTTCTCCCAGATGTTCCGGGTGCAAACCGTTTACGATAGCTATTGACGGATACAGAGAGCTAACATCAACATCAACAATCCACCAGTCATCACTTGCTTGGATTCGTTTCTTTTCTACAGAGCCGTGAATACCACCAACACCATAATGATACGTTACGCCGTTCACAGTCGTTGTAAGGTCGGTGAACACACCTTTGGTTTTAATATTTGTGCTGTCCTCTGCACCTGCTTCCGCTATTTCATCTGAGGTAAGTGTCTGACTGCACATATAGTCGTAAATGCGTTTAAACGGCTCAGTGGTGAGTTGAACGTAAGGAAATATAATATCTTTTAACGCTATTCGTGTTCGGGGCGTTTGGCGCATTTTTCGCTTGCCTGATGACATATCGTAGCAAATATCGTCACCAAGTCGCTGTATCATATTTTGCTCGCCGATTTTAGTATCATTCCAGTTATAAACATCAACACCAAAAAGATGTTCCAAACCTTGCCGAAATTCAATAGCGTGATGAGCGTATTTAGCGAATCGCTTAGTTTCAAGCACGTCGTGTTTATTGTAGCTGACAAGGATTTCAACCTGTTCTTTGGTTAATACCGTGCCATCTTTTATCGGCATATCTTGAACAAAAGGCGCACGCATATTTATTTGTAACGCTTTCAAACTTGTGGACTTCGCTTTGTTGTCAAAATGGTGCATTTTGAACAAATCTATCTGTGGTGCAAATCTATCGTTGGCCCAGATGATGTGACCGAATCGGTCTTGACCTTCTATTATCTCCATAGCTTTTGCGTAAAGTTGTTGATAGGTTGCGGACGGATTATTCCAAAGAAAATGAATAACCGGATAGTCAAAGTTAATATTATTAAAACCTATCATTGGTGTTTGAGTTGTTGCAAGCTCTCGGAAAAATGCTAATAACTGCTTGCGGTCGTCACGAAATTCTGAAATCTCCCAAACGGACGTAACATCTGAATTTAACATCTCCATAGCAAACGTAAAACAGTTCGGGAACGTTTCTATGTCGTACACTATAGCGTTGGTAAGGTTAAGCATTGTTAATACTCCAACCAGTTGGCAAACTTTTTAAGAAAATCAACAAATTCATCTTGCCAAGTGCGTGGAGCGTTTTCAACTAATTTAGCTACCAAAATACCTTTGTAATAAATTTCATCACCTATAATTTGTAATTCACTCATAATATCCCTCCTGTTAAAATATACGGCAGACTTTGACCGGCCTGCTAGCGGTTCGTCAACATTTGTGATTTATCTAGATGGGAAGGTAGTCACAAACGGAGCAGTAGTAGCGGCCATTGGGTGCGCGGACTGTTGCTGACCGGCCGCAGGTGCAACAGATTGGTTGAAACCCGGTGCTGCCTGAGTTGGCATGCCAGCATTTTGCACGAAGTCATAAGCCGGTGCAGGCATTGCAACAGGCATCGGTTGCGCGTTTACAGTTGCAGGCATTGCTACCGGCTGAGATGGTTGAGTTGCAGGCATTGCTACAGCTTGCTGTGGCATAGGCATACTTGCATTAGCAGGTGCAGAGCTAATAGGTGTTGCAGATGCACCGGCAGGTAATGCAGTTTGCTGACCGCCAAACAATTTCATTGGATCAGCATTTGTAGAACCTTTGATAGCCTGTCCATAACCTATTAACTCATAAGCATTTGGATTCCAGTAAATGCCACCGTCTTTTTCAGTGTGAACAGTAACGTTAACGTTTGCAACAATGAAGTCACCGACTTTAATTTCATTTTCATCAATCTTGCGATAAGCACCATTTTCAAACTTATAAATGTTCGGTGCAAATGCAGATGTGCGAATTTTAATAATATAACAACCTGCATAACCGTCACGAGTGTTGTAAGGAACGTTTGAACCTTGCGGACATGCAGGGCTATCACCGTTAATAATTTTCCAAGCGAATCGTGCCATATCCAACTGTTCGGGGTTGGTTTGTGCATGTTGCGGATAAACTTTTATAACCTCTTGTAAAATATAAGGCCATACGTTCTGCATAAATTCAGCTTTCGGAATAGCTAAATCAATTCTATGCTCTTTTAACGGTTGCCCGTTCTTATCCATTTTAGGTTGTTTTGTATAATAGTCTATAGCCTGTTCAAACTTTGTAGGGTGTCCACCAACAATACGACCGGCAGGTAATTTAAAAGCTTCTAAAGTCATAATTCATACTCCTATACATTTAATGCTTTACGATATGTTTCAAGCAAGAAATCTTGCTCGTCTTTATCTGCGGTATTCATTTTACGCAATTTAATAATTGCACGGATTGCTTTGACATCAAAACCAACACTTTTAGCTTCTGCAAAAATATCGTTAATATCGCATTGAATACCCTTTTTTTCTTCATTTAAACGTTCAACACGTTCAATTATTGACAATAATCTACTTGTGTCAATACCTCCAACTTCTGTCATTGTTTTTCTCCAAATAATTTAGTTGCTAATTTGTTTTCATCAATGTGAACCAGTTTAGAACCGTTATCAGGCCTATGTGTCCATAGTTTGATTAAATCCTCCGGTACACCTTTTTTCTTGGCTTGTGCAGGTGTTATCAACTTTTTAACACTGCAATCAATATCACACAATTCTTGCAACAATTCAGGTGTTACATCATCGTTCCAAGTTGTGTTGCCTAAAGCCGGTTGAATTGCGTAAGATTTTACTGTTCTACCGTCTTTAAGTCTATGTAATGCTAAATCTTGATACGCTTCGTAAGATTGTTTAATAACCTCACTAGCACGTTTCAAATTGTCTAACATCCACGCAAGTTTATCATCGCTTATTTCACTATCAAATGCCATATTTGCAACGTCCACAGCATTCATACATGCTATTTGCGCCGCAGGACATTGTGAGAGTGATTTGCACTTATAACACTGTGAACCGCTGCAAACTATTGCTTGAGGGTTGTTTAAAGCGTTGTAGAGTTGCTTTTCAAGCTCATCAAGCTCTTGCATTGTGATAACCCAATCACGTACAGCTCCGGCAGGGTGAAAAGCTCGTGGCTGATAAATGCGGAAAATATACCGCCACGGTTTAGATCCATGAAACATACGATAGCTTATAGCATGACTAATTAACGTCCAATTCATCTCAGGTTCTACGATTCGATGACCGTATTTTAAGTCTGCTATCATTATTGTATGCTCGTCAACTTGACCGATATAATCAGCACGACCTCTTATTTCCCACACTTCTCCGTTGTGGTGATAGGTATCTTTTTCAACAACACAGTTACCCATCAGGATAAGTTTGATATAATCACGGCAGTTTTCAACCATTTCAGCAGTTACAAACAAACCGTTAGGCGCTTTTTGCCCGATTAAATCATCAGGATTCGCACCGTGATAAACTTGCTCACAAAGCCAGTGTGCTGCATTACCTTCATCTGTTGCTTCGGTTGAGGGGTTAAACGGTTCAATACCGCCTAACCTCGTAAAACCGTTACAAGCCATAAATCTTGGTAATTCTGTGGCTGTGAGTGATAACATTACAAACCTCTTACTGTTAATTCGTTAATAATGTATTGAATTGCGTTTGTATTGTCTTTGAACTGTGTCAAATTCTGACACTGCAATCCGAATTGAGCGTTTGTGCTATCAAGCAAGTTTTTAATGTCATTACCTTTAAGGATATTGTTACCTAAACCTGTTTGTAACTTTTTGAACATTGTTTGAAACATAATGTCGGTTGACACAGGTGTAGGAGTCGGCACAGGCGCTACCGGAGCTACAGGCGCTTGAGGCTGTGCAATAGGCGTAGGTGCTACAACCGGTGGAACAGTCATTGGTATTACATGTGGTTCTAGTACAGGGGTTGATATTGGCGCATTTGGTTCTACAAAAGTTGCTACAGGCTCGTTTGTAGGTGCTAACCCTAATAACTCGTTTCTAACAGCGTTAAATTCCTCATCGCTTACGCCCCTACGACGTTGCCAAACACCTTTAGCAGTCATTTGATGATTTGAGCTGTGGATTCTACCATCCCACTTTAAACCGTCTTTATCAACTGTATCAGCCGGTAATTCTACAGGTGCAGTCGGTGCTACCGGTTCTACAACTTCCTCAGCAACAACGTTATTGCCTGTCGGTTTGTGGATAGCTTTAAATACGGCTGTGAACTCATCTTCATCCATATCTGTAATTGTTAAATTAAATTTCATATTACTACTCCTTTTTTAATGTTGACATTTAACATTAGCTGTTTTACATTGTTGTTAAATAGTTGTCAAGATAAAAATTGCGGAGGTGTAAAAATTATGAATTTAACTGTTGAGGCTGATATATTATATAAGTTTATGGATTTTACTACTATTAAAATAGAAGGACAAAATCTTATAGGCACTAATGACACTGTGGCCTGCGTCCAACACTTAAACACGGATAACACTGATAATTGTTACATAAATGTTACAAAAGAGTTAGAATCTATAGTTTGTAACGAACTTAAAAAAGACGGTTATTTAACATTTGAAACAATACCTGAAATTGCTATGGGTTCTGTAACCGATAGTGCCGGGCAGATATATACAGATATAATAGTATGGCCTGACGAATCGCCATTAGACCATTGGCGTGAATGGTTTAGATTATCTGAGGAGTCGCAAGGATTTATGTTTGTAAAACTCGAACAGCTTGAAACACTTTGGAAGTGTTCACCTAGTGGCAATATAGTGTTCCCGGAAGTTATTAATGCCGGTGAACCTGTCATTGTTAGAGATGTTACCGATGCTAATTGGGTTGGGGTGTTTATACCTTCTCTTGAGGGAAGAAATTTATTAAAACCTGCAACGTTACCGGAGTGGTTATAAACTATGATAACTAATGCTTTACTCGCAATAATTTGGATAACTTTAATGTTTATATATGATGAGGTTAGAAAATGACAGAAAAAGAAATATACATTTTAATTTATATTTTTACTGTTTTAATTGTTTATGCTTTAGGTATAATAAAAGGTTGGACTATGAAAAAATGATAACACTTAGAGATTACCAACAGGATGTCGTTAATAAAATTTATAACAGTTGGAACGCTGGGAATCGTAATGTGTGCGCTGTGCTTCCAACAGGATCAGGCAAAACTATCGTATTTTCTAAAATAATCGCCGACCACAAAGCTGTTAATCAAAATTGTGCTGCTATCGCACATCGTAACGAGCTTGTAAGTCAAATGAGTTGTTCTTTAGCCATGATGGGTATTTCACATCGTGTCATAGCTTCAAACACTACCGTAAGTCAAATTATCCACAAGCATAGAGAAAAATTCGGTAAATCGTTTGTAAACCCATCGGAGCGAACAGCAGTTATAGGTGTTGATACGTTTGTAAGTCGTATAGATTCGTTAAAGTCGTGGGCGCAACAAATTGACCTTTGGGTTCAGGATGAATCCCAACACCTGCTTAGAACTAATAAATGGGGTAAAACGATTGAAAGTTTTGTAAATGCTCGTGGACTCGGTGTAACTGCTACACCGTGCAGGGCAGATGGACAAGGACTCGGTAAATGGGCTGACGGATTTATGGATGATATAATTGTCGGGCCTACGAGCAGATTTTTAATAAATAGAGGATATTTAGCGGATTATGAAATTGTTTGCCCTAAATCTGATTTAAACGTTGAAAACAGCCCATTGTCTGCAAACGGCGATTGGTCCAATCAAACACTTCGTAAAGCTGCTAAAAAGTCTAAAATTGTCGGTGATGTTGTTACTAATTATCTCAAATATGCTAATGGTAGAAAAGCTATTGTATTTGCTACAGATGTGGACACAGCGGAAGAAATTGCAACGGATTTTAGAGCAAGCGGAATCGATTCGGTGTCGTTAAATGGCAAAACTGTTGCTAGTTATCGTGAAGAATCTATAAGACGATTTGAAAAAGGAAATCTACAAGTGCTTGTCAATGTTGATTTGTTTGATGAGGGCCTAAACATCGAATGTTGCGATGTGGTGATTATGGCGCGTCCTACAGCTTCATTGTGTAAGTATCTCCAAAGTATTGGCCGTGCTTTACGTCCATTACCCGGTAAGACTGCACTCATTATAGACCACGTTAGCAACGTTATTCGCCACGGTTTGCCTGATATGGAGCGTGAATGGACTCTTAACCGCCGTGAACGCCGAGGCAAATCACAATCTGATCCGAGTGAAATACCCCTCACAGTATGTAAAAACTGTCTTAAACCTTATGAAAAATTCCGCACTATTTGCCCTTATTGTGGATTTGAAAAGCCGTTACCGGAACCACAAGCACGTAGTATTGAGATGGTTGAAGGTGATTTGGTGCTATTAACACGTGAAATGCTTGAACGTATGCGCCGTGGAACAATTTTGGAGTCGCCCGGTGATATAGCCGCAAGAGTTAATAGGATTGCAGGACCGATAGCAGCTAAAGGTGTTGCTAATCGGCAAATAGAAAAAATTGCAGCGCAAGCAGATTTGAGAGAGGCTATCGCTCAGTGGGCTGCTATTGAACGTTTGCAAGGCTGTAATGACCGTGAGATATACAAGAAATTTTATTTAACAACAGGCATGGATGTATTAAGCGCTTTGGACGGTTCACATAGCCGTCAAGAGTTTACAGACATGGCTAATAGGATAAAGGAGTGGTATAATGCGTGAGAGTGCAGTAACATCACACGTCCGATTAGCGGCCGCACAACTCAACGTAACCCTCTGGCGTAACAACTGCGGTGGGTTTTACGATGATACCGGCCGTTTCGTGCGTTATGGGCTTGGTAGTGAGGCCAAACTTGCCAGCTCCGACTGGATAGGCATACGACCAACGCTCATAACACCCGAAATGGTTGGTAGCGTGTTAGGAGTGTTCACAGCGGTTGAAATGAAACAAGAGGGTTGGAAGTTTAACAGCAACGATAAACACCAGTTGCAACAAAAACATTTTATTGATATAGTTAACGCAAATGGCGGTATGGCAGGTTTTGCACAATCCGTTGATGACTTTTATAGGATTATTCGATATGGCAATAACAAATAGAATGAAACAACAAGGTGAGAACACTAAAAAACTTATACTTGAGAGCGGTTTAAAGCTGTGGCCGGACGTAACGGCATCTGCTATTGCGGCAGATTTAGGCATTACTCACGCTACGGTTTTATATCATTTTGATAATGTTAAAGATGCTGTGGCACAATATGCTTTGGACATTGATTGTTCGCCGGTAATCGTGCAAATGCTCGCAAGCAACCACAAACTTGTACGCAATATGAAGGGCAGTGAACGTTTGCGGCATTTTGCTAAATGCGCGAGTTAGCTAGATACGCAACAATTCAGGATTACCTTTATATCCACGCTCCCAGATAAACCATGCGTAACATACAGCGCTTGACTCACCTTCTGGGAATCTAGCATCTTTTGAACATAATATACGTTTTTTGAAAACTGCAATATAACGAGGTGGATTCTCTGTGAAAAATTTATCTCGTTTTTCCGATTCTATAAATTGTAATCTCAACAACATACAAACAATAGGTGCTAATTTTAAGGATTTTTCAATGAATTGTAATGCAATTTTAAATGGCGGATTTGTTATGATAGCATCATAAGGTAAATCTTCAAACGCATTAGGTTGTAAAAAATCAATACCTCCAACACCATAACCCCTATCAATTAAATCAGTACTTATAACATTATGACCGTAAAGTTCAAGTATCTGTGACAAATGCCCTTGTCCACAAGCATTTTCGTATATTAACTTACCGCCTGATTCCCATTCAGTACCGAGAATTTTTAACAGCGGTGGTATAACAGCAGGATCGGAAGCATAAAAATCTTCTGGTTGACGTTCTTCACCTTCTATACGATATAAACCTGCTACCCTTTTACTCAACTCTGCATCTCCTCATAATTATCAACATTTAATCCAACACCTCTCAACCCATATATCAAGCTCGGATGTGATAAATCCTCACCTGTTACCGGTGCTTTGGTGTAACCTAATTCTTCATACCCTTTATTCTCTATAATAGCTTTAATGGTATGTTCAAGCGGTTTGGTGCGTATATTACTAGCATCAGCGATAGCTTTAGCAAATGCCGTATAGCTGACATAACCACCTCTAAACCCTCTCTCTTTGTTTTCAACCTTTTCATCTAATAGAACGCGCAACGGACTTCTGCCGATTCTTATAACTTCATCATAGCTTGAAGTATGTGGCGCACGGTGTGGTAACGCACCTTTTTCAATCGGATAATTGAGATAAAATTCGGCAAGTTGTGCGTAACCGCCTTCGTGTTCTAGCCAGTTATACATGTTATCAAAAAATTCTTTATCTAAACCGGCCTCAGCGATTGCGGCTGCTGATTGCAACTTGCTATAGAATATGCAATAACGGCGCTCATTCTCATCAATAGGAAAAGCATCTTTGAAGTTGGAGAAGAAAATCCAGTTAGCAACGTTATCCTCCATCTCTTGATCTACACCTTTGCTTTCAACGGCGATTCGCCTGTCCGTAATGATAGTTTTCAAGCCATTCATAAGGTCGTTTCTGTCACCAACACGCACCTCATCTACAAGTATCATGAGTTTATTGCGCATCCAACCGTTAAACTGACTAACACCGCTAACAAGCTCCTCAGCATCCGGCTGATAAGTGTACGACTCGCCTATGCAGTATTTAATCACATCACCTATCATTTGTTTACCGATACCTTTGGCAGATTGTAACAGCACGGACCACGGAATTTTACAGCCGGGGAATTTAATGCAGTGTGCAACATAATCTTGGAATATTTTAATATCCTCAGCAGTATTGAATATACGATTAAGGAAATCTAACCACCTATCAACATTACCCGGCGCATGACGAATTATAGCCGGTATGTAAGTATTTAACCCTTTACGGCCCATGTCATCATCAATAATTGCAAACGGTCTTAAATCCGGTAAAAATCTGCAATGGTCCACTTTAGGAATTACCCAGTCTGTTGAACGTAATGCAGCCTTCCACGCACTGTCGGTAAGTTTTTGAGCGCTTTTACGTGTCATAAAATCTTTACCACCATAACGGCCGTTAAACTGGTTTTCATTCATAAAACGTCCTGTGGGTGAGAAAATTTTACCCTCACGTTCAACAAAATAACAATCCTTAAACCAAACTTTTTTCTGGTCGGTGTTAAGCGTTTCAAACTCAGGGAATATATCAATGTTAATATCTTGCGGCATTGCCGACTCTACACGTGCCTTGAGGTCTGCTAACTCTTGTGGCGTTGGCGGTGTTGTACGTTGTATTTGCCAACCTTCAACACCGGTAGCTCGTTTAAATCTACCGTAACCAACCTCTGAATCCTTAATTGACTTCCATAATTTAATGTTTTCTTTTTCATCATCACCATTGTATTGTTTGCACCATTCAAGCCAATGGTTAAGTAAATCCTCCTCAGTTGTAAGTGTCCAACCAGCTTGTTTATAAGCAGCCGTTAACGATAACCATTCTTCACGACTTAATTCGTTTGGATTCGTTTGTGATAAACCAAAGTATAACCAATCAAGACTTTCAGCTTGCAATTCAGGTGTTCCGAGCGGTGAACGGTTGCCAACACGTTCAACAACGTTAACACCGGCAAGGTTATCGGCTATTTGTTGAAATGTATAACGTGGGTTGTTAGTAATACCCCAGCAAGTTGTGAGCTGCGATTCGTGCTTGTTGTGCATAAACCCCGGCACACGCATGACACGTGTAGCATCTATAACATTCGAGTCGCCTTGATAAAGCTGCGCTAATTTACGTTGCTGAGTTGTGTAAAAATCATTACCGGTATAAGGCACTACAAGCCAATAAAGGTGAAATTTACCTTGTGAGGATTGAACAGCGAAATGTGGTGGCATAGAACTGCTGATAGCACGTTGATAGCTGTCTTGAGCGACTAGCACGTCATCAATATCAACAACGTGAGCGCGGATATGATCGACATTATCAAGGGTGCGAGCGCCTTCGGGTTTCATGGCGTTTACAGTCATAAAAATACCATACCCACGGTTATTATAATCTATAAGCGTGTTCGCAAGTGCTGCGAGCGTACCTCTCATGTTAATACCCTGCTCGCCTTTGTTGCGGTCGTTTATAACTCGCCAATCGCACTCGGTTTCAGTGTTGCCGGTAAGGGAGTTGATAAACGAAGCTGTAAGGTTAAGATTTTGTGTCATGCTAACAGCTCCTTAAAGATGTGAGTTATAACATCGACAGTCCAACCGTTACCGAGTTGCTTGTATCTTTGAGTGTTCGAAACTCCTGCGGTATAGTTATCAGGAAGTGTTTGTAACCGTTCACATTCGATAGGTGTTAATTTGCGTATATAACCTTCAACAAGTACGCCATGTTTATCTTGAGCTGTCAATGTGTAGAATTTTTTACCATCGTTAAACCTTTGACCGTTTTGACGTTTTTCAACTCTATCAGGTGTTATACAACCAAAGAGATATTGCCCCATTTTTGCAGCACCACCACCAGCTTCACCGCAAAGAGTAACCGCTTTTCCGTGAATACTGTAAACACGATTCGCTTGACTATCTTGTCTGAAATATCCGATTTTACCTTTTTCAACTTCTTTGTTTAAAATTTGTAAAGTTTTATCAAAAGGAACAATATATTCTTTTAAATCTTCAAAAACAGCTTGATGTATATGTTTTTCAAAATATCTTTTAGGTTGAAATTTACTATCGTATCCTGCTAACAAGCACAGGGGTTTATCTCTATCAACACTTGCGTTCTCGTGTATAATATCTTTTAACATTATACCTTTATCTTCTGGTTGTGTAATTTTCCAATTACACCAATATAATCTTGTACGATTCTGTGCTGATACCAAAGATGAATTTATACTAACAGGTTGAACACCTAAAAACGAGCTTATAATATCTTGAAAATCTTTTTTCATCTTAACGTTTTCAAGTAAAAATTTAACATTCGGATTTTGTTGTTTTAATTCGTTAAGAATTTCAGCATATTGAAAAAATAAAGAACTTCTCGGATCAGAAAAGTTTAATTGTTTTCCAGCGAATGAAAAACCCTGACAAGGTGAACCGCCTATTAACAAATCAATATCTGAAAATACACCTGATTTTACTAATTCAACCACATGTTTAACATCACCAAGCTGAATTATATCAGGATAATTTTTTTGAGCTGTTTGTATGGCATATTTATCAATCTCACTGGCATAATATGTATCTATTTTAATTCCTGCACGTTCGAGTGCAACTCTACCGCAACTGATACCGTCAAACAAACTGAGGACTTTAATCTTGCTTTGACTCATCTCTCTTACCCCCAAATCTCCAGTTATCAACATCTTCAACATTCCAACGTCTAGGGTTACTACCTTTAATCGGTGCTACTGGGAATCGACCGTCTTGTATCATTACATACAGTACTCGTCTGCTAATACCTAAGTATTTAGCAAGGTCGGTAAGAGTTAGTGTTTTTTTCTCATCCATAAAATATCCCTCCGTAATAATTAAGATGAGCTGAGATTATAACACGTTTTTGCACTTGTCAACATATTTTTGCACATTTTTGCACTTGACAAATGTTATACCATGAGATATTGTATAACTCAAAGGAGAATTGATATGTTTAAATATGTAGCAATTTTAATTCTAATAGCATCCATATCTTATGGATTTAATAAGTTTAAGTGTGAACAAATGAATATGGATTATAAATACTTAATGTGTGTTGCGAGGCCTTAATGTTCGTATCAATTAAAAAATACTTTCAACTGTTAAAAGCGATCGTAATGCTTGTAAATCGTCCGTATTTACAGGCTATCCGGGATAATGGTGATGGCACTGTAACGTTTGAGTTTGTGCAAGACGGCAAGGTTTATATGTTTATTGCTGAGCGTATTGATGCAGAGGATAGGATATTAAATTAATGCCGAACAACAATGAAATATTAAACACATTTGCTAACATTTTGCAGATTTATAACACCATGTTGTTGCAGCAAGATGCCAGCAACAATGACCTCATGCAAGAACTTTAAAAACAAAATGAAGCTATTATTAACAAACTCGATGAGATATTAAAACTTCTCAAACGTTAATCGTATTTTATCGCCGTTTTCTTTGTTATAAGCTAATATCCTCCAACCTTTAGTAGTTTCGGTAATGTTTAAAATTTCTATAACATCGTTCAGCTTATAAATGCCTAACTTGTTTAACAGCTCAAGTAATTTCATATTTCAACCTCTTTATAAATAATCGTGCCATGTTTATAATCCGGTATTTTAACAATTTTAGTTTTTTTAGGCAATAAATTCCAATCAGGTTGTTCGTTTTTAAACTTAATGTAAATTTCTTTAGCTTTAGCACGTTCTGCTTCTCCAGCGCGTTCAATGCCGTTTTGAACACTATTGTGATTTAAGTTTAAATGTCCACCGATCCTTGTGTAACTAAACCCGAATAATCTATAAACTAATATAGCAATCCAACGTTTACGCACTGTTTCGGTTTTTCGAGTCGGTGCGGTAAGCTGCTTAACTGTTACACCCAGCTCTTGCGCTATAAATTCTATGGACGTCATAAATTCATCTCCCAAAAATATATGTCATTCTTCTGTGTGTGCGTTTCCTTTTCTTTTGCAGGTAACGCTTCCCAATAATCCAGATATTCAAACAGTTGCCCGTTGCATCTCCAACCTCTAATAATATCATAATAAAGAGCTTTCCAAGTAACGTTATTAGCCTTTGCACACTCTGTTACAGAGTTATAGACTTCTAACGTTTCAACGTTGATAATTTTACTGGATTTTCCCATTTCATCTGCCAATAAATAAGGTGGGCGGTTAGTTTTAAAACATCTTTGAATAATAGCACTATTGCAACCGCCCATGATTTCATTTATTTAACTCCTGTATCTCTGTTTGTGCATTTGCTACATAAGTATAGGCTAAACTTCCAACTGAAACGTTACGCTTTATTAGGGATAAATATTTCTTAGCTATATCTAACTGTTTCTGCAACCGCTCGCACTCGGCAATCTTATTGCAATTAACCCTTAATACTGATTCATAGACTTTCTTTTCTACTGTTACTGTTTCAGTCATCACCAAATTCCTTTCTAAAAAAATCGTTCTCATCATATAAATACTTCCAATTACTCATAACCCATTGAACGTGATTAGGGCTTACTTTAATTAAGACATCACAAACTTCTTTCAATTCGCTTTCTAGGGCTATTATTTTAAGTTCTAGCTGATTGCATTTTTCTAAGGCAGATACAAGCACATCGCTACTCCGCTTCCCGTCATTAGTGGTGGGTAAATCATCTTGGCTTTTAACTGTGTTAGGATTGTGGCTCATCTGTCTGCTCCCCGAATAATCCATTATAATATTCTTGTTCATTAAATAAAACTGTGCTTTCCTTGTGTGCTCCGTTTTTATAAAATGGACAATTTCTCGGACAGGGGTGGTGTTCTCCGTATATTTCACAATCTCTGTCTATATCGTTCCATTTAATACAGTACTTACGGCAAGTTATTCTCTCTTTAGTCATCATCTAAATCCTCTCCCGCTTTTTCTAAAGATTTGACAATACCTTTGGCAATACTAGACATTCCCAATGTACCGATTGACAATATACCGTCTAAGCCATCTTTTTTATCATCTGCCAAAGAACTTAAATCTTTGCCTAGTTCTCCAACACAGCGAATTGGTGTTGAAGCTATGTCTAAAATACTCTTAAATATACTCATCTTAACATAACTCCTCAATTTCTTGTCTAGTCAACCGCCTTGCGTGTTCAAAATACAGCCCACCATCTGCATCATCTATGGTATAATATTTTTCTCCTTTTTCAGTTCCTATACTTCTAAGTATGCCATAAGCATAGTCGTTTTTATCATTTCCCCAAAAATAGCACAACTTCCCTATATCTTGCTCGGTTGCTTCCTGTATTGGTCGTGTGATTTCTGTTTTATCGTGCCAGTTGATAGCAATAAGTTTAAGGCTTGATATACTATGTTCACAAGCTCCAACTTTTTTGTAACAAAACCTATTATATCCATTCGCTTCTTCCACCTCAATCTTCTCAATATCGTCAGGCAATATATCCCATAAGTCCTGCATATCTTTTTCGTTTTCTACGTCAAATATACGTTGTGTCATTCTTCATTCTCCGTCTTAAATAAATCGTCAATGGTGGCTTTACTGTGTCCGAAATAGTGACCGTGTTCAATAAAATGTTCTTTTTGAAAACTATATGTCTGATACTCTTTATTTTCATAAAATAAGCAATCAATTTCATCATTTTTAACTTTAATTACTGACATAATCGTTTTATTACGATATATCCAAACATCTCCTACTTCTGGTGTATCTTTACTCATCTGTCTGCTCCTATCTTGATAAACATTTTACAAAAGATAATTGTTCTTTTTTGATAAGGTAAATATCTTCTTGATTATTGCCGTCAAAGTTGACAACAACAGGAATATATCCCAACTTCAAAAATTTTGTTTCTATATTATAATCTGACATATGAGCAACTTCTTCTGCTCCCCATAAGTCAATAGCATATTCTCTTAAATCTCGGCTTTGTCCTGCATAACCGCCAAAATTAAAAGTTTTTCCGTTTAGGTATTCTAAATTATTTTCCATTGTCTTTCTCATTTGTCTGCTCCTGTGTTTGAATTTCTGCAATATCGTGAAAGTATCTTTCGTGAGTAGAACCCGATACTTCTCCATCACTACAATATGAACCAGCCCCGCCGCCTTCAAAATACAACCTTATTGTTCTA
>Ga0247610_10000517_pt1 | contig 53528 bp, 48 predicted proteins | sample 174DNAGHGhighgp2_FD_193483 | JGI IMG/M metagenome (GOLD analysis project Ga0247610, IMG submission 193483) | Sheep rumen microbial communities from Palmerston North, Manawatu-Wanganui, New Zealand - 1742 DNA GHGhigh gp2 | ecosystem: Host-associated > Mammals > Digestive system > Stomach > Rumen...
GACTGGCTGGACCTTCATGTCATTAGACCTTTCTGTTACTATTGTGCCCTCGCTTTTGCAAAACTTGATATCCACCCCAACACCGTCACCATCTTGTCGATGTTCATTGGTGCTGCCAGCGCCGTGTTCTTCGCTTGTGGCAGCTTCTACTATAGTGGCGTGTGGGGACTCTGCATGAACATTATCGGCATCGTGCTGCTGATGATAGCAGACATCTTCGACTGTACCGATGGACAGCTGGCACGCATGACGGGCAAGAAGTCACGTCTGGGACGTATCCTTGACGGCGTGGCAGGCTTTGCGTGGTTCATTCCGCTTTACGTGCTCCTGGTGTGGCGCTTCTATCAGCACCATACTATCGAGTTTAACTTGCTTGGCATCGAGGACAACGAACAAAACGTGCTCATTGCCACTGCTGTGGTCTTCGCACTCGGACTCTATTCCGGCATCGTAGGACTGGCAGGTCAGCAGCGCTTGGCCGACTACTACATACAGGTGCACCTTTTCTTCCTCAAGGGTGAGAAGGGTAGTGAGCTCGACAACTCCGTTCGTCAGCAGGAAATATACGACCAGATGGGTCCCGACACCCCAGGCGTGGAGCGTATGTTCCAGAAGTCGTACATCGGCTATACCCAGAAACAGGAGCGCCGTACGCCCCAGTTCCAGCGACTGATGAAGCTGCTTCGTGAGAAGTATGGCTCTACAGACAACATTCCTACCGAGGTGCGCGAGGAGTTTCGTCGTCAGTCATTGCCACTCATGACGTGGAACGGACTGCTGACCTTCAACTTCCGTTCCTTCTGGCTCTTCTTGTTCTGCCTGCTTGACATTCCTGTCTGCAACTTCCTTTTCGAGATTGTATGCATGGGACTGCTCTGCCTCTATGTGAATCGTCGGCATGAGGCATTCTGCAAGAAGATAGCAGAGGGGTTGTAAGTAATCATGTCAAACATCTAAGTTCAAAACCACTATGAAGTGGACCAAGCAACGTCTGAATAACCTTTTCTTCGTCATAGGCATCGTGGCTGTGGTGGTCATGATGTTTACCTTCGACGTCAGCTTTGCCGAGTTGTGGCAACACCTGACGCGTGCCGGCTATTGGCTCATACCCATTCTTGGCGTATGGATATTCATCTATGGCATGAACGCACTGGCCTGGAACTGTATCATTAAGAGCAATTGCGACCCCGACGAACATGTCAGTTTCATGCGTGTCTTCAAACTCACCGTCACGGGTTACGCTCTGAACTACGCCACGCCCGTAGGTGGACTGGGTGGCGAGCCCTATCGTATCATGGAACTGTCGAAGGACATCAGCGCCGAACATGCCACGTCGTCCGTGATTCTCTATGCGATGATGCACTTCTTTGCCCACTTCTGGCTGTGGTTCACGTCTGTCTTCTTTTATCTTGCCCTTGTTGTTACAGGTGACGTGCCCCTTACGCCTACCATTGCCACCGTGCTGCTTATCATTGTCGTCTTCTGCCTCCTGGCGTTTTACGTCTTTTCCAGAGGCTACAAGAACGGACTGGTTGTTCGCATCATTCGCTGGTTGGGCAAAGTGCCGGGTCTGAAAGGATGGAGCCAACGGTTTCTTGATCGTCATACGGAGACATTGCAGCACATTGACCAGCAGATAGCAGCGTTGCACAAACAGGACAAGCGCGCCTTCTACACCAGTCTGTTGCTTGAGTATGGCTCCCGTATTGTGCAGGCATCTGAAATTTTCTTCATGCTTCTGCTCTTTGGTATCGACAATGGTGGTGGTTTCTGGGGGCTCTTCCTTACTTATGTTCACTCTATCCTCATCTTGTCGTTTACGACTTTGTTTGCAAACATGATAGGTTTTTTGCCGATGCAGTTGGGCGTTCAGGAAGGCGGTTTTGTGTTGTCGATTGCAGCACTTGGTTTCTCAGCCGCTCTTGGCATCTTTGTTTCGATTATCTGCCGTGTCCGTGAAATCATTTGGATATTCATTGGCATTATGCTTATGAAAATCGGAAAATGAAGAAGGGAACAGTTTTTGGTTCATGCTGCTTCCTTATTTTGCATGAGCTCCAGTATCAGGCATGGTGTGTGTGCAGGTCTTCGGCATGAGTCGCAAGGGTCTGAAAACAAAAAAAAGGCCGTCCCCAAAATAGTGGACGGTCTTTTTTGCTTATACACAATTATTTGATTGTGACTTTCATGGTAGTTCCATTCTTCATCCGCAGGATGTTGACACCTGGCTGAGGACGCTGCAGGCGCCGACCGTTGAGGTCGTAGAAGCCATCAACGTCAGGATTAGCGATCAGTCGGGTGATGTCGTCGGGCACGGTGACTGTAACCGGTAGGCTGATATACTCGGTGTGGCCACCCTGAGTAGCCTTTACCACGACATTGAATGACTCTTCCTCAGTGCCGGTGATGACGAGGTTGCCATCAGTGTCGATGCTCACTTCTGCCTTCACGTTACTGTCGACCTCGTCAGCCAAGGCATATGTGATGGTGCCGTTAGAAGCATCGAGATTGAACACTTCGCTCAGTTGCTTCGTCAGTGAGCCGTCAGTAACGGTAAGTGTCACGTCGGAAGTCTGCTCAGGACGTGTGCTGTTGAAATCGTCGAGACAGAAATAGAGTGGAGTAGTGTATCCGTATGTGTTTCTGCGGCTGCTCTTCAGACCGAACGTAAGTTCCTTGACGGTGCCTAATGATGAGAGGTCAACCCACTCCCAGGTCTTGACGTAGTATCGGTCAGACTCGTTAGCCGAACGGTAATCAGCCAGATAGTACTCCAGCTGGTTGCCGTTGTCTGCCTTGATGGTGAGCAGGAAGTAGTCGCCCTGGCGGAATCCCTCGCTACCACTGACAGGGTTTCCGTCGGCATCCTTCTCGCCTGTCTGGTCGTCACCATTGAGTATGGCATTGACGGTCCAAGCGTTGTTGGTGATGAAGAATCCGTTGAGCTGTTCGCCTTCAGCATTATTGAGAACAGTGACGGTCATGGGTGCAAAGGGGTCTTCGAAGAATACGCCATAGTTTGCAGAGCCGTTGTTGCCGCTACCTACACAGGAGTTCCACTGGTCGGTGGTTATCGACTGGAAGGTCGTTGATGTCCTGTTGGCATAACTGAAACCTGACCATGACTTCCAGTCGATGCTGTAGTTATTGCTAAACTGGTAGCTTCCACTGATGAACGAGCCTTGGTACTGATGGTCGCCATAGAGTCCCTCCTCGATGTCACCCTTTGTGTCTGGTCCGTGCCAGTTGCTGTTCTCTTCAAGATACAGGTTCTCGAAGTCAGCCACAAGTGCCTCGCCAGTGACAATGATACGACAGGTGTCGGTAGCCTCGTACTGTTGAGCGTCACGTACGGTAACGTAATAGATGCCAGACTGTTCGGGTGTGATGCTCAGTACAATCTCCTCACCTTCGACATCAGTATTGACAGGTTCGCCTACGGTTTGGTGCTTGCTGTCGATCCATGTCACGGTGTAAGGAGCCAAGCCGCTGGCAATCATTACCTTGAGTGCTGTCTCCGTGCCACTTTCCACTGTGGTGACAGGTTCAGTGCAGGCAATCATCAGCTCGATGGGCTCCATAGGTGTGGTGAATGTTGTTGTGGCAATCACTTCTGTGGCATTGCCTCGTGAACTCTCCACCAGCACGTAAGCCTTATACTCCGTCTTCTCGTCGAGGTTGCTGACCTTCAGTGCGGCTTCGGTGTCCTTGGTCAGTGTGACGGTCTGTCCCTCGCTCTTCAGTGTCTCTGCCGTAGGAGCGTCGCTGGTAGCAGGCAGTACGATGACGTATGCCTTTCCGTTCATGTCGGCCTTGACGGTAATGATGGCTTCATTGAAGGCAGAAGCAGTAGCAGTGGGGTATCCTTCAGCAATGACTGGTATTCGTGTGATGTCAGCATCGTACTCGTAGGCGCCAATGGTGCTGTTCTCTGCAGGCCGTGCCGTACCATTGATGTCGGTGGTGACGTAGTTGAGGCTCTGCGCTTTGAGCAGGTCTCCGTCGAGGGTTGAAGCAGGTTCCAGGATGTCGTCGCTGACGAATTCTGCTTTCTTGTTAATGCAACCTGTAGCACTGGTCTTCTCTACGAATGTGGCGAAGTCGCCCGTGGTGTTTGTTGCAGCGCGGAAGAAGGTTTCGCCTGCGGTGTACATCAGGTTGTTCCGGAAGTTAATCTTGCTGGTGCCCAAGTTGCCGTCGTTGTAGAGGTTCACGGCAAAGCCGTTGGTCTCGTTCTGGATGATGTTGTTCACCACGTCCACGTTGCCGTAGCCGTCGCTGAGCGTAGAAGATGCCCAGAAGGCAGCACCGCCGTTTTCACCTGTCATGCGGAAGGTGTTGTTGGCCACGTTGACGTTCTTGATATTGGCGCCGTTGAACTTGAATGCTGCATAGCTTATAGAAAGCGACGCCAAATTGATAACGTTGTTGGCAATGATAACAGGCGCATCTGCCGTACCTTCAAGTTGGCGCAGGTTCATTACTGCGCAATAGGTCTTAGGAGCCACGTTGAAGATGTTGCCCGTAATCTCGGTGGCTTCTGCATACGCGTCGCGCAGCTGCATGTCGAGAATGCCCACGCTGATCTTTGTTTCTACATCAGCGTCGATGGTGATGATGTTGTTGCGAATCTTCACGCCCAGTTCGTCCATCACGTAGATAGCCTTGGTGCCGTTGTTCTTGAAGGTGTTGCCCTCAATGATGCCGCCAACTTCCTTCGGCAGTGCAACAGTGCCGGTACCGCCCATCGAAACACCCATCTTACCGCCCTCCAACAGACAGTTACGGACGGTCAGGTAGTCGTTGTTCTTGTTCTCCTCGTCAATGATGGTGTGTCCCACAAGGCAGACATCCTCCCCACTGGAAGCGGTGCAGACGGGGGCATGCAGGTAGCAGTTGTCGATGGTGGCGTGACGGCTCTCATCCTTCACCATGACGATGGCCTTGTAAGCCTTGTCGGTGGTGTAGATTTCCAGGTTCTTCAGCGTCACGTAGTTGGCCTCGTAGAGCGTCACCACGCCGTAGTCCTTCTTGTGCTGGTCGTCGCTGTAGCCGCCGGTGGTGTAGTTGTTGTGATAGATCTTCACGTCGCGCCCGCCGCTCTCACTCTCAAGGGTCAGCGTGTTCGTAGCGCCTAATCCCTTGATGTTGGGTATGCGCACCTTCTCGTTGTACTCGCCAGCCTTGATTTTCAGCGTGACAGGGCCGTCCATGCCGAGCGCACCGATCTCGTCGATGGCTCCCTGGATGGTGGCATAGTCGCCGCCCTGACCGATGGTGTAGGTGCCGCTCTTGCCGCTGGCAATGGTGATGGTGGCGGTGGCAGGAGCGGTGACGTCAACGGTCGTGCCATTGACCGTGATGCCGGTCAGCGTAGCACTGGCCGTCTGCCCCACTTTGGCCTCGGCCTTCGCGTCGTAGGTGAGCCAGAAGTAGTAAGTACCGTTTTCGGTAATGCTGTACGAACCGTTAAACACATTCACTGGAGAGAACGTGGTAGCAGTACCTGTCTGATAGATGTGGTAGTTGGCAACGGCCTCGCCGTCGGTACCAGTGATGTTGAAGGCCGTTATCTCGGCAGGTGTCAGTTCTCCCTTAGCCTCTACCTTGATTTTCAGCATCTTCACGTCGGTTTGGCCCTTCAGCACCTCGCTGACGCTGATGTCTTCGGTGGTGACGCTGGTAATGGTCACGTCGCTCTTCTTGTACCCCTCTGCCTGAACGGCGAAGTTAGGCTTGGTGAAAGAGCCTTTGCCAACATATTTAATGGTAATCTTGCCTTCATCAACGGTAGCGTCAGAGATGATGGGCTCGAACTTAGCTGAAGAACCAGAAAGGTCAACAATCAGGTTGTCGGCGTTCACCTCGGCACCCTTATATATATAAAGATGTGCCGAGTAAGAGAATGAGATGCCCAGGTTGGTCAGCTTGATGCACTCAGCCTCCCCAGTTGGAGCCAGTGTGACAGTAGCTTCCACGCCGTCGGCACCGTCGCCTTCTGCTCCTCCATCGTCATAGATGGTTGTTATCTGTCCCAGACCGAGGTTGATGGTACCATGGCTACCCTCAGTCATGAGAATCATGTTCTTTAGCGTGCGTGCACCTTCAGGGTCGCCATTGGTTGCGGGCACGTCATTGGAACCTACGTGCGCACTGACGAGAGCAGCATCGATGGTAGCGTTCTCGGTGGCGCTTGCACTGATGTCGGCCTTGACAGTAAAGAGGTTATCACCCTCAGTCAGTGTGATGGCCTCATCCAGTGTGATGCTGACTTCAGCTGCAGCCGTAGCCTCACCCAGTTTTGTGTTATCCTTCCAAAGGCTGACGTTGCTGATATTAGCTTCTGTACCCTTCAAGTTGAGTTTGATGCCGTCAAGCGTGAGGGCATTCATGTCGCCTTCAGTCTTTACGTTTACATTCAGCAACTCCTGGTCGGCAGCACCAATGGAGGCATCGGCCGTGCTGGCCTGACTGACCTCAACGGCGACAATGGCCATGGGCTTCGACTGGTATTCGCTGACGGTAGCCTTGAAGCCTTTATAATAATAGGAGTACGAGGTCTTAGGACTAAACACGACGGTCAGTGCTCCGTCTTCAGCCGTGGAACGGATAATCTGTCCTGGGCCAGTTGATTCTTGGGAGTTGTCGTTGAGTTCCCACAGTAGCGTGCCGTTTGTACCTTGTCCGGCATAAATCTTGAAAGTTGACTTGTTGCCGTAGCTCGTAGAAGCATATTGCACGTTAAATTCCGAAAAGTCAATCTGGCAGATCATGCCTTCATGCTTTGGTACGAAGATGTTGGTACGTGTGTCGGTTCCTGCTTCGCAGTAGCTGCTGTATGAGCCGGCAGTCTTTGTCTCAAAAGCCATTGAACCGTTGATGGTCTTGGTCACGGTACCCTGGTCTGCATGGCTGAGTACGAGGTTCTTCACCGTTGGCGTAGCCTCGGGGGCATTCTCTTCAACAGCCTGAGTCTTTTCGCTGTCGTTGACCAGTGCGGTGACGCTGACAGCAGCAGCAATGATTTTCTCTTTGTTGACAGCCTCGTCGCTGATGTCGTACTTCAGGGTAAAGATGTTGTCACCCTCTGTCAATGGCTGAGGATGATCAAGCGTGATGGCGAACTCTGAAGCAGCAGGAGTGGCCTCGCCAACCTTCGTTGTGCCGAAGTAGAGGCTTGCCTTAGTGACGAGCTGGTATTTCTCGCCAGTAGAGAAGGTCATCTTCGTCACCTGCATGGCAGGCTCCGTATTCTGCGCCTTGACGTTGACGGTAAGCAACTCCTGATCAGTGTCGCCACCGGCCACGGTCTGTGTCGCTTCAACCACCGTAACGACTGGCGCACCGTTGAAGTCCATAGCCTGCGGGGTGAAGAGGCTGACAGTCGCCTCGAAACCATTGGCTGCTATGTCGTTGCTGGCATCGCTGAACAGCACTACGGTCAGCGAACCGTCTTCGGCAGTGGAACGAACAATGCCCGTCTCGCCTTGCTGCAGTGTCTTGATGCGGTTGGCCTCGTTCACTTCCGTGCCGTTGTAGATGCGCAGCTCCTGATTGTAGAGCGAGCCGTGCCAGATTTCGTTCTTGGTGAAGTCAACCATCACCTTCTTTCCTTCCACACCCGGGAGGAACGTCACCTGACCGTTGGTCTTGGAGACGATGCCGCCCAGCTTGCCACCCTCGTCGTAGAACTGCAGGGGCGTCTCGCCCACGGTGACGGTCTGCGGTGTACTGCTCATCAGCACCAGCGCGGGATTGGTAATCACAACGGATGTGCCAGCCGTGAACGGTGTGATGCCCTCTGTTAAGGTAGCAGTAGTAATCTTTGTGATGTCCACCTGTACTTCAGCGCCTATGGCAGCCGTGCCGAGGAAGTCACCCTTGATGGTGAAGGTTGTAGTACCGTCAACGGGAGCCTCGTTGAACACGAACTTGTAGTTGTCGCCATCGGCCTCTACCGTGGCTGTCACCTGTGTGTCGCCTTTATAGAGTTTCAGGGCAGTGGGGTCAACTACGCCCTCGTTCTTGGTCATGGTGAAGTAAATGCCCGTCACGTTGTCAGGGTTCATCACACCCGTAGCCGTTACAAAGGCATTGGCCAGGGGCACGTTCTGCTTGAAAGTCAGTTCCGTGCTGATACCCTCATAGTTGCTGCCAGCACCCGTGACGGTCATGTCCTCGAGTTTGACAACTTTCACTTTGGCTACCCAACCCTCACATTCGTTCGAGTTGCGATGCATGAAGCCCACCGACAGCGCACCATCGGCAGTTCCTGAGGTATATACGGCAGGTAACGATGGCTTGTTGTCGTTGTTAATCTTTTCGGCAATCAGCGTGCCCGACATATCAGAGAGACTGGACGAACCGGTAACTGCACTCGTTGTCGTTGCCCACGTGAAAGAGTTGTCTGCATCAGCGATACCGTCATACAGGTTGATGTAGAGGAAATAGCTTTGACTGTACTGGTACAAGTCGATTTTCTCGAATGTAATTTGTACAGACATGCCAGCTTCAACTGGTTTGAATACAGTAAGCGACTGGGCATTGTAGGAGTTCTGGTCGTCAATGTCCTCAGTTCCCCAGGGGTCGTAGAACGTGATGACCTCGTCAGTGGCCACTTCAATGACCTGTTTCCCAAATTGTGGTTGGTTGACATCTTTGTCGGCCCATGCTCCTAATGGTACGAGCAGCATCAGGAGCAATAGCCACAATTGTTGTTTGAAAGTTTGTTGTTGCATAGTTTTTTTTATAATAGAGTCAGTTGTAAAGTTTTTTCTTTATAGTCCCATCGCTCATGCGTACGATGTTCAGACCATGTTGAGGCGAAGATAGATGTTTGCCTTCAAGTGAATAATAAGCTGTAGGAAGAATCGTGGATGGAGTAGGGCAGACAAGGCCAGACGATGCTTGTGGATGGAGGTCTTCTGCACCAGAAATCTCTGTCGATGTCTCTCCGATGGTGCCACATACCTGATTAAGGGCATTATAGCAACGTATGAAATCCACGTGGTCGAGCAGTACAGGCTGCCCTTGTTGGTCAACAGCCCATGCAATGTCCATCGAACAACCGTCTTTGTTGCTGTTAGGATAGTTGTCGGCATAGCCGTAGTCGTATGCTGGCAGTATGAACGAGCCATTGTTCTCGATACCGTTATTGGGCAGTCGCGCTCCTTCAAATGTTAGTGTCCTCTGACTGCTAAGCCATAGTGGGAAGTACTCCTGTCGATGGAAATTATTGCGTGGCACCTTGCCTGTTGCATTCTGATTGTCTGTCCATGCTACATCCTTCAGTGCATCGAACGTATAAGTGAGGGAATAGTGATGGATGGTAGCGGCATTGTCATATTCCGATCCTTTCAGTTCGTACCACTCATCATCGGGCAGTCCGTTGCCGTTGCCATCGACAGACACCAGGACGATGGCTGGCTCTGCATTGTTCTGAAATGCATTACCCCAGATGGCAAAGTCGCGAACCCCTTCGATATTCACTACAGGATGGTCAAAGTGGAACGTGACATAGCCTCCCCATGCACCGAGCGTAATCAGTTCACCGTTGCCGTTGGCAATGGCTGCAGTACACTTTTGTGCCATGGTGGCTGGTGTGTCGTCGATGGTAGCCTCAGGCATGGTGTTGACGAATTGTCCCGGTGCAGGGACATATTCGTCAACAGCCTGAATATACTTCGATTGTGCTGAAGCGAAAGAGGCCGACATGACCATCCATGAGAGGATGAATAAGTGTTTACGCATTATTCACATTCCATGTCGTCGATACACATATAGGCAGGAGTATTCAGACCCCAGTCGCCACTGTCGCTGCCTTCGAAGGTGAAGCTCAGCTTGGTTACCTTGCCTAACGAGCTAAGGTCGGCATACTTCCACTCCTTGACGTAGTCACCATTCTCAGCGAGCTTAATGTTAACCGATGCCGTGGTGCCGTCAGCCTTCTGTCCAATAACCTTGCAGCTCAACCAGTCGGTGTTGTTGAACTTGCGTGCATAGTCGTTGCCGTTCTTGATAACGGCAGCAGTATAGGCACTGTTGGTGTACCAGAAGCCCTTGAGCTGTGTGGGGGTAGAGAAGTCGATGGTCTCACCATAGGTCTGTACAATGCAGAAATTGCTGCCACCATGAGCCTTGCCTGTAACGTTGTTGAACTGGTCAGGTGTGTCTGTAGGTGTCAGAGCTGTACCTTGTGCAAAGCTTATCTCTGTGCGTGCAGAAATGGCATAGCCTGTCCAGTAACTTACACCGTAGGTGGTGTTCAGTGTAGCGAAGTTCTCCTTGTAGGTGCAAGCATAGGTCATTCCTCCCCAACCGTTGTCAACACCGTTGCCGTTCTGCTCGCCACACCAGAACTTCTGGGCGTTGAGTGTCTGCTTCTCGAAGGTTACATACTTTGTAGGGTCAATTGTGTTCTCATCGTCATCACTGCTACATGATGTGAATGTAAGGGCTAAAGCCATAGCCATCATTCCGAAATAATACTTTTTCATTTTCATTGTTTTTGTTTTTTTAATTGTATAATATTGAATTACTGTCAATTGTCTGGTCGGCGTGCAGGTCTTCAGCTCCTGACACCTCGGTAGATGTCTCGCCTATGCTGCCACACACCTGATTCATGCCATTATAGACACGAACAAAATCGATGTGAGACAGCCGGATGCTATGCCCCTCCTTGTCAATAGCCCAACCGATGTCCATAGAACAACCGTCGCGCTGGCTGTTAGGAAGGTTGTCAACATATCCATAGTCAAATGCTGACAGGATATAACTGTCATTGCTCAGTGTGGCATTGTCAGGCAGTCGTGAGCCAAGGAATGTCAGCTGTTCTTTGTAAGTCAGCCATAGAGGGAAATACTCCTGTTCGTGGAAGGTGTTGCGTGGAACGATGCCAGTAACGCCCTGACTGTCAGTCCACGGAATATCCTGCATTGGCTGGTAGGTGTACGTAAGCTGGTAGTTGTGTGTGGCACGCTCGTATTCACTGCCTTTCAGCTCGTACCACTCATCGTCAGGCAGTCCGTTGCCATTGCTGTCGATGCTCACCATCACGATGCCAGGTTCTGCATTGCCATTGAACGCATTACCCCAGACGGCAAAGTCACGCTTACCGTCCATGTTGACCACAGGGTGGTGGAAGTGGAACGTGATGTAGCCTCCCCATCCTCCAAGCGTGACGCTATGACCGGCACCGTCGGCTAAGCGCTCGCTACACTTTTGTGTCATGGTTTGTGGAGTGTCGTCAAGTGTAGCTTCAGGCATGGTATTGACAAACTGTCCAGGTGCAGGCACATATTCATCAACGGCTTTGATGAGGTTCGTGGTTTGAGCGTTGGGGTTTGAACCGTTCGGATGAAGTGCAGAAGAGGTGACGAAGACAGCATGAGCAGGAATGTCGCCAGTGGTGACCTTCCAGTCGAAGGTGCCATCAGCCAGGAAGTGCAACAACTCGCCACTGGATACGTAGTTTTTGGCATCCATGAGGTAGAAGTCGCGATGTTGAGGATTGACAATAATGCCGTACGGCATACGCATGGCTGTTATCTCAGGAGCTGTCGATAGCCTGTTAGTCACCAACTCGTGCGTGCGAACATTAATAATACCATAGGCAACGGTGTTGCGTTGCTCGGCATTGTCCCATTGAGAGCCAAAGAAGTAAAGTGAGTCACCAACAATACACAGGTCGCTGACTGCCTGAGGTATGCTGCCTCCGACACGCATCTGTCCTTCGCTGTCCTTTTCGAGCCAATAGAGACAAGCCTCCTGGCCTTCGTAGTTTCCACGTGACGATACCCACAGCTGACCATACTGGTCGGCACGGCAGCGATGAAGGTTCACGCCTACGTCAATCTTACGTTCCTCAGTAAATGAGGACAGGTCGATAACGCTCAGCGTGTGGTCGTAGGTAGGAGCAATGTAGCCACCACTGTTGGCAGCATAGAGTTTACCATCGATGATTGCCATTTCCTCAGGTTGGTAGCCTACAGTCACCGTGGCAACGATGTCGAGTGACAGCGTGTCAACCTTGTAGATCATGCCTAACTGGGCCTGTACGGTGAGATCGACAGGTCCGACATAGGAACTGACATAGGCGTAGGGACCGTCGAACACCACGTTACGACAGTTGGGAATGTTCACTTGACCAATGCGTTCGCAGTTGGATGCCTTTACCACTTCCACCTTGTCCGAGCAGTTAATAACCATCCACATGCGGCTGCCATATATTTGTATGTCGTTACCCACATCGCCCAGTTCCATCACTGCTGACGGGTTGCGCTCGGCATAGATATTACGCCAGTAGTGAGCTGTTGGGGTGTTGCCGGAAAGGTCAAGATAGTCGATGGTACATTTATTCGACCCCATGTTACCTTCGTTCAGCACGTACATGCCTACAATGTCGCCGACAACAGCTTCCTTGCCTGTATCCATCTCTTCCGGATACACAATCAAACGGTCGTCGCGACAGGCAGTCAGCAGGCAGACCAAGAGCAACAGGAATGGTATGACGAGTCTCTTCATATTTTCAGTTCAAGTGTCAGGGCGAAGTTTCGTCCTGGCATAGGGTAGTTCAGTATAACATCATATTGCTGGTCGAGCAGATTGTTAATCTCTGCTGTTACACGTAATACTTTTTTGCCCATCAGGAAACGATAGCTGGCCGAGAGGTCGCTGGTGTACCATGACGGCATGTAGTTATAAGCAATGTTCTCTTGCTGGTTATAACGTTCGCCGGCATAGATGAAACTATAGTTGAAGTCCCATTGCCGATAGGTTAAACCCACAATAGCCGACCCGCTATGCCAGGGAATATAGGGTATCTGGTGACGGTAATACGTGTCTGTGGCATTCGTCACGTCACGAGCATCCTGATAGGTGTATTGCAAACGTGTGGAGAGCACAAGGTCTGGCAAGGGTGCTACAGCCAGCTCGGTTTCAACGTCAATGCCCTTGATGTGCACACGACCCAGGTTAAGCATGGTCCAACGGAACTGCTGGCCTTTCGGATAGGCTACTATCTTGTCGTGGATGCTGTTATAATAGGCATCGGTCTGCCAACGGAAATGACGGATGGCGCCTTGTCGCCAGTCTTTCTCAAACACGAAACCTGCATTGTATTGCAGCGCTGTTTCAGGCTGCAGCTGTGCATTGCCCATGTCGGTATAGTAAAGATCGTTGAAAGTAGGCATGCGGAAGCTACGTTTCGCATAAAGACGAACAGAGAAGAACCTGTTTTGAAAGGGGAAAATGTTGAAGAACAGGGCAGGGGTGAGCACCTGCTGGCTTTCCTGATCGTCAAGTGTCTGGGTATGATCCTTGACAAATGTGGCGAGAACGGATGCCTGAATGTTCAGCCAGGGACGGTTAAACGCAGTGGCTAACGACACCATATTTGAAAAACGATGTGGATAAGCGAACGAACGCATATCGGCATTCAGTTTGTTCCACTTGAAGTCATAAGCCAATGATGCACTCCATCCGTTGAGAATCTCATATACATTAGAAGTGGAGACAAAGAACTCTTGCTGGCGATAAGTGTTGTCAACAAGCATGGTTTTAGGGTCACGATTGACGTAATGCGTATGGTAATAGGCATATTTAGCCTGCAGACGTGTGCTGAAGCGTTGCCCAACACTTTTCATGAGCGATGCCTGAACAAACGTGTTGTGGTCTGCCTGTCGCTCTCCACGCCGCCAAACGTTATTGACAATGGCACCAGGAATGCCGCGCTCAGAGTGGTAAGTGTAGGCCTTGACGTTCCAGCCACCCTGGTCGATGATGCCATAGATGTTCGCTTCTGCCCGAGCAGACCAGATATCACCATTCTGACGAGTGGCTGTGGTGTCGTATGCCAATGAGCCGTCAACCTTATAACGACGGTAGCGGAAATCATATTTTCCACTGGAGGAAAGAAACTCACCACTGACAGAACTGCTTACCATGGGCGATAGGCGCTGCTCCCATAAAGTGGAGAAACGTACCATGTCGCTGGAACCATACTTTAATTTAAACTTCAGATGATAGCGTTCTCCCTCGTTGAAACGTGGACGACGGGTGCGGATATACACAGCCCCGGCATTGCCGAACTCACTGGCAGGCTGGAAGATGGCACTCTTCTGACCATTGTATAACGATATCTCATCGACATTGTCCATGGAAAATTGTCCCAAGTCTGTCTGACCATTCTGTGCGTTTCCTAACTGTATGCCGTCGTAGAAAATGCCTAAATGACTGGAACCCATAGAGCGTACATTGATGGTCTTGATGCCTCCAACACCACCGTAGTCCTTCAGCTGCACACCAGCGAAGTAGCGCAGTGCGTCGGCTATAGAATGTGAGTTCAGCCGCTCGAGTTGTTCTCCTTTCATCACGTGACTGGGGATGACCTCACGATAAATGAGGTTAGACACCACGACCACCTCACCGACATGGCGTACGCTGTCGGTTGGAGCTGGTTTAGTCGTCTGTGCGTGAGAAGACAAAACCATAGCAAGCATGTAAGCCCATAGGGCGAGTCGCTTCATTGTCATGATAGAAAAGTGTCTATCACGAACCTTTCCTCGAGGTCACGTGATTGTAAGTCAACGGCAGGTCTTCTGACTTTGTCGTCCCAGTACAAACGCCTTCCCGTCATCATGATTGGACAGTGGCTCTGTGTTTATACCGATAAAGACGGCTTACAGCAGCGGGACTGTTCAGGATTCTCACCTGATTCCCTTTTCATCACCTCGCAGGTGAACCAATTGACGCTGCAAAGGTACACATATTTTTTGTAACAACACCATAAAATACAAAAAAAGGTTCGTTGTTAGCGAACCTTTCTCCAAAACGGGTGCACCAGTTTTATCAAATGGGTGCACCTGTTTGATCAAATGGGTGCACCTGTTTTCCCAAATACATGCACCTGTTTTTCATACACATATGTTTTATGATTTTGACTTGTGGTCGTAACTAAGTGCTGCGCCAATGGCGGTGCAGAACTCTGAGTATTTGGGTATGTGATAGTGCACATGATAGAGTTTTTCCATCAGTGGGAAGACCTCCTTGCACTGTGGCAGCAGCGTCAGGTTGCCAATGAGTACGAAGTCCTTGATGTCGGTGTTCAGTGCTGATAACACGCTGGCGGAACCGATGGTTTGCAGTACCATGAAGATGATGCCCTGGGCAATGTCTTCCTTGGGTGCATCGTATTGGGCACGGCTGAACAACGAAGCCGTAGCGTTCATGGGAAGGCCTGGCAGTGGATGGGCACTGATGTCGCCAATGAGCAGGTTGATGTGTGAGATGTCACCCTGCATAGCCATGGAGGCTACTTGTTTGATGTTGCTGGTGTTGAGCATGACACGTGACAGGCCTTGAAGCGTTCCACCGCCTATGCCAATACCTCCAATGTGGCGGATGCCGTTGCAGTCGCATTGTACAAAACTGGTTCCTGTACCCATGGACACAACAATGGCTTTCTGAAGACCAGACTCGAAGCGTGCTCCTAAGCCGTCGGCTATGAACTCGTCGGTATGGTCGGTGGGTAGTCCGTAGATGTTGTCATCGATGTAAGCAGCGCCTACGCCTGTCAGCATCACCTGTTCGACGTCCTTCAAGTCGATGTTGTTGTCGTGCAGGTACTTGCCGAAAGCACCATAGAGTGAGGTCACTGGGTCGGCGGCTGTAATGCGGATGGGTGAGAGGACACGTTTCTCGCGCAGTCCTACAATTTTTGTCGTGGAGATGCCCACATCAATACCAATAATAATTCCCATAACTAATAATGTCAGATAGGTAATAAAAGAAAACCCCGGCTCCTCGCGGAATACCGGGGCTAATGAAAGGAGGAGTGGTACCTCCAGGAATCGAACCGGGGACACACGGATTTTCAGTCCGATGCTCTACCAACTGAGCTAAGGCACCATTGTTCTTGTGCATTCCTTTCGTTTGCGGGTGCAAAGGTACAATAAAAAGATGAAAGATGAAAGATGAAAGATGAAAAATTGGTCTGACTTAATGTTTTTTAACAAAAAGGCGACTTAGCGCAGTGGGTTCCATCCTTGTGCTTTCAGCTCAAACTCCTGATTGTCACGAGTAACCAGCATCTGACCGAGTGACGGTTTGGTGATGTGGCCGATGAGGTGGACATCGTCCATTGCCTCTATCTTTTCGTGGTCGCCGATGGGAACAGTGAACAACAGTTCGTAGTCTTCGCCGCCATTCAGCGCACATGTGGTTACATTCATGTTGAGTTCCTCTGCCATGACTGCCGTCTGGTAGTCGATGGGGATGTTCTTCTCATATACCCTACAGCCGACGCCTGACTGTTTACAGATGTGCATGAGCTCACTGCTTAGTCCGTCGCTGATGTCCATCATGGCGGTAGGGCGTATGCCTGCAGTGCGCAAGCGTTCGATAATGTCGCCACGTGCCTCCGTTTTCAGCTGGCGTTGCAGTAGATATTCCTTGCCGGCAAAGTCGGGTTGGAAGTCGGGCACCTGATTGCCTTTCTTCTTGTATTCTTCTACCATCTGGTAATAAACAGCCTTCTCGCGCTCCAGAAGTTGTAAGCCCATGTAGGCAGCGCCTAAGTCGCCGCTGACGCAGATGAGGTCAGTCTCTCTGGCACCGTTTCGATAAACGATGTCGTCTTTGTTGGCCTCGCCGATACACGTGATGCTGATAGCCATGCCTGTATAAGACGATGTGGTGTCGCCCCCCACGATATCGATGTTCCATTTGTCGCATGCCATTCGTAGTCCTTGATAAAACAGGTCCATGTCTTCGACGCTGAAGCGTTTGCTCAGTGCCAGCGAAACGGTCATCTGACGTGGTGTGCCATTCATAGCAAAAATGTCGCTGATGTTGACCATCGCTGATTTCCATCCTAAGTGCTGAAGGTCGATATAGGTGAGGTCGAAGTGAACACCCTCCATAAGCATGTCGGTGGTAATGAGTATCTCTTTGTCCGGATAATGCAGCACTGCACAGTCATCTCCTACACCGTACAGTGTTGACTCGTTTTGTGGTTTGATGTCTTTGGTCAGTCGGTCAATCAGTCCGAACTCACCTAATTTTGCTATTTCCATTGGATGTTTGTTTTTTGTCAATTACGGAAGCTGATGGTCCGATTTTTCTTTTCAGAACGTTTCTTGCTCTTTGGCTCGTAGTTGCTCTTTCCCTTGGTCAGGATGCTGTTTCTTGAATTGGTGAAGACGTATCCCTTGATGTTGTCATTGAACATTTCGGTTTGTTCGAGCATGAACTTGATATTGACAGGAAGCACGTAGAGGTTGTTCTTGATGTCATCGCTTATCGTGTTGAGTGCTTTCAGTCGCGTAGCATCCTTTTCAGTCGTAATGATGATTTTGGGGGAGGGCAGTTCTTCGAATGCCTTGCAGACATGAGCCAGGTCCTTTTGCTTAAACTGATGGTGGTCTTTGTATGCAATGGGGGTAAGGTGAGCTGTGTAATCCTTTAGGTCGTGAATCATCTGTTTAGGTGACGCAATGCCTGTAAGTAGCAGAACGTTGTAGTTCTTCAGCTCGTTCAGCTCTATTGGAGTGGCACCCTTTGCCGTGTTGAATGCAGGTTTCAGATGTCCATATTCCAATGTTGTGAAATACAGGTGCTGATAGGGGAACAGGTTCATGGCTTTGGTTATGACTCTGAACTCCATGGGCTTCAGGTTCTCTGGGCACTTGGTCACTATGACGATGTCGGCACGGTCTTTGCCTGACAGTGGCTCACGCAGTCGTCCAGCAGGAAGCAGCTTGTCGTAGATAATGAGTCGGTGATAATCGACCAGCAAGATGTTGATGCCTGGCTTGACGTATCGGTGCTGGAATGCGTCGTCGAGCAGAATGACATCCAGGTCTTTGTCGTTTGTCGTCAGCTGGTCAATGCCGTGGCAGCGATTCTTGTCAACGGCGATGGTTGTACCAGGGAACTTCTGCTTCATCTGGTATGGCTCGTCACCTATGTCACGAACGGTAGAATGTTCGTCGGCTATTACGTAACCGTGGCTCTTGCGTTTGTACCCTCGGCTGAGAACAGCTACCTTGAATTGTGGCTGCAGCAGCTTGATGAGATACTCGACGTGGGGAGTCTTGCCAGTACCGCCAACGGTGATGTTGCCCACAGACACCACAGGAACCTTGAAGCTGCGACTTTTCAAGATTCCTACATCGAACAGTAGGTTACGACACTTCACCACCAAGCCGTAAAGCCAGCTCAGTGGTAGAAGCCATTCGTTTATCTTGATAAAGTCGCCCTCCATGATACCTTATTATATATACGCGCGCGTAGGTTACTTCACCCTCGTCGAGAAAGGCAGTCGTGCCTGCAGCTTGTTACGTTTGTTGATGGTACGCAGGAAAATCCAGCTCTCATACTGGTCGCCAAGGATGTTGCGGAGCTCAGCATCGAGGTAAGAACCCTTGTTCTCTTGGTTCAACAGTTGTTCCAGCCAGTCGCTTTTTGCTGGATAGTCTTTTGTGTAGTATTCGTCCACCTTGGCCAGCTCTGCAGCTTTCTTGATGGCATCGTCAAGCGAACCAAGCTGGTCAATCAGCTTGATGCCCAGTGCGTCGGTAGCCAGCCATACACGTCCCTGGGCTATCTCGTGTACCTGGTCTTTCGACATCTTACGTCCGTCAGCAACAATTGACAGGAAGGTGTCGTAGCCACGGTCAACGTATGTCTGCATGTGGTGCAGTTCCTCTGCATTATCGTTGGAAAGTACCAGGTTCTCCATGTAGTTGGTATATCGGTTGGTGGTCACATCGTCGAAGGTGACACCCAGTTTGTCGGTTACCAGTCCGGTGAGGTTAGGCACGAGTCCGAAGATACCTATGGAACCTGTAATGGTGGTTGGCTCGGCGAAGATGTGGTTGGCCTGGCAGCTGATCATGTAACCACCAGAAGCAGCTACGCCACCCATTGATACCACAACAGGCTTCTTGGCTTTCAAGAGCTGTATGGCATGTGCTATCTGTTCTGATGCGATGGCACTGCCACCAGGAGAGTTGACTCTGATGACTACAGCCTTCACGTCTTCGTCGTCAGCCAGTTTGCGCAGGTCTTCAGAAACAGGTTTTCCCACTATACCGTCCTGACCGGTAATGCTGCTAATGCTTTCGTCGGTTATTTCGCCCACAGCATAATAGACGGCTATCTGGTCACCACGCTCTTTCTTGTCGCTCTTCACGTTGAGCATGTCGGACAGTGACAGTTGGTTGATGGACTCGTCGGCATCAATGCCTAACTTTTTCTTCATTAGCTGGTTGAACTCCTCTGGGTAGAGCAGCTTGTCCACCAACTTAGCCTTCTGGTAGTCTTGTTGGTTGGCAAATGCAACAATACTGTCGTTGGCCAGTTGGTTAAGGGCCTCGGGAGTTAATTTCCTGCTCTGGGCAATGTCCTTGAGCATGCGGTTCCATACGCCCTGTAAATAGGTTGAGCGCTGCTCACGGTCTTCTGGGCTCATGTCGCGACGAGTCAACGACTCGACATAACTCTTGTATTTACCAACGCGGACAGCCTGGTAGTGCACACCCAGTTTTTCCAACAGACCAGTATCGTACTCGGCCTTTATGCCCAATCCCTTCAAGTCTATCTGACCAGTGGTGTTCAGGTACAGCTCATCGGCTACGCTGGCCAGCCAATAGGCCATCTGCATATACTCATCGCCATAAGCCACAATCCACTTGCCGCTTTTCTTGAATTCGGCCAGTGCGTCGCGCAGTGTCTGGGCTGTGGCATAGGAGTCGAACTCTACAGCTCCTGCCTCAATATAGATGCCTTTGATGTCGTCATTGTTCTTTGCTTTCTCAATAGCGTCAAGAATGTCGTTCAGTCCCATCACGGTCATTTCGTTTCCTGTAAGGAGACTGAGCATGCCCATGTCTTCAGCGGCCCGTTCGTCAACGGCGCCACTCAGTTTCAGAACGAAGACGGAGTTGTCCTGAACTTGTGTCGTTGCTGTGTCGGATGCTGCCATCCCGATTAACGAAATGACACAGATCATGCCAATTACCAGTAAGAAGATGCAGATACCGGTAATAGTGGCCAAGGTGTACTTGAAAAAATCTTTCATAATTGCATTGATATAAGAATAATGGTGCAAAGATACAAAAAAATGCTTATCGCAAATACTTTTCTGCTGAAATTTTTGTGTCAAAGTGTCAGTTTCTGGGTTTTGGCACGGTTTTGGCATAGCGAATGTCAGAAATATATGAACATTTAAATAAAAATTAAAACCATTTGAAGTTATGAACATTAAACCATTAGCAGACCGCGTGCTGGTATTGCCGGCTCCGGCAGAAGAAAAAGTAGGTGGTATCATTATTCCTGATACTGCAAAGGAGAAACCCCTTCATGGTAAGATTATTGCCACTGGTCAGGGAACTAAGGATGAAGAGATGGTTCTGAAGGCTGGCGACGAAGTGCTCTATGGCAAGTATTCTGGTACTGAGCTTGAATTTGAGGGTGTGAAATATCTCATGATGCGTCAGTCAGACGTGCTCGCAGTGATTGAAAAATAATTATTAACATGCTATTAACTGTTTGCAGTTGGCTTTTAGCCAAATGCCAGTAGCCAATAGCAAAAAACAATAAGATTATGGCAAAAGAAATTAAATACAATATGGATGCCCGCGACCTGTTGAAGAACGGTGTCGATCAGTTGGCAAATGCAGTGAAGGTAACGCTTGGTCCTAAAGGACGTAACGTAGTAATTGAAAAAAAGTTTGGTGCTCCCCAGATAACGAAGGACGGTGTCACCGTTGCCAAAGAGATTGAACTGGAGGACCGTTTTGAGAATACTGGTGCACAGTTGGTAAAGAGCGTTGCATCGAAGACTGGCGACGATGCAGGTGATGGTACGACGACTGCTACTATCTTGGCTCAGGCTATTGTGGCTGAGGGACTTAAGAATGTGACTGCAGGTGCCAACCCGATGGACTTGAAGCGTGGTATCGACAAGGCTGTTTCGGCTGTTGTTGACTTCATCAAGGACTCTGCCGAGAAGGTTGATGACAACTATGACAAGATTGAGCAAGTGGCTACAGTCAGCGCCAACAACGATGCAGAGATTGGTAAACTGCTGGCTGACGCCATGCGTAAGGTGTCGAAAGACGGTGTGATAACCATTGAAGAGTCAAAGAGCCGTGATACCCACATCGGTGTGGTAGAAGGTATGCAGTTTGACCGTGGTTATCTGTCTGCTTACTTCATGACCGACTCTGACAAGATGGAGTGTGTGATGGAGAATCCTTATATCCTTATTTACGACAAGAAGATTTCCAATATCAAGGACTTCCTGCCCATCCTGCAGCCTGCAGCAGAGAGTGGACGCCCCTTGCTGGTCATTGCTGAGGATGTTGACTCAGAGGCACTTACTACACTCGTTGTCAACCGTCTGCGTGGTGGCTTGAAGATATGTGCAGTCAAGGCTCCTGGCTTTGGCGACCGTCGTAAGGCTATGCTCGAGGATATTGCTGTTCTGACTGGTGGCACCGTTATCAGCGAGGAGAAGGGTCTGAAGCTGGAGCAGGCAACACTGGAGATGCTGGGCACGTGCGACAAGGTGACAGTTACCAAGGACAATACCACTATTGTTAATGGTGCTGGTGACAAACAGGCCATTCAGGACCGTATAGCTCAGATAAAGAAAGAGATAGAGGTGACCACCAGCTCGTACGACAAGGAGAAGCTGCAGGAGCGTCTTGCCAAATTGGCAGGTGGTGTGGCTGTGCTCTACGTTGGTGCTAACAGCGAGGTAGAGATGAAGGAGAAGAAAGACCGTGTTGACGATGCGCTCTGTGCTACTCGTGCAGCCATTGAGGAAGGCGTTGTCGCTGGTGGTGGTACTACTTATGTACGTGCTCAGGAGTGCCTGCAAAATGTGAAGGGCGACAATGCTGACGAGCAGACAGGTGTAAACATTGTATGCCGTGCCATTGAAGAGCCGTTGCGTCAGATTGTCATCAATGCCGGTGGCGAAGGAGCCGTTGTCGTACAGAAGGTACGTGAGGGCAAGGGTGATTTCGGATACAACGCACGCACTGACGAATATGAGGACCTGCGTAAGGCTGGTATCATTGATCCTGCCAAGGTGGCTCGTGTTGCTCTTGAGAATGCAGCATCGATTGCTGGTATGTTCCTGACCACTGAGTGTCTGATAGTTGACAAACCCGAAAAGGAACCTGCTATGCCTATGGGCGGTGCACCAGGCATGGGTGGAATGATGTAATAAATTGACATCTAAATATATCAAAAAGCAGGGAATTGTTGCAAAAAACGGTTCCCTGCTTTGATTTATATCAATAAATGTTCATTTTCTTGGCTTTTTATTTTGTTCGTTTTGAGAATTTTTTTATCTTTGCAACATCACTGAAAGGAAGAATTACTGGACATTATATTTTTTTTATGTAAAGGAGAACAACATTTTTGATTTGTTTTAGTAGATTAGTTTTTAAGTAGTTTGTTTTTAGAAACCGATTGTCGTGAGACAGTCGGTTTTTTGTTATGGCTTACTTTGTCCAGAAGCAGCGAATACATTATTTAACATGAGTTTAGACCTTGGTTTCGACTTTTTTATCTACCTTTGCAACTTGAAATGAATTTGCAAAAGACGATACTCATAGAGATTATAGCTATAGCACTGGCTACGGCTGCCCTCATCTGGTTGACAGACAGCTACCTCATGACACTGGGCATAGTTATATTGTTAGTGCTTGTCGAACGTTTGTTGGTAAGCTATCTGGAGAAACGGGAGGAAGAAAAAGAGGAAAACGATGAAGCAACTGATTGATTTGTATCGGGAGTGGAGTGGGGCAGAGCCTGCCTTGTGTGAACAGCTGCCTGTTGCGGGCAGTAACCGTGTGTATTACCGTTTGACAGATGCTGCAGGACAAAGTGTCATCGGTGTGATTGGTACCAGTCGCGACGAGAACCATGCCTTTGTCTATCTTTGTCGTCATTTCACCAAACGTCAGTTGCCTGTGCCTCATCTGCTGGCTGTCAGTCAGGATGAGTTGCGCTACCTGGAGAGTGACCTGGGGACTGTGTCGTTGTTCAATGCTATCAGTGGTGGTCGTGAGGCTGGTGGGCGTTACACGTTGAAAGAGCAGGAATTGCTGAAACGTACCATTCGTGAGTTGCCTAACATCCAAATGCGTGGTGCGCGCGAACTGGATTTCTCACAGTGTTACCCTCAACCCGAGTTCGATACCAATAGCGTGTTATTCGACCTCAACTATTTCAAGTATTGCTTTCTCAAGGCTACAGAACTGGATTTCCATGAGTTGAAGCTGGAGGCTGACTTCCGTCTGTTAGCAAAAGACCTGACCAGTGAGCCATGCGATGCGTTTCTCTATCGTGACTTTCAGGCGCGTAATGTGATGCTGGTAGATGAGAAACCTTACTTCATAGACTTTCAAGGCGGACGTAAGGGACCGTACTACTATGACCTGGCATCTTTTTTGTGGCAGGCCAGTGCCCGTTATCCTCATAAGTTGCGTCGAGAGTTGGTGTATGAGTACTATAACGAATTGAAGAATTACACAGAGGTGCCTACACCTCACCATTTCGTCAACCGTTTGTCGCTTTTCGTGCTGTTCCGTACATTACAGGTGTTAGGAGCTTATGGCTTCCGTGGCTATTTCGAACGCAAGCAGCATTTCATCAAAAGCATACCGCCTGCCATGCAGAACCTGCGCGAGCTATTGGCAGAAGTCAATTTCCCATATCCTTATCTCGTTACGGTGCTGAAGCAGTTGACGGAGCTGCCACAATTCCGACAGTTAGATGTGACTGCCAGTCGTGCCGACGGCTTCCGCACAACGGAGAACAATCCCTACAAGCCCCATCCTCAGGACGGACCAGCCACGTTCTCCAAGTATGATGCACAGGGTCCTCTGGTGGTCAGGGTCTATAGCTTCTCTTATCGGAAGGGCATTCCTGAGGATGAGAGTGGTAATGGTGGTGGTTATGTGTTTGATTGTCGTTCTACACATAATCCCGGTCGTTACGAACCTTACAAACAACTGACGGGCCTGGACGAGCCAGTCATCCGTTTTCTGGAGGACGACGGTGAGATATTGACTTTCCTTTCGAGTGTGTATAAGCTTGCTGATGCCCATGTGCGCCGTTACATACAGCGTGGTTTCACCTCGCTCATGTTTTCCTTTGGCTGCACGGGAGGACAACACCGCTCTGTCTATAGTGCCCAACATTTAGCAGAACACCTCCATGCCAAGTTTGGCATAGAGGTGCACATCATTCATCGTGAGCAGGGTATTACCCAAGTGCTCCCTGCTAAATAGTTAGAACCTGTAGGCTGCTCCTACTGAGAACACACCTTGGTTGTAGCTGTCAATAATCTGGTATTTACCTTCAACGTTGATAGAGAACACGTCTGTGAGGTTAATCTGATAACCGGCACCAAGGTTGATGGCAATCTTCACCTTGTCGCTGAAGAGACCAGAGTTCCAGTCTGTGATGCCAATACCTACCAGAGGATATGCGCACATGCTGCTACCTGTAGGAATAAGGTAGTGGGCATTCAGGTTTACATCCCACATCTTCAGGTCGTTCTTCTCCATGAAGTAGTCGGCAGCAACTTCAGCACGGATGTTGTCTGTTGCATAGTACTGACCCTTGACACCAATACCGATGTTCTCAATCTTTGTTCCGTAGAGCAGGTTAACACCAATGGCATACTTGCCATCCTGAGCCATTGCACTCATGCTGACGAGTGCAACAAACATGGTTAAAAACAGTTTTTTCATTTTTCTTATAATTTTAAATGATAGACTTTTTTTAAACAAATTCCTTGTCATATTGGGTACAAAGGTAATGATTATTTCGTCAACTTCCAAACAGAATAGTCATTAATTGCAAAAAAATGTATAAAAAATGATGCGTATTCCCTTTTTTTGTCGTAAATTTGTAGCCATGAAACAAGCTATGATACTTGCTGCCGGCTTAGGCACACGACTTAAACCACTGACCGACAGCATGCCCAAGGCATTAGTACCCGTTGGTGGAACACCACTGCTTGACCTGAATGTGCGCAGCTTGCGACAGCAAGGATACACCCGCTTCGTCGTGAATGTGCATCATTTTGCACAGCAGATCGTTGACCATGTACAACAGACGGAATACGCTTCACTGGTGCAATTCAGTGACGAGCGTGAACAGTTGCTCGATACGGGTGGCGGACTGAAGAAGGCTGCACCGTTGTTTGATGCCGACAGCCCCATACTTATTCATAATGTTGACATTCTTGACAATGTCGATTACCAGTGGTTTGCACGTCAGCATCGTGAAGAAGAGGACGCTGTGCTGCTGGTCAGCCGGCGTCAGACCAAACGCTACTTGCTGTTTGATCATGCCATGAGGCTCATGGGCTGGACAAATGTGGAGACGGGTGAGATAAAAAGTCCCTATCCATGGCTGCGACGCACCTCACTTGCAGAGTTGCCATCCACACTCTACACCTTTGCCTTCTCTGGCATACATTCCTTCTCGCCAAGACTGTTCCCACTGATGGACCGCTTCCCTGACCGTTTCAGCATCATCGACTTCTACCTCTCCGTCTGTCATCGCTCTGCCATCTATGGATGTATGAAGGATGATCTTCGGGTCCTTGATGTCGGTAAACTCGACTCACTCTCCGAAGCGGAGCATTTCATGAATTATCAATAAAAAAAGATATGCAACAGAAAATTATTATTCTCGACTTCGGCTCACAAACCACACAGCTCATTGGACGGCGTGTGCGCGAACTCGACACGTTCTGCGAAATTCTGCCTTATAATAAATTTCCAAAGGATGACCCTTCCGTCATTGGTGTCATCCTCAGCGGCTCGCCCTACAGTGTCCATGACCCAGAGGCTTTTAAGGTCGATCTTTCGCAATTTGTAGGTCGGCTGCCTGTGTTGGGCATCTGCTACGGTGCTCAGTTTATTTCACATACACTTGGAGGAAAAGTGGAAAAGACTGACTCACGCGAGTATGGACGTGCCCATCTGGAAATGGTTGATACGACCAACCCTTTGTTCAAGGGTTTCGACGAGCATTCGCAGGTGTGGATGTCGCATGGCGATACCATCACACAGATACCGGATGGCTTTGAAGTAATAGGCAGCACCAAGGATGTACAGAATGCCGCCTTCTGGGCTCCATCCCTACAGGGGAAGGAAGGAAAAGGGCTTCCTGTTTTCGCTGTCCAGTTCCATCCTGAGGTCTATCATACCATACAAGGCACCCAGCTGCTTCGTAACTTCGTCGTCGATATCTGTGGCTCTCGACAAGACTGGAGCGCTGCCGCCTTTGTTGATACCACAGTTAAGGAGCTGAAGGAACAAATAGGTTCCGACCGTGTCATCCTCGGACTCTCTGGAGGTGTTGACTCCTCTGTGGCTGCTGTTCTGCTCAACCGCGCCATAGGCAGTCAGCTTACGTGTATCTTCGTCGATCATGGCATGCTGCGCAAAAACGAGTTTCAGCAGGTTATGGACGACTACCAAGGTCTGGGTCTGAACGTCATCGGTGTCGATGCCAGCGAGAAGTTCTTCAGCGACTTGGCAGGCGTCACTGACCCTGAACAGAAACGTAAGATTATCGGTCGTGACTTCGTAGAGGTTTTTAATGCTGAGGCCAAGAAAATTACCGATGCTAAGTGGTTAGCACAAGGCACCATCTATCCTGACCGCATCGAGAGTCTGAACATCACAGGTAAGGTCATCAAGAGTCATCACAACGTAGGCGGACTGCCCAAGGAGATGAACTTACAGCTGTGCGAACCATTGAAGTGGCTCTTCAAGGACGAGGTGCGCCGTGTGGGTCGTCAGTTAGGCATGCCAGAACACCTCATTACCCGTCATCCCTTCCCTGGTCCAGGCTTGGCAGTCAGAATATTAGGCGACATCACACCAGAGAAGGTCCGTATCCTTCAGAATGCTGATGACATCTACATCCGTGGACTCCGTGAGTATGTTGATGCCGATGGTGAGACGCTCTATAATAAGGTATGGCAGGCAGGAGCAGTGTTGCTCTCTACCGTACGTAGCGTGGGTGTAATGGGCGATGAGCGTACTTACGAGAATCCTGTCGCCTTGCGTGCCGTCACCTCAACAGATGCCATGACAGCCGACTGGGCTCATCTGCCTTATGACTTCTTGGCAAAGGTGTCCAACGAAATCATTAATAAAGTACGTGGCGTTAATCGCGTTTGCTACGATATCTCCTCAAAGCCACCCGCAACGATAGAGTGGGAGTGAGGAGAATTGACAATTGAAAATGGAGAATTATGAGGATTCCATTTCATATCATAGAACTATTGAAGCGCAAGTCCGGAAGTGACTTGCGCTTGCCTTCTGACAGTGAACTCCTGTCGCTCGACATTCAGAGTAAGACAGGTGTGCGCATTGGTGCTACAACACTGAAGCGACTGTTGGGCTTTGCTTCAGATGAGCGTACGCCTCATACCACTACGCTCGATGCCATAGCCTGCTACCTGGGCTATGCCCATTGGGATGAGCTGATGAAGATAGAAGATAAGGGAAATTCCGATTTTGGCAGTTCTGACGAGGAGGTACGTTCTGCCGACTTGCAGGTAGGAAATGAGGTGGAAATAACTTACCTTCCTGATCGTCGAGTGGTGATGGTTTATCTGGGGAACAACCGCTATAAGGTTCAGCAGAGTCAGAACAGTAAACTACTGGCAGGTGACGAAGTGGAGATACTGAACTTCGTACTTCATCATCCGCTGTTGGTTGTCCAAGTGTGGCGCAATGGCAAGTCTCTTGGCCAGTTTACGGCAGGTCGCATATCGGGCTTGTCTTCCGTGAAGGTTATTTGATTCTTCACTCTTCACTCTTAACTTTTCACTTAACTATGGAGTCGTCACAATTCTCTGATGTGCAGCCTCGTTATGAGTCAATGGAACCCGTTGAAACCAATGGGGCCACATGCGACACTTTCCGTGTTAAGCTATATGGTAAGCTGCACTTCCTGAAGCGGCTGAAGGCTCAGTATGTCCATGATGTTCGCTATCAGGAGGCTTTCCGTAAGGAGTTCGAGACAGGCTACCGCTTAGAGCACCCCAACATCGTTCGTTATGTGTCCTTATCCGATGACGGCATCTTGATGGAATATGTTGACGGAGAGACGCTCAGCCAACGGCTATGCAACCACCCTGAGTATTTTGAAAACAAAAAGAATACGCAAAAGTTTCTTCGTCAGCTGCTCGATGCCATTAGCTATCTGCATAGCCATCAGGTTCTGCATCTCGACCTTAAGCCAGATAACATTCTGCTCACTCGCATCAACGACGATGTGAAGCTGATAGACCTGGGCTGTTGCTATACCGACACCTTCAATGACACCCAGGGCCACACAGAAGGCTTTGCCGCACCAGAGCAATTATCTATTACCCATTGTCCATTATCAATTAGAACAGATATCTATGCTATTGGCAAGATACTGGAGCAGTTGCCCAGTCACCATATATATAATAAGGTAATAGCTCGCTGTACAGCTGAGAGGCCTGATGACCGCTATCAAACGATAGAAGATTTACAAGAGGCTTTGTTTCCAAAGAGAACGTATGGTTTTTGGACACTTATAGCGATACTCGGTCTTGTGCTGATTCTTGGTTTCTTCTTCTGGACAAACCTAAATCAGCCTCCTGCAAGCATGACGGTACCCCAGCAGGAAAGTAGTAGTGAGAAGCCAGAAACCGTCTTAGTAAAAGAAATTGTGCAGCCAACAGAGCAGTATGAAAGCAACCTTGGTGTTGAAGAAGAGTTGCAGCAAAAGCCCCAGCCGAAACCGCATAGTGGTCTTTCCGAGGAAGAGAAAGCATTTCTTGCCCAGCCTCATTTGCACATTGCAACAACCGATGAGTTTACTCGTTATAAACACCAGCTTGACGAATATTATAGTGAGGCGAATGCGTTTCTTGACGACACGACCAACTTTCAGAAGTTTCCCACGCACCAGTCCTATATGTCGCGTTATCAGGAAATACTATACAGGACATTAGTGCGAATCAAGGCTGACGAAAGTTTCTATACGTTGTATGAGAGTCCTATGAATCCAGTCAGTGCCTATACCAGGAAATATAAGGACCATCTGGAACATCGGGCATTCGTCAACGGAAACAAATTGCCGTAAGAACGACAGCAATCCATATCTTATAATCTTTGTGAAATGGAAGAAATGGTCGCCGCATTTCTTTTATTTCTCATTTTCTTTCCCTACCTTCGCAGCCAGATAAATGTCGAATAATTAAAAAGCAAAGCGATGATGAAAAGATTACTGATTTTGTTCGTGTTCTGTGGCATGTTGTTGACCGCAATGGCCGACTGGACTGTCCTGATTCAGGCATTGAAATAAATATTGTTAAAACACAGCTCACATGAACGTCGTTTGCTGAATATTTCTTATCTTTGCGATGTCGTTCAATAAAAGAGCGATAGACAATGAAGGAAGCGTTTAGCTTTCATCTGTACCGAAAAGTCTGGTAAACTTCAACGTACAACAGATGACTGACGACACGTTCCCTCCTTGGTTGGAGTATTCTTTGTGTAGCCATCATTGGCTTACATCCAATATATCCTCCAAGGGTGTGGGCTGTATCTTTTATCTTTGTACAGGTTTTACCAGAGCCTTCGGTAGGATAGACTGAAAGGCTCACACCTTCCGTTGTTGTGGTATGTAATAAACAATCAATAATAAGAAGTATGGCTAAAAAAACTGAAAACGCAGTGTCTTATGTTTCTGCATCTATAGCACCAATTGAACGTAAAATTGAGGACTTCACAGGCATTCATAGTACGGATGATGTTATTCCAGTTCCATTAGGCGGAAATCCCTTAGAAGTAACACCAGATATGTCATCTGATGAAGTCGGTGACCAAATAAAAGAAGCGGTTCCACCTCCTGCAATAATTAATAATGAAGAAAAAGATCAGATTCAGAAGAGAATAGATAATCTATTATGTAATCCTTGATTTTTATAAGGGAATAGTAATATTTTAGTAAAAGGAGTAAGCCGAAAATCCTTCAAAGAGTAGGCATGTAATTAAAATTATGACATTATGAAACAGTTCAAAAGTGTAAAGCTCGAAGCAGTGAACAATCCTGCTGGTTCTTATGCTGCAGGTTGTCCAGAAAGCACTCCTGGCGCAAGGGGATGCTGGCGTTCTTGTATGCTGCGTGACTAATGTTGAACCGTAAGCTCTACGTTAAGAGTGGTGGAGGGGGGATTAATTTAAAGCAATTATGTTAGTAAGACAATGTAAGAATACCTTTATTAGGCCATATTTCGGGAAGGGCTATATATCAAATCAGCTAACAAGATTTGACAGAATTTATAATGAGACAGGTGCAGATTTTCTCCAAGAGATTTCACGTGTTCCTCAGTCGGTAGATAGTATTATAGAAAGGCTTCAAGTGCTATATGGTGATAGCGTGACACATGAAGCTCTTAAATCAGAGTTTATGTTCTTTGTGGAAGAACTTGTTCAGACCAAGTTTTTGGTGACTGGAGAAACAACGGAAGAGTTGGACGCGAATGACTTGGATTTTTCTTACGATATGGAAAATCCGAAGACGTTAGTCAATGACTATACTCAACGTACCAAGGAAGTGTTAGACGAAAATACTCAGAATATGATGTTAGAAGCCACGCTTCGTCAGCCACGACTTAATGGCATTCAGTTTGAACTGACAAGCCGCTGTAATGAGCGTTGTATTCACTGTTATATTCCTAACGCAAAGAAGAATAGTGGTGGCGACATGCCTTTGGAGAAGGTAAAGAGTATCATTGACGAATTTGCTGACAATGGAGGTTTACAGGTAACATTGTCTGGTGGTGAAGTGTTCTTGCATAAGGACATTATACCAATTATAAAGTATTGCCGAGAGAAAGACATGATGATTACGATACTCAGCAACTTGGTAGCCTTGCGTGATTATCAGATTCCATTCTTGAAGGAATACAATGTTTCAGCTGTACAGGTGTCGCTTTATAGTATGGATGCTTCAGTACATGACCTTATCACTACAGTAAAGGGATCGTTCGATAAGACTAAAGCTGCAATTGAAAAATTAGTGGAAGCTGATGTTCCAATTGTTATATCGTGTCCTATGATGAAAGCTAATTATAAGGGCTATAAGGAAGTGCTGAAATACGCTCAGTCAATTCGGTGCAAAGTCAATGTAGACGTGATAATGATGGCACAGGCAGATTTAGACACAAATAATTTGGCTAATAGATTGTCCGTTGAAGAAAGTGGAGAGGTTATAAGCGATATTATTGAGAACAATGCTGGTTACAGAAAGGCTATATCTGAAATGGCATCGTTCTCTAGTATGATGTATGCGAACTATGACAATTTTGTGAAACTTCCTCTTTGTGGAGCAGGAATTAATGACTGCTGTATAGCAGAGAATGGTGATGTGTACCCGTGCGCAGGATGGCAAGACATGGTTGTTGGCAATGTGTATCAACAGAGTCTGAGAGAGATATGGGATAATTCGGAGAAGTTAAAAACAATTCGAGCTGTGACACAAGGTGATTTCCCACAATGCTTAAAGTGTGAGGCGCAAGATTATTGCTCCAGATGCTTGGTCAGAAACTATAACGAAAGTGATGGCGATATGTTCAAACTGAATAAGCATTTTTGTGATGTGGCCTTCCTAAACAAAAGAATTGTTGAAAACTATTTTGCTCTGAATAAACTGTAATGGTGGAAGTTTATGATTCTCATTTACACATGGGGATGCTATCTGACAATTGTATAGTTCACCCTCAAGAGGTGCTTTCATTTATTAACAAGTACCATGTGAAAGGTGGTGTCATAATGCCAACTGCTCGTATTGATGGAGGTGACAATCTCACTCTCTATGAATCTTTGTATGGGGAATCTATAAGTATTGGTTTTCAAGTTGCACTTTATGTCAATAAAGACATCTTAAAGCAGTATAGTGAGCATGTGTTTGTTTCTGTATATTCATATTGCGCATTAAAGATTCACCCAGAAGCCATAAACTATACAGACAAAGAAATTGAAGATGCGTGTCTTATGGCAATAGAGTTAGAAATTCCCTTGTACATTCATACAGGTGGCAAACCTAATTGTCATTCTTCAAGGTTTGAAAGGCTCATAGAGAGATACCCACAACAATTATTCATCCTTTGTCATTGTCGCCCTTTTGACGAAACAACTAATCTTTTGGGGAAATATGAAAATTGCTGGGTAGATACGGCTTTTCTTCCCTTCGAGAAGATAAAGTATTTAGTTTTTCAAGGCTATGAAGATAGAATCCTTTTTGGCAGCGACTATCCTATCAACAGATGGTTTTCTGAACTAACAGATGATGAAGAGTGGTATTGTAAGCAGATAAAGGATATAGTGGACAGTTTTTCTTTTCGTGTGTCTGAGAAAATACTGAGTAAGAATTATATAAAACTATTTTGTAACGAATAAAAAATGGGTGTATTAGGTGACATGGGGCGTGACTTTCTGCAAGGCTATAGAAATGGTTCACAACAGGCTGAAAAGAATTCCAAAATGGTGATGGCCGTTTTCTTGACGGTGTTGGGTTTTGTTGCACTTTATTGCATCCAGAAATGGACTGACTTGCCAGTATTTGATTGGACGATAAATGTATTAAAATGATAGGTAACGGAATCGAGTATCTATTTCATGAATTGATGTGCTTTATTTCAAATTAATAAAATCGAATAATATGACAGTGTCAGTAACATGCCCTAATTGTGGCAATCCAGTAGTTTTTAATTTGGAACCGCCTATATGTGGTGGTTTTGCAGAGTGTTGCTATAATTGTTCGGCAACCGTGTCTGGCTCATATAGTTGGGGGAACAATGATACTCCCATTATTCGCTATGTTCGGTCGAGTGGCGGATATAAGAAACGGTGACAAGGATATTAATTTGTTGAATATTAATTGACAAAGCGTAATTATTAATCATACAAGAATATGGGATTTATAAGTGGTTTTCTGAAAGGCTATCGTGATGGGCAAAATGGCAAGTATAATACTCTTACTGTTATTATCTTGATAGTTGTTGTTCTTTACTTTATCCAAGAGTGGACAGGCTTACCTGTGTTTGATTGGGCAAAGAGCGCAGTGATCTGGATCGGAAATGGGATAATGTCTCTTTTGGGAAAATAGTGGGATTTCATGCCTGAGTAGTAATGAGAAGTGTGACAGTATTGGTGAATTGCACTAATTGTTTCTGCCCAGTAATTGTAAAGTGGAGGTTGTAAAAAGAGGAAATCTATGGTAGCCAACTTATTGAACATTCAACTTGCATTCGATGAGTGCAACAAGAAATACTTTGAGGGCAAATTACCTTTCCCTCAGTTTGACCTGCTGCACTCATTCAGGACGTGCGGCTATTTCCACTGTGACTATGAGCAGGGGTGGTTTAGTAGAACGCTGTACAATTTTAGAATATCAATGACAGACTATTATGACTTCACTCCGAAACAGTTTGAGGATATACTTGTACATGAAATGATTCATTATTATCTGGCATACTTTGGAATAGACAAGAGTTGTAGTCATGGAAGGGAGTTCAAGAAGATGGCTAAGCGGCTTAATCAGACTTATGGTTTGAATATTACGAAGTATTTAGACCTTTCGCAATATAAAAGAAGGGAAGGTACGCCAACGATTTCGTACTGGTTGGCACAATGGTTTTGAATATGAGGTTTTTCAAAGAGTTTCATGGTTTCTTTATCGAGTTCAACTCCCTTGGAGATTATTTCAAGTTTCTGCTCGGTAGGCTTGTCGGTGCAATACTAGGCATTGGCGTATTGTTCCTGATAGGCTATCTCCTCTATTTGTATGGTCAGACCTTATAGCATGCGACGACTGAAGATAATGACGAACGACGTGCCGGTGGCATATGGCGACATGTTTGGAGTGAATGACATGTACGGCAACTTGCAGGCGTATTGTAGGAAGCAAGGATGGGACATGCCAAGGTTTTGGGTGTTTCCTGCTAATGGGGTGCTGATGTGTTATGCCGTGTCGTTGCATCTAAAGGGGAAAGACAAGAGGGATCTATTAGATGCCGAGACGGTCTTTATGATGAAAGCACTCGATGAGATTGGGAATATGGATGCCTTGGAGAATAGGTTAAGCTGCATGTTAGCAGAATTGGGTGAACCTATTGTTTTGACGATAAAGAGTGATACAAATTCAATTCAACAGCAATTCTTCAAAGTCATGGGCCAGATGAGGATGCCTGTCATATGGGCTGACAGTAATCAGAATATGTATGAGGTTTATATCAAAGGTCAACTTGAAATGGGGTGTTTCGTGACGCTGATGGAGAATGTAGAGTATATAGGAAAGGAGATGGTCTATGGAGATCGACTTGAATTATAAAAAGATACTTGATAAGTCGATGCCCGTGACCTTCGACAGCGTGGGCATAGAAGATGGGCATGAGGTGGAACGTATGTGGCTGGCTGATATGGTGGACGGCAAGTGGGTAGAGGACTACGTGGTTGTAAGGCGTGACGCATACGACATTGTAACGGAAGAAGACGGGGCGGTGTATGCTCTGATTGAGAACGGCAGGATGCTGGTGAAGGCTCCCAATGTGAAGAGATACAGGATTCCAGAGGATGTCTATCGGATTGCTGTCAATGCTTTCAAGGAGTGCGCGGAGTTGGAGGAAATGGATGTGCCTTATATGGTGAATGACTATGAGATAGACAAGGCCTTGAAGCAATGTGACCATCGGTTCAAGGTACATCTGTGGAACTGGTCATACAACAGCAAGCGAAGTGAGCAGTTGGAGAAAGAGATTGCTGAGGGATGGACTGACGAATACGGTTTTGTCTATAGTCAAGACCGCAAGCGGCTCTTAAAGGCTGCGCCCAAAGTGAAGGAGTATTGGATTCCTGAGGGGGTGGAGAAGATAGACCGTCTGGCTTTTCATCATTGTGTGTTCGAGGACTTGCATATTCCCTCTACCTGCAGGATGGAGGAATGGCCTGTGGAGGAATGGCCAGTATGGGGAAATGAGCGTATTCAGGGTTGCATTTGGCCGTGGAAGTTAGAGAAGTAGAGTTTTAAGTGATGAAGTTTTTGTATTTTTGCATACAAATTTTAAAAAGTTATTTGGTTATATTATGAAGAAACTCTATTCAACAATTATGATGCTTGCAATGATGGTTGCAGCATTGAGTTTAACCGCTTGCGGTGGTGATGATGAAGATGAAATTGGTGGTGATGGTGGTGGTTCAGCAAGTTCAACCTTTACCATTATATATGATGATGGAGGTGAACAAGTGTATATCAATGACAGTGACATTATCATTCAGTCATTGTGCGCTAATTTCGGTAATCATGAACTAATAAACTCCAAGGGTAGTTACTTCTATATGATGATTAGAACACATGGCTATTTTTTTTTGCAATAACATAGAAGTTGACCCAACTTTTGGAATACAATAAAAATGAGCGAATCAGAAAGATTCGCCCATATGTTCGATAAGTCCATTGGACTTGTTCGTAAGTGGTCTGAAATTAGAGTGGGACTGATTGCAGCTTAATATGCCGAATTTAGCACATTCATTGCAGCGTTAAGCATTGCTTCTCGTAGGTTTTCTTGCAACTCATACCAAGATTCATCGTGGTCATTAGCAATGTCTTGCATACCATTCTGAACATGGTATGCATCTGCTATAACCGATGCGGCATTTGTAACCGCCTCCTCAATTTCATCAGTTCCTTCCAAACTTTCTCTTAACACTTTGTTTACTGATTGCTTCACGATTCTATGAAGGTCTGATTCTGTTAATCTTATAAGTTTCTTATTCATATTATAATACGTATCTAATTCGTTATTTTAATAATAAATATCATCAAGATTTGTTTTTCTCAGATTTTTTATGTATCTTTGCACAAATAAGGATATTTATTGTAGAATTAATCATATTAGGTTATGAAGAAAATAATTAGGATGACAGAACAAGATTTACATAATGTAGTGAAAGACTCTGTAATAAAAATACTATCAGAACAAGAACATGGTGACTTGTCAATTAATGCAGATTCAAACTTGAAAGTTGTTTTTGTCGAAAAAAAAGATATTATGCCATTGTCGGATTTCATATGGCAAATGCTAGTTTCTTCATATGAAAACATAGGCGGTTTAAAAACATACAGAAGTAAAGAAGATTTTTTGCGAAAAGTTAAATATGCGAAGATTGTATACAACAATGCCGATATTGTTGCTTGCGCCATCTATCGAAATATGGAAGGTAGTTATAAAATGGTAGCTATAGGATGTAACCAAGAAGACATTGGTAAACAAGGCATACAAGCCATAATAAAAGATGATATTGAAAAGTTTGATTATCACTTCTGGGCTGAAGTTAGCGGAGCTATTGAACATTATTTTAGAAAGTATAATGGCTACCCAATGCCTAATATATTGGCACCAGAGATATTAAGTATAAGTAGCGAATTAATTCGTCTATCTAAGAATGATAATGTTCACTATGAAAGACAAATTTCTAATGAATGGTTTGAAAAAATGATATTTGGTGCAAAAAGCAAAGAAGTATATGAGGCAGCTATAGCTGCTGTAGAAGACTATTCCAAATTTATGAAAGAAGTCAATAAAGTAAATGAGAATTCAAATATGAACGGTAGATATTCTGTAAAGCAAGCTATGTATATTGTTGAAAATATATATAGAGCGCACGAAGAAGATGGCTATAATGAATTGATTCCATCGTGGTATGAGGCATTAAATGAATCTATGGAAGTATTATTGGCAGCAGAACAAACTCAAACAGTAGTAGATTATATTGAATATTGTAATTATCTTTTAGAAACAATGCCAGTGCTACAATTGCACCCATTAAAAATTTAATTTAAAAAGAACCCCACCTTCTGCGGAGGTGAGGAAAGAAAAGCAGAGTTTTTGCTTTTAGAGAGCCACTTAGATAAGTTTACTCTTTACAGTCATCAAAGATTTAACATACAAGATGTATTCTTTGGTGTTTTTGAAAAAGTTCTTTTTCATGGGCAACAACTCCTTTCTGTCCTTTCTTTCAGCTTCCATGTTATTATATCACACGGTGATAGTAAACATCACAGAGAGGAAGCTTGATGGCAGATACAAAATTACAAAATCCCATTGACATACAGCTAATATGCCGATGGGATTTATTCTTTATTAACGAAAATGGAAATGAGCAACCAATCGAGGTTGCTCATTATTTGTGGTTATTTTGTGCCAACTGCGATGTTATTGCCTATTTAAATTGCAATTTAATTGATTATTTTCAGTTATATTTCTATTATAAATAGTTTTGTTTTCTGAAAGAATTGATTCTGCGCCACCTAAACTTTGAATATATTGTTGATACACTTGTTCACCTCGTTCTTTCTTCAAACTTTTACCATCCATATCAAAATAGTATACTTCTTTGTAGGGGTTTGTGACAACAATAACATACCTCAATCTACTTTTGTCACTTTGATAAAGGTTGCGTATTACATATAGAACGTTTTGCTGATTCTTATAAATATTCCACCACCCAACATCATTACAGAAGCAACACGTAATATTTGTTTTGCCTTGAAACGCATTTGCTTCTTCAAACGAGTTGAATCTACCAATTTGAATCATCTTGTCTTTAGATGTGTACACAACATTAGGAAGAACAATTGATGTAGCACCATTTTGTTCCAATTTCTTTAGAAAACCACTGAAATTAAGATTCCTATAATCAAATGCTTTGCCTTGGTTCTTCAATTGTTCATATTGTTGAAATGCTTTCTGTACCTTGTCAATATCAACACCTTCATCATATACAAACTCACAAATTTTCTTAATATGATGGGTTAAATATGAAATATTCCTATTAAGTATTGCATTTAGCCTTTCTATTCCGTGTCTTGTACCAAGTTTTGATTTATTTCATTTAACAACATAATATTTCTTTATAAATATATGAAGCATCGTTATTTTCGTAAACAGCCAGTTGGAGAATTAAACTTTTTTACTAGAACATATCGTGCAAAACTATATGATTATAGTGACTATTCCATTTATCTAATTGCTGACGAATCAAATCCTAACAATTCTCCATTTATTGCTATTGAACATAGTGACGAAACTAAAGGGTACGAATGTGATGTTTTTGAATATGATAAGAGAATATTGTTCAGCATCGTTGGTGATTTGTGCAATATAACAAACTTAGGGGATATAACAAATAATGTGCGTAATATATGTAATTTTGTTGTTGATTTGTTGAAGAACAGAAATGAGCAACCTTGATTGGCTGCTCATTTTTTTAGATATTTGGGTCAACTTCTATGTTATTGCCTTCTTTTTTGCAATGTCAAAGTAAACTGGATTAATTCGCCATTTTAATTGGATTAATTCGCCATTTTAATTGGATTAATTTGGCATTTAAACTGGATTAATTTGGCATTTAAACCGCTTTCATTTTTTTACGATTTCGCGTGCCCGTTGCAGTGCCAAGTCTATGTGGTTGCAGATGTTCTCTTCGCCGAGCAGTTTGTTGAAGTTGTTGCGCTTGAGCACGGCTTCTACCTTCGGGTTGACACCAGAAAGGACGACGGTAATGTTCTCTTTCTGCGACATGAGGCACATGTTCTCCAGGTTATGAAGACCAGTGGAGTCAATAAAAGGAACCTTACGCATGCGGATGATGCGTACCTGGGGGTGACTGCCGTAGCGGGCCATGATGTCTTCGAAACGGTTACCTGCACCGAAGAAGTATGGACCGTTAATCTCATAGACCTCTACGCCCTTAGGTATGGTGAGGTGCTCCAGATTACCACGCTCCATGTCGGCATCCTCGTTCAGGTCAATCTCGTTGAGTACGGCGTGAACGTCGGTTGTTTCGGCCATGCGTCGCATGAAGAGCAGACAAGCGCAAATGAGTCCAAACTCAATGGCAATGGTGAGGTCGAAGATGATGGTGAGGAAGAAGGTAAGCAGGAGTACGGTGATGTCGCTCTTGGGGTTGCGTAGCATGGCCAGGAACGAGCGCCAGCCACTCATGCCATAGGCCACGATGACCAGTACGCCAGCCAGGCAAGCCATGGGTATATATTGTGCCAGGGGCATGAGGAACAGGAATATGAGCAACAGTACTGCAGCATGGATGATGCCGGCTATGGGCGTACGTCCACCGTTGTTGATGTTGGTCATGGTGCGGGCAATGGCTCCCGTTGCAGGAATACCACCGAAGATGGGTGAGAAGATGTTGGCAATTCCCTGGCCGATGAGCTCGCTGTTAGAGTTGTGATGGTCGCCAATGACACCGTCTGCCACCGTGGCTGAGAGCAGTGACTCGATGGCTCCGAGCACGGCGATGGTGACGGCCGGTCCTACAAGGCTTTTAATGACGTCCCACGTCAGTTCAGGAACTACGGCTCCAGGCAGCGTGGAATTGATGCTGAAGCGGTCGCCGATGGTCTCGATGGTGGTAACGCCGGCATACTGCTTAAGCAGCAGGGCAGCAACCGTCATAAGGACGATGGCAACGAGAGAGCCGGGAATTTTGTTGAGCGTTGGTAGTTTAGAGTTGAGAACTGGCAATTTCGTCACTGTGGGCCATAGCCCGATGAGGATGACGCTACCAATGCCGACAGCGGCCGACCAGGCGTCGATGCTACCTATATTATATATGTACGCGAGCCACTTCTCGATGAAGTCAGAGGGCACGCTGTCCATGGTCATACCCAGCAAGTCCTTCACTTGCGTGGTGAAGATGGTGACAGCTATACCGCTGGTGAAGCCCACGACGATGGGGTAGGGTATGTACTTAATGATGGTGCCCAAGCGCAGCACGCCCAACAGAATGAGGAACACACCGGCCATGAGCGTGGCAATTGTGAGTCCCTGCAGGCCGTACTGTTGGATGATGCCATATACGATGACGATGAAGGCACCCGTTGGACCACCTATCTGGACCTTAGAGCCACCGAAGAGCGAAATGCAGAGTCCTGCCACGATGGCGGTGATGATACCTTTTTCGGGGCTTACGCCGCTGGCTATGCCGAAGGCGATGGCTAAGGGTAGTGCTACGATGCCCACAATGATGCCAGCCATGAGGTCAGCCATGAAAGTCTTTTTGTCGTAATGCTTAAGGGCCGAAAGAATCTTCGGCTTGAAATCAATTGTCTTTACCATTTCTTTGTACTATTCTGAAAACGTCGGCAAAGGTACTAAAAATATATAAGGAAGTCTCAGTGACTACCATATATAATAAGAAAAAAGCTGATTTCTTGATTTACTTCTTCTTCAGCAGGTCATTGCCAAAACAATAAAAAGACACGAACCTATGTTCGATGGTAGAAGAATACTTTTTTTGTGTTAAATGTTAAAAAAGGTACTCTGCCAACCTTTTTTTTAGCTCTGCCAACAATCTTTTATGTAAAAAAGTAGTATATTTGTGACCGATTATTTATAAAAAGCAGAAGAGAAGTTGATGACCATATTCGTAACCTTACAGGTTTTAGTGGCTGTATGTTGCTTCTTGTTGGCTGGAATCATCTTGGTTCATGGCCACAAATTGGCTATGACTGCTAAAGCATTCCGTATTCATCGTCGTCTGATGATGTGGTTTCTTGTGGCATTAGCTGCAAACTCGCTTAGTTCTGCTTTTATTGTCAGGGGCGATGCCCTTGAGGTCTATGCCACTCAGCCGCTCACGTTGCTTTATGTTTCCTTTGCCGTGCTCACCATGTGGGGCTCGCTTTGTTTTGACCGTCGGCATCATGTCCAGTTGTCAGCATGGGTGCTGATGTTGCAGATTCCTGCTGTTTTGCTGGTGGTTAATGCTCTGATGCTTGGCTCAGGAAACTATCGCCAGCTGATGAATACCGCCGATCTCTTGGTCTATCATGCCGATGCACCCATTGTTTTTGCTGGTCGCTTGCTGTTTATGGCACTGATCTTGGTCTTCTGGCTCATGGCCTTAGGCATGCTCATTGAGGCCTGGTTGCATAGTCGAAAGTCAGTTAAGCCAAAACAGTCTCTTAATAATGTTGCACCATCAACCTCAAGTCATTTGTCTCCCCTCTCTCTTGGAGAGGCTGTGGGTATGGAGTATCTTCTGGGCTATTGGGCCTTTGTCTTGATTTTGGCCATTGTTCCCTTCTGCCAGAATTCTGCCGTTCCCCATTTTATAAAGAATACATTATTTATAATAGGTCTGCTTCTGACAGCTCGTGTCTATGTTCAACAGGTACGCTTTACACGTGAACGCCTCGATGGCAGCATCACGGGGCGTCTCGTGTCTGAGCGTCTGCACCATGTCTTAGCTTTAGAACAGGGCGGCACTACGCCGTGGGGCAGTTACATGCCACAAAATCCCTTTTACTGCAAGGGTAATCCCGAACTTGACGATGTGGCTTCAGCCCTGTCCATTCCGCGGGACGAACTGTCGCAGTATGTCCATCAGACGTTGAAGACCAACCTTGTGGCGTGGGTCAGTGAGCAGCGCCTGCGTCACTGTGCAGAGGCCATCGCCCTTGCTGATCGTAAGATTACAGAGATAGCTGCCGCTACGGGCTACAACGACGTGCCCACTTTCACCCGTGCTTTCAAGCGTCAGTATGGTGTGGCACCGAGTGAATATCGGAAAAAGGAGAAAGATTCTTAAACAACAGAATAATTGTCGATAGTAATCGGCACCAATCGTTTTATTATTATTTTATTTATTAACCAAAGAATTAAAAAGATGAAAAAAATGAGTGTGATGGCTATTGCAGCCAGTGCTATGATGTTTGTTTCTTGTGGAAACAGCATGAGTCCTGAAGCCGCTAAGGCATGGCAGGATGTTAAGGACAAGTCAGTAAACCTGCTTTCACCTGAGGATGCAGACAAGTTTGAGTCTGTAGAAGCCTATCAGGCAGCAGTTCAAGAGTTCAACGCTGCAGTTCAGGAAATGGGCAAGTATCCTACTGAGTATTCCGAGGCTATTGCTGACAGTTTCACAAACATTACCACTAAGTTTGCTGAGACAGCTAAGGTAGTGAAGGATATGACTGATGCTGCTGCAGCTGTTGACGCTGCTGAGGCTGCTGAGGGTGCCGTCGAGGAAGTTGTTGAGGAGTAAAAACTCAGCATGATTCTTAACCAGAAGAGGATGTGTAAAAAAATAATCACATCCTCTTCTTTGTTTCTCTTATTCTTTGTATCTTTGCACCCATGAGGAAACGATTGTTTTGTGAGATAAGCCCATTGACATACGCCATATCGCTGAAAAAGGAGATTTTGCGTCGTCATGTGAAAAACTTGCTGAGCAAGGAGAAGTTTGCTACTGAGCGCCAGCAGGAACAGTTGCCTGTAGTGGTGTCGGCAGAGCATAACGATATGATAAAACGCGGACCGGGTATCAATATGGAACACCAGCAGAACAAGGCAGACAACATCCGTTTGGCTTGTAGCAAGATGAATGGCGTGGTGGTCAGGCCAGGCGAGACGTTCTCGTTCTGGCTCTTGGTGGGAAAGACCTCGCGACGAAACGGTTTCTCCGAAGGGCGCGTCATCGTAAATGGCCGATTGGTGGCTGGCGTTGGTGGTGGACTATGTAATTTGGCAAATACCATCAACCTGTTGGTATTGCATAGCCCGTTGACCATCACGGAGATACATCACCACTCTGACGCTTTGGCGCCTGATGCCGATGGGGTGAGGGTGCCTTATAGTGCAGGTACATCCGTTAACTACAATCATGTAGATTACCGTTTCCGTAATGACACCCAGCAGCCGGTTCAACTTTGTCTATGGTGCGAGGGTGACTTCCTTTACGCTGAGTTACGCAGCACCAAGGCGTTTCCTTATAGTTATCGACTCGTTGAGGAAGACCACCATTTCCATCAGGAGCCAGATGGCACCTTCTATCGTAACTCCAGAATTTATCGTGAGCGGCTGGATAGTACGACGGGGCAGCTGTTAGACCGTGAACTTTGTTGGAATAACCATTCAGAGGTAATGTTTGACAACAGCCTCATTCCGAGAGAGTTGATAAGATAGTAAATAATAAGGTAGAAAGTTTTGGTAATGACTACATGTCGCTGAATGAAGAATAGAAAAGAGGGCTGTGTCATCTCGACACAGCCCTCTCCATACGTAAGGTGTTTATATCCGTTGCTTATTTGTTCTTCAGGAGGTCACGAATCTCACCTAAGAGCTTCTCCTCGTTGCTGGGCTCTGGTGCTGGAGCGGGCTCCTCTTCCTTCTTTTTCTTCAGCTTGTTCATAGCCTTAACCATAAGGAAGATACAGAGTGCTACGATGAGGAAGTCGATGATGTTCTGGCAGAACTGTCCGTAAGCAAAGACGGAACCCAGTTCACGTGCCTTCTCTAATGACAGACCATCGGCCTGTCCTGACAGTCCAACATAGAGGTTGGTAAAGTCTGCATTGCCGAGTGCCTTACCAACGAGTGGCATGATGATGTCGTCAACGAGACTTGAAACGATTTTTCCAAAAGCACCGCCGATGATCACACCAACTGCCATGTCCATAACGTTACCCTTAAGGGCAAATTCTTTAAATTCGCTAATAAATCCCATAATAGTTAATGTTTAAATTAATAATGTATGTAAGTTTTGTTTATTATGTCTTATTCTGCAAAGTCTAAATTGCAAACTGACGTGTTGACGACGTTAAAACGTCAATAATTGACCAACTTTAAACTTTATTAAAAGTTTTACAGCTAAAATCTGATGCAAATATAGAAAAAAAATCGTAACTTTGTGCCCGAAATGAAGAAAAAATGCATTTTAGGTGCGATTTTTCGTTATAAAGCATATATTATAAACCCTTTAAATAAAAAAGTTAAGTAAAATGACAAAAGTTGCAATTAACGGTTTTGGCCGTATTGGTCGCCTCGCTTTCCGTCAGATGTTCGAGGCAGAAGGTTATGAAGTAGTAGCAATCAACGACTTGACAAGCCCCAAAATGCTTGCTCATCTGCTGAAGTATGATACCGCTCAGGGTGGTTTCTGCGGCAAGATTGGTGAGAACAAGCACACTGTAGAGGCTGGTGAGGATTACATCGTTGTTGATGGTAAGAAAATCACTATCTATGCAAAGCCAAACGCTGCTGAGCTGCCTTGGGGTGAGCTCGACGTTGACGTTGTTCTCGAGTGCACAGGTTTCTACACTTCTAAGGAGAAGGCTTCTGCTCACCTGACAGCTGGTGCTAAGAAGGTTGTTATCTCTGCTCCTGCTGGCAACGACCTGCCAACTATCGTTTACAATGTAAACCACAAGACTCTGACTCCTGCCGACACCGTTATTTCTGCAGCATCTTGCACCACTAACTGTCTGGCTCCTATGACAAAGGCTCTGAACGACTTTGCTCCTATCCAGAGTGGTATCATGACAACTGTACACGCTTACACTGGCGACCAGATGATTCTTGACGGTCCTCAGCGCAAGGGTGATGTTCAGCGTGCACGTGCCGGTGCTCAGAACATCGTTCCTAACTCTACTGGTGCTGCTAAGGCTATCGGTCTCGTTATCCCCGAGCTGAACGGTAAGCTGATCGGTGCTGCACAGCGCGTTCCAACTCCTACAGGTTCTACCACTATCCTGCACGCTGTTGTTAAGGGTGAGGTAACTGTTGAGGATATCAATGCTGCTATGAAGGCTGCTGCTAACGAGAGCTTCGGTTACACTGAGGAGAAGCTCGTTTCAAGCGACATCATTGGTATGAAGTTCGGTTCACTGTTCGATGCTAACCAGACTATGGTAAGCAAGATTGGTGACGGCAACTCACTGGTTCAGGTTGTTGCTTGGTACGACAATGAGAACTCTTACACTTCTCAGATGGTTCGCACCATTAAGTACCTCGCTGAGCTGAAATAAGCATAGTGAAGGTTACTTCATGAATAAATTAAGCCGAAAGTTTTGTACTTTCGGCTTTTTTGTTTATTTTTGTGCCGAGAATAGTAACACTTACCATAAACATTAAAACTATAAGTAGATGAGAAACGGCATCGTCACATTATTTTTTTTAGTGTTGTCAGTGACAGTGCAGGGACAAAACCTTGCCTCGTTTGGCAGCATGGAGAAGTTGACGGCTCTTTATACAGACTTCTTCAGTGTCTTCAACGAACCCGAATGGACACAGTATGCGTTATCCGATGTCGATGAGGATGGCACGTTCGAACTGTTTCTGGCAGATGGTCAGGACCACATAGCAGTTTTCGCCCTGAATGGTGGTGACGTACAACTGGCATGCGGTGCTGACGACAAGCTGTTTCTCTCGTTCTATCGGCATTGCCTCTGCTATAGTGGTCATGCCGGAGCTGTAGGTTTCCTGGCTGGTTACACCTTGTTGGAAAACAGCCGCATCAAATGGCGCGTGACTGACTTGTCGGAGTGGGACTATGCGCTTGATGACATCGGAGAGAGTACGTACCACGTGTTGGAAGGCGATGTGACGGTGGAACAGGTACCTGCTCTCATCAAGCAGTTAGGTGAGTCTGTTGATGGTAATTTGGAATGGAAAGATTTTTAAATACATAGATGATGAAACGATTAATCTTTACAACATGTTTGGTCCTATTAGCGGTAGTGCAGTCGTGGGCCGATGGTTATACCTATTATTATTTTAAAGGTAAGATGGGTGGCAAGATAACAGTTGAGCTGGCTTTCGAAACATTTCTCGATGAAGAAGAAGGATTAGCTGCCGGTTATATTCTGTATCCCAATGCGAAACATCCGGCACCCATATTGCTGGTTGGTTATCATCAGCGTGACGGATTTTTTCACTTCAGCGAATATCAGCCAGACGGAACTGTTACAGGTTGGCTGAACTTCCAAGTGGGCGGTGAAGACTATGCTGACGGACCCGTCATTCTGGATGGAACATGGACGAACCCAAAGACAGAAGCCGATTATTCGTTGAAGACGCTGAAGTCACCTTACGACATGGATCGTACGCAGGGCTACATGCCGGACTGGTTTGTTAGTCCGCTGGAATATGAGAGTCCTGACAACTTAGGACGGTACTACACGTATCAGCAGTGGAACCGTAACTATAAGGAAATGATGGGTGGCCATGTGGAGTTGCGTGGCGCAGGCAAGAACAAGGTTCACTTCGATATATGCAATGTGCCTCAAAACATAGCTGAGGGTAGAAGCGAGCCAGGCAGACCTGCTGTTCTCAACGGTCCGGAGTTCACGTACGACAATGTCAACGAGTGTGGATATGGCTTCAAGGCCACGTTCTTCAAGAAGTTTGTTGTCATAGAGTCAACGACAGAATACCGCACCTTCGAATGCTTTGGTATGGGAGCGACCTTTGAGGGTGTGTATATTAAGACCAAACAATAAGCAATGACAATAGTGAAGAGACATATCTTATTAGCCATCTGTCTGATGGCCGCCGTACTGACTTGTAAGGGGCAGGGCACGGACTGCAAACCCATGTTCCTTTATTACCTCAGTCCCTCGTACATGCAAATGGTGTATTGGACAGACATTGACAAACCTGATAGGCAGGAGTACGCAGCGAATGACATGCTTGAGTACTATGGTTCTGCTGTAAGTAGTTGGACCTTGCAGAATTCTTTCCGCGAACATGCCTCCAAATATACCAAGTTCTTGATGCCCGACGGCACGATGAAGGACGTGAGATATATTGGTGAGACGCTGACCGACCCCGATGGTAAGATGATGTCATACGGAGAGTTGCATAGTCGTGAGTCGATACCAGCTCCGGGATTGAAGTATGCTTTTGTGCAACAGCCCAGTGCTGCCGAGCAAGAGAATATGTGGGGAATGTTCATCGTTGTGACCGATGACTACCTGAAGACGCATCGTTGCATCAACATGAGCCGGTTGGAGGTTGAAACACCTTTACCCCAGCATGTTATCCGACAGTTGGAGGCTAAGTACCGCATGAAGTGTGAACGCTCGGAAATGGGGTACAAGGGAACTCGTCTCAGCTATGGTGTTATGCAGTTCAAAGGTCCTTATAAAATGGTAGAGGAGTATGGTAGTCAGCATCACACGGCTTTGGCTCTCGAGGTGTTTATTGATGGTGACCGGATTTACTCGTTACCCGTAGAGGGTTACTATGACGCACAGGATGGCCCTACATGGAATGTTGATGACGGTGGAGAGTACCGCCCCAGCAGCGTCATGGCTTTCGAAAGTGCTGACGGCGTGGATTTCTGCTACATGCACGGTGCACCCGAGAGTATCACCGTTGGTATGATGCATCTGCGTAATGGCGAGGTTATTGAGGAGGAATACTGTGGTTACCATTTCCTGGTGGATGAGCAGGCTCCGTTATGGCTGGCGGACGTTGCACAGATGCAGCAGTTATACAATGATGCTGGTCCTGAAGATAACCGTCGCCATCAGCTCAACAAATACTGTTACCAGTGGATTGACGATGACGGCACTGAGGAGATATGGATGCGAACGCTCGATGATAAACATGGTGCACTGTTTACGCGACATGACGGACAGCTCCAACTTGTTGGTTGTGAGGATGAACAGCGGAAGTTATCCTTGCGTCAGTCGCGCGATGGGGTAGGGTATGCTGTCATCTCCGGTCCCTTGGGCGGTCAGGCATATACGCTGACCGAGGTGTTCGAAATAAAGAATAGTCAGGTCATCCATCGGTTTACCCTGCTTGAACAGTATGGTGACACCTATGAGTGTACATACGATGGCAATACCATCAGTAACGAAGAGGGCGAGCGCTACATGCGGTCGCTGCCACCCGTGACTGAACTTAACATGTACTTTCAGGAAGTAGAACGTTAACCATTTATGAAAAAGCTGATAACCATACTCGGTCCGACAGCCTGCGGCAAGACCTCATTGGCAGCAGCTCTTGCGCTGCGTGTAGATGGCGAGATTATCTCTGCCGACTCCCGTCAGGTCTATCGACGTATGGATATAGGCACCGGTAAGGACCTTTCTGACTATCGTCCTGTGGTTGATGGCTCAACCGTCAACATACCATACCATCTTATCGACATCCGTGAACCTGGCACGAAGTATAACCTGTTCCAGTATCAGCAGGACTTCTTCGATGCTTATAACGATATTGTAGGGAGGGATAAGGTGCCTATCCTCTGCGGTGGTACAGGTCTTTATATTGAGGCCGTACTGAAGGGCTATAAGCTGTCGCCCGTGCCTCAGAATCAAGAGTTGCGTGACAGTCTTGAAGGTAAGACGTTGGAGGAACTGACAGCAATACTTGCTGAGTTAAAACAACGGAGCGGTTCTGTGATGCATAATAAGACCGATGTGGATTCCTGTCAGCGTGCCATCCGTGCAATTGAGATTGAAACATATAATATAGAGCATCCTATGCCAAAAAGGGAACTGCCGCCTGTTGACTCACTCATCATAGGACTGCAGATAGACCGGGAACTGCGGCGTGAGAGAATTTCCCGGCGATTGAAGGACCGACTGGAAGAGGGCATGGTTGACGAGATTCGTGGCTTGCTCGATAGTGGCATAGCAGCAGAAGACCTTATTTACTATGGCTTGGAGTATAAGTATGTGACTCAATATGTCATCGGACAGCTGTCGTACGACGAGATGTTCCGTCAGTTGGAAATAGCCATCCACCAGTTTGCCAAGCGCCAGATGACCTGGTTCCGTGGCATGGAGCGCCGTGGCTTCACCATCCATTGGATAGATGCCACGCTGCCTATGGAGCAGAAGCTGGAGCAGATCATGTCGTATATATAGGAAAAAAGATTATTGATTGTTCCTGGTGTGATAATAAAAAGTGTGGAGAATGTTTGACTGATTCATAAATATATTGTATATTTGCAAGGAAAAATCATGTTGCTACTTATATTACCATCTATAACCTATGCAAAATAAGACAAGACTATTGATACTGACCTGCCTGCTGGCAGCAACGCTGACTGCATTTGCAGACGGCGGGCAGCGTAACCACGAGCAGGGAACCAAATGGGTGGATCCTGTGGAGTATTTCGAGCTACAGGACATCGACCGCACAGATTTCCAGCGCGACTACGACCAGGGTGACATAGACTTCAACAAGGTCATCAAACAGAAAGGTAAGAAGATATATGGCTTGAGGCTGAAGCCCTTTGCTGGAGCGATGCGTGTAGAGAAGTTCCTGAATACAGGATATGATGATTTTATATCGGGTAGTTTGGACTATCAGGATCTTTATGGCATTCAGGGAATTCCTCTTCATGAGGCAGCGTTCTGTATCTATGTAGATGAAGGAGTGAGCCGCAATTACAGCTTCACCTATCATTATACTATTACGGATAATTTCGATGGTAAGCCCTATACGGATAAGGGCACTGGAGAGGCGACTATCAGCATTACCGGTCTGCACCTTGTACCATCAGAGGGAGGGGTAGGACTCAGCTATGCGCTCAGTGCGAACGTAACGGAAAGAGAACAAACCTCAGGAGGCATGAGCGGTAGCGGTACTTTGCGCGGCAAACTTACCAAGCCTTCTGGCGTTGATGGCAGGTTGGGGAGATTCATATACTTTAATGGCGGCCGCGATCTGTTGGTAATGCTTGGTGGCACAGCGAAGGAAGTTGCTGACAAGGCTACATTAGAAGACCTTACGGCTGATGAGAAGGAGAAAATGACCAACCATCCCTGGCCTCGCATCTATTTCCTTGTAGAGGAAATTATGGTGGAGGACGATGAGGAAGCTATCATCCCTCTTTCTTCTGAAGACAAGGAGGAGCTGGCATTCTATTTGGATGACCTCATGGCGTGGATCAAGGGCGAGGCTGACCCGTTGGGACTTGGTGAGCGTACTGATGCCAAGACGGCAGCTGTCATCAATGTCATTGCAACTGTTAGTGCAGCACTGGCTGGCGGCACTCTGGCTGCTTTCGTCGGAGGCACAGGAGCACAGATAGCATCCAACATGACGGAGAGTATCATAAATGCTGATGGAGGCGACTTTCCGCCACCTGACGTTCCTGAACAGACGGAGATAAAGGGTGTGGAACCCAAGCGTGAGGAGGAAGAGGAGGAGAAACCCAAACCTGATGATGAGCCAGAGGGAGGTGAAGGTGGAGAACCTCCTGTGGAGGACGACCCGACGGTGTTCAAATCGACTTTGTACCCTGAACTCTGCGAGAAGTATGTCAAGACAGATCCGTTTGGTGACATCTACGTCAAAGACCCTGTAACCTTGGAGGACGTGCCTTATACCAACAATGGTGACGGCACGTGGAGAAACCTGATTACTGGTCAGGACTGGACTCCCGACGAGATAGGCGATCGTCTTCGCTATAAGGAAGAGAACTCAGACTTGTTGCTGAAGGACGCGATGCAAGGACAGCAGAACAAGTATGAACAGCATACGGCATGGGTTGAGAAGTGCAAGCGCGACGCTGAACGTAAGTATAGCGACGAGATGCTTGAGTATCGCAAGGAAGTAGCGAAGAACGACGCAGAGCTGGAAGCGTTCCTGCGAATCAGCGAGCTGGCTACAAGGTATGGTACCGTAGCCCTGGGCGACGGCAGCAATGTCAACGATGTACTTGCCGAAAGGAAAGAAAAGATATTGGCCGAGCAAAAGAAGGAGACGAAGAACGCTGAGAAGCAGATGAAATATGAGAAGACGCTGGAGAGGTTTGAGAATGTATGCAACGTTACTGATAAGGTATGCGACACCGTGCTCTACACGATGGGTAAGTGTGTGCCTGGTGGTTTGTATGCCTATGATGCCTATGCTCTGTCCAAGGGTGTGTTGGTGGCAGCATCTGAAGTTGCTGCTCAAGACATTTTTACTGACAGGAAGATGGGGCTTGGTGAGACATACTGGCACTTACAAGGTGGTGCCCTTAAGGGCATTGTGTCCGTCGTGCAGAACCATGCTGGTGGAATAGCTGCAAAGGCAACTGGAGCTACCACTGGAGCACTCTACTATGCTACAGAGTTCGCCGTCTTCTCTGCACCGGAGTCAGTAACGAGCGTGATTAATGCCAATAACAAGGCATGGGAGGAAGGCAGGAAATTAACTGCAGGAGAGGTGGTTGGTGCCGCATGGGAAGGATTCAGGAAGAAAACGGCTGCATACGTTACCAACAAGGCAATTGCTGGAGGACTCGGTTATCTGGGCAAGGTATTACCTAAGACTGGACTCAATGAAACAAGAATGAGTATGTTTGGCAAGGAGTTTGAAAATTCCAAAGTCAGCTCCTTCGAAACCTTTGGCAAGCTGAGGGGTTCAGGTCTCGACAAGAAGCTAACAGAATTGGTTAATATTAATGGAATAAAGGGATTCACCGATGCCAAGGGCTCTGCTACGTTCTTTACTAAGACGTCGGCATATATGGGCTACCAGAAGCCAATTGAAAATGCAATGGATTATGTCGTGGACAAGATGGGAGAGGCAGCTAAGGTATTGATAGGCGCAGGCTATAGGAAGTAAAAAGTTAATCGTCAAATAGAAAATTATGAATGCAATGACACAAGAAGAGAGAGACCAGAAGTATATGGAATATACGAATGAGGCGTTCTGGACGGGGCACTACCATTTCCTCACTCAGGCACTTGCCATCGCCATGCAGAGCACTATGGTTTGGCGACTGGTTGGAACGGGTACCCCATTCACGTACTTCGACCTGTTCCACTTCGCCAAGAAGCGCGACGAGGAAGACCCGCTCAACGATGACCAGTTCTTTATGGTGTCGGACGAGGGAGCCATAGGCTTTAGCCCTGGTCTTGAGTTCCTTACGGAGTGGATCTTCGTCCCGATGGAACCCTGCGAGGAACGCGAACGTCTGCTACAGGAGCTTGGCGAGCTTCTGCACCAGCAGAAGGAGATACGCGAGTCTATCGACAATGCTGTCGAGGAAGGCCTGGAGCGTGAGCGACAGCAGAAGCTTCAGCAGGAAAGCCAGCAGGCCAGGCAGTATATGATGCTCAATGGCGACCAGCAGATAGGTCCGTTCAGTATTGACGAACTGCTTAGGCAGTCGCTGACAGTGGAGACATACGTATGGACGCAGGGTATGGCACAGTGGCAGATGGCTGGTCAGGTTCCGGAGATAGCCGATGCAATGAGAAGGAAACAGGCAGCGCCTCTTCCTCCCCCCATTCCTTCCCAGATACCAGTGCCGCCTGTTCCTCCTCCCGTTCCACAGCGTCAGGCTGCTTCGTCGGACAAATACTATACCCTCGACGATGAGGAAGAGCTCATCGGTCCGTTCACGGTGGACGAGCTGTTGCGCCATAACCTCAAGCCTGCCAAGCTTGTGAAGTCCGCAGCGACGGGAAAATGGCAGAAGGCTTCCGATGTTGAGGAGCTGAAGAAGGCACTTGGCAGGTAGTTGCCGAAGGGTGAGTGGATCTGTCAAAATGAATTAAATACGAATAGAGATGGAAGAAGAGAGAATAGGCGTAGGCCAATATCTTAAGAATTGCATGCGACAGGGCATCGAGGTGTTCAAGAATCCCCTGAAGCTGTTGCCCACGCTGGTGCTGGGTGCCGTATGGCTGGTGATAGGCTATGTGTCGTCAGTCACAGAGCTTCCTGGCTGGGCAAAGGTTGTGAGCTTCCTGTCGTTTGCCGAGGGTGGCATGTTTGGTGGCGTGATAGGTGCTGCAGGCGGCATAGTCGGAAAGGTGTTGATGGCTGTCTTCGTCAACAGTGCCATACTGCCCCTGTTCCAGAAGAAGCCCCCGTTCTTTGGCGTCGCAGGCGGTATAGCTGGTATGTTCTCGAACATGGGCGAGCAGGTGACGCGAGGCATAGCTCCCTTCCTGGGTGGCATGGGTGCTGCGCTGCTGCTGTATGCGTTTATGAACATCTCGAATATCCCCCTGAACTCAATGGTTGGTATAGCTGCCATAGTTTTGCTGCTCAGGAACATCGGCAACCAGGGTGGCTTTCTCTTCGGCCTTCTGTTCAGCCTTGCCAACACGCTGACCAGTGGACGTGTTCCTCGCTTCATTACCATCACGCGAATGCTTACTGGTATGACCGTTGGCTTTACCATCGCCGTTGGTCTTAGCTTTGCAGGCATGAACCTGAGCTTCTTCCTGGGATTGCCGTTGCTCATCATCGCATTGCTGCTGAGCCTGCTGCTGAATAGGAAGGTTGAAGGTTGAAAGTTCTTTGACCTAAAGGTACAAAGCGACCAAAGGTCGAGCGGAAGGTTCTTAAAAGGTACAGCGTGCACTCGACGCACGTGGCATGGAGCGCCGTGGCTTCACCATCCATTGGATAGATGCCACGCTGCCCATGGAGAAGAAAGTGGAACAAATAATGGTGACAACTTAGCATGTATCTTTCTCCTGAACGGGTGCACCTGATGACCCAAACAGGTGCACCTGTTTGGTCAAATGGGTGCACCTGTTTTCATGCATATTCAGTTAAATAATCATTTTTCCGAATATGACACAAAGTTTTCTGAATATGGGACAAGTGTTATTGTTTTAATCTTTATCTTTGCTGCCAATATAATCAATAATAACTATTAAAAATA